>Ga0335072_10014627_pt1 | contig 11149 bp, 9 predicted proteins | sample Lox_Sample_21_FD_206725 | JGI IMG/M metagenome (GOLD analysis project Ga0335072, IMG submission 206725) | Soil microbial communities from Loxahatchee National Wildlife Refuge, Florida, United States - Lox_Sample_2.1 | ecosystem: Environmental > Terrestrial > Soil > Wetlands | place: USA: Florida... | reverse complement strand
TGCGAGCACCGCCAGTCGAGCGCCAGCATTTCTGCCATGAGAGCTCCTTTCCGGACATCTGTTAGGTCCAGCGCCTCCCAAGCCCCGGGCTCACGCACCTGGTCCACCACCCGGAAACTCTAACCGTGCCGGCGCCGCACCGCTCACTTTTCAAGACACCGTGTAGCCTCGCCCGAATGCCGTCCGGAGGGAGGATCGTGTGAGCGAGAACAGGACCAGCTTCGTCAACAGCGCGGACGGCCGGACGCTGGCGTTCGAGCAGTACGGGGATCCGGACGGGACTCCGGTGTTTCTGCTCCATGGCACTCCCGGGTGCCGGCTCAGCGGCCGCCATCCGGACGAGTCGCGGGTGATCGACGCAGGACTGCGCCTGGTCACCTACGACCGGCCCGGATACGGCCAATCGGCCCGCCACAAGGGCCGCCGCGTGGTCGACTGCATCGCCGACGTCACCGCAATCGCCAACGAGCTCGGCATCGATCGCTTCTTCGTCAAGGGCGGGTCGGGCGGCGGACCCCATGCGCTCGCCGTCGGTGCTCGGCTCCCGCAGCGAGTGATCCGTGTCGCGTGCGACGTGGGCGTGGCGCCGTACGAGGCCGACGACATCGATTGGCTTGACGGGATGGATCCCGCAAACGTCAGGGAGTTCAAGTGGGCGCAAGCCGGCGAGGACACGCTGCGCCCCGAGCTCGAGAAGCAGGCAGCGCAGGCGATCGCCAAGGTCGAGGCCGATCCGACTGCGCTGCTGGAAGAGTTTGAGCTGTCGCCGTCCGATCTTGCGGTCCTGCAGGACCCGCGCGTTCAACAGCGGCTTCGGGCCACGACGCGTGAGGCGTTCGCAAACGGCGTCTCGGGCTGGGTCGACGATGACCTGGCGTTCACCGTGCCCTGGGGCTTCGACGTCTCAGAGCTCAAGGTGCCGGTCGAGATCCGCTACGGCGCGACCGACGTGCTCGTGCCGGCCGCGCATGGCGCGTGGCTCGCAGCTCACGTCCCGAACGCGATCGTCACGGTCGAGGACACCGGCGGACACCTCAGCAACCCCGACGAGGGACTCGAGCAGCTGCGCGAGCTGGTCGCCGCCTGACGATGGACGCCCGCCTCCCGTGGGCGGTCCGTAACAACGCGAGCTGGTGCGACATCGTCTGTCGCTCGCATGGGATCAAGACAAGCTTTCGACCCGAGCTGTGGGCCACCGGCGAGCGAGCGCCAAACCTGTATCCGGATGCCGTCACGCTCCGCGAGCGATTGCACGCAGATGACGTCCTGAGCGCCATCGCACCCGGACCCGGCGCATCGATCAAGGACAGCTACGCGACGCTCGATTTCGCCCCCCACGGCTTCGACGAGCTGTTTGAAGCCCGCTGGATCACCCGCGACCCCTCGCCGGCGCCCAGCGACTGGACCGTGCTGCGGACCAGTGAAGAGCTAGCCGAGTGGACGGAGGCCGCGGACCAAACCAACACCCTCACCCCAGAGCTTCTCCGACACGCCGAGGTCCGCTTCCTCGCCGCCCGCGACCAACACGGCATCAGCGCCGGCGCGATCGCGAACCTCACCGGCCCAGTCGTCGGCGTGAGCAACGTATTCGCGAGAACGATCGCCGATACCGACGCATGGGCCGCGATCCCGGCCGCCGTCAATGCCGCGTTTCCCTCAGCCGCCCTCGTCGGCTACGAGCACGGCACCGGTTTGCGGGCCGCTACCGCGGCAGGATTTCGCGATCTCGGCCCGCTTCGCGTCTGGCTAGCGCCTTAAGCGGCGGTCAGCTCGCGCTCGGCGCGGACCCAGTTCTCGAGCTGATCGCTGGCGCCCTCTTCGAGGTAGATGAAGTAGGCGCGCTCGGCGATGGCGGCCTCGCTCGGCTCGACCCGCTTGGCCTTGGACTTCGTCGAACGAACCCGTCGCGAGACGGTCTTGGGCAGCTTCGTGGTCATCTGCTTCTCCTCAGTTCACGGTCGTCGAATCAGCCCTCGCGTGCGCAAGGGCGTGCGCATGGATTCGACGTACGCGTTGCCAGCCCTTCCCGCTGCGCGGACCCGACCCGCCCGAAGGCTCAGGCTGCCTGCGGCTCGTCCAGCCGGCGTGACTGAATCCACTCCAGCAGCTGATCGCTCGGCAGCGGGCGGCTCAGGTAGTAGCCCTGGGCGATCTTGCAGCCGAGGTCACGCAACCGGTTCCACAGCTCGAGCGACTCGACTCCTTCGGCGACGACGTCGAGCCCGAGGTTGCGGCCGAGGTCGACTGTCGAGCGGACGATGACCGCGTCGTCGGCCTGCTCGCTCATATTCATCACGAACGACCGGTCGATCTTGATCTCGTCGACGGGGAGTTGGCGCAGGTAGGACAGCGACGAGTAACCGGTCCCGAAGTCGTCGATCGACAGCCGGATGCCGAGCTGTGAGAGCTCGGTGAGGATCGCCTTGGCGCGCGTGGGGTTGGCGAGCATGGACGACTCGGTGACCTCGAGCTCGAGCCAGTCCGGGGCCGCGCGCCACTGCGCCAGCAGCGCCTTCAGCTCGCTCGGGAACTCGATGTCGAGCAGGCTGCGGGTCGACAGGTTGACCGAGACCGCGAGCTTGAGGCCCTCCTCACGCCACTCCCGCCCCTGCCGCAACGCCTCGTCGATCACGTACAGCGTCAGCGGCCCGATCAGGCTCGTCTCCTGAGCCAGCGGGATGAACGCGTCGGGATACAGCAGCCCGCGTTCGGGGTGCTGCCACCGGATCAGCGCCTCGACGGACGCCACGTCGCCGTTGGCCAGCGCGGCCTTGGGCTGGTAGTGCAGGACGAGCTCGCGCTCGGCGATCGCCCGTCGCAGCTCGGCCACGAGGGTCAGGCGGTTTACGTCGTACTCGTGCGAATCCTCGTCGTAGGAGGTGAACGGGGTGTTGTCGCGCTTGGAGTCGTACATCGCGACGTCGGCTCGCTGGATCAGGACCTGGGCGCTCTCGCCGTGATGCGGGAAGATCGCCACGCCGATCGACGCCTCGATCGCGAGCGGCAGGCCCTGCACCTCGACCGGGCGCTCGAGCAGCGCGCGGATGCGCTTGATGACCGGCTCGACGTCCTCCTCGCACTGAAGCTCGGGGAGCAGCAGCCCGAATTCGTCGCCGCCGAGGCGCGCGACGGTGTCCGACGCCCGAACGGCGTGGCGCATGCGGCGGCTCACTTCGATCAGCAGCTGGTCGCCGGCCGGATGCCCGAGCGAGTCGTTGACCTCCTTGAAGCGATCGAGGTCCATCAGGGCGACCGCGAGCAGCGTCCCGTTGCGCCTGGCGTGGCGAATCGCCTGATCGATCCGCTCGCCGAACAGGATCCGGTTCGGCAGGGCGGTGAGCGGGTCGTGCAGCGCCTGATGCTCGTTGAGCTCCGCCTGGCGGATCAGATCGCGCTCGGCGCGCTTGCGCTCGGTGATGTTCTCGACCATTGCCACCGTGCAGGGTCCGTGCTCGCCGTCTGCGTGCTCGCGGACGGCTCGCAGGTGCGCCCAGACCGAGCGGCCCTGTGCGACGGTGCAGTGCACCTCGACCGCGACCGATTCGCGCTCGCCCGACGTCACCTCCGCAAGCAGCGTGTCGACGGCGTCGCGCTGCTCGGGCACCACGTAGGTGCTGAACGGGCGACCGACGAGCTCCGTGGCGCCGATGCTGAGCATCTCCTCCAGCGCGGGGTTGACCTCCACGGCCCGGCCCTGATCGTCGAGGCGAAGGATCCCGATCGAGGCGCCGTCGAACAGCGTCCGGAACCGAGCGAGCGCTCGCGCCTGAGCCGTGCGCGCCTCGACCTCCGCGGCTCGCGCCACCGCCGCTGACAGCACCATCGACAGCATCTCGAGCGTGTCGCGGTCCTCCTGGTCGAGACCACGCTTGGTGCCGCTCATCACGTTCAGCGTGCCGATCACCTCGCCGCCGCGCAGCAGCGGCACGCAGATCAGGCACTCGTCCCCGCACTTCGCGCGAAGCTCCTGGTTGATCCGGGGGTCGTTGGGTGCGTCCTCCACCAGGATCGGCTGACCGCTCTCGATCGCAAAGCGCGCGATCGAGCCCGCGATCGGCCGGCGAGCGTCGAACGCCTTGACCGCGATTCCTGTCACCGCACGGGTGTGCAGCATCGTCCCCTCGATCAGGTTGACCATCGCGCCGTGCGCGCCGGTGATCTCCTGCGCGCGCTCGGCGATCAATTGGATGACGCGCTGCAGTTCCTCGCCGGCGGCGGCGATGTCGCGCCCGGTCTCGACGATCAGCGACAGTCGCTGGTCGCTTGAGCGCTTTGCCCCAGACACCGCTCGTCCTCACCTCGTATGGCCATGGGCGGTTGATCGACCAAGGGATTTGTGTGCTTGAGCACACGCGCGGCGCGCAGACCAACAACCGATGCCTCACAACCCCGACTACGACATATGTCCAGTCACAGCAGCGAGGGGCTAAAGGTTCCCTGCTCAGCTGCCGAAGACAGTTTCCAGAGCGGCTGTTCAGAGGGACGGCGGGGCACAGGCAAAAGGGACCTCGCCCGGATTGGACGTCCGCCGACAACCAACGGATCGTGCGCCACGGATGGCGACCCCCAGGACGGGAGGTTTCCTCAAATGTCTGCTGTTGTCATCCGACCGCGCCTGCGCAGGGCGATTTTCGCGGTCACGGCCCTTACCTGCGGCGTTGTGTTCGCCAGCAGCGGCGTCGCGCTCGCTTCCTGCCCGACCCAGCCCGTGAGCACCCCGTTCTCGCAGTGGGGCGACTCCAACGACTATTTCCTGGTCCCCGGCGGCTCCTTCGAGGGCACGTCGGATCAGGTGGGCTGGACGCTGTCGAACGCCAGCCTGACCACCGGCAATGAGCCGTTCAACGTCAACGACCCCGGTGACCAGCAGTCGCTGACGATCAACGGCGGCGGCAGCGCAACGTCTCCCTTCTTCTGCGTGGACGACACGATGTCGAGCATGCGGTTCTTCGCTCAGCAGGCCGGTGCGGGAACGGATCTCCGCGTCAAGGCCCTGATTCAGAACGCGGACGGCAGCGTGACCGCCGTCCCGATCGCCGATCTCGCCGATGGTTCGATGCCCGATTGGGCGCCGACCGACTCGCTGGGCGGCTCGGGCCACCTCCCTGCCGGCAGCTCGATGATGGTGGCGCTGCGCTTCCGCGCGCCCGTTTCGAGCGGCAGCTGGCAGATCGACGACATCTACGTCGATCCGTATCGCTCCGGCTGAACCCCACGAGATGATCGCGATCGGTCCAAGCGGTTCACCCCGCGCGGAGCTCAACGACGAACAGCAGTCGGCGACCGAGCGTCTGCTCGAGAGCAGCTGGGCACAGCGCGAACGGCGTGCATCGCGGCGCGAGCTGGCGGTCGACGCAACCGCTGCCGGCCTGTTCGTCGCTGCCGCCGGATCGCTGGCGGTTGCCGGCGATACGGCCGGCTTGCGGCCGGGCATCGCGGCGCTGCTGATCGCGATCTACGCCGTCGTCGCTCGGATCGAGTTCCCCGTCGGGGCCGGTTACGTGGTGCCGACGCAGCTGATCCTCGTCCCGATGCTGCTGATGCTGCCGCCGGCTGTCGTACCGGCGGCGGTGGGGCTCGGGCTGGTGGTGGCGGCCGCGATCGACTGGTCGCTGGGCCGCGTGCCGCCCCGCCGCGTCCTGTCGGCGGTACCCGATGCCTGGCACGCGATCGGCCCGGCGCTCGTACTGGTGCTGGCGGGATCGCCGTTCATCGACTTCGACCAGCTGCCGCTGCTGGTCGCCGCGTTCGCCGCCGGGTGCATCGTCGATCTGGCGTGCTCGCTCGTGCGGATGCGCCTGGCGAGCGTCGTGCCCGAGCTGCAGCTGCAGTTGAAGGTGATCGCATTGGTGTGGGCCGTCGACGCATGCCTGGCGCCACTGGGTTTTCTGGCCGCGATCGCCACGCGGCAGAACGACATCGCGATCCTGTTCGTGCTGCCGCTCGCGTTCCTGCTCTCGCTGCTTGCGCGCGACCGCAGCCAGCGGATCAACCAGGCGCACCGGCGCCTCAAGCTCGTCGAGCAGGAACGAGCCCGGCTGCAGACCGCGGTTCGGAGGCTGGGCGACGCGTTCGCGGCAAAGCTCGAGCTCAACGGCCTGCTGGAGATCCTGCTTCAGGGCTCGGTGGAGGCCCTCGACGCCGCGGCCGGACGCCTGGACCTCGGCGACGAGCCGGCCGCGCTGCAGCTCGAGGCAGGCGCCGAGCGGTGGCTCGACGTGCTGGGGCGAGTAATCCCCAGGCACGACGTCACCGCCAGCGCCACGCAGGTCTCGTCCGCGAGCGGCTGGATCCTCGGCATGCCGATCCGCATCGACGCCTCCCCCCGCGAGATCACCGGGGTGCTGTGGTTCGCCCGCGCCGACCGCACGTTCGAGGACGACGAGATCGCCCTGATCGCCGAGCTGATCGCCAAGGTCGAGCTGTCTGCCGCCGACATCATCGCGCACCACACGATCCGCGAGCAGGCGCTGACCGACCCGCTGACGGGCCTTGGCAACCGTCGCAAGCTCGGCGCCGAGCTCGAGAGCGCATTCACCGAACAGGGTCAGTCGCTGCTGCTGCTGTTCGACCTCGACGGCTTCAAGGACTACAACGACACCTTTGGTCACCTCGCCGGCGACCAGCTTCTCTCCCGCCTTGCGGCGAAGCTGCGCCGCGCTGTCGACGGCCACGGTCGCGCCTATCGCCTCGGCGGCGATGAGTTCTGCGCGCACCTCGACCTGGACGGTCAGGAGGCGGATCAGATGATCCTCAGGGTCGCCGGCGCGCTGACCGAGATCGGCACTGACTACACGGTTGGCGCGTCGGTTGGCGTGGTCGTGCTTCCCCGGGAAGCCGACACCCCCGAGCTCGCGCTCCGATTGGCCGACGAGCGCATGTACGCACACAAGCGCAGCCGCTCAACCGCCGCTCGCGCCCAGGCCGGCGAGGTCCTGCTGCGCACGATGCGCGCCAAGCAGCCCGAGCTCGACGCGCACTCCAACAAGGTCGCCGAGCTCGCCACCAAGGTCGCATGCCGGCTCGGTGTGGTCGGCGACGCCCTCGAGGAGATATCGAGAGCCGCCCAGCTGCACGACATCGGCAAGGTCGCGATCCCCGACGAGATCCTGAACAAGCCCACGAGCCTGAACACGAGCGACTGGCAGCGGATCCGCAACCACACCGTCCTCGGCGAGACCATCCTCGAGGGCGCCCCGGCGCTGCGCGGAGTGGCACGGCTGGTTCGCGCCAGCCACGAGCGATGGGACGGCGCGGGATATCCCGACAGGCTTCGCGGCGAGGAGATTCCGCTCGGCGCGAGGATCGTCAGCGTCTGCGATGCGTACGAGGCAATGACCACGGAGCGTCCGTACCGCTCGGCGATCGCACACGAGACCGCGTGCCAGGAGCTGCAGCGCTGCGCGGGCAACCAATTCGATCCGGCGGTCGTGAGCGCATTTTTGACCCTCACGCCGACCGGCGACGATGAGCCGGAGCTCGACTCGGCGCAGGGCGCCGCCGCGCACGTGCGCAACTTCCTTGGCGTAGCGGCGCAATAGCCGCCGTCAGAGCGGCCGCAGCTCGCCGCCGCGCAGCGTCACCGGGATCGGATCGACGATCTCGAGCGACAACGGGCCCGACAGCTCCGTATTACGGAACCCGAGAAACGCCCAGCTGCCGTCGCGCCGCTGCACCAACGGAGCCGCCGACAGGCTCGGGTCGGATTCAAAGGGCAATGCGGTACCCACGTCCCAGGGGCCGGTGAGGGAGTCGCCGAGCACGTACCAGGTGGCGAACCGGCCAAACCGCGCGATCTGGTCGTCGAACTGACGCTCCGGCTGACATGTGAAAACGAGCAGCGCGCGGCCTTCGACGATTCGCACTTGGGCGACCTCGAGCTCACTGAACCCGGCCGGCTGCGACAGCGGAGGCTGCAGCTCCCAAGTCAGCATGTCGGCGCTGCGTGCGTGCGCCAGCACGCCGCTGCGCATGAGCGGCACCCCGCCGGCGCGGCCGGTGATCAGCATGTGCCAGCCGCCGCCATCCGGATCGGCGAACACGAACGGGTCACGCCACGTGGAGCTGCGCCCGGGCAAGCCCGCGAGCGTTCGATACCAGCGTGGGTCGGGCGCGACCACCGGCGTGTCGGCGACGCGCCGCCATGCGAACAGATCATCGGACTGGGCGACGCCGATGCGCTGGTCTTCGGTGCCAAGCCCGTCAGACGTGGACAGCGCGCTGTAGTACAAGCTCCAGACGCCGTCGGCGCCGAGCTGCACCGACCCCGTCCAGATCGCCAGGTCGTCCCAGCGCCCCGCCGCGGGCGCCAGCGCGTCGTCGTGCAGCGTCCAGTCGGAGAGGTCCGATGACGTGGCGTGTCCCACACGCGCCGCGGTGTGGCGAAGCGCGGGATCTCCCAGCGCGCGAGGTGCCTTGAGGAAGAACAGGTGGTACAGCTCACCGTCGTCGGCGATCCAGCTGTCCCAAACCCAGTCGTCGGGCAGCGTCAGCACGCGGCCATCGTTGCACGGGGAGGTGGCCAAGCTCGGTGCGAGACCGTAAGCTGGCACGTCGATGGTGGGTATGGCGCACCCTGGGGCACCTGCGACGGAGCGACTGCTCTGAGCAGTTCGGCGACGAGAGCTCACCCGCCGAACGAGGCGATGCCGGATGAGTTCTCGTCGCGGCACCTGCTCGTCCGCGTCGCCCAGATCGCGGCGCTGATCGCCCTCGTCGCGGTCGCCGTCAGCGCGCTACCCGGCCTCGACGACGTGAAATCCCGAGTTGCCGACGCCGATCCGACATGGGTCGTCGCGTGTGCGGTCGCCGAGCTCGGGTCGTGTGCCGGCTATCTGCTGGTGTTCCGCGACACGTTCTGCACGCAGATGCCGTGGGGCCTCAGCTACGACATCGCCATGTCCGAGCTGGCGGCCAACTCGCTGCTTCCCGCCGGGGGCGCGGGCGGTCTCGCGCTCGGCGTGTGGGCGCTGCGTGAGTCCGGCATGCCCACCGCCCACATCGCTCGCCGCACCGTGGCGTTCTTCGTCGTGACGAGCGCAGCGAACTTCGTGGCGCTGATCGTCGTCGGCCTCGGCGTGTTCCTCGGGATCATTTCGGGCAACGGCTCGGCGGTGCTGACGCTCGTGCCGGCGCTCGTCGCGGCGGCGGGATCCGTGGTCATCTGCTTTAGCCCGAGGCTGCTTCGGGCGCTGGGACAGCGCGGCACCGGCAACGACTCCCAGGGACTCGTGGGGCGAGCACGGGCCGGTCTACATCGTGGCCTGCACGCGGGCGCTGACGGCATCGAGCAGGCCATCCTGCTGCTTCGCTCCCACAGCTTTGGCGTGATCGTCGGCTCGCTGGCGTACATGGCCTTCGACATCGCCGCGCTCGGCTTCGCCTTTGCCGCGGTCGGGCAGGAACCTCGCATCGGCACGCTGATCCTCGGCTACCTCATCGGCCAGCTCGGGAACTTGATCCCGCTCCCCGGGGGCGTCGGCGGAACCGAGGGCGCGCTGATCGGGGTGTTCGCCCTGTACGGGGTCGACCTGCCCGAGGCGACGGCCGCGGTGCTCATCTACCGCCTCTTCCAGCTTGTGCTGCCGGCGCTGCTGGGCGCGCCCGCATTCATCGCGCTTCGCCGCAGGTTGTCGCGGGCCGACAAGCCGGGCCTGGTGTGCGCGCCGCTCGGACTCGAAGTGGTGAAGCTGCCGGCTCGGACCTGACGCGAGTTGACGCCGATCCTGCAGTTGCCATACGAGCTCACGGGGCCGGTCCAGACCGCGCGGCTGCTGATCCGCGCGATGGCCATGCAGGACGTCGACGACATCCACGCGTACCAGTCGCGTGAGGACGTCGCCCGGTACCTGCCATACGACCCGCGCAACCGCGACGAGGTCGCCACCAAGGTCGCCCAGTATTCGGAGGCGATCGCGATCGCCGGCGAGGGCGATTACTGGCAACTGGCGATCGAACGGCTCGACGACCCGGGGCGGGTGATCGGAGACGTCTACTTCTCGCTGCGGAGCACCGCCAACGCAACGGGCGAGATCGGCTGGACGGTTCACCCCTCCTACGCCGGGAAGGGCTACATGACCGAGGCCGCCGGAGCGATCCTCGAGATCGCGTTCGCCGGCATCGGGCTGCATCGCGTGCTGGCCCGGCTCGATCCGCGCAACGACCCCTCAGCGGCGCTGTGCCGGCGCCTGGGGATGCGCAAGGAGGGCCATTTCACCGAGGACACTTGGTTCAAGGGCGAATGGGGCGACACGGTTATCTTCGCGATCCTCGCGCGCGAATGGGAGGCGGCCTGAGCGCGCCGCTGCTCAGCCGCCGAGCCCGGCGAGGCTGTTGAGCTGCAGAACGTCGCTGGACGCCGGCGCGGCCGGTCGATGCTGCGGACCGTAGTGATCCAGATCGACGGTCACGGTCTCATCGAGCGACGGCCCGCTCGGAGCGTTGACGTCGAGCGCCATCACCACGCGGCGAACGAGGTGGTGCGCGTCGATCCACACGTCGATCGGCAGCCCGCCCGTCGGGAGTGCCTGCTGCAGCGCCGACAGCGCCTTGTTGAACTCGCCGCGCTCGGCGGAGGGAAGCGCGTCGGCTAGGTGGTTGAGCCCAAGCTGAGCGTGATAGTGAGTGGTCGCGACCCGGCCGATCCGCTGCGGGCCCTCGTCCACGACGCTGTCGGAGACAGAGCGAAGCGACTGCAGGATCTGCCTGGGGTCGCTGGCGGTCGGGTTTCCCGCAAGCGATGAGAGTCCCGGGACGCTCGAAAGCTTCGCGAGATCGACCTCGATCCACTGCTTGCCGGACGTCGGCAGCGAGGCGGTCAGGGCGCCGGGAAGCCTTACGTAGATCGCGGAGCCGTCCGTGACCATGTCCATGCGCAAGCTGCTGCCGCCGAGCGCCTGGACGACCTGCGGATCGTTACCTAGATCCATCGTCAGCGACATCGAGCTGGCCTGATCACGGAGGTCCACGACGCCGTTGCCGGTCGCGGTGATCGGCGAGCTCAGCGCCGAAGATGTGACCTGGACCGTCATGTGCATGCGGTATCCGGGCGAGCTCGACGACAGCGTCGCGGCCTGTGCGATGGGGCTGGCGACGGGGTTGCCTCCCGAGCCGAACAGCAGAAACGCAAGCCCCGCGACGACGGCGACGG
>Ga0335072_10014626_pt1 | contig 11149 bp, 9 predicted proteins | sample Lox_Sample_21_FD_206725 | JGI IMG/M metagenome (GOLD analysis project Ga0335072, IMG submission 206725) | Soil microbial communities from Loxahatchee National Wildlife Refuge, Florida, United States - Lox_Sample_2.1 | ecosystem: Environmental > Terrestrial > Soil > Wetlands | place: USA: Florida... | reverse complement strand
ACAACTACATTGAGCGATCGTTCCACGATAACTACGCGGCGACGGAGAAGATTTCGGGCTGGCTCAACGCGCAGCTGAACGGGCTGAAGGAGAGTCTGGGCAAGAGCCAGCAGCAGATGATCTCGTATCAGCGCGATCTGGGCATCGTGGGCATGGATCCGAAAGACAGCGTGGTTGTGACCAACCTCGAAGAGCTGAACAAGCAGCTGGCGGATGCGCAGGTTGACCGGATGGTGAAGGAGGCTCGCCTCAGGGCCATCAAGAGCTCGTCGCCTGACGTGATTGATGCAGCCGCCTCAACCGATGTGTCGCTGCAGGAGTCGCGCCAGTCGCTTGCGCAGCTCAAGACCGAGTACACCTCGCTGATCCAGACCTATGGCCCCGCGTATCCGCGCGTGAAGGCGCTGAAGGCGCAGATCGACCAGCTGGAGCAGAGCGTGGGCACCGCGGAGCGGGCGGAGGTCGACCGCGCGCAGAAGGAGTTTGACGCGGCGCAGAACAACGAGAATATGCTGCGCAAGGACCTGAACGATGAAGAGCAGCACGCGTACAACAATGGAGAGAAGAGCGCCGACTTTGAGTTCGCGCGGCAGAATTATGAGGCCAACCGCCTGCTCTATGACGGGCTGCAGGAGCGGCTGCAGGAAGCGGGCATCATGGCCGGACTGCACTCGTCTTCCATTCACATTGTGGACAACGCCGACGTTCCTACGGATCCGAGCCGGCCGCGGACCAAGGCGAACATCGCGCTCGGACTTGGCGGCGGGCTGTTTCTGGGTTTCGGCATTGCGCTGCTTCTCGAAGGCCTCGACACGAATCTGAAGACCATGACGGACATCGAGCGGGCTCTCCAATTGCCGCTGCTTGCGGCCATTCCCTCGGTTGACGCAGAAGAGCTCCTTCCTTCGAAGTTTCGCGAACTGGCTGTGGCGAGAGGTTCTTCTGCCTGGTCGAGAATCGCCGAGTCGCTGCGCGGCATGAGGACGTCGGTGTTGCTTTCAAGCCCGGGCACGCCGCCGCAGGTTCTGATGATTACCAGCACGCGCCCGGCTGAAGGCAAAAGCTCGGTGGCGACCCTGATGGCCATCACGTTCGCGCTGAACGGTTCCCGGGTCCTGCTGATCGATGCCGATCTGCGCCGACCCTCGGTGCATCTTCGTTTCCGGCTGCCCAAGGGACTCGGCTTGTCTTCAGTTCTGTCGGGAAAAGCGACTCCATCCAAGGCGATCATCGAATGGCCCGACCTGCCCAACCTGCACATCATGACGTCAGGCCCGGTGCCGCCTCTGCCTTCGGAGTTGCTGGGATCGAAGCAGATGGAGGACCTGATTGCCGACATGCGGTCGGAGTATGAGTTCATTCTCATCGATACTCCGCCGGTCCTTGCGGTCACGGACGCGTCCATCCTGAGCCGGCTTACCGATGCGGCGCTGCTCATCATTCGGTACGGCACGGCGCAACGGCATGTCGTTCAGCGCTGCGCCGATCTTCTGGAACGCTCAGGGGCGCATCTGCTGGGCGTTGCCATCAACGCGGTCGATTTCAAGGCGCCCGAATACTCCGAGTATTACGGGCGGAAATACTACGAATACTATGGCGAACGGAATCCCGAATAGAGCCGCATACCGGAACGGCGTCTGGCGCCCGGCGCGCAGATCGGCGCGGCCGAAGGGCGAGATAGCAGGCCTGAAGCCTGCCTCGATCGCGGCGGACGTGCTGATTGTGGTGATCGGAGTGACGAGCTCGTTCCTCGTGCACCTGGTCGGCGACATCCCAGTCGCGGAACTTCTGCTGCTTCCGGTGTTCCCGGTCGTGCTGATCATGCAGGGGAAGAGGATCAATCGCGAGGGATTGCGATTGATTGGCACCTTGATCGGCCTCTGGTTGCTCGGTCAGATTCTGACCGACGTTTATCGCACCACCGCCGCGGTCGACTGGATGCGAGGTGATGCGCGCATCGTTTTCTTCGCCATCGATCTTGTTTGCATCGCTATTCTGCTGGCACACAACGAACGCCGCAGGATGATTTTCATCGGAGCATACGGAATCGGGTCGCTCCTCGTCACCGTGCTTCAGCCGCCTGAACTGATGGCCGACGACCCTTGGAAATTCGGCTATTCCACCGGAGTCAATACGCTGCTTGTGCTCGCAAGCTGCTTTCTCTACACGCGGCGCTGGTATTCCCTGACCGCGCTCACGCTGGCCGGGGTGGTGTGCATCAATCTTGTGCAGAATTTCCGGTCCGCGGTGCTTACGATTCTGATCGGCATGGTCCTGGTGATTCCGCTGGTTCCGGAACGGGTGGGCCGTCTCACTCTTTTGCCGCGGGTTGGCAGCGCGGCGCGCGTGGCGGTTCTGGCGGCGTTCGCGGTGGGCGGCGCCCTGGCTGCTTTCGGACTGGTGCGTCTCGTGACCGCGACCGGCATCATTGGCGAAAATGCTCAAGCCAAGAATCGTGAGCAGGCAAGGGGCGCGGGCGGGCTTCTGCTTGGCGGGCGTCCCGAAATCCTGGTTTCGTCACGCGCCGTGATCGACAGTCCCCTGCTCGGACACGGTTCTTATGCGCGGGATTTCAAGTATCTGGAAATGCTAGCCGATATGCGGGCCGAAGAAGGAATCCCGACCGACCTCGGCGACCAAGAGGCATCCGGAGGCATGATTCCCGCCCATTCGCATCTTATGAGCGCGTGGGTGCAGGCCGGAATCCTGGGCGCTCCGCTCTGGCTCTACCTGTTCTGGCTGGTTCTGAAGGGCATTTCGCGGATCGCGATTTTGCGGCCGCCCAATGCGCCCATCTATGCGTGGATGCTGGTCTCGTTTGCCTGGGACATCCTGTTTTCTCCATTTGGCAGCACACGCCGTCTGATCGACTCGGTCGCGATCCTGATCATTCTTGACATGCTCGAAATGGGCGAGCGGGTGATGCAGGCATTGAAGCTGCGGCGCGAAGCAGGCTTGGGGCGCCGGCCGCTGCGCGGGCGGCTTGCTCCGTCGATGCGCGTTTGAATCGCGATCCGCGCCTCAAACACGTCACGCGGACGCAGCGCTCCAAACCGGATTCAATTTCACTGAGGTCGTGCATGCTTCGACAAGTTCAGAATCGCTCGCGCGAGCGTTATCGGCGCGCAGCGATGTCGGGTGCAGCGGCCTCAGTAAGCAAGGTTGTGTCGCTTGCCACTTCGATCCTGACCGTTCGGCTTACGTTTCGTTACCTGGGGCCGGAGCGTTATGGAATCTTCATCACGATCACGTCGATCGTGATGATGCTGGGGTTCGCAGACCTCGGAATCAGCAACGGCCTTGTGAACCTGGTGGCCGACGCGATCGGCCGCGAAGACCGCCATGCAGCCCGCGAAGCCGTTGCCGGCGCTTTCCGGATGCTGGGGGCGATCGCGCTGGTTCTCGGCGTGATGGCGGCGGCTGCTTATCCGTTCCTTCACACCGGCGCTCTCTTCAACATTCACACGCCGTCGGCCATTCACGAAGCAGGCCCGGCGCTGGCGGTTTTCTTCGGATGCTTTCTCCTGCAGCTTCCGCTGGGCGCGGTGCGCGGAACGCAAGGAGGCATGCAGCAGGGGTACCTGAACAGCCTTTGGACATCGCTGGGCACGCTGCTCTCGCTGGGCGCGGTGCTGCTGGCGATCGAAATGAGGGCGGGACTGGCCATGCTGGTGCTCAGCATAAGCGGGCCGCCTGTGCTTGCCGGGATCCTGAACGGCGTGGAACTGTTTGGCTTTTCGCATCGCGACCTGGCGCCGGATCTTCGAGATTCAAGGCCGGGCGTGATGCGGTACCTGCTTCACACCGGCGCCATGTTCTTTCTGCAACAGCTTGGCTATTGCGTCGGCATGCAGACAGACAACGTTGTCATCGCGCAGATCATGGGAGCGGCTTCGGTTGCGGCCTATGCCGTGCCGGCGCGGCTCTTCAACATGGTTCTCGGATTCCTGGTGATGATTTCGGTGGCCATGTGGCCGGCGTACACCGACGCCAAGGCGCGCAATGAGGGCAAGTGGATTCGCAGGAGTTTTCTGCGCGTCTTCGTGGGCGGCACGGCGGCAACCGTGCTGATCACAGCGGTTCTCATCCTCTTCGGAAACCGCATTCTGCGGGTTTGGATTGGCCCGCAGATGCAGGCTTCCATGAGCCTGCTGCTTGTTCTTGGCGCGCAATGCGTCGTCTATGCCTACCTGCAGCCGATCAACTTCCTGCTGAATGCGGTGGGAAGGTTCCGCGTGCAGGTGATTTGCCAGCTCGCGATGGCGGCATTGAATCTGGCGCTGTCTATTCTGTTTGTGAAGCGTTATGGCATCGTGGGCGGCGCACTGGGAACGGTTGTGTCGCTCGTTGTTGTCCAGGTGGTGCCGCTCACGATCGTGACCTGGCGTGAACTGAAGAGCTACGGCCAGCCGGCGGCCCTTGCCGGGGCGCCGAAGACTCTTGCCGTACCGGACTGGACATCCTGAGTTTTGTGATTTCAACCCGTGACGATTCCGCGGAGACGAGCTGAGTCATGGAGAGCCCTATCAAACTATCGATTGTCACCAACGCGCTGAACCAGGGACGCTATCTTGCCGCTGCGATGCAGAGCGTGCTCACGCAGGATTGGCCCGATGTTGAATACCTGGTCGTCGATCCCGGCTCGACCGATGAGACGCCCCTGGTGATTGACCGATTCAACGCGATGTATCCGGGACGGATCAAGGTGATCCGCGAGCCTGACAGGGGGCCTGCCGATGGCCTCAACAAGGCCTTTGCGCGCGCTTCCGGGGACCTGTTCGGGTATTTGAACGCCGACGATTTCTACTTGCCGGGGTGCTTTCGCGCGGCAGCGGCGGCCGCCGAAAAACACCCTCAAGCCGCTGCGTTTTATGGCGACGGTTACAAGGCCAATGCCGAGGGCCGACTGGTTCGGCGCGTTGTTTCGACCGACTTCAGTCCCCGGCGCTTTCTCTATGGTGGAACGCTGGTGCTGCAGCAGTCGACGTTCTACCGGGCCGATGCGTTTCGCGCGGTGGGAGGATTCAACGCCGAAAACCAGATCAGCTGGGACATCGAGATTCTGCTCGACCTGGCGCTGAGGAAAATGCCGCTCGCGCATGTGCCCGGTTACTGGTCAGTGTTTCGCATTCATCCCGCATCGATCACCGGCAGCCAGCGGCTCGCCGAACAAGGCCGCAAGACGCGGGCCCGGTATTTCGAGTCCGTGATGGGGAGGCCGAAGCACTGGCTCGACAAGGTGGCGGCGAAGCTTGTGTTTGGCTATTCGCTGCTGATTGAGCCGCGAGGAACCGCGGCGCGGATCTGGGATCGGATTCAACCGCCGAACCTCGACATCTCCGAGATGGTCCACCTGCAATAAGACGACCAGGCCTATGTCGAAACTTGTTTTTGTGTGGGACAATTTTGGGCCGTTGCACGCGGACCGCTGCGATGCTGTCGCCCGCAAATGGGAGGGGCGGCACGAGGTCATCGGCCTCGAGGTCGCTTCGCGCAGCAACGTGTATGGATGGGCTCCCGAGAATGGCCGGCGCTTCAGAAAGATCACGCTCGTGCCGGGGCGCGCGATGGAGGAGATTCCATTCGCAAAACGGTTTGGCTGCATCCTGCGCGGCTGCCTGTCGATTCACGGCGAGGCGCAGTTCTTCATGTGCCATTATGACGACCCGGCGATTTTCGCAGTTGCCTGCGTGCTTCGGCTCGTGGGCCGGCCGGCGTACACGCTGGGCTGCTCGAAGTTTGATGACTACGAGCGCAAGCTCTACCGGGAGCTGATGAAGAGCCTGGTTTATCTACCCTACAAAGGCGGGATTGCGTCGGGTACGCGCTCGCGCGATTACATGCGCTTTATGGGGCTCGACAGGGCACGGGTGCAGTCGTCGTACAACACGGTTTCACTTGATCGCATCAGGACTCTGGCGGGCGCGCCGCCCGCGCCGGATGGAGCCTGCTTCGACTCGCGGCACTTCACGATTGTGGCCAGGCTGGTGCCCAAAAAGAATGTATCGATGGCGCTCAAGGCGATGGATTACTATGCCGCGCGCGTCGCCCATCCGCGCCCTCTGCATATTTTCGGGACGGGACCTCTTGAAGCGGCGCTTCGCGCGGAGGCAAAGGCTCTGGGCATCGCTGAACTGGTGCATTTCCACGGTTTCCGCCAGACGGACGAAGTAAGCAAAGCATACGGGCAGTCGCTTGCGCTTTTGCTTCCCAGTATCGAAGAGCAATTCGGCAACGTGGTTCCCGAGGCGATGGCGATGGGGCTGCCGGTCATCCTGTCAGACAACTGTGGAGCGCGCGACGTGCTGGTGCGCAGCGGCGTGAACGGCTTTGTGGTGGAGCCCGACAACCCGGTCGGCATGGCGTACTTCATGCAGTTGTTGTCGGAGGACGAAGCCCTGTGGCGCCGGATGTGCGTTGCCGCGCTGGAGAGGGCGCGCTACGGCGACAGCGAGCGTTTCGCCGAGGCCGTGGAAGCGCTGATCGGCGAGCCGGGGCGGTAGCCGATGCGCCTGCTGCATGTGATCTGCTCTACCGACCCCCAGTCCGGCGGCCCGATTGAAGCGGTGCGGCGCATTTCTGAAGTGCTGTTGCGCGATGGCCACGAGGTTCAGACGGTGAGCCTCGAATCACGCGACGAAGCCGCGCAGCGGGACCTTCCGTTTCCGGTTGTGGGCGTGGGACGCGGAATTGGGCGCTATGGTTACAACCCGGCGCTGACCCGGTGGCTTGCACAACACGCGCACGAATTTGATGTTGCGGTTCTGCACGGGCTTTGGAACTACTCGTCGCTCGGCGCGTGGCGAGCGCTGCGAAGCCAGCCAACGGCCTACTTTATCTTCGCGCACGGAATGATGGATCCGTGGTTTCGCGATGCCTATCCGCTGAAGCACGCGCTGAAGCAAGCCTATTGGCGGCTCGGCGAAGGGCGCGTGCTGCGCGATGCGAAGGCGGTGCTGTTTACCTGCGAGGAAGAGAAGCTTCGCGCGCGCGGAGTCTTTCACGGTTTCCAGTACACAGAGCGCATAGCCCGGCTCGGCACGTCGGAACCGGACGGCGATCCGGCGGCGCAGATGGCGGCGTTCTATGCGGCGATGCCCGCGTTGATGGGCCGGCGCTTCCTGCTTTTCATCGGCCGCATTCATCCGAAAAAAGGATGCGACCACCTTATCGAGGCGTTGGCCGGCGAAGCCCCGCAGCTTCCTCCGGATCTCGATCTTGTGATGGCCGGCCCGGATGAGACAGGATGGGTTCCCGCGTTGCAGGCGACGGCACGGCGCTTCGGCATTGCCGAACGCGTACATTGGCCGGGCATGCTGCAGGGCGAAACGAAGTGGGGAGCCTTTCGCAGCGCCGATGCACTGGTGCTTCCGTCGCACCAGGAGAACTTCGGTTTTGTAGTCGCGGAAGCCATGGCCTGCGGCACGCCCGTCCTCATCAGCGACAAGGTCAACATCTGGCGCGAAGTCGAGGCCGCTTACGGCGGCCTTGTGGAACCGGACACGGTGGAAGGCGCACGGAGCCTGATCCGCCGTTTCGTTGCGCTCCCGAAGGATGAGCGCGGCCGCATGGCGCAGAATGCACGCCAGGGGTTCCTGCTCTATTTCCAGGCCGGCGCGGCGGCACGCGAATTTGCGCGCGTGATCGAAGCGCGATAGGCGTCACTCCACCAAACCACCAAGCAGAGACATTCAGGCATGCAGAGCACGGCAAGTGTCGCGGTTGTCATTCTCACTTACAACGAGTCGCTGCACCTGGCGCGCGCGCTCGAGCATGTGGCAAAGTTCGCGAACCAAGTCGTTGTGGTCGATTCGGGATCGACGGATAACACCGTGGAGATTGCAAGGCAGGCGGGTGCGCTGGTTCTCGAACATCCTTTCCAAAACCATGCGCGGCAATTCGAATGGGCGCTCGAGAACGCGCCGATCCACGCAGAATGGGTGATGCGGCTCGACGCCGACGAGATTATTGAAGCCGACCTGGCTGGCGAAATCATCACGCGCCTGCCGCAGCTTCCGCGCGAGGTAACCGGGGTCAACCTGAACCGCAAGACGATCTTCCAAGGGCGTTTTCTGCGCCATGGAGGGCGCTATCCGCTGATGCTGCTGCGCATCTGGCGGCGCGGCAAGGCGCACATCGAAGACCGCTGGATGGATGAGCACATGGTTCTCGACGAAGGGCGAAGCGTCGACTTTCAAGGTGGATTTGCAGATCACAATCTGCATGACCTGACGTTTTTTACCGCGAAGCATAACGGCTACGCCAGCCGCGAAGCACTCGACGTGCTGAATCAGCGGCTGCACCTGTTCGGCGGCGCGCAATCGCCGGCTGCCGGGGCGACGGCGCGCCAGGCCAGCACCAAGCGGTTCCTCAAAGAGAAGATATACAACCGGATTCCGTTCGAGATCGCGGCGACAGCTTATTTTCTATATCGATATATTGTTCAGCTTGGCTTTCTCGATGGGCGTCCCGGCCTTGTCTACCATGTGCTGCAGGGATTCTGGTACCGGTTCCTGGTGGGCGCCAAGGTGCGCGAGCTTGAAGCGATCGTGCGCCGGGCTCCCGATGATGCGGCGATGCGCGCGGAACTGGCGCGTGCCACCCGCCAGCGCATCAGCTAGACTTCAGCCGCTCCCCGCGGCTTCGAGCCCGCCGGTTGCCTGTCCCTGATGCGGACAGCCGGCGCTCCCGCATATACTCCCCAGGGTTCCAGGTCGCGTGTCGCGACCGATCCCAGCCCCAGCACCGCCCCCTCTCCAACCTTCACTCCCGGACCCACGCATGCGCGGGCGCACACCCATGCGTATGCGCCGATGCTCATGGGAAAGGCGATGAGGGGAAACGCCGGGTCGTCGATATCGTGCGTGGCCGTGCAAAGATACGCGCCCTGCGACACGATGGCATGCGATCCCAGTGTGACCGGGGCGGCATTGTAGATCTCCGCGCCATCAGCTGCGGTGACAAGGTCGGCGCAATGCAGGTTCCACGGCGCCCAGACGCGCGAGCCGGGATAGAAGTGGCAGTTCGGACCCAGAGTGGCGCCGAATGCGCGCAGCAGCAGCACGCGCCATGCATGCAGCGGCCGCGGGGAGATGCGATAGAAAAGCAGCCAGCAGATATTCCAGGTCATCCGCCGGGCGCGGTGCCCGAACGAATAGGCAGGGCGCAGATACGGATCACCCGCGCCCTGGGTGCGGTGCGAGGAACTGGATTGAACGGAACTGGATTGAACCTGGTTTTGCATCCGGCACAAGAAGGGCGCATTCCAAATTGCGGTTCTTCTCGCTCATCATAGGCGGGGAAAACTGACAAGTCCAGCAAGCTCGTGGGGCGCGCGATGAGCAGGGTCGCGATTACGTCCGGGTCCTGAAAAGAAAGGCGCGAGGCTTGTGATGGCCATTTGCGAGGGCGTGCTAACATCCTTTCATCCGGCTCGCCGACCGGTTTGAGCCGCGGAGGTCGAAATGAGTCCAACCACACGGCGTAGTTTCCTCAAGACAGGTTTGGCCGCCGGAGCCATGGCGACCGTAGGAAGTCTTCCGCTGGCCGCCAAGCGCACGGCGACGGATACCGTGGTGCTGGGCCGGTCGAAAATGGCGGTGACGCGGCTGGCCTTCGGAACCGGGACGGACGGCGGCGCGGTGCAGGCCGCGCTGGGGCAGCAGGAGTTCACGCGCCTGGTTCACTACGCATATGACCACGGCATCCGCTTCTTCGAGACGGCTGAGGCTTACCAGACGCCGGGCATGCTGGGCGAGGCGCTGAAGGGCCTGCCGCGCGACAGCTATCACCTGATGAGCAAGGTGACGACGTTCCACGAGGGAATTGATCCGCAGGCCAAATTCAACGAGCTGCTGCGCACTTCGCAGACCGAATACTTTGACATCATGCTGCTGCACTGGCAGCACACGGCCGACTGGCCGGAGACGACGAAGCGGTGGCAGGAAGGGATCCTCGAGGCGCAACAGAGAAAGGTCATCCGGACGCATGGCGCCTCAGTGCACGGGCTGCCGGCGCTGCGGCAGATGCCCGGCAACACATGGCTCGACGTGGGCCTCATCCGCATTAATCACGCGGGCGTGCGCATGGACGGGCCGACCTACGAGGACACCAACCACCCCGCCAACGTGAGCGAAGTGGTGGATCATATCCACGAATTGAAGAAGGAAGGGCTGGGTGTGATCGGGATGAAGCTGTGCGGCGGCGGCCAGTTTGACCATAGCCATGACGACCGCGTGAAGGCCATGAGGTTCGCATTCCAGAATGCGGGCGTGGATTGCGCCACGGTGGGCTTCAAGAGCACGCAGGAGATCGACGAGGCCATCAGCAACATGAACCTGGCGCTGGCCTGACGCCGAGCGCTGGGTTCCGGAGTGTTTGACCTGAAAAACATCTGTGGTCTGTCGCTTCTTTCCCTTGGCCTTTGCCTCTCGATGCCGGCATGGGCACAAACCGGTGTACAAACCGGAGCCGATGCCTCGCTGAATTCAACGTGGACTGACCGCGCCACGGGGCTGATGTGGACCAGGATGGACAACGGCTCGGATGTGGACTGGAACCAGGCCACCACCTATTGCTCCAATTTGCAGCTTGCAGGCTATAACGGCTGGCGTTTGCCCACCATTGATGAGTTGCAAGCGATCTATGATCCCCGCGTCCGTGCTCAAACAGCCTTTGATTTTGGGGTTGTCAGTGTGCAGGTAAAGGGGAAACTCAAACTCACCGGATGGGACTGGAGTAGTACTCAAGGAGACAAACCGGAATGGTCGCAGACGTTTGGTTTTAGCGGTGAGAATCGAGGGGCCTTCCCGCTCCGCTTCAACTACAACATGCGTGCGCTGTGTGTGCGTCGTTCCGGTGCATAAGCTGTTTGCAGGGCAGCGCTGAACCTTTGCTGTCGTGAACTCAAGGGACGAATTGCATGTTCCGCGACGTGCCTGTAAGAACTGCCCGCCGAGCGCATTCTTCAGATCGACCATCTGTTTGGGCGCATGCAGCGTCTTAATCCATACGAAGTAAAGACGAACCCCGCGACGAGTATCGGATCAAATTTATCCCAGGTACTGCCACCGCTGTTGAGTTGTGAATAGAAATCGAGTAAAAGAGTGATCGCAAAACCAGCATAGACCCACTCAGTCAATCGAGGCAC
>Ga0335072_10014625_pt1 | contig 11149 bp, 9 predicted proteins | sample Lox_Sample_21_FD_206725 | JGI IMG/M metagenome (GOLD analysis project Ga0335072, IMG submission 206725) | Soil microbial communities from Loxahatchee National Wildlife Refuge, Florida, United States - Lox_Sample_2.1 | ecosystem: Environmental > Terrestrial > Soil > Wetlands | place: USA: Florida... | reverse complement strand
CGGCGTAGAAGTAGCGCAGGTAGTAGGACGGGATCGCCCCCAGGTCCTCGATCAGAGCACGCGGCAGCCCGATCTCGTGCGCCAAGGCATCGCCAAACCCGTCGATGACTTCCGGCAGCACGTCCCGCCCGTCGACCCACACCGCGCGGATCCACGTCAGATGATTGAGACCAACCTGCTCGACGAGCACCTGCCCGGGATCAACGCCGAGGTGCAATGCGATCTGCCGCTGGAAGTTGATTGCGACGTTGCACAGACCGATCGCGCGGTGACCCGCGTCGAGCAGCGCGCGAGTGACGATGCCGACCGGGTTGGTGAAGTCGACGATCCAGGCGTCCTCGGCGGCGAGTGCGCGCGCCCGCTCCGCGATCTCGAGCACGACCGGCACCGTCCGCATGGCCTTCGCGAGTCCGCCGGCGCCGGTCGTCTCCTGGCCGACGCATCCGCACGCCGCCGGGATCGTCTCGTCCTGCAGCCGCGCCGCCTGGCCCCCCACCCGAATCTGGATCAGGACCGCATCGGCACCGTCGAGCGCCCGGTCTAGCTCTCCGGTCAGCTCGAGTGCGCCCGCGAACCCCTGCCGCTCGAGGATCCGCCGCGAGAGCCCGCCGACGATCTCCAGCCGATCACCATCGATGTCTTGCAAAACCAGCTCACGCACGCCCAGCCGGTCCCGTTCGCGCACGAGGCCCGAAACCAGCTCGGGCGTGTAGGTCGACCCGGCGCCGATCACCGCCAGCTTCATCCCGCCACCGCCAACGCCAGCTTCATCCCGCTACCCGCAACGCCAGCGTCATCCCGCCACCCCCATGCCAGCTCATCTCGCCACCCGCAGCGCCAGCGTCATCCCGCCACCCCCATGCCGTATCGATTGTCCGACGGTCGGGAGATGATCGCGCTTGCGAACTGCGTGGCGCTCGTCAGCGCGTCGCGCCATGCCGCCCCGCCGGACAGCGCGTGCGCCAGTCCGGCGTTGAAAGCGTCGCCGGCCCCGGTGGTGTCGGCGACGTCGACCGCCGGCGCGGGGACCGCGATCTCGACGGCGTCCGGACCGACGGCAAAGCATCCGCGGGGTCCGCGCTTGACGACCACCCACCCGCCCGAGACGGCTTGCAGGTCGCGCGCCGCCTGCGTCGGATCCCCGTCCCGGTCCGCCAGCGCGCACGCCTCGACCTCGTTGGGCAGGAACACGTCCACCGACGGGAGCAGTTCCCGGACCTCGGCCCGGCTCGCCCCGGAGAAGCCGTCGGGGTCCCAGGTGGTGTCGAACAACGTCCGGGCGCCATGAGCGCGCGCGGTCTCGAGCAGCCGGCGGGCCGTGTCGCCGCGCAGCCGCGGGGCGACGAAGTAATCGCAGAGCAGCAGGTTGTCGCAGACGAGCGCGTCGTCGGGAATCATCGCCGCCTCCCAGCGGGCGTTGACGCCAAGGTAGGTGAGGAACGTACGGTCGCGCGCCGGCGACTCGAGCACGACGGTGAGCCCGCTCGTCTCACCCGCGATCACGGCAAGCTCGTCGGCGAGCCCCGCTCGCACGAGCTGGTCTCGCATCCACCCCCCGAGCTGATCGTCGCCGATGCAGCCCATCAGCCGCACCTCCATGCCGGCCTCGACCGACGCGAGCGCGGCGTTGGCGCCGGCGCCACCGACCCGCACGGTCGTCTGCTCGGTCAGCAGCGTGCCGCCGGGAGGGGGCAGATCGGTGACCGGGCTCATCACGACGTCCGCCTGCACGCATCCGATCACGGTCACGGTCGGGACATCGAGCGGCTTGCCCAGGTCCTCGTCCATCTACGACGACCACCTGATCGCAGCCTTACGCAAAGTTCTTGCCTTATCGCCGCTAGGACGCTTATTCTTCGGCCTCACATGCGCCATCGTATTCGTAAAGGATCCTAACCTCAATGCCTCCCACCGGCCGCGACGGTGGCGCCCGCCGGACCGGACGGGCCGAGCCTGACTCGCGTTTGAGCCTGCTGCGGGAGCTCGGCGAGCAGGCGGTGCTCGAGACGATCTTCCGCACGGGGCCGATCACGCGCCCGGAGATCGCTGCGGCCACGAACCTCTCCAAGCCGACGGTCTCGGCCGCGGTCAGCCGGCTCGAGCAGGGCGGGCTCGTGCGCGCGGCCGGTCGGCGCGCCGGCCAGCGCGGGCGCAATCCGATCGCGTACGTCGTCAGCGCGCGCGCTGGGTTCGTCGTCGGTGCCGACATCGGCGGGAGCAATGTACGGGTAGCCGCGGCTGATCTGTTCGGCGAGCCGATCTGCGATCTCAAGCGCTCGACCGCGAAGGATGGCGGCCGGGCCGTCGGAGTCCAGATTCTCGACATGGTGAGCGATGTCATCGACCAGGCCTCCACCGTCCACGGGCGGCCGCTGGCGCTCGGGATCTCGTCCCCCGGGATCGTCGATCAGACGAGCGGCCGGGTCACGTCGCTCGCGTACAACGTCGTGCCCGAGGGCGGGTTCGATCCGCTCGAGGTGATTCGCGAACGGTTCGACCTGCCCGTGTTCGTCGAGAACAACGTCAACCTGGCGGCGGTCGGCGAGAAGTGGTTCGGCCTCGCCCGGGGAGTCTCGACGATGGTGTTCATCGCGATCGGCGCGGGCATCGGCATGGGAATCATCATCGATGACGAACTGGTCCGCGGGGCCCACGGTGCCGCCGGCGAGATCGGCTATCTGCCGCTGGTCGGCGATCCGTTCAACCCCCGGCACCGGTTGCACGGAGGGTTGGAGGACGAGATCGGCGCCGCCGGAATCGTCGCGGCCTACCAGGACCGCCGCGGTCCGGACGACCCGGAGCTGTCGTCCGTGCACGACGTGTTCGAGCACGCCGGCGACGGGAACACGGCGGCGCGAGCGGTGGTCGATCACGTCGCCTCGCGCCTCGGAACCGCGATCGCGACCGTGTGCGCGATTCTCGATCCGCAGCTCGTCGTGCTCGGCGGGGGCATCGGCGCGAGCCCGCTGCTGCTCCGTCCCGTCCGAGGATCGGCGGCCGCGCTCGTCCCGATCACCGCCCGGATCGAGACCAGCCTCCTCGGTGAGCAGGCCGCGCTCCAGGGGGCGATCGCGGTCGCGCTGCACTCCGCGCGCACAACGCTCCTGTCCGGGGGCGCCGCCCCGAATATGCACCGGAACCTGGTCGCGATGGCGCCGCGGAGCCGCTCGTGAGCCGGCCCCGACCCGGGCAATTGGAAGAAAGACTTCAATGCACGCCTTAGTTGAACCGCAATGGAGAAGGCGATATACATACATTTTGTTTAGGGATTTCCCAAATGGTGCTGCTGTTCGCTGAACGAATCCCGGAACGTCGCGGTTGCGATGCCGGCCCCCGGACTCAGCCGACAACGAGAGGGAACGGAGGGTGTTGATGAAAGGCTTTAGATGGCTCGTGGCGCTGGCCGCGATGTGCACGCTCCTCGCCGCCTGCGGTGGGAGCTCGTCGTCGACCGCGTCGGGCACGGGTACGTCGTCCAAGGTCGTGAGCTCGGGCACCGCGTCGGGCAAGCTCGTCGTCGACAACGAGAGTGGTTCGACGTGGACCTGCCAGTTCAACCCGTTCAATCCGGCTGTCACGCTCGTCTCGTTCGGCTGGGTGTATGAGCCGCTCGAGTTCGTGAACATCCTCAAGACCGGTTCGGTCACGCCGTGGCTCGCGACCTCGTCCGCGTGGTCGAACGGCTACAAGACGTTGACGTTCACGATCCGGAACGGCGTCAAGTGGAGCGATGGCCAGCCGTTCAGCGCAGCGGACGTCGCCTACACGTTCAACGCGATGAAAACGGACAAGGCGATCGACCTGAACGCGCTCTGGAGCGCCGACGGCGGTCCGCTCACGAATGTTGCGCAAAACGGCAACCAGGTGGTCCTCACCTTCAACGCGCCGTCGCAGCCGTATTTCTACCTCGTCGCCGACCAGACGCCAATCGTCCCCAAGCACATCTGGGGCGCCCTGAACCAGGCCAAGCTCTCGAGCTACTCCGACACGCACCCCGTCGGCACCGGCCCGTACGAGATGTCGAACTGCGCCCCCCAGAACATCAAGTACCTGAACAACCCGAGCTACTGGCAGAGTTCGCCCGGTCACCCGATCCCGCAGGTCAAGGAGGTCGACTATCCGGCCTTCCTCAGCAACACGCCGGCCAACCTGCTCCTGTCGCAGGGCGGCGCGCAGTGGGGCGGCCAGTACATCCCGAACATCACAGGCTTCTACACCTCGAAGGATCCGGCGCACCGCCACTACTGGTTCCCGCCGGTGCTGAACGTGTCGCTGTTCCCGAACCTGACCAACTCGCTGCTCGGCCAGTTGCCGGTGCGCGAGGCGATCTCGGACGCGATCGACCGCCAGACGGTGTCGCGGCTCGGCGAGAGCGGCTACCAGGCGCCCGCCAATCAGTCGGGGGTGATCCTGCCGACGTACTCCGCGTGGTCGGACCCGTCGCTGACGCAAACGACCTACAGCGCCGCCAAGGCCGACCAGATCCTGAGCGCGGCAGGGTTCACCAAGGGCTCGGGCGGGATCTACGAGAAGGGCGGGGCTCCGCTGTCGTTCACGATCAAGACGATCAGCGGCTTCTCGGACTGGGACGCGTCGCTCCAGTTGATCACCCAGCAGCTGAAGGCCGCGGGCATCCAGGTCACGGTCCAGGACGAGAACACGAGCTCGTACACGTCGGATCTCCAGAGCGGTCACTTCCAGCTCGCCTACGGCGGCAGCGGCGGGCCGGCACCGTCGCCGGGACCCAGTCCGTATTACGAGCTGCGCGGACTGCTGTTCAGTGGGAACATCGGGTCGACGAACTACGAGCGCTTCAAGTCGCCGTCGACCGACGCTCTGTTCAACCAGTACTCGTCGGCGAGCCCATCGCAGCAGGTGAACATCATCCACGACATCCAGAAGGTCATGGTCGACCAGGTACCTCTGATCCCGGTCACCGAGGGCGTCGACTGGTATCAGTACGACACGACGCACTTCTCGGGCTGGCCGACCCAGTCGAATCCGTTCGCGCAACCGTCGCCGTACCAGGCGCCCGACCTCGAAGTGGTCCTGACACACCTGGTTCCGATTCAGTGATCGGTCGAACTCCGGGAGCACCCGAGATCCGGCGGCCTCGCCTATGAGATACCTCGCGCGGCGCGGGGGCCTGTTTCTGGTGACCCTCTGGGCCGCGCTGACCGTCAACTTCATCATTCCCCGGGTGATGCCGGGGAATGAGGCGAGCGCGGTGCTGGCGACGTTCCGGGGTGTCAACCCGGCCGCGATGCACGCGCTCGAGATCCAGTTCGGCACGGGCGTTCATCAGGGCGTGCTGGCTTCCTACTTTCAGTACCTCGGGAACTGCCTGACCGGGCAGTTCGGGGTGACCGCGCAGGGCGTCCCGGTGATGACCGAGATCAGCTCGAAGCTGCCCTGGACGTTGGGGCTCGTCGGGGTGACCACCGTGATCGCGTTCCTGATCGGCACGCTCGCCGGCGTGGCCAGCGCCTGGTGGCGGGGCGGCCGACTCGACGCGCTCCTCCCGCCGACGCTGTTCATCGTCTCGACCGTCCCGGTGTTCTTCGTCGGGCTCCTGCTCATCTACGTGTTCGCGGTGAAGCTGAATTGGCTGCCGCTCAGCTCCAATTACAGCCTCGGGGCCACACCGACGCTGTCGCTGTCGTTCATCTGGGACGTGATCGAACACGCGATCCTGCCCGGGCTCAGTCTGGTGATCGTGACCGCCGGCCTGTGGGTGTACTCGATGCGCAACAACATGATCACGACGATCTCCGAGGATTACGTGAAGACGGCCCGCGCCAAGGGGCTCCCGAGCCGCCAGATCATGTTCGGCTACGCCGGGCGGAACGCGATCCTCCCCAACCTGACCGGATTTGCGATGCAGCTCGGTTACGTGCTCGGCGGAGCGATCGTGATCGAGTACCTGTTCTCGTACCCGGGCCTCGGATATCTGTTCTACACGGCCACGACCGACCATGACCTTCCCCTGATGCAGGGTCTGTTCCTCGTGTACACGCTGGCGGTGCTGATCTGCGTGCTGATCGCGGACCTGGTGACCGCGGTGCTCGATCCTCGAACGCGGGAGTCGTGAGATGGCGATCCCCGACATCGCGGTAGCGGACTCGATCACCGACATCGACGCCGCCGGAGCGTCGCGACGGTTCCTGCATGCGGTGCTCGGCAATCGCAAGGCCGCGGCCGGCGCGGTGATCCTGCTGGTGATGGCGTTCGTCGCCGCGTTTCCGGGCCTGATCGCGCCCGACGATCCCCAGGCCGCGATCTATGCCCAAAGCGCCGGACCTTCGTCCGCTCACCTGCTCGGCACGACGCAACTCGGTCAGGACGTGTTCTCGCAGCTGATCTGGAGCACGCGCCTGACACTGATCGTGACACTCATAGTCAGCGCGATCGCGACGTTCCTGTCGACGATCATCGGCGTGACCTCCGCCTATTTCGGAGGAGTCACCGATCGCGTGCTGACGGTCTTCATCGACGTCTTCCTGATCCTGCCGGTCCTGCCGCTATTGATCCTGCTCGCGGCCTACCTCCCACCCGGCGTCACCTCATTGACGATAGTGCTGTGCATCACGAGTTGGGCGTTCCAGGCCCGGCAGCTCCGTTCGCAGGGACTGTCGATCCGCAACCGCGACTACCTCGTCGCGGCGCGCGCCCGGGGAGAACGCGGCATCTACATCATCCTGGTCGAGATCGTGCCAACGATGACCTCGCTGATCGCGGCCTCGTTCCTGGCGCTGGCCGTGTACGTCGTCGGCTTTGCGGCCAGCCTCCAGTTCCTCGGGCTTGGCAACAGCAGCGAATTGATGTGGGGCACGATGCTGTACAACGCGCAGCAGTCGGCGGCGCTCGAGGCCGGGAACGCGTGGTGGGCGCTCGGGCCGGGAGCGGCCGTGGCCTTGCTGGGCGCCGGCTTCGCGCTGCTCAACTACGCGTTCGACGAGATCGGGAACCCGGCGCTCCGACCGGTGAGGAAGCGGCGCGACGGAGGGAAGCGGCGTGGCCGAGCCTCTGCTTGAAGTCGACGACCTGACCGTCGAATACGCGACCGACGCCGGCGAGACGCGCGCCGTCGACGGGGTCAGCTTCACCGTCGGCGCGGGCGAATTCCTCGGGATCGTCGGCGAGTCCGGTTGCGGAAAGACCACGCTGCTGTTCGCGGTGGCTCAACTGCTCTCCCCTCCCGGGGAGGTCGTCGGCGGGAAGGTCATGTTCCACGGGCGCGACATGGTGCGCCTGAGCGGGGGCGAGCTCCGCAGCATTCGCTGGCGCGATTACTCGATCGTGATGCAGAGCGCGATGAACGCGCTGAACCCGATGAAGAGCATCGGCGCGCAGTTCAAGGACACGCTTCAGGCACACGGTGACGCGTCGGCGAACGACGTCCGGCGGCGGTCGACCGAGGTGATGAGCCTGGTGGGGATCGACCCCGCCCACCTTCAGAGCTATCCGCATCAGCTCAGCGGCGGCATGCGCCAGCGCGCGATGATCGCGATGGCGCTGCTGTACACGCCGCAGCTCGTGATCATGGACGAGCCGACCTCAGCGCTCGACGTGGTGGCGCAGCAGTCGCTGATGAGCAAGATCAAGGAGCTCCAACGCAACCTCGGGTTCGCGGTCATCTTCGTCACCCACGACATGTCGGTGGTCAGCCGCTATTCCGACCGCGTGCTCGTGATGTACGCCGGCCAGGTCGCGGAGGCGGCCTCAACCGAGGCGATCTTCGACCGGCCGCTACACCCGTACACCCGCGGTCTGATGACTGCGTTCCCGTCGCTCCGCGGCCCCCGCCGCGAGCTGACCGGGATCCCGGGCAGCCCCCCGGACCTGGCCCGCCCGCCGAGCGGCTGCCGGTTCCATCCGCGCTGCCCCGACGTGATGCCGGCCTGCCTCGAGCGCGAGCCCGAGCTGTACCCGGTCGACGGTGCCGAAGTTCGCTGCCTCCTCTACACCGAGCGGGCCGAACAAGCCAGGCAGACTGTCTGAGCGATGGCCGCGACCCCCGAGCCACGCGCCACGACGCCCGCCACTGGGGAGCCGTTGCTGCGAGCGGTCAACCTGACGCGCCATTTCCGCCTCGGGGGACTGTTCTCAAAGAGCGCTCTGCACGCGGTCGATGACTTCAACATCACCATCCAGGAGCGCGAGATCGTCGCCCTCGTCGGAGAAAGCGGCAGCGGCAAGAGCACCGTCGCGCGGCTGCTGGCACGCATCTACAGGCCGACGCGCGGCGAGATCTTCTACCGCGGGAGACCCGTCAACCGAATGCGCTCCCGCAAGGATCTTCTCTGGTACCGCGGCGAGGTGCCGATCGTGCTCCAGGATCCGTTCAGCGCGTTCCACCCTGTGTTCCGGGTGTCGCACGGGGTGATGCGCAACCTCGCGTTACACCGTCCCGAGCTATCCCACGACGAGCGCAAGCACGAGGCCGAGCGTGCCTGCGAGGCCGTCGGGCTCAGCCCCAAGATGCTCACCAGATTCCCGTACGAGATGAGCGGAGGCGAGCGCCAGCGCATCGGCTTCGCCCAGGCGCTCGCGGTCGGACCCAAGCTGATCCTCGCCGACGAGCCGGTGTCGATGCTCGACGTCTCGATCCGCATCGGCGTGCTGAACATGATGGCCGGGCTGCGGGACCGGGAGGGCGTCTCGATCCTCTACATCACGCACGATCTCGCGAGCGCCCGCTACGTCGCCGACCGCGTCGTCGTGATGTACGCCGGTCATCAGGTGGAGGCCGGACCGACAGAGACCGTCCTGTCCGACCCCAAGCACCCGTACACGCAACTGCTCATGTCCGCTGCGGCCGATCCACGCGAAAAGGAAGCGGAGATCTCGGCCGACACCGGCGACCCGCCGCGGGTGATCGACCCGAGCGAGGGCTGCCGCTTCCGGTGGCGGTGTCCGCTAGCGATCGAGAAGTGCGCGCTGGTCACCCCCCACCTGAAGCCGATCGGGTCGACGCTGGTCGCGTGTCACGTCGCGACCGGCGACACGGCGGCGGCCCCCGGCGCCGCCAACCCCGCCGGCACCGCCAACCCCGCCGGCACCGCCTCGGTCACAAACCGCTGAATTCGGTGCCCGGGTCGGTCGAACTCGTGATCTTCGATTGCGACGGCGTGCTGATCGACTCGGAGCGCCTCGCGGTCAAGGTCGACGTGCTCGTGCTGGGCGAGCTGGGTTGGCCGCTCACCGAGGCGGAGGTGATCGAGCGGTTCGTTGGCCGCTCCGACACGGACGCCCGGGCCGAGATCGAGGCCCACCTCGGGCGCAAGCTGCCCGCTGGCTTCGACGAGGCGACCGAGCGCCGCTACCGGGAGGCGTTCGCGAACGAACTCGCTCCGGTCGACGGCGTGCTCGACGCGCTCGACCGGATCACGAAGCCGACCTGTATCGCGTCGAGCGGGACCCACGACCACATGCGCTACACGCTCAGCCTGACCGGCTTGTACGAGCGGTTCGCAGGGCGAATCTTCAGTGCCGAGGACGTCGCGAACGGCAAGCCCGCGCCCGACTTGTTCCTCCACGCCGCCGAGCGGATGGGGGCGACGCCGGGGGGTTGCATCGTTGTCGAGGACAGCCGGCACGGCGTGCAGGCAGCGCGCGCCGCGGGCATGCGCGTCCTCGGGTTCGCCGGCGGGCTGACCGGGCCCGAGGCGCTCGAGGGGCCGGGCACGATGGTGTTCGACGACATGCGCGAGCTGACAACGCTCCTCGACCAACTCGACGCCACGTGAACAACCTCTACCACCGCCCCTCCCCGTGAACGACCTCTACCGCCACCGTTCCCCGTGAACGGAACCTGGATGGCGGCCGAGATGGCCGAGCAGCCGGCCCGGCTGCGGGAGCTCATCGGCCGATTTGACACGATCGCCGAGCTGGTGCGGGCGGCCGCGCCGGCGCCACTGCACGGGATCACGATCGTCGCCCGCGGCTCGTCGGACAACGCGGCCGTGTACGGGCGCTATCTGCTGGAGGCCGCGACCGGAAAGCCGATCTCGCTGGCGGCCCCGAGCCTCCACACGCGGTACGGAATCGATGTCGACTACCGCGGCCAGCTCGTGATCGCGGTCAGCCAATCGGGCGCCACGCCCGAGATCGTGCGGACCCTGCGGGCGCTTCAGGATTCCGGGGGACGCGGCCTCGCGATCACCAACGAGCCCGGAAGCCCGCTGGCACGCGCGGCCGCTCACACCATCCAGCTCGAGATGGGCGTCGAGCGGGCGGTGCCCGCGACCAAGACCGTCACGGGCCAGCTCACCGCGTTCGCGATCATCGCCGCCGCGCTCGGACGCGCTCCGTTCGCGACAGAGGAACTGGCGGCGGTGCCGGAGCACGTACAGGCGGTCCTCGACGATCCGGAGCCGGCCGCCGCCGCGGCGAAGCACCTTGCCGGCGCGTCGCAGCTGATCGTGGTCGCGCGCGGCTATCCGTTCGCGGCCGCGCTCGAGACCGCGCTCAAGATCAAGGAGACGTGCTCGGTGCTGGCCGACGGCTACTCGGCCGCGGATCTTCGCCACGGCCCGATCGCAGCGGTCACGCGCGGCCTCCCCGTGATCGCGTTGCGCGCCCGGGGCCCGGCGGACGCCGACGTCGCGTCGCTCGTCGACGAGATGCGGGAGCGCCGGGCGCACGTACAGGTGGTGGGTGATGACGCGGCGGCCGACGTACCGCTGCCCCCCAAAGTGCCCGAGCCGCTCGCGCCGATCGTCGCCGTGGTCCGCGGCCAGCAGCTCGCGCACGAGCTCGCCACCGCGCTCGGCTACGACCCCGACAGCCCGCCCGGCCTGTCCAAGGTCACCGCGACTTAACCTCAGCGAAATAAAAAGGCCCCGACCAAATGGATCTGGGCCTTGACTCCTGACGGCCACGAAGGCTAGGGTATTTGTTCAGAGCCTTTCCGAATTGGGAGGAAATCGTGACCCGAGTCGCGCGCTGTTGCCTGCCCCTGTTCACGACGACGCTGCTTGCGCTCGCCGCGTTGGGGGCCGGCGCCACCGCGGCGTCGGCCGACACCCAGACGGTCGGACTCGGCGGATGGCAGGTGCAGAGCAGCGCGCAAGCTCCACAGGCGGGTACCCAGATCTCGTCGCCGGGCTTCCCGGCGGGCTCTTGGCTCCAGGTCCGCCCCGATGAC
>Ga0335072_10014624_pt1 | contig 11149 bp, 15 predicted proteins | sample Lox_Sample_21_FD_206725 | JGI IMG/M metagenome (GOLD analysis project Ga0335072, IMG submission 206725) | Soil microbial communities from Loxahatchee National Wildlife Refuge, Florida, United States - Lox_Sample_2.1 | ecosystem: Environmental > Terrestrial > Soil > Wetlands | place: USA... | reverse complement strand
TTTGAACCGATCCATAGGCTGGAGGGGCAGTGCCGTCGGAGCGAATCCTGATCGTCGATGACGAACCTTACGTTCGCACGCTGATGGCCGCTATGTTGGAGAAATCCAACTACACTCCTGTCCTCGCTTCCAACGGCCTCGAAGCCATCGAGCATCTCGAACACGACCCTCCTTTCGACCTCATCCTTTCCGATATCGTGATGAACGGTCTCGACGGCATCGGCTTGCTCGAGCGCATCCGCGAAGCCCAGCCCGACACCCCCATGGTCATGGTCACCGCCATCCATGACGTCGGCGTCGCCATCTCCGCGATGCGCAAAGGCGCCTACGACTACCTCCTCAAGCCCTTCGAAAAAGAGCAGCTCCTCGTCACCGTCCGGCGCGCCCTCGATTATCGCCGCCTCGTCCAGCAGAACTCCGTCTACCGCCACAACCTCGAACAACTCGTCTCCGCCCGCACCGAAATGCTCCGCCAGGCCATGGCCGACCTGGAACGCTCCTACGACATCACCCTCGAAGCTCTGGGCGATGCGCTCGACCTCAAGGACGCCGAAACCGAAGGCCATTCCCGCCGCGTCACCGCCTACACCATTGCCCTGGCTCGCCATTGCGGCGTCGAAATGGCGCAAACCCGCATCATCGCCCGCGGCGCCTTTCTCCACGACATCGGCAAGATGGCCATTCCCGACGCCATCCTCCTCAAGCCCGGCAAGCTCGACGCTGAAGAGCAGCGCGTCATGCGCGAGCACTGCGCCCGCGGTTATCAGATCCTGCGCAAGATTCCCTTCCTCGAGGAAGCTGCGGACATCGTCTATGCCCACCAGGAACACTACGACGGCAACGGCTACCCGCGCCATCTGAAGGGCGAAGAGATTCCCCTCGGTGCGCGCATTTTCGCCATCGCCGATACCATCGACGCCATCACCTCCGACCGTCCCTATCGCAAAGCCCGCTCCTACGATGTCGCCCGCGCCGAAGTGGAAAAATGCGCCGGAACCCAGTTCGATCCCAATATCGTCGAGGTCTTCCTCGGCCTCCCCGACAGCCTCTGGGAAGATTTGCGCAACGAAATGACCCGCCACCCCCGCTTCTCTCCGCTATCATTTGCTGGGGCAATCGAAGATCTGAAAGTCTGAATCTGAATTCCGAGTGCCTGAAATCCCCTTCAGCGTGGAGTGAGGCATGCCTGTCCTGGAAGACAGAGTCGTCACAGCCAAGATGAAGTCCATGCCGCTCTGGACCCTGGAGCGCGGCGAAATCGTGCGCTACTGCGAGTTTCGCAACTTCGTCGAAGCCATGCACTTCGTCAACAGCGTCGCCGAGATGGCCGAAGGCGCCGGCCATCACCCCGACATCGACATCCGCTACAACAAGGTTCGCCTTGCCCTCATCAGCCACGATGCCGGCGGCCTCACCGAACGCGATTTCGATCTCGCTGCCGCGATCGACAGCCTCGGCTGATCGGAGTTTTCCCCGTGGCGCAGGATGGCGTCCCCCAACCCACCCGCCCCGGCGCGCAACTTTTATTCCTCGCCGCTGTCTCTTGCAGCAGAGGCTTTTTTCCCTGACTCGGGATGCTGTCGCAGGCCGGACAACACCTTCCGATTCCACAGCACGACAGCGAAACCCCCCACCAGGGCCGACGCTGCGACGATCGCGCCAGTCAGGAACGCTTTGAATTTGGTGCCCGATTCAGCTTTGCCAGGCGCTTGTGGTTGATTCGGCATCGGATGAGCGGTGGTGGAAGTTCCAAAATGGAGCCCCCACCCCTGCTTCAGATATTAAATTGTGTAGCGGACTTGTACGTTCGGGCCTTCAGGGTTACACTATTTTGGAGATCGGGGAACGCCGACCCAAATTATTTCGGCCCCGCCTCCGCAAGTTTGGCATCAAAGTTTACGTAAGGTTTTTCGCCAGATCGGCGACTGAGAATTCGCCGCTGGCAACAGGTTTTTAAGTTGCGTCACTGGCCTCCCGGCACGGACAATCCAACGTTCGTGCCGTCTTTTTTGTCTTTTTTTGAGGTCCGCGCGCCCTTCGTCCCCCCACCCCGCCTCTCCCGGACCCCCAGTTGCTGAGAATCACGGCTGTGCTCCGATCTCGACGACGGTTCGCTTTTCTCTTTCTATGGATCGGTCTTTCCACGATGGCCCCAGGCCAATCCAGCATTCAGGTCCAGGGCCCTGAGGACCCTCCGCGCCTCATCTTTACCTGTTGCGACAAGACAGTCGCCGCCGCTCAGTCCCTCCTCGCCGATCCCGCCGTGATCGCCGCTCTCCAAAATTTGCATGCCGGCCTCGCCCTGGCCGTTCCGGATTTCAGCCCCCAGCGTGCCAGCCTGGTACGCAGCCTCAATGCCGCCGGAATTCCCCTCATCGCGTGGATCGAGTTGCCCCACGAACAGGGAACGTATCTCAACACCGGCGATTTCCCCGCAGCCGAAGCCGCCTTCCGCCAATTTGAACAGTGGAGCGCCCAGTATGCCCTGCGCTGGCAGGGGGTTGGGCTCGACATCGAGCCAAACTTCACCGACTTCGCCCGGCTGCAGGGCCACCGCTGGCGGTTGGTCCGCCTGCTCGCATCGCGCTACGTCGCCCGCGCCCGCGTTCTCCGCGCGCGCTCGAACTATGCCGGACTGATTCACCAGCTGCAGGCGCGCGGATTCTTCGTGCAGACCTATCAGCTGCCCTTCATCGTTGCCGAGCGCGAAGAGCATTCCACTCTGCTCGAACGCCTGCTCGGCGTCGTCGATGTGCAGGGCGATCAGGAAGCCCTCATGCTCTATACCAGCTATGCCCCCGAAGTCGGCGCCGGCATGATCTGGACCCTCGGCCCTCACGCCCAGGCGATTGCACTGGGCAGCACCGAAGCCGCTCCCGGAGCGGGTTCGCGAGGAGCGCCGCTCAGCTGGGAACGCTTTTCTCAGGACCTGATTGTCGCGGCTCACTTCTCCCACACTCTCGGCGTCTACAGTCTCGAAGGCTGTGTGCAACAGGGCTTCCTGGGCCGGCTGCAGTCGATGGACTGGCATCAGTCCACCGTGATTCCTGCCCCTCAGCTCCACCACGCCGACCGCATGAGCCGCGCGATTCGCGCCGGCATCTGGATCGGAACCTGGCTGCCCCTCATCGTCGCGCTCGTCCTTCTCTGGATCGCCGCCCTGATCTGGTACTGGAGAGTTCGCCGCCGCCTGGTAAGATTGAGAATGGAGAGTCCCCAGTGAAACGCGTCTTCCTGAGCCTTGTTCTCGGCCTGGCCGTTCTCGCCGCCTACGCCATTCCTGCCAGCTTCAGTGGCGCCGTGCATGCGCAATGGTCCGATCCCGCCCAGGATGTACCCGCCTATCATCCCCTGCCCCCGCGCGAAGGCCAGGCCCTTCCCCCCATCCTCTCCGGCAATCAGCTCACCGGACCGTTCTTCCGCGAGAAGTGGCAGGTCGAGGTCTACAAACAGGCCGCGCAGATTCCCGATGTCCTCTATCAGCTGCCCTGCTACTGCCGCTGCGATCGTGCTCTCGGCCATGCCAGCCTGCACAGCTGCTTCGAAGGCACCCATGGAGCCATCTGCGCTACCTGCGCTGCCGAAGAGGCCTATGCCTGGAAGATGACGAAAGCCGGCAAGACACCCGATCAGATTCGTGCCGGTATCGAACGCAAAGAGTACGAGTCGATCGACCTCGATGCATTAGGCCGCAGCTAAAGCGGATTGACCCCGGTCCCGGATGGACCAAATCTCCCTGCGGCATCCCTGGCAACTCCAGGCCCGTCACCGCTGACAGCGGCTCCCGTTCCTCCATTTTGGCGCCGTGTCAGCGGCGCGACGGTAGAAGCCACGGGCTTCAGCCCGTGGAACCAGCCGAAGCCTAAAGACGGGCGGGCTTCAGCCCCGGAACCTGGTGGCATTTCCTCGCGCGCGAGGAAATGCCAGGGCGCGAGGGGGGGCAGCCGGGTCCCTGCGAAACAACGTTTCGCAGGGGTGGCCTGAGAACAGATCCCTGCCTTCATCCCCCGCTGCGCTTGTCTTCCTCCCTCCGGTCCCTGCCATAATCGCAGAGGATGAACCGCCGCCTCGCACCGCTGCTGCTTCTCCTCTCCTGGTCCGCCGGTTCCTTCTCTGCCGATTCGCACCGCAGGCCCGGACCCCTCGTCTCCCAGTGCACCGGCGTCACCCTGCAGGCAAGCTACCTCGCCGACACCGGCGCCGGACCAGGCTTCTCCTTCCACATCGAGAACAAGACCCGCAAAGACATCCGCCTCGCCCAGCCCGTTCCCTCCAGCGCTCACTGGTATGCGCGCGTCGGCATGCGCTGGCTCTGGCGCGCCTCCGCCGGCCGAGGCGGAGCCCTCGTCAATGCCCTCATCGAGAAGGGACCGATGTTTGCCTGGCAGCCCGCGACGCCGCCCGAACACACCGACTATCTCACCGTCCCGGCGCACGGATCGCGCGACTGGACCGTACGCATGCGCGACGATCCTGCGATTCAGTACCGCCCCAGTTGTGCTCGCTGTAATTATCCCGGCGAAACCGAGTATCAGGCGATCTTTGCCTACGCCTATCTTCCCCCGCCCGAAGAGCATGCGCCCGATCTGCTGCGCTGCGGCCTGCGTTCCACACCTGTACCTATGCCGCCGGTGGCGCTCCACGCCGCGTTACAAGAGACGCATTAATTTTTTCCTGGCTGCAGCCCCACTCAAAAAATCCTCGTCTGTTCGCGTGCAGGGCATCAAATCGCCCCACGCAACACCGCCCGCCGGGGCGGGTTGGAAAAAGCAACAGGAGGAAGTACAAAGCATCACCATGCGAAACCAACTCTTTGCAATTGCACTCGGCGGAATGCTCGCTTTCACGGCGAACGCCGCTCTCCACGCGCAGGATCAAACCACCCCGCAGGACCAGACCCAGGCCCAGCAGGGTCAGCGCGGCCAGGGCCATCGCCACCACATGGATCCCGACCGGCAGCTCGCGCACCTCACGAAGAAGCTCAACCTCTCGGCCGATCAGCAAACCCAGATCCGGCCCATTCTCGTCGATCGCCAGCAGAAAATGCAGGCGCTCTGGCAAAATCAGTCGCTCTCTTCCCAGGATCGCCGCACCCAGGTGACGGCTATCCGCCAGGACACGCGGACCCGGCTCGAAGCGGCTCTCAACGATCAGCAGAAACAGCAGTTCGAACAGATGCAGGCGCAGATGCAGGGCCGCCGGCATCACCGGATGGGCGGCGATAACCAGGCGCCCTCCAGCAACGCTCCGCAGCCCGAATAACACTCCCCGGGTGCGATGCAGGCCGCCGGTCCTTTTCCCGGCGGCCTTCTTGATGAGGTATCTGTCCTGGTTACAAAACCAGCTCCGAGCTCCCCGCTCCCTCTCACCACAGCAATTCCATAAACACATTCGCCCGCTGGTATTTCGACGGCTTGTCCGGCCCCTGCAGGTGCTGAAAGCCCGCCTGCTCGTACAGGTGAATCGCCGCCGCCACCTTCGTGTTCGACTCCAGATACAACCGCTGCGCCCCGAGCTGCCGCGCCTGATCGATGGCGAATTGCAGCAGTCTCCTCCCAATGCCGCTTCCGCGCGCGCTTTCTGCGACCGTCATCTTCGCCAGTTCGTATTTTCCTGCTCCCATCGCGATCAGCGCGCAGCAGCCGATCGCCTCTCCGTTCCGCTCGGCGAAGAAAATTTCTCCGCCCCCCTCGAGGATCGAAGCCCGGGGATGGCGAATGATCTCTTCGTCCGCTGCCTCCAGCGTCCCGAAGTATTTCCTGATCCAGTCTTCGTTGAGGCGAAAGAACGCAGCTTCGTCGCCCGGGCGAAACGTGCGGAAGGCCACTGCATCCGGCAAAGAGGAGTTCACGCGCAGAGATTAACAATCCTGCCGTCGATCCCCGCCATCGATTGCAGCGAGTTGCTCCCATTCCTCAGGGAACCACCCCGGTTCCGCAGGCGAGCGGATTCGCCCCCGTTTGTCCCGCCGCCCATCCTGGCGTAAGCTGTTCTGACTCCGGGCAAACCCCGCGAGAGAAGGAGTTCGACCGCATGGTGCGACTGGTGCTGAAGTGGCTGTTGCAGGCCTTTGCCCTGCTGGTGACCGCGCGCGTGGTGCCCGGGTTTCATGTCCGCAGTATCACCGCCGCTCTGGTCGCCGTGCTCGTCATCGGGCTGCTCAACGTGACCCTGGGACTGCTCCTGAAACTCATCGCACTCCCGCTGGAGATCCTTACCCTGGGCCTGTTCGTTCTGGTCATCGATGCCGTGATCCTCAAGCTGGCGGGGAATCTCTCGCCCGGCTTCTATGTCTCCTCGTGGAGCGCCGCCCTCATCGGCGCCATCGTCCTCGCCCTGCTCCACATGCTCCTGTCCCTCCTCCTCGATAAGAAAGACTGACCCCCCAATCGCACTCCCAACGGGCGGCTACAATGAACCCATGCCGCCCGATCATCCCGCCCGCCGCCGGCACAAATCTCCACCCTCTGGCGAAACCGGACAGGAAGCTCTCTACCTTCGTTCCCTCAGCGACCGTCAGGTCCCCGTCCACGTCAAGTTGCAGGATGGCGAGACCGTTTCCGGCTGGATCGAGTACTTCGACGACCGCATGATCCGCCTCACCCGCGAGGGCAAGCCGAATCTCTTCATCTACAAGAATCAGATTCGCACCATCACCGAGCACGGCCACGGCGCCCGCCGCCGTCCGCGTTCCGAATCCAGTGCCGATCCCGCCGGTGAGGGCACCCCGTGAGCACGTCGCCAGTGCATGACTGGATCCCGAAAGAAATGGACATCGCCGCGCGCGCCGTCCCCATCGCCCTCGAGGCCGGTTCGCTCCTCCTCGGTTTCTTTGAACGCGGCGTCGCCACCGAATACAAAGGCGACGTCGATCTCGTCACCGAAGCCGATCGCGCCTCGGAAAAACGGATCACCGAACGCCTCAGTCAAATCTTTCCCGGTCACGGCATCTACGGCGAAGAAGGCGTACGCCAGCGCATCGACAGCGAATATCGCTGGTACGTCGATCCGCTCGACGGCACGACCAACTTCGCCCACAGCTTTCCCGTCTTCTGCGTCTCGCTCGGCCTCGAGCATCGTCCCCCCGGTCAAGAGAGCCAGCTCATCGCCGGTGTCATCTATGATCCAACCCGCGACGAACTCTTCGTCGCCCAAAAAGGCCTCGGCGCCTGGCGCAACGGCCGTCGCGTGCATGCCTCAAAGACTGCGCATCTTGCCGAAGCCCTGCTCTCTACCGGATTCCCCAGCCGCAAACGCCACGTCAGCCCGAACATCCACTTCTACCAGGAGTTCACCCTGCGCTCCCACGGTGTCCGCCGCGCCGGATCCGCCGCGCTCGACCTCGCCTATACCGCCTGCGGTCGCGTCGACGGCTTTTGGGAGTTTCATCTCAATCCCTGGGACACCGCCGCAGGAGCCCTCCTCGTGATGGAAGGCGGCGGCGCGATCACCCGCTTCGACGGTGCGCCCTTCCGTCTCGACAGCAGCGAAGTTCTCGCCAGCAACGGCCTGCTGCAAAAAGAACTGGTCGCCCTCTTCGACAATATGTTCGCCGGCCGCGACCTCGGTCCGCTCCCCACTCCGGCAGAATATGCCGCGGCCCAGGCAGCCCGCCGGCACTGATCGCCACTCACCCTCGCCGCTCGACCCGCGCTCGCCGCCGCTCCATTCCCAAAGTTATCTTTCCCGCGCGCTGCGCTTGTTTTCGCGCTGCAAACCCCTGCTAGAATGATCCGTTGTCACTCCGACTCCTGAAGAGGAATTCATGGCTTACGTCATTGCGGAACCCTGCATCGGCACCAAGGACACCGCCTGCGTCGATGCGTGCCCCGTGGACTGCATCCATCCCAAAAAGGATGAAGCGAAGCACGCCGACAGCGATCAGCTTTTCATCGATCCGGTCGAGTGCATCGACTGTGGCGCATGCGTGCCCGTCTGTCCGGTGTCGGCCATCTTTGCCGCCGACGACCTCCCGGAGAAGTGGCAGAGCTATCAGCAGAAGAACGCCACCTTCTTCGGACGCTGAGTTTTTCGCTCGGGCAGGGGAGCGCGCAGTCGCATCAACTGTGTCTCCCCAGGGCCTTTGGGACCGATGCGTCCCCCTTTTCCCTCCCCGCCGCAAGCAACCCCAGCCTGCCGGACCTGCGTCGTAGAGCCATACCGCTTTTCCCCGGAAAAGTTTTTGCCTATGAGCCTGACTGCGCAGAAGACCACGAACAGCAGAGCCACCGGAGCGTCCCCGCATGGAACAATGGCGAAGCAGAGGTTTGTTCTGATGGCCGGACCCACACAACCGCGACCGGCGAACCAGCACATGCGCCGCAACCCGCCCATTGCCGGCGAGCAGGAAGCCATCGACCGCGCCCGCGAAGGGGACGGTCGCGCCTTCGAAACCCTCTACGCCATGCACAAGCGGCGCGTTTACTCGCTGTGCCTGCGCATGCTCGGCAATGTCGCCGAAGCCGAAGACCTTACCCAGGAAGCTTTCCTGCAGCTCTATCGCAAGATCGGAACCTTCCGCGGCGACTCCGCCTTCTCCACCTGGCTGCACCGCCTCGCCGTCAATGTCGTGCTGATGCATCTGCGCCGCAAGGGCTTACCCCAGGTTTCGCTCGAAGAAACCCTCGAGCCGTCGCAGGACGACGGACCGCGTAAAGATATCGGTGCCCGCGATCTCACCCTCTCCGGCTCCATCGACCGCGTCACCCTCGAGCGCGCCATTGAGAATTTGCCTCCTGGGTACCGCCTGGTTTTTGTGCTGCACGATGTCGAAGGGTACGAGCATAATGAGATAGCGGAGATGCTCGATTGCTCCATCGGGAACAGCAAGTCACAGCTTCACAAAGCGCGCATGAAGCTGCGCGACCTGCTGCGGACGGGACAGCGCAAGGAGCAGATCGCGTGATTGTCATGCGCGCCAGCGACAAAACCATGACCTGTGCCGAGTTCCAGGACGCCCTCCCCGAGTTGTTCGAATCGCAGACCGATCTCAGCGGACACGACCATCTGAAGTCCTGCGAGAACTGCGCGGCCCTGGTGCGCGATCTCGAGTACATCGCCTCTCAGGCTCGCCTGCTGCTGCCCATCCAGGATCCCAGCCCCGCCGTTTGGGACAACATCCAGCAGGCCATTCGCCGGGAAAAGCCCGAGCCTCCCGTCTCCGCCGTCCGGAAATAACTGCGCTCCTCCACGCGGCGTTCATATAATCAGCAAGCATGAGCGGGTCCCTGCCACCGCCGGAGTCTTCACCCTTGCGTCCGCTTCCGGCTCGTCCCACCCGCATCATCCTCACCGGCTTTATGGGCGCCGGCAAAACCACCGTGGGCGCGCTGCTCGCTCGACGCCTCGCCTGGACCTTCCTCGATTCGGATCGCATCGTCGAAGAGCGCGCCGCCTCCACCATCGCAGCGATCTTCGAGCGCCAGGGCGAGGCTGCCTTTCGCCATCTCGAAGCCGCCGCGGTTCGCGATGCCTGCCGGCAGGATCAGCTCGTTCTCGCCCTCGGCGGCGGCGCCCTCGAACTGCCGTCCACTCGCGATTTTCTCGCCGCGCTCTCCGCCACCCTGATCGTCTTTCTGGAGGCTCCGCTGGAAACCATGGTCGCCCGCTGCACGGCTCACGCAGACGCTCCGGTTCGTCCCGTGCTCGCCGATCGCCCCGGCCTCGCTGAACGCTGGAACCGCCGTCTTCCCGGCTATCGTCAGGCGCACCTTACCATCGAAACCGCGGAGCTCACGCCCGACGCCGTCGTCCTCCGCATCCTCGAGACTCTCGATCCGCTCCTGCGCGCCGAACCTGGCAGCAACGGCCGCTCGTTGTTCGATTCCTCCGGCAAAAGGGGACTCCTCGCATGACCACCACCAAACCCATGGATCCCCGCACCGTCATCCTCTTTTTCTTTGGCGTGGCCATTTGCCTTTATTTTGCCTATGTCCTGCGCGACGTTCTCGTCGTCATCTATGTCAGCGCCCTCTTCGCCGTGGTCCTCATGCCTCTGGTGCGCTTCGTCATGAAGCTGCATATCCGCCGCTGGCATCCTGGCCGCGGCATGGCGGTCCTCCTCATCGTTCTGCTCACCGCCGGCAGCCTCAGCGCCTTCTTCGCCTTCGCCCTGCGTCCGGCTTTCATCGACCTGCGTGAGTTCGTCAGAGAACTGCCCCAGCGCGGCCCTCAGTTCTTCGCCCGCATCGAACAGCTGCCCGTCCTGCGCGATGTCAACCTCGACGCTCTCCAGGAAAAAGTCCAGGACCTGACCGCCAACCTGGCCACCTACGCAGTCCGCTTCGCCGGCGACTGGGCCGGAGCGCTCGCCCGCGTCATCGCCGGCATCGTCCTCACCGTCTACTTCATCATCGAAGGCGACGACGCCTATGCCTGGTTCCTCTCGCTCTTTCCCGTCGAACGCCGCCTCCGTCTCGACCAGACCCTGGCCCGCGCCTCCGAGCGCATCGGCCGCTGGCTCCTCGGCCAGGGCACCCTCATGCTCATCATGGGCATCTGCAGCACCATCGCCTTTGCCCTGCTGCGCATCCGTTATGCCTACGCCCTCGGCGTCATCATGGGCCTCTTCAACCTCGTCCCCGTGGCCGGAGCCCTCGTCTCCGTCTCCCTCGTCGTTCTCGTCGCCGCCCTCGATTCCTGGGGCCGCGTCGCCGGCGTCCTGATCTTCTACTTCGCTTATCTCCAGGTCGAAAACACCTGGCTCACCCCGAAGATCATGCGCACCCAGGTGGATCTCGCCGGCCTCACCATCCTCATCGCCCTTCTCGTCGGCTCCTCGCTCGCCGGCATCATCGGAGCCATGGTCGCCGTGCCCACCGCCGTCCTCATCGCCGTCGTCCTCAACGAATACGCCGTGCACGAAGAGGGCATCATCGAAGAGCCCCACCCGGTCGACGTCGTCTCTCCCATCGCCTAAGTTCTCTTTCGATACGCCGCATGACCCCGAAGGGCACGACTCGAACGGCGTGCAGAGAAGAGTCCTTTTGCCCGCACCAGCACTCCCCGTATCAAAAATCCCGAATGTCATCCTTCTATGAAAAGAGGCGCACCTGTCCAGGGGAATCTGCGTTAAACGTTGCGGACAGACTTCTATTCGTGCTCGAGGCACACAAGGAGATGCGAGATCCGGGTGGCTCCATCTGAGAAG
>Ga0335072_10014623_pt1 | contig 11149 bp, 8 predicted proteins | sample Lox_Sample_21_FD_206725 | JGI IMG/M metagenome (GOLD analysis project Ga0335072, IMG submission 206725) | Soil microbial communities from Loxahatchee National Wildlife Refuge, Florida, United States - Lox_Sample_2.1 | ecosystem: Environmental > Terrestrial > Soil > Wetlands | place: USA: Florida... | reverse complement strand
GCGCTGGTCCCCTCGTTCCTGGCCTTCGCCGTGGTCACCCTGCTCGAACGGCACTTCGGCCAGCTGGTCGACTACGAGTTCACCGCGCGGATGGAAGACGCCCTGGACGCCATCTCCCGCGGTGAGACCGAGCGGGTGCCCTGGCTGCGCCGGTTCTACTTCGGCGCCGACGGCGATGCCGGAAATGAACGCGGCCTCAAGTCCCTGGTCAGCGACATCGGCGACATCGACGCCCGGGACGTAAGCTCGTTCCCGCTGGCCGGCTCCGACATCGTCGTCCGGGTCGGCCGGTACGGACCGTACCTGGAGCGCGACGGGCAGCGGGTCAACGTGCCGGAGGACATGGCCCCGGACGAGCTGACCGTCGCACGGGCTGAGGAACTTTTCGATCAGCCGAACGGGGACGTGGTGCTTGGATCCGACCCGTCCACCGGCCACGTGCTGGTCGCCAAGGCGGGCCGGTTCGGCCCCTACGTGACCGAGCAGCTGCCCGAGGACGCACCCTCCTCGGCCAAGCCCCGCACCGCCTCGCTGCTGAAGTCGATGACGCTGGACAGCGTCACGCTGGACGACGCGCTCAAGCTGCTGAGCCTGCCCCGGACCCTGGGCGAGCTGGACGGCGAGACCGTCACCGTGCAGAACGGCCGGTACGGCCCGTACGTCAAGAAGGGTTCGGACAGCCGGTCGCTGGAGTCCGAGGACCAGCTGTTCACGCTGACCCTGGCCGAAGCCAAGGAAATGTTCGCCCAGCCCAAGACCCGCGGACGCGGCGCCCGCGCGGCGGCCCCGCCGCTGCGCGAGCTGGGCGAGGACCCGGCCACCGGCCAGCCGATGGTGATCAAGGACGGCCGGTTCGGCCCGTACGTCACCGACGGCGAGACCAACGCCTCGCTGCGCAAGGGCGACGACGTGGCCTCGATCACCGTCGCGCGCGCCGCCGAGCTGCTCGCCGACCGGCGGGCCGCGCCGCCCACGGCGCGCCGCCGGACCAGCGCGCCCCGGGCCGCTGGCACCAGGAAGAAGGCGAGCACCACGGCTCGTTCGGTATCAAAGAGATCTTTATCGCACGCGAACTAAGGACTAGGTATCACCAGGGGCTGAGCTTAAAATCACGATCAAGGACTAACCAGTTATGCGGCCACCAGTGCCGATACGCTTTACGCCGTGAACTTCCGCGCCGCAGGCAACGGGCGTGGTGCCGACCGGGGGCAGCTCGGCCGCGGCGCCACGCGGCGGCATCATGCCCGCGAACCGGGGGTGCTGTCCATCAAGCCGTTCCGCCGGCTGTGGATCGCGCTGTCCCTGTCCAGCCTGGGCGACTGGCTGAGCATCGTCGCCCTCACCGCGCTGGCCCCCTCGCTCGCCTCCGGCGGCCTGGCCGCCAAGGGCTCGGCGGTCAGCGGCGTATGGCTCGCCACCCTGCTGCCCGCGCTGCTGTTCGGGCCGCTGGCCGGCGCGCTGGCCGATCGCCTGGACCGCCGGATGACGATGATCGTCGGCGACGTGGTCCGCGGCCTGCTGTTCGTGTCCATCCCGCTGTTCCCGAACCTGACCTGGATCTACGTCGCCAAGTTCCTGGCCGGCGTGGCCACCCAGTTCTGGAGCCCGGCCACCTCCGCGTCCATCCCCAACCTGGTGCCCAAGGACAAGCTGGAGCGGGCCAACCAGCTCAGCCTGCTCACCACTTACGGCACCGCGCCCCTGGCGGCCGGCCTGTTCAGCGTGCTCGCCCTGGTCAGCGAGGGGATCAGCCGGGTCACGCCGCTGTTCCACGTGCACACATCCAACGTGAACCTGGCCCTGTACTTCAACGCCGCCTCATACTTCATCTCCGCGCTGACCGTCTACTTCATCCGCGAGATACCCAAGCGGAACGCGAGCGGGAAGATCTCCGTGCCGTCGACGGCCAAGTCGATCTGGGAGGGCTGGCGGTTCATCGGCATCACCCCGGTGGTGCGCGGCCTGGTGCTCGGGATGGTGGGCGCCTTCGCCGCGGCCGGCGTGGTGGTCGGCCTGGGCTACACCTACATCACCTACACGCTGCACGGCGGCAACGCCGGCTGGGGCCTGGTCTTTGCCGCGATCTTTGTCGGCATGGCGCTGGGCATGGTTTTCGGCACCAGGGTGCTCGGTAGCTTCAGCCGCCGCCGGCTGTTCGGGCTCACGATCGCGGCCGCCGCGGTGCCGCTCGCGCTCATCGCCCTGGTGCCGGTCCTGGGCGCGGTCGTCCTGTTCGTGGCGGTGCTCGGCGCGCTGTCCGGGGTCGCGTACTCGACCGGGTTCACCATCGTCGGGCTCGAGGTGGACGACGACACCCGCGGCCGGGTCTTCGCCTTCTTCCAGTCCTCGATCCAGGTCATCCTGTTCACCGTCATCGCCCTCGTGCCGCTGTTGTCGGCCGGCCTGACCCGGCTGATCGCCTCGCTGTCCGGGAGCGGGAACGTCGAGATCGGCAACATCACCTACGCCTCGGCCGGGCAGAACGCGGTCATCCTGCTGGCCGCCGGGCTGGCCTTCTTCCTGGGCCTGCGGGCCTACCGGCAGATGGACGACCGCAAGGGCGTCCCGCTGCGCGAGGACCTGCTGGCCGCGGTGCGCAACGAGCCGCTGACCCCGGCGCCGGGCGAGGCCCGCCTGAACGGCCACCTGCCGCCGCCCGGCCCGCCGTCCGGCCTGCTGATCGCGTTCGAGGGCGGCGAGGGCTCGGGCAAGACCACGCAGGCCCGGCTGACCTCGATCTGGCTGCGCGAACTCGGCTACGACGTGGTGACCACGCACGAGCCGGGCGCGACCAAGGTCGGCATGCGGCTGCGCGCGCTGCTGCTCGACACCGCGCACACCGGCATGTCGCCGCACGCCGAGGCGCTCATGTACGCGGCCGACCGGGCCGAGCACGTCGCCTCGGTCATCGCCCCCGCGCTGGAGCGGGGCGCGATCGTCATCACCGACCGGTACGTGGACTCCTCCCTGGCCTACCAGGGCGCGGGCCGCAGCCTGCCGGTGGAGGAAATCGCGCGGTTCAACTGGTGGGCCACCGGCGGTCGCATCCCGGACCTGACCATCTTGCTGGACATGGACCCGATAGCGGGCCTGCAGCGGCGCGCCCGGTCCGCGGACCGGCTGGAGGCCGAGCCCGCTGACTTCCACCAGCGGGTCCGGGCCGGCTTCCAGGCCCTGGCCCGGGCCGAGCCCGACCGCTACCTGGTCCTGGACGCCGACCGCCCGGCCGGCGAGATCACCCGCGACATCCAGAACCGGATCCGCGGCATGCTCCCCGACCCGGTCCCCTCGGTGGCCGAGGCCGCCACCGGCGACTTCCCCGCCATCAAGGAATCCGATGAGCCAGCCCGTTTTCGCTGAGCTCACCGGCCAGGACGCCGTCGTCGCGCAGTTGGAGCGCGCCGCCGCTGCCGCGGCCGCGCTGCTGGACGGCCAGCGGCCCGACCCGGGCGCGATGACCCACGCCTGGTTGTTCACCGGTCCGCCCGGCTCGGGCCGTTCGGTCGCGGCCCGGGCCTTTGCCGCCGCCCTGCTGTGCCCCTCCGGCGGCTGCGACGAGTGTGCGTCATGCCGCCAGGTCCAGGCCGGCACCCACGCCGACCTGCTGCTGATCCGGCCCGAGGGCCTGTCCTACGGCGTGCGGCAGACCCGGGACCTGGTCCTGCGCGCCGCGGGCGCACCCACGGGCGGGCGCTGGCAGGTCGTGGTGTTCGAGGACGCGGACCGGTGCACCGAGCAGGCCGCCAACGCGCTGCTCAAGGCCATCGAGGAACCCACGCCGCGCACCGTGTGGCTGCTGTGCGCGCCGTCGGCCGAGGATCTGGTCCCGACGATCAGATCCCGGTGCCGGGTTGTCACGCTTGTCGTGCCGGCGTCGGCCGCGGTGGCTAAGGTACTGATGACGCGGGACGGAATCGAGCCCGCTGCCGCGCTGGCCGCGGCCCGCGCGGCGCAGGGACACGTGGGCCGCGCCCGGCGCCTGGCGCTGGACGCCTCGGCCGCCGCGCGCCGGGCCGACGTGCTGCGCGTCCCGCTCGCGGCGGTCTCGCTCGGACCCGCGTTGTCGGCGGCCGCCTCCCTGGTCCGGACGGCGGAGGACGAGGCCAAGGCGGTCACCGAGGACCTCGACGAACCGGAGCGGGAGTCGCTGCGCCGGGCGTTCGGCGAGGGGTCGACGGGCAAGGGCGTGGCCAAGGCCATACGCGGCATGGCCGGCGCCCTGAAGGACCTGGAGGACCGGCAGAAGTCCCGCGCCACCCGGGTCAAGCGCGACACCCTGGACCAGGCCCTGCTCGACCTGGCCGTCTTCTACCGCGACGTGCTCATGCTCCAGCTCGGCGCCGACGTCGAACTGGCCAACGGCGACCGCGAGCCCGACCTGCGCCAGGTCGCCGCCGCATCCGCGCCCGAGTCCACCCTCCGCCGCCTGCAGGCCATCATGCACTGCCGAGAGCGCCTCACCCTCAACGTCGCCCCCCTCCTCGCCGTAGAGGACATGACCCTCTCCCTCGTCGAGGGCTGACTGCCCGAGCCCTCAGATCGCCCCGCGCCCGAGTCCCAGACCGCTCCCGGTTGACGTCACCTTCTAACCCCAGCCTCGGATCCCGGCCTCGGCCCCCAGCCTCGGATCCCGGCCTCAAGCCCCAGCCTCGGCCCCCGGCCTCGAGCCCCAGCCTCGGCCCCCGGCCTTGAGCCCCAGCCTCGGCCCCCGGCCTCGGCCCCCAGCCTTGAGCCCCAGCCTTGAGCCCCAGCCTCGAGGTCCCGTCCCGCGCCCAGACCGAGACCCCGCGTCCCCCCAAGTCCCATGCGTCTCATGCGCCCCGCGCCGGGCCCTCTCCGAACCAGTGAATGTCAATCTCTAACGGTTCTTCTCGGTAGAGACTCACATTCACTGGTTGGCGCTGGGGCTTTCAGGGCAAGGGATGGTGCTGATGGGGAGCGGGGGACGCTGGAGACCACGCTCCAGCGCATCCCTGATCATCCGGACCACCTCGGCGGGCTCCCGCCTGATCTGCCTGGGCGAGAAGTGCAGCGGAATGATCCCCGCCGCGCACATCCGGTCATGCCGAACCCGGGTCCGGTCCCATTCCGCTGGCCCGAGGTGCCACTCCCGCGAGTCGACCTCCGCACTGACTCCGGCCTCCGGCCACCACGCGTCGGGCCTGGCCAGGAAGATCCCGGAAACATACAGGGACGCGTTGTACAGCGGCGTTGGCAGCCGGGCCGACCGGATCAGACCCCGCAGGTCGCCCTCGGCGGTCGACCTGATGCCCTCGGCCACTTCCCCCAGCACCGAACGGAACGTCGCCGAGCCCTTCACCGGCCCATCCCTGAGCTCCCCAGCCAGCTCAGCCACCGTGCACCGCCCCCGCTGCACCGCATCGGCGACCACAGAACGCACGTCCCGCACGTCAATCAGCAGCCTGGCGGTGTCCGCCACGGCCCGGGCTACCAGGACCAACCGCACGGGCCCGCTCGTAACGATCCGCGAAGGCATCCGGGTCGTCCGGTGCACTCGGACGAACCTGTTGTTGAGGCGCTGCCGCCCCGCCGGAATCAGGACATCCACCATCTCCAGCAGCCCAGGACTGCGCAGGCCGTGGTGCATCAGGGCCACCGGCCCGGTGACGAGGCTGCCCGGCCCGGCGTAGAGCAGGGCCGCCATCTCCTGCTGTAGCAGGTTGGGGGCTCCGGTCAGGCCCAGGTAGACGCCGGGCAGCAGCGCCTGCCACGGGCCGCCGGCCCGGACCCGCCACTGCATCGCGTTGTCCTTCATGCCCAGGCCCAGCAGCTGCCCGCGGCTGACCACGGAGAACTGCTGGTCCAGGAGCTCGCCCAGGCCGTCGATCCGCACTGTAACTGGCATAACACGGAGCATGACACCCGCCTCTGACAAAACGTGCCATGGCAGGCAACGTAGTCTGACCCTGTGGGCATGATGATGGCGGTGAGCTTCGAACGCTACGGCCGGCTGTACTACCTGGACCCGGGCTCGCACGAACCGCGCATCGGCGACAAGGTGCTGGTGCCCACCGACTCCGGGCCCGAGGTGGCCGAGTGCGTGTGGGCCCCGCAGTGGGTGGCCGACGACATCGACGGGCTGCCGGTGTGCGAGGGCCTGGCCACCGACGATGACCTGGCCCGCGACGAGGAGAACCGCCGCCGCCGGGCCGAGGGACGGCTGTCCGCGCGTCGCCTGATCCGGGAGCACCAGCTGCCGATGAAGGTCACCGCGGTGGACTACATCGGCCCGGAGAACGTGTACATCATCTACTTCAGCGCCCCGCACCGGGTCGATTTCCGCGCCTTGGTCCGGGACCTGGGCGGCCGGCTGAAGGCCCGGATCGAGCTGCGGCAGATCGGCCCGCGGGACGAGGCCCGGCTGCAGGGCGGCATCGGGCCGTGCGGCCGCGACCTGTGCTGCGCCACGTTCCTCAAGGACTTCGAGCCGGTCTCGGTCCGCATGGCCAAGGACCAGGACCTGCCGGTCAACCCGCTGCGGATCGCCGGCGCGTGCGGCCGGCTGATGTGCTGCCTGAAGTACGAGCACCCGCTCTACCAGGACTTCCGCAAGGACGCCCCGCCGGTCGGCAGCACCGTGACCACCCCCGAAGGGCCGGGCACGGTGACCGGCCACAACGTCCCTTCGGACACGGTGGTGGTGAAGCTGTCCGCGGACGGCCGGGCCTGCGCCTGCCCCAAGGCCAGCGTGTGCGGATCCCGGCAGGCCTATGAGGAGATGCACGTCCGGCGGGATCGTTAAGCGTGCGCCCGGCGAGATGGCCGGCCATCGCTGCCGTGCTCGCCCTCTGCGCCACGGCGTGCGCGAACGCCCCCGCGAGCACCCCGTCGGCGGAACCCACCACGCTGGCCGGCTACTACGCGCAGCACCTGAACTGGCAGCCCTGCGACAGCGGCTTCCAGTGCGCCCAGCTGGTCGTGCCGTTCGACTACGCCCGGCCGGACGGCCCGCGTTTCACCCTGCCGGTGATCAAGCTGCCCGCCGCCGACCCGGCCGAGCGGATCGGCGCGCTGGTCATCAACCCCGGCGGGCCGGGCGGGTCCGGCGTGCAGTACGCGCTCGGCGCCCGCCTGGAGTTCCCCGCGTCCATCCTGGACCGCTTCGACATCGTGGGCTTCGACCCGCGCGGCGTCGGCGGCAGCCAGCCCGCCCTGAACTGCCTGACCGGACCGCAGCTCGACGCCTTCCTCGCCACCGACGACGAACCATCCGACCCCGCCCAGCTCGCGCGCGTGATCGCGGAGAGCAAGCAGTTCGCCGCCCGGTGCGAACGCGACTCCGCGGCCCTGCTGCCCTACGTCGGTACCCCGAACGTGGCGCGTGACCTGGACGTACTTCGGTCGGCGCTGGGCGAGCCGCAACTCACCTATCTAGGGAAGTCATACGGAACGTACCTCGGTGCGTGGTACGCGCAGCTGTTCCCGCACCGGGTGCGGGCGCTGGTCCTGGACGGAGCCGTCGACCCGCAGGCCTCCTCGCTGCAGGCCACCATCGCTCAGGCCGTGGGGTTCCAGGGGGCGTTCGGGTCGTTCGCCGCCTGGTGCCTGGCCTCGCCCGGCTGCCCGCTCGGGCCGGGTGGCGGCGTGGCCGGCGCGGAGGCGAAGGTCGAGGGCCTGATCGCCCGGGCCAACTCGGTGCCGCTGGCCAACCGGCTCGGCGACGGGCAGGTCGCGGACGGCGCGATGCTGCTGACCGGGGTGGTGGACGCGCTGTATAGCCAGTCGTTCTGGCCGATCCTGCGCACCGCGCTGGCCAGCGCGTTCCACGGCGACGGCACCGGGCTGCTGGCTCTGGCCAACCAGTTGTACGGACGCAACCCCAACGGGACCTACAGCACGCTGGCCAGCGCCATCACCGCCATCGACTGCCTGGACAAGCCCTGGCCGCGCTCGCTGGCCCCCTGGCAGTCGGCCGCGCAGGCCGCCGCGCAGGCCGCGCCGATGTTCGGCGCGGCCATCGTCTGGGGCAGCCTGACCTGCGCCTACTGGCCGGTTCCGTCCTACCCGCTGCCGCGGATCCGGGCCGCGGGCGCGCCGCCCATCCTGGTCGTCGGCACGCTGCACGACCCGGCCACGCCCTACCGGTGGGCCCAGGCGCTGGCCGGTGACCTGTCCTCCGGGGTACTGCTCGGCTGGAACGGCGTCGGCCACACCGCCTACGGCGAGGGCAGCGCCTGCGTGGACACGATCGTGAACGACTACCTGATCAACCTGGCCGTCCCCCGCAACGGGACGGTCTGCCAGCACTAGCGGTGTAACGCGCCGGGCCCTCGCGGGACTAGAGGGCGCATAGCCGCAAACCCCTACGCGCGAGGAGTTTTCCCGTGAGAGTCCCGGTTCGTCTCGGATCGGCCGTCGCAGTGGCGGCGCTCGGCGTGGCCGCAGCCGCTGCTACGCCTGCTTTTGCCAGTACCACGGCCCCGGCCCTCGGCGGGGCCAGCAACGCCGTGTTCGTGCAGACCGATAATCCCTCCGGCAACCAGGTCGTCGCCTACCACCGCGCGCCGGACGGCGTGCTCAGCCCGGCCGGTACCTACGCCACCGGCGGGCTCGGCGGGATCCTGGCCGGGTCCGTGGTCGATCACCTGGCCTCGCAGGGCTCGCTCAGCTACGACCCGTCGCACTCGCTGCTCTACGCGGTCAACGCGGGCAGCGACACCGTCTCGGTCTTCGCCGTGACCGGCGACCGGCTCGCGCTGCGCCAGGTGCTGAGTTCCGGCGGTTCGTTCCCGGTCAGCGTGGCCGTCCACGGGGACCTGGTCTACGTGCTGAACGGCCTGGGCGGCGGCCGGCTGCAGGGCTACCAGGTCCTCGGCGGCCGCCTGGTCCCGATCCCCGGCTCCGGCCGCGCGCTGGGCCTGGACCCCACGGCCAGCCCGCAGTTCACCAACACGCCCGGGCAGGTCGCCTTCACCCCGGACGGCAGCCAGCTCATCGTCACCACCAAGGACAACGGCAACGACATCGACGTGTTCGGCGTCCGGTTCGGCGGGCAGCTGTCAGCCGCGCCGGTGGTGAACTCCGAACCCGGCACGGTCCCGTTCGCGATCAGCTTTGACCTCTACGGTCACCTGGTCATCGCCGAGGCGGGGACCAACGCCCTGGCCACCTTCGCGCTGGCGCCCAGCGGCACGGTCAGCCTGATCGACGCGGTGCCCACCGGGGCCTCGGCCACCTGCTGGGTGGCGCCGGCCGGGCCGTTCCTGTTCGCCGGCAACGCGGGCAGCGCCTCGGAGAGCGGTTACCTCTCGTCGTTCGGCGGTGGGCTGACGCTGCTCAACGCGGCGGGCACCGACCCCGGGACCGTGGACGCGTCCGCCGCAGCCGGCGGCCGGTTCCTGTACGTCCAGACCGGCGGAAACGGGATCGTGGACGAGTTCGCCGTCGGGGCCGGGGCCGCCCTGACCGAGATCGGCGCCGTCACCGTGCCCGGCGCGGTGGGCGGCGAGGGGATCGTGGCCTTCTGAGCGAAGCAATGTCCGGGACAGCCGGCTGCGGCCCTCGCGCGGGCCGCAGCCGGCTTGACCCGTTTCTCCTAGGCTGCCGGTGATGGAAGCCGACGGTGAGCTGCTGCTCCGGCTGCGCTCGGGGGACGAAGGCGCCTTCGTCAGCCTGGTGCAGCGCTATCAGGAGCAGATGCTGTGCCTCGCGACCTCGTTCGTGCCGAGCCGGGCGGTCGCCGAGGAGGTCGTCCAGGACACCTGGCTGGCCCTGCTGCGCGGCCTGGACGGCTTCGAGGGACGGTCGTCGCTGAAGACCTGGCTGTTCCGCATCCTGGTCAACCAGGCCCGGACCACCGGGACGCGAGAGCACCGCAGCATCCCCGTCCCGGACCCCGAGCCCGCCGTCGACCCGGCCCGGTTCGACGCGTCCGGCAGCTGGGCCGATCCGCCCGAGCACTGGGTCGAGGCGGCCGAGGGCCGGCTGGAGGCGGGGAAGGCGGCCGACCGCATCCGGACCCTCATCGACGAGCTTCCGGCCCGGCAGCGGGAAGTCGTCGTCCTGCGCGACGTCGAGGAGATGACCAGCGAAGAGGTCTGCTCCGTGCTGGCCATCAGCGAGGGGAACCAGCGGGTCCTGCTGCACCGCGGCCGGAGCCGGCTCCGGCAGCTGTTCGAAGATGAGTTCCGGGGGGTGCGATGAGACTCCTCCTTCGCCGTGATCTGGTCTGTCAGCAGGCGGTCGAACTGGTCACGGACTATCTGGAAGGCGCGCTGTCCCCGCGGGCCAGGCGGCGCTTCGAGGCGCACCTGGCCGGCTGCCCGCACTGCACCGAGTACCTGGCCCAGATGCGGCAAACCATCCGGCTGACCGGGCGCCTGGAGCCCGAAGACCTGACCCCGCAGCAGCGAGACGAGTTCGTGGACCTGTACCGCCGATGGAGGTCCGGGCAGGACTAAGGAGACCGCCGCGAAGCCCGGCCACCCCTTCACCGTCACCGTCGGCACCGTCACCGACCCGTCCTGCCGTGACCCAGCTTCCGATAGACTCTTCGGGTCGCCCCGCCAGGGCGGCCCGCCGCCTTAGCTCAGTCGGTCAGAGCGACGCACTCGTAATGCGTAGGTCATCGGTTCGATTCCGATAGGCGGCTCCCAGCTCAGAGGCCCTTTCCGATCTTGGAAGGGGCTTTCTTGCTAACGGGTTTGCTAACAGGCTGCCTTAACCGCATCGGCGAAGATGTCGGCAGCTGCGGCCTCGGCGGAGCGGATCACGTGGGCGTAGACGCGAAGTGTGATTGCGGGATCCGCGTGGCCGAGCCTTGCTGCGACGACGTGGACGGGGACGCCCGAGAGCAGCAGGGTTGTCGCGTGCAGGTGCCTGAGGTCATGTAGCCGTGCGTGCGGTAGCTGCCTGCTGGCTCGGATGAGCTTGGTCATCAGGGACGTGACCGTATCGGGATAGATCGGCTCGCCCCATCCGGTCGTGAACACGTAACCGTCCTTGGTCCCGCGCCAGCAGTCGCCCGCTTTCAGTTGCTCAGCGGCCTGGTCGGCCTTGCGCTGGCGCAGGACGGCCACGGTCTCGTTGTCGATGGAGACGACACGGGTCCGGCCGCTCTTGGTCGTGCCGGTGACGCGCTCGCCGCCGATCACGGCCGTCGAGCCGGTTATGGTGATCTTCTTGCCGT
>Ga0335072_10014622_pt1 | contig 11149 bp, 7 predicted proteins | sample Lox_Sample_21_FD_206725 | JGI IMG/M metagenome (GOLD analysis project Ga0335072, IMG submission 206725) | Soil microbial communities from Loxahatchee National Wildlife Refuge, Florida, United States - Lox_Sample_2.1 | ecosystem: Environmental > Terrestrial > Soil > Wetlands | place: USA: Florida... | reverse complement strand
CGCAAGAGCGCCTCGAGCACGGTATGAACAATCTGGGACGGCTCACCGTCCCTCCACATGGCCGAAAGGGCGAACAGGCTGACCAGATCATTAATGCAATGCTGAAGGCGCTTGATCTCCGCTGTAACATCTCCGGGCTGCAAATCCATGTCTCAGGTCGTCCCATGTGAGCTACTGCGACCAATCCGGCGTTGGCGAAATTCCAGCAGGAACTCATCCGGCGGCACAAAGAAAGGATTCTGCTGAAGGATACCGCCGACGATAACCATCGGATGCGTCCGCATGATGTCAATCACCGCGTCGCCTCCAAACTGGGCCAGATGGTAAGTGCAGATGACCGCGTCGTCGTGGCGGCGCCACACGTCGTTAACACGCGATTCGAACTCAATCACGTCGTCGATATGAGATCGACCTTCAACGGCCCAGTCCATTCGACAACAAATGCGACTCAGCGGAAATCCTCCCCTGGCGTTTCCACTAGCCAGTTGCTCAAAAACCTGCAGCATCCGAATCTGATCGAAGCGGCCATCTGGAAGGTATACTTCGCTGTTGATCCGAAGCTCCAGTTGCCCACTCTGCTGCGCTGCCGCCGGGTCGATGCCTGCGGCAGCCAGGCGTCGCAGATGGTCCTGACGTTGCTCGGGGTTTAGGACATGAACGGCTTTGTCGCCAGATTTCAACCCGTCTTTTATGAACGGAAGCAACACGCGATATTCTTCCTCGTCGCTATTGAAAAACGCGCAGACGTGACGGGTTTCGCCGAGCTGTGACCCGGCGAGGGAGATGGGTGCTGGGACGCTCTTCGTGGCTTATTCCTCCTATAATGAATATCATATAACGCGGGTCTGATAGGGCCGCCGGAAGTGTGCCCATTAGTCTTCTGCTGGATTAAAAGACGAAATCGACCAAGCCGCATTCGAGGAGTTATCGCTGGCAAATTCTCTTTCTCTATTTTGGTCGAACACCGGATTCAGACGAGATTTTGAGTTTCTCGGCCATCCGAACCAGATCGGCAAACGAGCCGGCACGCATTTTGCGCATCACCCGGCCGCGATGCGCTTTGATGGTCAGATCAGTTGTGCCAAGCTCGCCGGCGATCTGCTTGTTCAGCAGGCCGGTTACAACCAGCGCCAGGACCTGACGCTCGCGCGGAGTCAGCGTCTCGAGCCGATTTCGGAGCTCCTGGGTCTCCGATCGCAACTTGCGATCCTCGCCATCGCGGGCCAGAGCCTCCTTGACCGCCTTGAATAGGGGCTCCTTGTGGAACGGTTTCGTCAGAAACTCCACCGCGCCCGCTTTCATGGCCTGCACACTCATCGGGATATCTCCGTGTCCGGTGAGAAACACGATGGGGATCTCGATGCCTGATTTCACCAGCTCCGTTTGTAGATCGAGGCCGCTGCGATCGGGTAGTTGGACGTCGAGAATCAAGCAGGCGGCAACGTCCGGGGGCTTGTTGCGGATGAACTCGGCTGCCGATCCAAACGTTCGCGCGGTAAAACCCGCGGAGTTCAGCAAGTCTTGAAGCGACTCGCGAACCAGCGGATCGTCATCCACTATGAACACGACGCTGTTTTGGTCGCTCATTCGCTTTGTGATCGGGTGGGCAGGACGAACTGGAAGACTGCGCCATGCGGCTTGTTCTTCTCGGCCCAAAGGCGGCCGCCATGTGCCTCAATGATCGACCGGCTGATTGACAATCCCATTCCGATGCCCTGTGGCTTGGTAGTGAAGAATGGAGCAAACAACCGCTCGGCATGCTCTGCATCGATTCCGGGGCCGGTATCCGTCACGGATACGTGAAGTTCCCCCGGACGCGGGAGGGTCGATTGGATCAGCAGCCGTTTCGGCTCGCGATCGACACTGGCGGTGGACTCAATGGCGTTCATTACCAGGTTGAGTATGACTTGTTGCAATTGAACCCGGTCAGCGCGTACCGAAGGAACATCGGCGTCCAATTCAGTGCGCAAGGAAATATTGTGCCGGTGGGTCTCATGGCGCAGGAGAGAAATAGTGTCTTCGATTACGGAATTCACGTTTACCGGCGTAGTGCTTGCGGCGGTCTTTTTGAAGAGCGTACGAATCCGTTGCACAATCTCGCTGGCTTGCGTAGCGGCTTGAATCACCCGGCTGGCGGCGGCGCGCGCTCTCTCCAAGTTCGGCGGCTCATTCGCCAACCACGCGGTACAACTATCGCCACTGGCGACGATCGAGGCAAGCGGCTGGCTGACCTCGTGAGCAATCGAGGCAGCGAGCTCGCCCATGGTCATCACGCGATTCACATGCGCGAGTTCTGCCTGCGTATTGCGCAGGTCTTCCTGAGCCTGCTTGCGATCGTGGAAGTCGACAATCGTGCCATACCACTTCAGAATGCTCCTATCCGGTCCGCGCAACGGCAGAGCCTGGGATGCGCACCAGCGGTACATACGGTCAGAACCACGGAGAGATCGAAATTCGGCTTGAAAGGGATCGCCCGTCCGGACCGAATGCGCCCATGCTCGCGCGGTGTTCTGGGCGTCATCTGCATGAACGGTTTTCATCCAGCCGGCGCCTGCGATTTCATCCTGAGCCAGGCCGGTGTATTCCAGCACGCGCGCGTTGCAGTAGTCCACCGCGCCATCGGGAGTGGCGCTCCACAACATCTCCGGAATGGTTTCCGTCATCCTGCGCAGGTTCAACTCGCTCATCCGAATTTGTTCTTCGGAGCGCTTGCGATCACTAATGTCGCGTACAAAGGCGCTAAACGTCCAAGTCTCGCCAAACTTCAATGGCGTGATGGATAGCTCGACGGGAAACTCTTCGCCGTTACGGCGGAGAGCGATGATTTCGATTCGTCGCTTGAGAAAAGGGCCTTGATCAGTCGCGAGAAAGTGCTGCATCCCCCTTTCATGTGCCGAACGGTAGCGCATCGGAATGATGGACTCGGACATCCGGCGCCCGAGAGCTTCCAGGCGCGTCCACCCGAAGATTACTTCCGCCTCCTTGTTCCAGTCCGTGATGACTCCGTCCGCATCCATACCGACGACAGCGTCCAGAGCGGAATCAACAATCGACCGCGCCTGGCGCTCTACTCTTCGCAAAACCCCCTCGGCGCGCTTCTGTTCGCTCAAGTCGAGCACGAAGGCGACACCCACGCTACCGCCATCTTCGAACAATGCGCCGCCGAGCAGGACAGGCGCGCGGCTTCCGTCCTTCCGAAAGTACTCCTTCTCGTACGTTTGGAAGATCCCGGCTGCCCTTAACTCCGCTAGTGCCAGTTGGTCGCGATCGCTCCATTCCCCCGGTGTCAGGTCCGTCCAACGCACGCGGCCGGTGATGAGGTCTTCCCGGCTGTATTGGACCATCTGGAGAAATGCTTCGTTGGCGTCTGAGACTACGCCGTCGAGACTAAAGATGACCATCCCGATGACATTCGCTTCTACTAAGCGCTGGATTTTGGCCTCCAGCCTTTTAGCGAACTCACGCATTGCTGTTTCAGCCTTCTCTCGCGCGGTGATTTCGACCTTAAGGTCCTGTATTGAGTCGACGGTTTGATACGCCAGGGAGGCGAACTGTCCGAGTGCCGTCATGACGCGCTCGTCTTCGGCGTCGAACTTGCGGCGATCGCTGTGCATGATCGCCCAAATCGTTCCTACCGCCTTACCTTTCACGTAAAACGGAACCAGAAGACACTCCTCGGCGGCCGGTGAGACCGGCAGCAAGTAGGGATACCGCCGTTCGAAGTGCTTGAACAGCAGCGTGGAATCCCGGTCCAGCACGTCTCCACAAGGTCCAAAGTTACGCGGCGTTCCGCCTCCGGCGTGCGGCTTCCAAGCGCCGGCTATGGCAGGCCAGTAGAACCGTTTCCCGCCGTCTCTTGTGAGTAGGCTGAGGCCGGCGGAATCGCACTCCGTGACGTCCAGAATCGTGTCGGCGAAGGTCTGAAGAATATTGGCGTTCGTATCCGCCATGGCGGTGGCCAGCGTCACCAGCGCGCGGTTCTCCTTTTCGTAATCTGGTGGACGCCCGGGGCGGCTGCGCAACTCTTCTGTGCAGAGGATGGATTCCAAAGGAGCCGCCCCTTCCGGAAATGATTCCTCGACGGGGAAATCCTCTTGCGGTTCGGCAGGCATCATTCCACCTCCAGGCTATTCCTCTATTCTAGCCGTGCAAGAACAGAATGGTGGGCCGCGCGAGTGCTTTACGCGATCTGGCTCCAGGGGACGCTGGTAGTGGATGGGAGGTGCGGCGTGAGTGACTTTCCTCTTACTGTCAGCGTGCAGATCCGCGGCTCATCTCCACGGATCATTTTTGAGTGAGACTCTGCGCGCCGATCCCATCGCCGCCCGCCAAGATGGCCGCTCAGAAACGCGTCGATTCATAGATGAGAGCGGAAGGACTTTAGCCACTACGCCGTCATGAACGTTGTTTCAGATCCGTATTCCAAATCGGCTTCGCTGTTTTTGCCCAAGATGCGCAGAGCGGTAGCCGTCACGTGCTCCGCCGTGAAGCCCAGATGGGCAAGAACCTCCTGGCCAGGTGCCGACGCCCCAAAGCGCTCCACGGCAATGACGGCACCCTCGTCGCCCGCCCAGCGACGCCATCCTATCGGTGAGCCGGCCTCCACCGTGACGCGTTTCCGGATGCCTCGCGGAAGGACGCTTTCACGGTACGACTCCTCCTGGGCCTCGAACAGGCTCCAACTCGGCATGCTGACTACCCGTGCCCCTACGCCGAAATTCTTCAGTTTCTCCCGCGCCAGCACACAGAGACTGACCTCGGAACCGGTACCGATAAGGATCACATCCGGAGAGCCGCTTTCAACGTCCGCGAGCACATAAGCGCCCTGTGCCACACCGGGGTTTTTCGCTCCGCCGCGGTCAAGATGCGCGACTGTCTGGCGCGTCAGCACCAACAACGTCGGACTGTTATGTTGTACCGCAAAAGCCCACGCCTCTACGGTTTCGTTCGGATCAGCCGGACGGATGACGGTAAGCCCTGGGACGGCGCGCAAGCCGGCGAGGTGCTCGATTGGCTGGTGAGTCGGGCCATCCTCGCCCAGTCCGATGCTGTCATGGGTAAACACGTAGATCACCTTAAGATCACTCAAGGCCCCCAGGCGGATGGCAGGCTTCATATAGTCGGAAAAGGTGAAGAACGTCGCGCTAAAAGGAAGCACACCACCGTGTGCGGCCATTCCATTCACGGCGGCTCCCATCGCGTGCTCGCGAACCCCGAAAGCGATGTTCCGCCCGGCGTAGCTCCACTCCCCGCCAACTGCGCCCAGCGTTCCGGGCCCCGACATTTCAGATGACTGGAAATCTCCCAGACCTTTAAGGGCTGTCCTGGTCGACGGGTTCAAGTCCGCCGACCCGCCAATGAGGTTGGGAATGTGTTTGGCCAGAGCATTCATCGCTTCGCCGGCCGCGGCGCGAGTGGCGATCGGTTTATCGGTGGGCTTCCATTTGGGGAGATCGGCGTCCCAGTTTGGCGGGAGCTTGCCGCTAACGATGCTCTCGAACTCGGCGGCCTCCTTCGGAAACGCCTGTTTGTATGCGTCGAATTTCTTCCGCCACTCGTCCTCCATTTGCGCGCCACGAGGAACGGCCTGACGGAAATAGTCCACCGAGTCTTGGGGCAAGTAGAACTTCTCCATGGTCGGCCAGCCCAACGCTTTCTTGGTGGCTTGTAACTCCTCTTCTCCCAGCGGGTCCCCATGGGCGGTGAAATTGTCTTGCTTATGGGGGCTGCCGTAGCCGATGTGAGTCCGCGCCAGGATTAATGATGGCCTTTCATCCTCTGCCTGGGCTTCGCGAATTGCGGACGCCACGTCTTCGGTGTCATTGCCATCCGGAACCGCGCGGGTGTGCCAGCCATATGCTTGGAAGCGTTTTGCCACGTCCTCGGTAAAGTCGATTTCGGTGGCCCCAGCGAGGGAAATATGGTTCTGGTCGTACAGACAAATGAGTTTTCCTAGGCGCAGATGTCCCGCCAATGAGGCAGCTTCGCTACTGACGCCCTCCATCAGGTCGCCGTCGCCGCACTCCGCGTACGTGAAGTGATCGACGATCTTGTGCCCAGGCCGGTTATAGCGCGCCGCCAGCCACGCCTCGGCAATCGCCAAGCCGACGCTGTTGCCGAATCCCTGCCCGAGTGGTCCCGTGGTGACCTCGACACCGGGCGCTAGACCACGTTCCGGGTGACCTGCCGCTTTACTCCCCCATTTTCTGAAATGTTTGATCTCCTCCAGAGGCAGGTCGTAACCAGAAAGGTACAGCAGGCTGTATAGCAGCATCGACCCATGCCCCCCGGACAATACGAAACGATCGCGGTCGAACCACTGCGGGTTGCGCGGATTATGCTTGAGAAACTGGGTCCACAGAGTGTAGGCCATCGCAGCGGCACCCATCGGCATGCCGGGATGGCCGGCGTTCGCGTTCTGGACAGCGTCGGCCGAGAGTATTCGGATCGTGTTAATACACAGCTCTTCTAATTCTCGATTCGGCTTTGGATTCATATCTGGCTCCACTGACGGCCGTCACGCGCCAATGGCGCAGGAAGTTCCCGCCCCGACTCCGGTCCGTTCGAAACTTCCACTGAGGAATTGGCACACGCCATCGCGACCACAAGAGCAATCGGGGGACCATTCTGATCGAGCCGCCTTCTCAGCTTTTTGGATAGCACAGTCCGATGACTAATGTCGATCCGCCGACACGGAAAGAGATGGCACGGCCGACGGAACCACCATTTGGCGTAGCCCCAACTTGCAGATGTTGAATGGAATTCGTCGTGCATTAACAGGATCTTCAAGGAGGCGGGATGAAGCCCTTACAGCAGGTTCTGGCCGAAGCCGATCAGCAAAAGGTGGCGGTGGGGCATTTCAATATCTCTGATTTGGTAGCGCTTAAGGCAGTGTACGCAGCGGCCCGCGAAGTTAATGTGCCAGTTCTCGTCGGTGTCTCAGAGGGCGAGCGCGATTTCATCGGCGTCTACCAGATCGCGGCGTTGGTTCGCAGCATTCGGGAACAGAACAGCTTCCCCATATACCTTAACGCCGACCACACGCATTCGATCGAGAAGGCGCGCGAGGCTGCCCAAGCGGGTTTTGACTCAGTGGTGTTCGACGGCTCCGCGCTGCCGTTCGAAGAGAATGTGACGAAGACGAAGCAAGCCGCGGCTGAGATGAGAGCGATCCACCCCTCCATTGTGGTGGAGGGCGAACTCGGCTCCATCGGCAGCTCTTCCTCAATTCACGACAAGATCCCCGAAGACATGAGCCCGATGACCACGCCTGAACAAGCCAGCGAGTTTGTCCGGCGGACCGGCGTGGATGTGCTAGCGCCAGCGGTGGGTACCATGCACGGGATGCTAAAGAGCATGGTGGAGGGGCAAACCAAGAAGCATGTGGATCCGGCGCGCATCGCTGCGATCAAGCGCGCAACGCGAATACCTCTCACGCTGCATGGAGGATCCGGTACGGACGACCAAGGCTTTCTGGACGCAATTGAAGCTGGAATCACGATCGTCCACATCAATACGGAGTTGCGGGTAGCGTGGCGCCGCGGATTGGAGTCCGCGCTGGCAAAGAGGCCGGACGACGTGGTCCCCTACAAGCTGCTGCCGGACGTGGTCGAATCCGTCAAACAGGTCGTGTATGCGCGCCTCCGGCTATTTAACAGGTCCCTCAAGAGCGCTTCAGCACACTAATCGTCTCAATTGAGTGTCCGGTGGCTGCGCCCAATGCCGATGCGATGTGCATTCAGCTTGTTGCCCGCGTGAACGCGAGCGAATTCATCGGCCGAGAGTCACGCGCCATCACCGCTGGCGGGACCTTTGCGACCGGGTAGTACCGTTTTCGCCCTTGCCAGACTCCCCATCTGTCTCACGGTGGTGTGCTCTTCGAAGAAACGGGAAAGACGCTCTTCTGTTCGGACCTGTTCCATCAGGCTGGCGACTTCGAACCGCTCACCTATGCCGATGTTATTGGCCGCTCGCATCAAGCGTTGCAGGAACGTCAGGCATTTCGCGCGGCCCATTTGCCCTACACACCGCACAACACTTGACAAAGCGAGCCGGCCTAAAGCCCAAGACGCTCGGCATCATGCATGGCTCCCGCTTCATAAGTGACTGCGCTGACACTTGATGACCCGAATAGACTCCCAACTTAGCGCAACACCATAGTCCGCTAGTCAGGCTGACCACTTTCCATTGTGATCTGGTTCGCCAAACGGCTTGTCAATCGGTCAATCTGACGGAGCAAAGGGACGAATGTCGCGCCATGCTCTGAGAGCAATAGCCGCGATTCGACCGAGCGACACGATTCCAGTACCTGTTCCAGGTGTGCGAAGGGCTCCGCAGACGCAGGTTGCCCTGGTGACGTTTTAGCCTCCATCCGATCCGCTATACTCTCAAGCATCTGGGCAGAATACTCATCATACGCCTGAAGGGAGACAAGCACAGCTTCCGGCAGTACGAAGCCCGGTAATTGGAGACGATACTTGAGGGACGCACCCCGCATTATGAAAAGAGCCCGCAATTGGGGCTGCCACCTGCGGATGCGGTCTCGCAAGGCCAGGTCGTGGCGCCGCGACGGACCGAATTCGAGAAGAACCCCATCGGCAAGTGATCTCACGTTATCGAATTTAGTATTGATCGTATCGTGAAGCGCAGCACTGTGCCGGATCGCCGAGCGGATGTCAGATGAAACTGGTTCTCGTGCGAACTGCGCCAGCAAACGCAAGGTGGAGATAAACACCCTTTTCATCTCGACACTCGCCGCCGCGCTCCAAAGTTGATCGAATATCAACCACATCATCAGCAGCCCCAGGAAGACCCCGGCAACGCGGTCGCGCGCCACGGCGAGCGAAGTCTCCCGCGCGAACTTCTGCATGTTGATCACGAAATACACGGCGCCAAGTTGCAGCCCGAAGAATGATAGTCGAGGGCTGGAGGTCATGAACCACGCGGCCACCGCGGTGACGAGCACAAAAAGAACCGTGAATCCCGCAATCGAATCGAGGTACGGCAGAACGAACATCTGGCTGCTCATGCCGATCAGAACGCCGCCAACGAAGAAGCCCGCGAAGCGCAGAACCTGTCTCTGTCGAGATGTACCGATAGTCGAGAAGGCCGTCAAGAAACACGTGAGCATCACCGGTACACCCATGCCCGGCCAATCAATCGAGTTATAGATGACGTAACACGCGCTCACTGCAAGGCATCCCTTGAGCGCGAATCTAAGGTGCTCTGGGTTGACGAACGCGTCGGCGGCGATAAGCGTTGATCTTGGCATCTCTTCTGAATACTCGTCGATTGATTGAGAGCCTGCAAACGCTTGAGGGATTAGCGCGATCGTATTTTCCATCTCACGCAGCAACGGCACACGATGTGGTTCATCTTCGATGTTCACCTGGATCGAGCCCGGAATTCGCCGGGAGATTAGATCGCTGCGGATGCTGGCGATGGCCAGCGCCAAGTTCCGCAAATGCTCCCGATCAATGCCGGAAGACTCAAAGCTGAGTTGGGTTAGCGCCGTCGTAATATCCACGAGTCTTCCAACCAGCCCAACAACACCGCTCATCTGTGTCCGGTACTGGGGCGAATAATCCGACCGCCGCAAGGCCCGCCGCAAGGTTGATGTTCCAAGCATGCCCAACCGGATGACTTTTTCTGCGGTAGCCTGATCCACCGGGCGCGCTTCCGCGTAGCCAATCAACGCACTGTGAATCGCGGCTAAACGGTCGGCGACGGGCACCACGATATCGTCCCCGGGACGCATACGTCCAAAGACGAGTTCCACCCCGGAGGTAACCGCGACGGCGATGAAGGCCACCATGGAAAGCCAAAGCGTATCTGCGACGTTAGTGCCACCCGACACATGCCGGTCCCAAATGGTAACAGCTATGGAGATCACCAAGGCGAATCCTACGAACGCTCCGTAGTTGGTTATTACCGCGAGCACATAAAAGGCCAGGAACAGCGAAGCGATGTTCCAGAGAAAGTGAAGAACCGGGACGCTGATAACAAATTGGACGGAGACTACTATGTAGGCCACGCCGATTGCGGCAAGAAGAAGTATCGTTCCCGCCGAGCTGAGAGTGGCTCGCGGGCTTTCGCGCGAAATGAGCAGCGCATATATGCCGCCTAGAAATGCGAAGGGAATGCGGAACGTGTTACAGATGATCATGACCAAAGTCGCGGCGAGCACCATGCGCGCGACGGTGAGGGTACGGCCTGGATACGGTGCAAGTTCGTGTTTAAGGAACTCCCATAACCACGTCAAGGGCCGCGTTAAGTCCGGTATACCGTGCGCGAGGGTCGCCACGTCAACGTCCTCGAATCACGACGACCGCTGACTCGCTCACTCGGAACAAGTCCGGGGGAGGGTTTTCTACTCGCACGCGAACCGGGTAGCGAGTAGCCAGATGCACCCAGTTCAGGGTCCTCTGCACATCCGGAAGGACTGCCCCCAAACGGCCGACCACATCGGCGTCCGGAGTCACCCCGAAGCCAATGCTGTCCACCACGCCCTTGAAGTGAGTATCTGGTTTGGACATCACATAGACCTCGGCGCGCATGCCGGGAGTGATGTGCTGTAGTTGGCCTTCACGAAAGTTGGCGACTGCCCACCACGTGCGCGCGTCGATCAGTGTGAACATCTGCTGGCCGATGTGTGCGTAAGCGCCTTCTGAAATCGTGAGATTCGTGACACGCGCCGCAAACGGCGCATAGACTCGGCAGTTGTTTAGATTGTAGCGGGCTGTCTCTACAGCCGAGGCTCTTGCGCCGCGCTGGTTGACCAATGGCTCGAGCGTGGTCACGGCATGCTGCGCCTGTTCGTGCTGGGCCTTGCTCTGTACCAGCATCGCCCGGGAGCGTTGCTGCTGAGCCAACGTGGACTCCAATCCCGCTTGCGCCAGCCGCAACTGAGACTCCGCCTGCTTCAAAGATTGACCCTCCGCAATTTCCGAAGTCCTGGCCCGATCCACTTGGTCGACAGTGACAAACTGCTTGACGAGCAAGGGCTCAATTCGATGCAGGTTGTCATTCGCATAAGTCCACTCCGCTTTGGCGCGGCTGACGCCCTGTTCGGCGTTTGTCACGTCGGCCCGTGCCTGATCCACCGCCGCCGCCGATCGAGTCACGTCGGCTTCTGCGCTTTGAATATTTG
>Ga0335072_10014621_pt1 | contig 11150 bp, 12 predicted proteins | sample Lox_Sample_21_FD_206725 | JGI IMG/M metagenome (GOLD analysis project Ga0335072, IMG submission 206725) | Soil microbial communities from Loxahatchee National Wildlife Refuge, Florida, United States - Lox_Sample_2.1 | ecosystem: Environmental > Terrestrial > Soil > Wetlands | place: USA... | reverse complement strand
CAGCTAATGAATGTACAGTCCAAGTTTGAAGAGGTATTAGAAGAGAGTGCCGGCAGTGTGTCGTTACCTATGGATATGAAGCGCGGAGAAGCATCCATTCGCGATTTAAGGCAGTTGGTGAAATACAGCCATCTACACTCAAAGTAAGTAAGAGTTTGAAGTCATTGTCTTTATTATTACTACAGCAATTATCCTTGCCTTTTGAACTTTATTAGTGAGTTTCTAACAATTTTGTCTAGGAATGAGTTGGTTTTAGAGTTCGACGGTTTCATTGATACCGCAAGGATTGCGTCATATGATCTCCAGAAGTTCAATAGTCACATAGGAAGAGCTGTAGACAACGTATTAGCAACCACGAGATGGACGACCCGGGTCTTGGATGGGATCCAGATGCGAGACGCCTCCCGAGGAGCAATCAGCGCTTTCATCAACGACAAAGTGCTAGCACCTTTTCAGCCAGTTAGATTTACCGAGTCTGCTCTATTGGATCAGTACATTAAGCATACGCAAATTGTTGAGGAAGAGATCAACAAATTAATAGATGAGGCACAGGCGCTGCTCATGGTTTTGGCGAACCTAGAAGACAGGTTGGACATCATCCATGGTATTGTCACTAGGGACGATATGCATGCCCGAACTAGGAAAGAAGAGATCCTTTCCGAGCTCTGGACCATGGTAGGAGGAAACCGAGGGAAACTAAGCAAGATGAACAAGCAATTAAACCTCCTTCAACAAATGGGAGTCTACCGAAAGTCAGCATATGCGCATGTCAGTGGGACGATTCTCAAGCTACAAGCTATCGGAGCAGGCCTAGAGGACCTTAGGGAGCGAGTAGGGTCTCCGGAATTATTGCGTGATCGACTCGACATTCCATTATCAGTACACATCGAGAACATTCAGCGAGGAGTCGAGAGGCTGGAAGAGGGAAGGCAGAGTGCGAAGAAGGCAGAGAATGAGCATATTCGGCAGATGCTGGAAAGAGGGCAGCTGGAAGGTACCTTGATTGACAGCTAAATGATGTTTTTATCATGTCCTATTTAATGGGACTATACCGATTTGGACTTAGTTTTCGACTGGCATACTACGGATTTGGTAGACTAAGGTAGACTGGCGTGCGGGTACTAGGAGTCTGTTTTGGCTTATGATGTCTTGTATGAGTTTTGAAATTGCCTAGTTCACCTCAATATTTGCATTTTCCTATCTAATTTCTTGCTTGCCATATATATTTGTACACAGAATTTTTATACCTTATCATAATCTTCCATTTCCCCACGTTTTCTCTCTCTACCCCGCATTTCTAAGTGTGCATGCCCCAAAAAATCTAATTTAATCGTGCTTTTGCTCTCTTTCCGTTTTTCTGAATATAACTCGAGTTTTAAAAGGTCAGTATGCGTGGTCAGGAGACCAAATGTTCAATAGCATCGGATAACTGCACCCATATCGTGCGTACTAACCCACACCCACAAGATCTCATTCCCGACGCTGCAAAAAGATGGAGCGTTTGGTCTAAAGCATATCTTAATCTAGACGACTTCGAAAGAGACGACTTCTTGCTGATATAAGACTAGAAAGGGAGCTACTGGTGGGCATTCTTCGAGGATATCTTTAAGCAAGACTGCAAAATGCATTTACATCCATGCTCTCTGAGCCACAGGGAGGTGGGCTGGATCGTCACAAAGCGCGTCCTCCTTATATCAGATGGTGATCTCTGACTCTCGGACTTCAGTAATCTATGCAAAGCTGAAAAACCATTAACATTTGATGAGACTTTGGAAAAGGTTGACTTGGCCACCAGACATCTTTGCAACACAAGGGAAGTCAGTATCCTCTGGATAGGACTAGATGACAAGAAAACTCTCCATGAAGTCAAGACAGCAGACTACTGTCGTGTCAAAGCGGACGTTAGATGAAACCCAGCGGACACAAGAAACATGTGCAGGTTCTGCAGTCAAGGGCTATAACGGCGAAGGGCCATCGAACTTGGATAGCAGAATATGTCACGGCCTATTCAACTGCGTAGATACTGATTCCATATACTGCATCGATAGCAGCAATAACAGCAGTAGATATGACGACAGGACTTAGAGCTATATGAGAAATAAAGGCAAAGACAATATTCATGACCAATGAAAAAGACTAACGTTCAGAACCGTCCATATAAGCCAATCTCTAAGCAACGTGTGTACCAAATCTCAAAGGTCTTCCCTGAACACAGTCGGCAATAGTTCCCCGATGATTATAGTTTGCTGGGCGCCCGTGGCCCACAAGTTTGCATATGACTAGAGACGTTGCACCACCCAGCACGTCTGCAAAAGTTATAAAAATTTTTAAAGAAAAAATGGGGAAATTTTCATTCAATCCTACAGTAGTGTCGCCTTATACCAGAACTAATCCCACACCACATTCTGAGCATTCTGGTCAGTAGTCGGCACTGGAACCTGTCCAGCAAACACCTTACCCACTCCCGCCTTAACTTGATACTGAAGTTCCACACCATTTAAAGCCGCACACTAAACCACCCGGTTGATATGGCATTGAAGCTCAGTAGCAAAATTAACGCAATGAGCAATCTTCCTGAGCTCACTTGCCTCGCGAGAGAATTCTGTTGCAGATGCACCCGCTCCTACTGCAGTCGGCAATCCTAACAAGATCCCAACGCCACTTGGTGCCGTCTGTATAAACGCAAATCCGGGAGGAACTCCCACTAGTGTGAGACCGGTGCCGACAAGGCCTACTGCCCCACCTTTCACAATCGACCAACCGAGATCCTCAAAATTTACCTCGTGTCTTCCTGGCCATTGCTGAAGAAACTGAATACGTTTGAGTCCCATCTGGATTGTCGAAATTAGGCAAGTCGGGCGGAGGAATACCATCTTCCAAATTTCTCTCAGTGGTTCCAGGTCGACGCCGAACTTTGAATTTATATTCCAAGAGCACTTTTGTGCCGTCTTGTGTGACACAATCTAGAACTTTCAGGCTATCCACTAACTGGACGACCATTGTGATTCCGAATTCGCGATTGCAATTTCTTTGGATTGCACGAAGGATGGAATCTAACTCTGTGTTTATGAATCTTGAGATGGCATTTCGGAATGCTTGTTGGGCCTTGTGTGGACGATATTCTATTTCAATTGGTGGATCGTTGATCACGTTTTTAGTTATTTTTGAGGCTGTTGATCCGATTACGCCAGTTGCGACATTGGTGGCCAGGACGGCGGCTCCCCAACCGGCCACAACTGGTGCCATAAATGCAGCGGCAACACCGCCCACCCCTATCGCGATGCCTGTTTTCCAGAACTGAGACATGATTAAGACTTAGGTTGTCGAAGGGCAAATTTAAACAGATTTGGAATAATCAAATGGTAAATTTTCAGATTGTCACGTTGCGAACATGGAAGAGATATAACTTTAAATAGGCCCATTGAGCAGAACTTTGCAGCTTCGTGAGCTAACTGTGTTGCTAATCACAATCTTGCTCGGCTATTCATCTGTGCCTTGTCACACCAACGACTCCAATCGGACGCAAAGCGTCATGTGCAGCGCCCCCAAATTGTAACCCCACACAACGTGGCAGCTTGTCATCAACTACTATGCGTTTCATCAACACCATCACAACGAAAAATGACATGACGTTTGCCAGACTACTATTAGGTGATGCTCTAGATGACCACGTCTGCTTATCTCAATCCCCTTCCACTTAGAGCCTTGCAAATTCAAGCACAACATCCCACTCCGCTTGACCTCATTATTCGGTAGCGCAATGATGAAGGTAATATGACTCTTCCTTGTCTTACTAAGACGTCTTAGCCGCTTGGGAGGCTTAACCTGGGTTTGTGTTGGTTCCCTAACATAAATTCACATCTGCATGAGTTTGAGAACGATCAGAAATTACGCCAGCGTCGTACGCCCTACTCTCCTCGATAAAACTGTGTACCGCCCTGTTATTGCCTTTTGTTGCATGAATGATCTCTTGTCCATGAAACTCCGAACATGGTAATCCCCTTGCCCAGCGCAATTCTGCGGCTACAATATGACTAGATCAGTAGGATCTCTACTACTAAAAGTTTACCTCAATAGATGGTCTGGCTACCTCGTGTGTGCTATGCAATTGAATGTATTCAACTGAGAAACCTAAAAGGAATGCTACTCGGTCGGTAAACGTGCCTATCAATAGCGATATAGGCGCCCACACTTCCACCCACCTCTTTCGCATCAAATAAATTAAGGTCATACACTATACCATATCATATATTCCACTAATGAAATTACAAAACAGCTTCCCTAGTACTCATGTCTTTCGGATGGAGCGCCGGTGACATCTTCGCAGCATTGCAATTCCTAAACCAGACACGCCTAGCCCTAAAAGTAGCTTAAAGTTAAATAGAAAAATAATAGCTAAGGAAAAATAGTCTTAGGAGGAGATATACACAAGAAAACTATTGGGCCGGGATTTCGGCTGGTCTTGGGAACTTTCTCCCGATATGCAGAAGTAGAATGAATGTTGTAGCTGATCCTCAATAATAATTACAGGTAGTACTTAGGCTGCCAAACGCTAAATTAGGCGTCGAGCAAACGAACGCAGCTATTTTAGGAATGAGCTGGTCTGGGTATTCCTGTTAGCCTGAATAATCTACGAGCGGCACGTATTGGGAGAGGCGTTCGTGGCCTAGAGATATTGTTTGCTACTATCTGTAGCAGTCTAGGCTACGAGCTGTTCCGAAGCAAAATTAACTCGGATTCAGTCTATCTTCTAAGGGACCCTGGAAACATGCTCCTCCTGCGGTCAAATATCCACAAGCCGTTTGATGATCGGTTATTTAAGTTCTTCCGTAAAGGTCTCCAAGCTTATTTGGTATGCGTACGCTACAGCAGATGGCGGACTACATAAATATGCCACAACGCGCAGCTCTATACCATACTACCATCCCACTGTGGAGTTTCTTCTTGCGTGGCTCGTTTGGACCATCTTCCCTTCCTCTTGAGCTTCCTCAGCTACCGAGCTCTTCGTTATATAGAACTTTGTCTACAAGTTGTTCAGTTACTAAGCATAAGCTAGAACTTAGCGCTTCATGCAGGCCAATACTTGGCTAATGAAAGAGACAGTGTATAGTTATCGATTTAAAACAGTCTTCAACTTAGCTTCTTGCACAGTTTCTTCGAACTCTCGTGCATCACCGCAGTCAGTATCCCTCAGCATCTTCTCATATTCCTCAACATCATTAAAGACTCGCTTATATGCATTACTCTCGCGGAAAGCTTTGAGCTCGATTGAGCCTTTAGGGATTAGGCCCTAGAAATTCTCTTACAAGCAGTACTATATAGGATTAATATAGGCAGTAAGAAAATCAGCCGTAGTCTAACGTTTTAGAATGTAGTATCCTAGTCCTTTAGAGTAAGCCTTAGCTTCCTTCGCTAGTTCTTAGTATACTATGCGACCTCTATTCATAATAAAGACCTTCTCTATAAGTTTAATAACTCTAAATAGTAAGTAGTAAATAATAAAGTGTAAAGGATTTTCTATCGTGTAACTTTATTACTTAGTATATAACTGTTAGGGGACTGCGTGTTTTCTCACAGGACACTAACAACTCCTATTCGGAACCAAAATGATGCTTTCGCTTGTTATAGCCATCCATCGTCCGCTACTCAACTCAAGTCTTTGCCTCCGCTCCCTTCCGACCGACTAATATAGTAGTGTAAGTTTAGGCCTCACTCCGTCTAGTGGAGGCAACAAGAAGAAGCGTGCAGCAAGAGAAAAAAGCAAAGTAATAACAAGAGGGTCACTGATAAGAAGGTAGGTAACGAGAAAGAAGTCTAATAGATCACAGAGCTAGTGAAGTACAAGCCGTAAGAGCAAGATTTTAGCAGTACCAAGAACAGAACCACAAAAGGTATTTACACGACAATCGGGCCTTCTAGAGAGATTGATTGTAAAAGAAGGCGAAACAAAGCCCGGATGTGCGAACATAAAAGGGGTATGCTCGCTACCCTGCTTATCATTTCAAGAGCAGGAAAGGGGCTTTATGTAATGTTAATTCTTTATAAGATAGCGTAACGAGGTTTGGTATCGAAATAACATCAGCACATCACTACTAATAAAAGAAATAACTCTGCGTCAAAGGCAATTCCGTTGCTGGCTCCGCCGTACAAACCATTCCATCAGCCTCAACCCTATAACTCTCGGGATCAACCTTCATCTTGGGCATTGCATCGTTGAACTTCATATCCTTCTTGCCTATCTTCCTGCATCCTTTAACAGCCTCGATGCGTTTCTTGAGATGGTAGGACTTGATAGCGCCCGAAGAGATGCTTGCTGCTGAGACGAAGAGGACGGAGGTGGCGGGGACAAGGGGTGAGAACATAGGCCGGGCGATTATGGGCTGTACTGTTGGGATGGAGGCGTTGGGGTCGCCCTATGGATGGATTAGAAGGCGTGACGGAAAAGGCAGGGCTGAATGTGCAGCTTACCATCTGTGCATAGCTGATCATTCCACTCTTTATGACCAGTGAAGGCTTTGTGCCAAACCAAGCTGGATCCCAAACACATAAATCTGCTAATTTGCCTACCTCAACGCTACCAATTACATGGGCCATGCCCTGCGCAATAGCAGGGTTGATCGTATACTTGCTCACATATCTCTTGACCCGGAAGTTGTCAGCTCCTGTGCCTTCGTCTTCATTAAGTGTTCCACGCTGGACCTTGTTCTTGTGAGCAGTATTCCAGGTGCGGAGGATGACTTCGCCACAACGACCCATGGCTTGCGAATCAGACGACATCATGCTGATAGCACCGAGATCATGGAGAACATCCTCAGCGGCAATAGTTTCAGCACGAATGCGGGACTCGGCGAAGGATACGTCTTCGGGGATGTTCTTGCTCAGATGGTGACAAACCATGAGCATGTCGAGATGTTCATCGAGAGTATTTCGAGTATAAGGTCGAGTCGGATTCGTTGAACTTGGCAAGACGTTGGCATGCTCCACGACACTGATGATGTCAGGTGCGTGACCTCCACCAGCACCCTCGGTATGGTAGGTGTGAATGGTACGATCTTTGATTGCCGCAATAGTCGACTCAACAAATCCAGACTCATTGAGAGTATCTGTGTGGATCAAGCATTGAACATCCAGTTCATCGCAGACCGTCAAACATGAATCAATTGCAGAGGGTGTAGACCCCCAATCTTCATGAAGTTTAAGTCCGCAAGCGCCAGCAATGACTTGTTCGCGGAGAGCGAGCGGTGAACTGTCATTCCCTTTGCCAGTAATGCCAAAATTAAGCGGTAAGTCATCACATGCTTGTAGCATTTCACGCATATAGTTCTTGCCTGGCGTGCATGTTGTTGCGCTTGTGCCGGCACTAAAAATCCGTTAGCCGGCGTATGAGGAGCTGCACGACAAACTTACCTCGGACCCGTTCCACCTCCAAGCATGGTAGTAATACCGGATGAAATTGCCTCGTACCCTTGTTGGGGACAGATGAAATGTATGTGAGAATCTAAACCACCTGCAGTAATAATCTTCCCTTCGCCGGCGATGACTTCTGTGCAAGAACCGACAATCATACCATCAGTGACGCCTCCCATCACATCAGGATTCCCAGCTTTACCAATCCCCACAATAAACCCATGTTTGACGCCAATGTCAGCCTTGTAAATGCCCGTCCAATCGACGATCAATGCGTTGGTAATCACAAGGTCCAGCGAGTGGGCGTCTGACACCCCTGATGTTTGGCCCATTCCCTCTCTCAACGTTTTTCCTCCTCCAAATTTGCATTCATCACCATAGGTCGTAAAGTCTTTCTCAACTTTAATCCACAGATCAGTATTACCTAATCTAATAGTATCCCCAACAGTTGGGCCAAACATCGCGGCATAAGCAGATCTATCCATTTCGAACGGTGGGTAAGACATGTGAACCGAGTCACCGGCTGGCTCAGGACTATTTGCAAATCCGCCTTCGCGTAACTTCGCAAGTATCTCATCATGACGTGACGGATCAACCTTTCCAGATGCAATAGAATTTCCTCCTCGTATAACTTTGTGTCCACCAATCTCGACGAGCGTTACCGTCTTGGTATCGCCAGGCTCAAAACGCACAGATGTACCGGCTGCAATGTCAAGGCGATAGCCATATGCTTTAATTCGGTCAAATTCTAGTTGAGGATTTGTTTCGATGAAGTGATAGTGCGAGCCAATCTGACCTATTAGCACTAATTGACCGTTGGTTTAAGGATCAATACCTGTATTGGTCTATCCCCTTTACTTGTGACCTTCAAATGAATCCTCTTTCTGTTAGCATTCAGTTGAATCTTCCCTTTTACTGGAACAACTGCCCCTGGCATCTTCGTTGCTTCATATTCCTCTTCTTCCGGCAATTTGAACAAGGACTGTTCAGGTATGGGTAGAAAGCTCCCATATAACGCCCGCTCAATATTGCCATCGTTGCTTTTGATTGGGTGGTGCACCGTCACCAGATATGTCCCGGTAGGAAATGTGCCTTCCACCTGAATCTCTGTCAGAGTCGATACGACGGAAGGAAGTACGTGACGGCGGCCAAGTAGGGTAGCCCCAAAAGTCATGAGATCCGCAACTGTGTGGTTGCCATCGCGTATAAGCTGCAGAGCCGTCGAGGTTAGTGTTGGATCGCAATGAGGGTGGGAGCATTTACCTCTTGGAGGACGTTCGCGATGAGTGCCTGGAATCATAGATGAGTTACGCAACATTTGCTTTATATATGAAAGGTGCCACGAACACAAGCTTCAGAGTGATTGAGCTTGACGCCTCTTGCCAAACGTCTCTGAGCGAGCAGCCCAAATTGGGAGATGACAAGCTTGTCAACCTAAAATAACCGTCAACTCCCTGCAATTGAGACTCGAGAACAATTGAAGCTCGCCTCCTTGGGAATGAGATGCATTTTGGTCCAGGCGATATACTGAAGTTGTTGAGAATCACTGCGGCATGATGCGCAGTCTTGGTAGTATGAAGAGGAGCAAAAGCTTTCTTACTGCCAGGGGCGCCTTTGTACCCCGCATTATCAGGTGTTGCGATAAGGACCTGCAGGGATTATAATCGGCGGAGCGGGACGTCAATCCAAACCTCACTTCGCTGAGAAGCTATTCGCTTACAGCTATGTGCGAAACCGGTGTCCTGCTCTTCAAACAGTTGAGAAATAATTCAAGCGCACGGACCAGCTAAAGTCGGTACGGATTAATTTTTATCCGCAATGGTATTTCCTGACATACACTGAAATCAGGCAGTAAGGCAGAAATAGAATAAACATAGAGTATCTAACATTCCTGCCTAAGTAGCGAGAAACTCACCGTGCTAGAAAAATGCTTGGTACTTTGACTTTAAACAACTCAAACTCTATGCACATACAGATATTTCCTATAGTTTTATAAAAGTCGTATTCTATAGCCGCACTTAAACACTTGCCCCTTTATTTAGAAAATTGCATTCACATTGCGTAATTTAACTTATGTAATCATTTGCCAAGGCTGACCGCAAACATGAGTTCCCAACAAGCTCCTATCTTCCAAATGACACTCCCCTGGCTTAACGCCTGAGCATAGGAGCATTCTGGCTGATTCCGATCAGAATTGTTTCCCACGAGATCTGTTCAAGTTGTGTCCCACATCCCCGCCGGCTGTAGCCCAAAAGAGTTCCACAGGAAGGACTAATATGAAGTCGATTCCCCCGGGGCTGTGGCCGCCTTGGACGAGTACGTTTCCCCGAGCTTCAACCATTAGTATTACGCGAGTCTAAGGTTAATGCTCTCAGAAAGCGCCGAAACTTCGCAGAAGAAAGCATTTTCTAAAGAGTGCCATTCTAGTCTGGTAGCCATTGCTTTGACGTTCCAATCGGCTAACGAGTGTGTCGCTGAAGTCCCGGCTGCGTATTTCCGAGCCCTTAGAGAGGCAGACGCCATCGGGAAGCCATTACCAGATGAGGAGGACTATGATATTATACTCGGGGTTGACGACCGTTCTTGGATCTACGGAAATAGGATATTTCAAAATAGGTACAATGTTGAGGAATGTCAAGTTACCGAACAGGTGCTCGACAAAATAATCGATTTAGACGATACAAACTTTAACTATTATTGGCGACGAGCACTCAACTCCTTCAATCTGGCATTCCAAGAAGGTGTTGGAAGTGTGGCGGCGCGGTATGCAAAGCAGTATGCCTTAGACTTGCTCGAGCACAGAGACAAGGCTGCTAAGCATGTTGACCTCATCAGCGATGAGTTGCGCAGGAAAGGGTACGAGGAGTTGTTGGAGGGGATACTGGACAAGATCCGTTTTCTGGAACGGTTTAAGGCAGTATACGACGCTCGAGATAATGACCACCAGGCGGAGCCCATTTACCATCTATACCCTATGGAAACGCGTAGGAATCCACCGAAGATCCATTCAGAGTCTCAAAAGCAGCTCCCAGTAGGTTCCCAATTGATAGAGAAACTAGAGTATTACTAAGCATAATTCCAGGCTGGCTACACTTCAGCACTAATCTCCATCGTCTCTATTGTCACCCTGATTGCTATCATCCCACTAGGTTTTGCATGGAAGCTCTCTACGAGTCAACCTGGCTCTATATTAGATGCGGACTTCTATCTTCTCCTACAGAATAGCGTGACCACATTATTAGGCTTGTTCATTGGAATTTATCCAACGTTATGGCAACGAGCGTCAATCGATAACCGTTGGGCGCATGGGCTCGCGTTCGTGGGAGCCAGCTGTGCTATTGTGTCGATCCCGCTATACCTCAAAGTGGTAACCATCTGGAGTGCCGTGGTGGCATTTATGGGGCAAGCCATTCAAGGGTACATGGCAATGCAACTCTCAATGGCGGCTGGGTACCGTCCAAAGCGAGAAAAGCAGGATTAGGCACTCTTAGGACGCCGAAGGGGTGGCGTGGGGGAGCATTGGATGTCAAGCATTGAGTGGCAGCTCAGCACAGAGCGAAAGCAGACACGTGACTGTTCATGGACATTTCTAAAAGAACGCCAATTTTATTTGAATACGGTATAATATAATACGGCTAGCGTGACTGTAAATACAACATTATGCAAGTGCTATAAATTCGCTTGGCATCTGTGTGTCTCCCCTTTATGTCTTAAGTTCTCCAAAGAACTCCTCGGTGGGGTTC
>Ga0335072_10014620_pt1 | contig 11150 bp, 7 predicted proteins | sample Lox_Sample_21_FD_206725 | JGI IMG/M metagenome (GOLD analysis project Ga0335072, IMG submission 206725) | Soil microbial communities from Loxahatchee National Wildlife Refuge, Florida, United States - Lox_Sample_2.1 | ecosystem: Environmental > Terrestrial > Soil > Wetlands | place: USA: Florida... | reverse complement strand
AAGAAGATCGGCGAGGCGGGTGATGGGGTGGGCGACGAGAGGGGACAGAACATCCTTGAGCCAGTTGAACCGATCCACTACGGTCGCTGCGTCGGCGCGGTCCGCCTGGAGTCTCGAGTGAAGCAATTACTCAACTTACCCAGGGTCGGCTGAGATTGGAGTTGGCGCAGGCGGAGCCGATCTTCCGGCGCCAAGTCGGTCGCCGGTTTTCTCGCAGAAACTGTGAGTCCGGCCGGGCAGACTGGGATAAACTGTAGACACGGGATGCGGTTCTAAGAACACGCTCAAGAAACTAGCTCTTCTGCTATCGATCGCCTCGCCTATGGCCGCGGCATGGGCCCAGGAATTACCCCAGCCAACCACGCCAACATTCCGAACGGGTGCCCGGATGGTGCTTGTCCCCGTGATCGTGCGAGACCGCGAAGGTCACGCGGTGGCAGATCTGCGTCAGCAGGATTTCCAGCTCTTTGACAAGGGTAAGGAGCAGCCGATCGCGTCGTTCTCGGTGGAACGTCGCGAGCCTACCGCCTCAGGTGCGCCGCCATCGCAATTCCTCGTTTACTTCTTTGACGATGTATCCCTGCGCGATTTCGGCACTGTCATGTCCATCCGCACGGCGGCGCTGCACCAATTGGCGAGCCTTCAGCCGGGCGATCGCGTGGCCGTCTTTACGAGTTCCTGCCAACTCGCCATCGACTTCACCGGCGACCGGACGAAATTGCAGGAAGTGGTGTCGAAACTGGTGCCCAACCCGGTCCACCTCTGCCGCGTCGCGCCCGACGTACAACTGCAGATCACGCTGCTCGAAGCCGTTGTCAAGCGGATGACGCACCTTCCAGGCGCCAAGCGAATCGTCGTAGTCTCGGCGGGATTCGGGGTGAACGCTGCTGAGAAACCACTGCTGGAAGCATTGATCGACGAAGCCGCGGAGGCGAAGGTCACCATCGACTCGCTGCACATCACGGAGGCCACGGGGGCGCAAGCGGGTATGACGGGCAGCGATAGTCCGCGCTCCAATCCGAATTCCAGTATTCTCGACAATCCAGAAGCACCCGCATCGCTGGGCGCATTGCGGCATGCGGAAGGGGGCGCCGGACAGGGTCCTGGCACTCGCGAGGCCAACTCCGAAAACTTGTTCACCGTAGCCCAGGGCACGGGTGGAACGGTGATCGAAGCGGGGAATAAGCCCGAAGAGAGCCTGCGGGCGTTCTCGACCCCGGATTGCGTTTACACGCTCGGTTTTGTGCCGGCGGAGAAGGCCGACAGGACTTATCACAAGCTGAAGGTCACGGTCAAGGATTCGCGCAAACTGAATGTGCGCGCTCGACCCGGCTACTACGCCACGGAAGGCGCCGGAGGGCCGATGACCGCCGCCGCGCCGCCGGAAACTCAGGAGAAAGCCGCGGAAAAAACGGTCACGACCAGCGAAGTGACTCCGCCATCGCCACTCCCGCCTACCGTGAACGCTCTCGCCGCCGACGCGCCGGAACGCGCGGCATTCAGCGGTCCGGTATCGTTCCGCGCGCGTACCAACCTGGTGCAGGTGCCGGTAGTGGTGCGCGATAAGAACGGCAACCCGGTCGGAGGATTGCGTAAGAGCGATTTCCAGTTGGCGGATCGCGGACAGAAGGAGGAGATCGCGGCGTTCAACGAGGAGAAATTGGACCAGCCGGATAAGGTGGGGAAAACGGCGACGCCGTCGCTCCCCAATGAAACGGCCGTAGCGGTGAAAGCCGCTTCGAACGTAGTCCCCGACCGTTTCACCGCCTACCTCTTCGATGACATACACATGCGCCGCGGCGATCTGGCGCAGGTGCGCGATGCGTTGTGGAAGCACCTCCAGGAATCGGCCGGCCCGTCGGAGCGCATTGCCATCTTCACTACCTCGCGCCGGATCTTTACCGATTTCACAGACGATCTCGAGAAGCTCCACACGGCGCTCTACAAGATTAATTCGACGTACATGTATCGCGTTCCAACCTGTCCTCAAGCGCCGGCGCCCTGCACCGATGTGAGCTTTTATCTCGCGTACCAGGTGGACAGGGGCAATACCCTGGCGTTGTCAACCGCCAGCACCCTATTGGGGCATCCAATGCCTGCCTTGAATAGCGGCGGACTGAAGCAACCCGATCAGATGGCCGGCGGCGGGGGCATGTACGCCGAAACAGTAGCGACTAATGATCTACGGATGGGCGAGCAGGAAACCTCACTCTCGCTCGATGCCGTGCGAGACGTGGCTCGACGGATGATGGCTCTGGCGGGACGCCGAACCCTGGTGATGCTGTCGCAAGGGATGTTTGTGCCATACGAACAGGAGGCCGAACTGGAACGGACGATCGACTGGGCGCTCCGCTCTGGGGTGGTCGTGAATACCTTGAACAGCGCAGGCCTCGTCGCGCCAATGGAAATGGGCGTCACGGGAGCCGAAGACGATACCGTCGAGCCATCCGGCCAGACCACCCCCTTCACCAACGAGGCGCGTAACGCCGAGATGGAAAATCTGGTGTTCCTTGCGGAAGCCACGGGCGGAACCGCCATCGCGAGATCCAACGATTACCTGGGCGGCATCCGGCGCATCGCATCGCCGCCCGAGTCTCGTTACATCCTGGGATTCTCGCCGCGCGATCTGGCGGCCGACGGCAAATTCCACGCCCTCAGCATCAAGCTGACCAATCCCGCCGACAAAGGCTACTCCGTCCAGGCGCGCAAAGGGTATTACGCGCCCAAGGAAGGCGAAGGGCTGCCGCAAGCCGCCGCCAAGGAGATCGAAAACGCGGTATTTTCGCGCGACGACGTGCGCGATCTGCCGATCGAGATGCATACCGGTGTGAAAAATTCCGAAGGCAGCGGAGGCGAACTAACAGTATCCACCGATATCGACCTCAAGCTTCTGCATTACCGCAAAGCGGAGGGCCGCAATTGTCAGGAGTTGACGGCCGTGGCGGCGATTTTCGATCATGATGGCAATTTCATCGCCGGGAAGCAGACAACCTTGACCCTGAAACTGCGTGACGAAACCATGCAGAACCATGCGCAAAAGCCGGAGACGCTCCAAAGTTCGTTCGCCCTCAGTCCGGGAAGCTATCTGGTGCGACTGGTGGTGCGCAACGCGGAAGACCAGGCGATGACCGAAATGAGCACCCAGGTAGACGTGCGCTAGACCGATAACCACGATGTGACGCCGATACCCCGGCCAGACCGCGAGGCCGATTTGCTACTGGCCGGCTGTCCGGCAATGAGGAAATTCCCTAGCTAAACAGCTTCTGGGCGCGGGACCGGGCTGTCTCCACCGTGGGGCTGGCCGCCGATAAGGCGCGCGATCGCCGCCACCGCTCCCGGAATCCATGTCCTCTTACCAAATCTCAGGCCGTCCGTGCAGCCGTAGCCTGCCGGCGCCGCCTCCCGCTGAGCAGATAAACCGCTGCGCGCAGTTCGAGCAACGGATCCGCCGAAGCCTCAATGCCATCCACCCGTGGGATCGGGTCGAAAATAATCTGTCGCTGCTGCGCGTCGTTATCCGCAACCGTCTCCGTCAGCGCGATCGTGCCCAGGGAAATCTGCGGACGGCTCTCCGGCCAGTGAATGGTCGCATCGTCCACGATGTCGCCTTCTCCCGCTACCTGCACGGATATTTCGAATTGAATCGGTCCGCGGGCCACACGCCCGGCGAGTTCGTCAAACAAATAGTTGGCGTCCCGGCCCTTGGCCGCGGTCTCGTCCAGATGCTCGATGCCTGCCGACGGCCGGATGCGATAGCGCCCGTAACGCGCAGTTCCCTTTGCGTTGAGGAAGCGGTAAGCGGCGACCCCGAAATACGCTTCCGTGGCGAAACTAGCCGGACTCGGCTTGGGCGTTTGAACAAAGGCGAGTGCCGCCGGGTGAGCCATCAGAAACTTCTCCACTGGAGTCGGCGAACCGGTTCCCGCGCCACTGGCGGCGGCCGCCCGCAGGAACTCTAAAAACTCCTGACCTGTGTGGGTCGGGAAGCCGTCGGTCGAATGGCTGACGATATCCGTGTGCAGGTGGTCTCCCAAATGAAAGCGGATCCCCAGTCCACGCGGATTGGCATTCGCGTCGTTGTCCGGCAGAGCTGGAAGGCCGGTGGAATTCGAAAACCGAACCGTGACCGGCGTTGAGTCGCTCGTTGCGTGCGGCGCTCGCGTCAGGTTCGCAGCTTGCGGAGATGGTCGGAATCGGCCGGTCAGCAGCATGCCCTTTGCGTGTGCCGGACGATAGCCGGGGTGCTGGCCGAAGATGGTATCGAATTGTGCGATCAAATCGTTGGCGAGTTTGACCACACGCTCATCGGAAGGAAGCGGCATATGGATCCCCTTTCTCGATAGATGCGAACATCATATCTCGGGTTCACCAGCCTGGATATTCAATAGGTTCGATTCCGTACTTCGGAAACGTCGGCGGACAAGAGGCGCAGGTTCCTCGATCGTCCCCACCGTGCGAAACTCATGGAATTGGTACTCGAAGGCAATCTCGCCGAACTCGCGCGCCTCGCCGCCGAAGCCGAGCGCTTTGCCGCCGGCGTGCGCTCTCCGTCGAAGTTGAGTTCGACCTCCACCTTGCGCTCGAACTCTTCGTGAACAGCCTTCGCCAGCCGGTTCGCAGCCCGGTTAACGGTCCGCCTCGCCGACTCGTCTGACCGGCATGAAGCTCCTGATTTTGGCGCTGCTTGCGGCTTCCGCCGGCGAGATGGCGCTTCAGAAGATCGAATTACCCGGAGTGGCGAACGCTTCCGTCGTCGCCACCGGCGATTTCAACCACGACGCGCGACCTGACTTAGCGATTGCCAATTTGGAAGGTGGCGAGGTTACGGTCCTGCTGAACGATGGCGGCGGACGCTTTCATCCCGCGCCCGGCTCACCGTTCCAATCGGGCTCGCAACCGAATGACTTCGCCGTGGACGATTTCAATCATGACGGGAACCCCGATCTCGCGGTCGTAAACACGCAAACGCCATTCATCAGCATCTTCCTGGGGGACGGCAAAGGCGGCTTCCGCGCGGCGCCCGGATCGCCGGTCCGCACCGAATCCCATCCGCACCCGCACGGAGTTGTGGCGGGAGATTTTAGCGGGCGCGGGGCGATCGATCTGATGACCGATAGCTGGGGGCACAATCAGATCGAGATGCTGCGCGGCGATGGGCACGGCGCTTTTTCCGCCGGGCCGTTCTTCAACGTCGGAAAGCGGCCTTACCAGCGGCTCCGCAGTGCCGATCTGAATGGCGATGGCAAACCCGATCTCGTCACCACCAACCTGGATGGCGACTCGGTTACGGTTCTCCTGGGCGACGGACACGGCGGCTTTAGGGAAGCGGCGGGCTCGCCGTTCAAGACTGCTCCGGCGCCGTGGGAGGTAGCCATCGCCGATATCGACCGCGACGGAAAGCCCGACCTGGCGATCATACCCTACGATCGCGACGCGAAGACTCGCGGAGGCGCGTCCAATGTCACGGTCCTGTTGGGAGATGGGACGGGACGCTTCACGGCCCTGAAAGGCTCGCCCTTTTCGCTCGGGTCCTGCGCTCAGCCAACCGAAGTCGCCGCGGCCGATCTGACCGCCGGTCCGCTCCTCGATATCGCCGTGACGTGCCCGAATAGTGGGCAGCTTGCGCTCCTCACACCGGCGGGCGGGGGATACCGTTTGGACTTGCGGTCGATGCCCGGCCAGCCGTACGGATTGACGGCGGCCGATTTCTTCGGCAACCACCGCGCCTCCCTGGCCGTCTCGGATCACGCCAAGGGAACGATTACTCTGTTGCGCGTGCGGTGATCGGCGCACCCGGCGAAGACGGGGCGTTAACCCCGGAGCTGCCGATCCGAGAAGCGCCATACTCATCGGCTCGGGTCGTGAAGGTGTGCGGGTTGTGAGTGTGCTTCACGGACTATGCCGCATCGACAGTGCCGCCCCCTGCCTCGCAGCAGGCGAAAGCTGAAATATTCGCCGTTATCCTGGCTGTGGAGGAAGCGGTGGAGAAAATATTTCGACGCCCCAACGACGTTGAAGGCCGCGCTCGCCAGGAAATGCCCGAATCCATCGGCAAATTGAGAGAATATTCGGCGGTCGCGCCCGGTGAGACAATTGAGTCTTCATGTCCGGCCCGTCCACCGAAACGCCCCGCCTGCGGCGCGCTCTGGGATTGTGGGATCTCATTCTGTACGGCGTCATTGTCATCCAGCCCACCGCGCCCATGTCGGTGTACGGCGTACTGAGCAACCGTGGCCACGGGCACGTAGTCACTACCATTCTCATCGCCATGGTGGCCATGCTGTTCACCGCCATCAGCTACGGGCGGATGGCGCGCGCCTATCCCAGCGCCGGCTCGGCGTTCACCTACGTGGGGCGGGAAATCAATCCGGCCCTCGGATATGTCACAGGGTGGAGCATGGTCATGGACTATATGCTCAATCCTATGATTTGCATCATCTGGGTGAGCCAGCAGGCGCACCAGTTCGCTCCCGCTGTTCCGTACTGGGGCTGGGCAGTCTTTTTCGCCCTGCTGTTTACCGGCCTCAACATCCAGGGAATCCGCACCTCGGCGCGGATGAACGCTGCGTTGGCCTGCGGCATGGGAGTGGTGATCGCGATTTTCTTCGTCTGCGCCGCGCGCTACGTCTTCGGTCATCCGCACGACGGCGCGGGCTTTTTCAGCCGGCCGTTCTTCGATCCCGCCACCTTTTCCTCGAGCGCGGTGCTGGGCGGCACTTCGATCGCGGTCCTTACTTATATCGGGTTCGACGGCATCTCCACGCTCTCCGAAGAGGCCGAAAATCCCCGCCGCAATATCCTCCTCGCCACTGTGCTCACCTGCGTGGTGATCGGCCTGCTTTCGGCGGCGGAAGTTTACGCGGCGCAACTGGCGTGGCCGGCGTCGCAGCCTTTCCCGGATGAAACCACGGCATTCGTCTATGTGGCCGGCCGGACTTGGGCGCCGCTCTTCGCGATCGTCGGCCTGACTCTGGTAGTAGCCAATTTCGGCTCGGGGATGGGCGCACAGCTCGGCGCGGCGCGCCTGCTGTTCGGCATGGGACGCAGCAACGCGCTTCCCAAGTCATTCTTTGGCGCGATCGAACCGAAACGCCGCGTTCCCAGGAATAACGTCGTGTTCGTCGGCGTTCTGAGCCTGATTGGCGCGTTTATTCTGGATTTCGACCTGGGCGCGCAGATGCTCAACTTCGGCGCCCTGATCGCGTTCATGGGCGTGAATGCCGCCGCGCTGATGCGCTACTATGTGCGCGAAAGTGAAAAGCAGATGCGCAACCTGATACCTCCGCTGCTCGGCTTCGCCGTCTGCCTGCTGCTGTGGTTGAACCTCGGGCGCACCGCGCAAATCGCCGGCAGCATCTGGATGGCCGCCGGCGTTGCGTTTGGCGCCTGGAAGACGCGCGGTTTCCGCAGCGACCTGGTGAATTTCGATATTCCCGCGGAGGAAGAGATCTGATCATATGTCCCGTTTTCTGCTGTTTGGTTTGCTGGTTCCGGTATTGACGGCGGCCGCGCCGGAATCCAGTCTGACATTGCGCCAAGGGTGGGCAATCCAGTCTTCCGACATGGTGCGCGATTCCGGCGAAATGCTCTCCACCCCAGGGTTCGCGGCGCGCGGCTGGTACATCGCCACCGTACCCACCACAGTTTTGAGCGCGCTGGTCGCGGACCGCGTCTATCCCGATCCTTACACGGGCATGAACCTGCGGTCGCTCCCCGGCGTGTCCTATCCCATCGGGGCGAATTTTTCCAACATTCCGATGCCGCCGGACAGTCCGTTCCGCCATTCCTGGTGGTATCGCACGGATTTCAAACTGCCTTCCGATTACCAGGGGAAGACGATCTGGCTGGCATTCGACGGCATCAGCTTCCGCGCCAACGTGTGGATGAACGGCCGGCACATCGCTTCCTCCGATCAGATGGCGGGCACCTGGCGGCTGTTCGAGTTCGATGTCACGGCGGCAGCGCGTCCCGGTGCGACGAATTCGCTGGCGGTAGAAGTGCTGGCGCCGCTGCCGCACGATCTCGCTACCACTTTCGTGGATTGGAATCCGCAGCCGCCCGACAAGAACATGGGCCTCTGGCGCGACGTCCGCATTTCGGCCACCGGACCGATTGCCATGCGATTTCCGAGCGTCTCGACGCACCTGACTTCGCGGGGCGCCGATCTCACGGTGCGAGTGGAACTCAAAAACGCCGCCAATCGCGCCGAAGAGGGCACTCTGCGCGCCAAGATCGAAGGCATCGAATTCTCCGAACCCGTCCGTCTCGGTCCGCTGGAAAGGCGCGTGGTGCATCACCAACTCAAAATGGAGCGTCCGCGTCTCTGGTGGCCGGTGCAGGTGGGCGAACAGAATCTCTACCCTCTCGACCTGCAATTCGAGGTGGACGGAAAAGTCTCCGATTCGGCCTCGATTTCCTTTGGCATTCGCGAAGTTACATCGGAGCTCGATGCCAACAATCATCGCGTCTTTCTCGTCAACGGCAAAAAGATCCTGGTGCGCGGCGCGGGTTATAGCTTCGACATGCTGCTCCGTTCCACACCCGAGCGGCAGGAAGCGGAACTGAAATATGTCCGCGACATGAACCTCAACGCCGTGCGCTTCGAAGGAAAGCTGGAAGACGACCACTTTCTGGAACTGTGCGACCGCTACGGAATCCTGGTGATGGCCGGCTGGTGCTGCTGCGACCATTGGGAGCAGTGGCAGAATTGGGACGCGGAAGACGAAACGATTGCCGGTGACGCGCTGCGCGACCAATTGCGCCGTTTGGCGCGTCATCCTTCCTTGTTTGACTGGCTCTACGGCAGTGATAATCCGCCGCCGCCAAAGATCGAGAAGATGTACCTCGAGATTATTAAGGAAGTCGAGTGGCCGAATCCCTACCAGTCGTCCGCGACTGCCAGACCCACGAGTCTCGGCGGACCGACCGGCGTCAAGATGACGGGCCCTTACGAGTATGTTGCCCCCTCATATTGGATGCTCGACATCAAGAATGGCGGCGCGCACGGATTCATTACCGAAACCAGTCCCGGCCCAGCGCCGCCGCCCGTAGATAGCCTTCGCCGCATGCTGCCCGAAGGCCATCTTTGGCCGATCGATTCCACGTGGGATTTCCACGCCGGCGGCGGCGAGTTCAAAGATATCCGCGTGTTCACTGAAGCGCTCAACAAGCGTTATGGAACTCCGGCCGATGTGGAAGATTTCGCGCGCAAGGCGCAGGCGATGGCCTACGAAGGCGAGCGCGCCATGTTCGAGGCGTACGGGCGCAACAAGTTCGACTCCACCGGCGTGATCCAATGGATGCTCAATAACGCCTGGCCGAGCATGATCTGGCATCTCTACGACTGGTACCTGCGGCCCGGCGGCGGATACTTCGGCGCGAAAGAAGCTTGCGAGCCTCTCCACATTCAGTATTCTTACGACGACCGCTCCATCGTCATCGTGAACTCTTACTTCCACCCGTTTTCCGGCCTCAAGGCGACGGTGAAGGTGTACAACCTCGACATGACGGAAAAATTCTCGCGCGACACGGCTGCCGATGTCGCCGAGAACAGCAGCACGCGCTTGTTCGCCCTTCCCGAAATCCAAGGACTCAGCTCCACTTACTTTGTCTGGCTCAGGCTATTGGATAAGTCCGGCAAGGCGGTGAGCCGCAACTTCTATTGGCTATCGACGGCGCCGGAAACGCTCGATTGGCAGAAGACTACGTGGTATGTCACGCCCACCAAAACGTTTGCCGATTACACCGCGTTAAATACTTTGCGTGTGGTCGATCTGGATGTTGCCGCGCACACGGAAGGCTCGGTCACCACCGTCAGGGTCACGAATCCCGCCAAAGCGCTGGCGTTTGGGGTCCATCTGAAATTCACCCGGGGCGGGGAAGAGGTCCTGCCGGTGCTCTGGGAGGATAACTATTTTCCGCTGCTGCCCGGAGAGAGCCGTCAGATCACTGCAAATTCCTCTGCGGGACGCGGGCAGCCGGCAATCGAGGTAGACGGCTGGAACGTCAAAACGAAAACCGTTCCTTAATTAGACGAGACCGCCCCAGGAAGGGGGCTTTTGCTCCAAGTTCCGCCCGGCGGCTCTAAAATCGAGCGGTGCCCGATTCGCGCAGAAGACGCCTGTGCTCAGGGACGGTCCATGTTACAATCGGGGTTACCGCGCAAAACTCCCCTGTTGTTCCTCCGCTGCTTGGCGCGTATCAACCGCTGAAACCATAATGAAGTTCACCACTATCGCCCTGTCCCTGGGTTGCACTGTTGCTATTTGCTGTCTGGCCGCGCAATCCCATTGGTTTACCCTGAAACCGTATCATTCTTATGCACTGGTAAAAATCCGGACCGTGTTCGACCGTTCTTTGGTGGCACTGTTCGACCTGACGCCTGGAACGGTGCGGTCTTTCATTGACGCCGGGGAAGACCAGGCGAAAGCCACCGTACTCCCGCTAGTTTCCAAGACCGAGGCTTTGGCCCTCATTTCCGAGGCGGCGGCCAAATATCGTGTGCAGGCGGCATTCGTCGCCAGCATTGTCGCCGCGGAATCGAACTTCGATTCCAGCGCCGTGTCATCGAAAGGTGCCATCGGGCTGATGCAGTTGATGCCGGACACAGCGCGAGAATTCGGCGCCGATCCCGAGATTCCGTCCGAGAATATCGATGCCGGGACGCATTACCTGCACTGGCTGATGCTTCGTTATCGCAACACCCGCGGGCCGATACAGCATGTCATTGCGGCCTATAACGCCGGTCCGGGCACGGTCGACCGCTACCGCGGCGTGCCCCCGTTCCGCGAAACGCGCAGCTACGTGACGCGCGTGCTCGGCTTCCTCAAGCAGTTCAGCCGGGCGAAACGGTCGTAAGCCCCGGTGCCGCTATGCCGGTTCGGCGACAATTCCGGCGCCGGCGAGCGCCGCTTCCACTTCCGCGCGCCGCATGCGCGTCGCGTCGTACTCCACCATGAGCGAGCCGTCGCCGAGTTTGAGCTTCTGGATTCCATAGATGTCGCTGATATTGGATAACTTCGCCATGTTGTTGGCGTCGAGCGGTTGGGAAAGGCGGAAGTTCATCTGCACGCGCGTCATAAATCCTAGGATCGCATAGCGCGGTCAGGCTTTCATCACCCAGTCTTGTATAACGCAGCATGAGCCTGGGG
>Ga0335072_10014619_pt1 | contig 11150 bp, 8 predicted proteins | sample Lox_Sample_21_FD_206725 | JGI IMG/M metagenome (GOLD analysis project Ga0335072, IMG submission 206725) | Soil microbial communities from Loxahatchee National Wildlife Refuge, Florida, United States - Lox_Sample_2.1 | ecosystem: Environmental > Terrestrial > Soil > Wetlands | place: USA: Florida... | reverse complement strand
AGGCCGCTGTAGTGCAGCAGCGAGCGCAGCTTCGACTTCTCCACCGCGGTCTCCAGGGTCAGCAGCGAGCGGAACTGCGCATCCCGGTTCTGCTCCACGACGAAGAGCAACCGGTGCGCGGCGAGAAACCGCTCCACGTCCTCGCTGAAGGGGAAGGAGCGCACGCGCATGTAGTTCACGCCGACGCCCTGCGCCTTGAGGATCGCGAGTGCCTCGTGAATCGCGCTGTCGCAACTGCCGATCGACACGATGCCGATGTCGCTTCCCGCCGTCGCGTCGATGATGGCTCGCGGCACCAGCCTCTTGGCGGTGTCCCATTTCTTCATCAGACGGTCGAGAACGATCTGATATTCCGTCGAGTCTTCGGTGTAGGTGCCGTACTGCGAATGTCCGGAACCGCGCGCGAACCAGGCGCCCTTGGGATGTACGCCCGGCAGGGTGCGATAAGGAATACCGTCGCCGTCCTTGTCGAGATAACGCTGGAATTTCTCCAGTTTCTCGATCTGCGCCTTGTCCAGCATCTTGCCGCGGTCAGGCCGGTAGGCGTCGTCCCACTTCAGGTCCGGGCACATCCAGTCGTTCATCCCGATATCGAGATCCGACAGCACCATCACCGGCGTTGCCAGTCGTTCCGCCAGGTCCAACGCCTGGGCGGCCATGTAGAAGCACTCCTCGGGGTTGGCCGGATAGAGGCAGACGTGGCGCGTATCGCCGTGGGAAGCGTACGCGCACTCCATCAGATCACACTGTTGGGTACGCGTCGGCATGCCCGTTGAGGGACCGACGCGTTGAATGTCGAACACGACGGCCGGTATCTCGGCGTAATAGGCCAACCCGAGGAACTCGTTCATCAGCGAGATGCCGGGGCCGGAAGTCGCCGTGAAGGAGCGGCAGCCGTTCCAGGATGCGCCGATCACCATGCCGATGGCGGCCAGCTCGTCCTCCGCCTGGATGAAGGCGAAGCGCTTGGCACCGGTCTGCGCGTCGATGCGTGTCCGATCGCAGAAGCCTTTGAAGGCGTCCATGAGCGAGGTCGAGGGCGTGATCGGGTACCAGGCCGCAACGGTTGCGCCGCCGAAGAGGCAGCCGAGCGCCGCGGCGGTGTTGCCGTCGATCATGATGTGGCCGGCGGTGCGATCCATCTTCTCGACCTTGAGGGGCAGCGGACAGGGGAAATTCTGCCGCGCATAGTCGTAGCCGAGCGCGATCGCCTTCATGTTGCTGTCGACGAGCTGCGGCTTCTTGGCATACGTTTCCGCCAGCAGCTCGCGGATGCGCTCGACATCGAGGTCGAGCAGCGCCGCCAGCACGCCCGCGTAGCAGATGTTCTTCATCAGTATGCGGGTGCGCACGCCGTTGAAGCTCTCGTTGCACATCTTGGCGAGCGGCGCGCCGAGCACCGTGATGTCGGAACGGCCGAGGAGCGCCGGCCGCGGCCACGTGGAGTCGTACACCAGGTAGCCGCCGGGCGCGACTTCCTTCACATCGCGCGAATACGTCTCGGCGTTCATCGCGACCATGAGGTCGACGGTGCCGGAGCGGGCGAGGTGCCCCTCGCGGGAGACGCGGATCTCGTACCAGGTGGGCAGGCCCTGGATGTTGGACGGGAAGTAGTTCTTGCCCATCACGGGAATGCCGCTGCGGAAGATGGACTTCATCAGCAGGGTGTTCGCGCTCGCCGAGCCGGTGCCGTTCACGGTGGCGATCTTGATCGTGAAATCGTTGATTCGGCTCATTGTCATTTTGACATCCGAGCGCAGCGCAAGATGGCTCTTGGCCAGAACGCCGTGAATCCGTCCATGGAGGCTAGCGGATCGCCGTCCTGGCGATCAGCTTCTGGCCAAGAGCCATCTTGCGCTGCGCTCTCGTTGACATTCAGGTCGGGTTGCACGGGTTGGGTTCAGGCGGTCTTCGGCTTCCGGGCTTCCATCGTCTTGCGCGCCTCGTCCTCGGCCTGCGGCCAGTGGACCAGTGATTTCTGCATGTCCCAGGCCGCCGTCGGGCAACGCTCGGCACAGAGGCCGCAGTGCACACAGAGGTCCTCGTCCTTGACCATCACGCGTGCCGTTTGCGGCAGTGGTCCCGATACGTAAAGCGGTTGGGTGAGGTTGCGCGCGGCCACCTTGAGGCGTTCGCGCAGCTCCTGCTCCGGACCGTTGGTGGTGATGGTGAGGCAGTCGACGGGACAGATGTCGAGGCAGGCGTCGCACTCGATGCAGAGCTTCGCGCTGAAGACGGTCTGCACGTCGCAGTTGAGGCAACGCTGCACTTCCTGCGCGGCCTGCTCCGCGGTGAAGCCGAGCTCGACCTCGATGTTGAGCTTCTTGAAGCGCTCCTTGAGCGAGACGTGGGGCATCAGCCGGCGCTCGACCGGCGTGTAGTCGTTGGAATACGACCACTCGTGCATGCCCATCTTGCGGCTCTGCAGATTGACGCCGGGCGGCAGCCGCTCGGTGATGGCCTCGCCCTGGCAGTGCCGGTGAATGGAAATGGCGGCCTGATGGCCCTGCTCCACGGCCCAGATGATGTTCTTCGGGCCGAACGCGGAGTCGCCGCCGAAGAAGACGCCGGGCCGGGTCGACTGGAAGGTGACCGGGTCGACCTTCGGCACGTGCCACTTGTCGAACTCGATGCCGAGATCGCCTTCGATCCAGGGGAAGGCGTTCTCCTGCCCGATCGCGAGAATGACGTCGTCGGCCGGGATGAACTCCTCGCCGGCCACCCGCTCGGCGGTGATGCGCCCGCGGGAGTCGAGCTCGTACTCCATGCAGTCGAAGGTCATGCCGACCAGGCGGCCGCCTTCGAGACGGAAGGCCTTGGGCGAGCGGTTGATGACGATCTCGACGCTTTCCTCCTCGGCATCCTCGAGCTCCCACTCGGAGGCCTTGAAGAAGCCGCGCGGCTTGCGCGCCATCACCTTCACCTGTTTGGCACCGAGCCGCAGGCTCGTGCGGCAGCAGTCCATCGCGGTGTTGCCGACACCGATGATGAGCACACGCTCCCCGATCCGGTCGATGTGGCCGAAGGCCACCGACTCCAGCCAGTCGATGCCGATATGGGTGTTGGCAGCCGCCTCGGCGCGGCCGGGAATCTCGAGGTTCTTGCCCTTGGGCGCGCCCGAGCCGACGAACACCGCATCGAAGCCGCCGCTCACGAGCAGCTCCTTCATGCTGGCGATCCTGGACCCAAGCTTCAGGTCGACGCCCATGTCCACGATCATGCGGATCTCCTCCTCGAGCACGGTCTGCGGCAGGCGGAAGGAGGGGATGTTGGTGCGCATGAGGCCGCCGGGCTCGGCGAACTGCTCGAAGATCGTGACCTCGTACCCCAGGGGCATCAGGTCGTTGGCGACCGTCAGCGAGGCGCAGCCGGCGCCGATGCAGGCGATCCGCTTGCCGTTCTTGATCTTCGGGATGGGTGGCAGCTTGCCGGTGATGTCATCCCGATGGTCGGCCGCCACGCGCTTCAGGCGGCAGATGGCAACCGGTTTGGCCTCGACCCGGCCCCGTCGACAGGCCGGCTCGCACGGACGGTCACATACCCGTCCGAGGATGCCCGGAAAGACATTGGAGTGCCGGTTGACCAGGTACGCTTCGGTGAAGCGGCCCTGGGCGATCAGCCGAATGTACTCGGGGACATCGGTATGGGCCGGACAGGCCCACTGGCAATCGACCACACGGTGAAAGTAGTCGGGGTGGGAGGTATCGGTAGGTTCCACGATGTACCGCTGCTGGAGCAGAGGCGTCCATAATAGTGCATATGGCCCTCGACCCCCAGCCCTTGGAAATCAAGCTGCGCCGCGCAGCCCGCCTGCTCGAGGTGACTTTCGAGGATGGCAGCCGCTTCGAGCTGCCCTTCGAGTACCTGCGGGTGTTCTCACCGTCCGCGGAGGTCAAGGGGCACGGCCCCGGCCAGGAGACCCTGGTGCTCGGCAAGGAGGCCGTCGGCGTCCGCGCGATCGAGCCGGTGGGCCAGTACGCCGTGAAACTGGTCTTCGACGACGGCCACGATACCGGCCTCTACACCTGGAAATACCTGCACGAGCTCGGGCGCGATCACGCAGCGAAATGGGCCCAATATCTGGCGCGAAAGCAGAACCGTGCGCCGTCCGAAAGCAAATAATGAAGCGGCCCAGGGCCGTCCCTGGGCCGCGGGATCGAAACGGCTGTGCGGCCTGGCCCGCGCAAATCGCCTGGAGCGATTTGCGCCCATAGACAATAAAAGGCCGAACGAGGTTTGACCCTCGTTCGGCCCTTTAGTTCACAAGACCCCCTTAACCGGGCCGGATTCTGTGCAGCATGTGGTCCAAAAAGCAAGAAGATACAATGCATATTCCGTTCGACCTGGCAGTGCGATGAGCGACCCCCGACCCACCGATTTCGGCTTTGAGCGTGTGTCCTGGCCCGAAAAGGCGCGCCGCGTGCGCGGCGTCTTCGACTCCGTCGCCGGCAATTACGACCTGATGAACGACCTGATGTCCGGGGGCGCGCACCGGCTGTGGAAACGTTTCACCCTGTCGCTCGCCGGATTGCGGCCGGGTCAACGCGCGCTCGACGTGGCGGGCGGGACCGGTGACCTTGCCGCGGGTCTCGCGCGGCAGGTGGGGGACCGGGGCCTGGTCGTGCTGAGCGATATCAACGCCGCGATGCTGCGCCGCGGGCGCGACCGCCTCACCGATCAGGGCGTCGTGGGCAACGTGCACTATGTCCAGGCGAACGCGGAGCGCCTGCCCTTCCCCGACGACAGCTTCGATTGCATCACCATCGGTTTCGGCCTGCGCAATGTCACGGACAAGCCTGCCGCGCTCACCGCCATGCGGCGGGCGTTGAAGCCCGGCGGGCAGCTCCTGGTGCTGGAGTTCTCCCACCCCGTGGCGCCTGGGCTGGGGCCGCTCTATGACCTCTACTCGTTCCGGGTGCTGCCGCTCCTCGGGCGGATCGTCGCCCGGGACGAAGCCAGCTACCGCTACCTGGCGGAGTCCATCCGCATGCACCCCGGCCAGGAAGCGCTGCTCGGGATGATGCAGGCGGCCGGTCTCGAGGGCTGCCGCTATCACAACCTTTCCGGCGGCATCGTCGCGGTGCACCGCGGCTACAAGTACTGACGGGACAACCATGCTCACCGCCACGATCGAGAACGTTCTCAACCGCGGGCTGCCCCGCTCGCCGCGCGCCCAGCAGCTGTGCGCGGAGCTCGCCGGGCGGCGGATCGCGATCGAGGCGCCGTCGATGGCCCGGCTGCTGGTGGAGTCCACCGGCAACTCGCTGCGCGTCACCCGCGGCAACCTGCCGGCCGACGCCGAGGTGATCGGCGGCCCGTTGAGTCTGCTCGCACTGAGCGGCAGCGCCGCGGATGCTCCGCTCTCACGGGGCGAGGTCGAGGTGCGCGGTGATGCGGAGCTGGCGCAGAAATTCCGCGAGCTGGCACGGTTGCTGAAGCCCGATCCGGAAGAGGAGCTGTCGATTCTCATCGGCGATGTGGCGGCACATCGCATCGGCCGGGTTGCGCGCGGCGCATTGGACTGGAGCCGCAACACGGCCGCGACCCTGTTGCAGGACGTCGGCGAGTACCTCGGCCACGAGCGTGGAGATCTGGTGTCCCGCGAGGAGGGCGAGCAGTTCCTGCGCGGCGTGGACGCGCTGCGCGAAGACCTCGACCGCTTCGATGCGCGCCTCGAGCTGCTGAAGCAGCGGCTCGCCGCGAAGTGAAGCCGGTGTCAGAACCGTGAAGCTGCGCGTGCTCGCGCGGCTCCTGCAGATCCAGCGGGTGCTGTTGAAATACGGTCTGCACGACTTCGTGCGGGCGACGCACCTCTATGCGCCGCTGCGCTTCCTCTTCTACCTTTCGCCCGACACCTGGCTGAACCCCAACCGCAACGCGCCTCCGGCCGTGCGCCTGCGGCTCGCGCTCGAGGAGCTCGGCCCGATCTTCGTGAAGTTCGGCCAGGCGGTGTCGACACGCCGCGACCTGCTGCCGACCGATGTCGCCGACGAGCTCGTAAAGCTCCAGGACCGCGTGCCGCCCTTCCCGGGACCCGTGGCACGCGCCATCGTCGAGAGCCGTTATGGCCGCCCGGTCTCGGAAGCGTTCGCGGAATTCGAGGAGACGCCCCTCGCCGCCGCCTCGATCGCGCAAGTGCACGCGGCACGGCTCCCGGACGGGAAGGAAGTGGTCGTGAAGGTGCTGCGGCCGGACATGCGGGAATCCATAGAGCGCGACCTCGAGGTGCTCTACGCGCTCGCCGATCTGGCCCAGACCTACTGGCGGGATGGGCGGCGGCTGCGCCCGCGCGAGATCGTGGCGGAGTACGAGAAGACCGTCATCGACGAGCTCGATCTGATGCGCGAAGCGGCCAACGCCTCGCAGCTCAAGCGCAACTTCGCCGGCTCCGACCTGCTCTACGTCCCCGAGGTCTACTGGGACTACTGCCGGCTGGACGTCATGGTGATGGAGCGTATCCACGGCATCCCGATCTCCGACATGGAGCGGCTGCGCGGCGCCGGCACGGACATCAAGCTGCTGGCCGAAAACGGCGTGCGCATCTTCTTCACCCAGGTGTTCCGGCACAACTTCTTCCATGCCGACATGCATCCCGGCAACATCTTCGTGATGATCGACGATCCGGCGCGGCCGCGCTACGCCGCGGTCGATTTCGGCATCGTCGGCACGCTCGATCCGCGCGACCAACACTACCTCGCCGCCAATTTCCTCGCCGTGTTCGACCGCGATTACCGCCGCGTGGCGGAGCTGCACGTGGAGTCCGGGTGGGTGCCTCCCGGTACGCGTGTCGATGAGATCGAATCGGCCGTGCGGACGGTCTGCGAGCCGATATTCGACCGGCCGCTCGAGGACATCTCCTTCGCTACGCTGCTCGTCCGCCTGTTCGAGATCTCGCGCCGCTTCAACGTGGAGCTGCAACCGCAGCTCATCCTGCTGCAGAAAACGCTGGTCAATGTCGAGGGGCTCGGCCGCGATCTCTATCCGCAGCTCGATGTCTGGCATACCGCGGCGCCGATCCTGCGCCAGTGGATGCGCGAGCGCATGAGCCCGCGCCAGATCTTCCACAACATGCGGATGCAGCTGCCGGAGCTGATCGAGGTGGCACGCGTGCTGCCCGCTATCCTGAAGAGCACCCTGCAGAGAGCCGAGGGCGGCATGTTGCGGATGCTGGTGGAGACGCCCGCGGTGGAGCTGTTGCACGCGGAGCTGCGCCGCGGTCACAGGCGGCGCGACGCGGTCATCCTCGGCGCCGCGGCGCTGCTCGGCGGCATCATCTGGCTGGCGCTCGGCCGCACGGGCTGGCCGGGATGGACGCTGGCGGGCCTCGGCGCGGCGTGGCTCTTCATCGTCTACAGGTTGTTCTGATGCGCTCGCTGACCGAAGGCTCCATCAGCCGCGGGTTGGTGCAGTTCGCCCTGCCCATCCTCTACGCCAACATCCTGCAGTCTCTCAACGCGTCCGTGAACTCCATCTGGGTGGGGCGGGGTCTCGGCGAGGCGGCGCTCACGGCGACCTCCAACGCCAACGTCGTGATGTTCCTGCTGATCGGCATTGCCTTCGGCATCGCGATGGCGGCCACCATTCTCGTCGGCCAGCGCATGGGCGCCAACGACATCCGCGGTGCGCGGCATGCGGTTGGGACCAGCGCCAGCTTCTTCCTCGGCGTCTCGGTGGTGATGGCGATCGCCGGCCTGACCCTGTCGCCCGCGATCCTCGTGGCCATGAAGACCCCGCCCCAGTCACTGCCGCTCGCCATTGCCTACATGCGCGTGATCTTCTGCGCGCTGCCATCGCTCTACATGTATGCCTTCGTGATGGCGGTGCTGCGCGCCGCCGGCGACTCGAAGACACCGTTCTATTTCATGATGCTTTCCGTCGGGCTCGATATCAGCCTGAATCCGGTCTTCATCTTCGGTCTCGGGCCGGCGCCGCGGCTCGGCATCGCGGGCTCGGCCTTCGCCACCTTCATCGCGCAGACCGTCAGTCTCGTGGCCATGGTGCGCTATCTGTATCGGCGCCGGCACATCCTCTGCCTGCGGGGTGAAGAGGTGAAGTTCCTGCGCATCGACTGGAAACTGGCGGGCGCCCTGGTGGTCAAGGGTCTGCCGATGGGCGGGACGATCTCGGTGATGTCGGTGAGCGGCCTGCTCATGATCTCGCTGGTCAACCGATTCGGCGTCGATACCGCGGCCGCGTACGGCGGCGCGCTCCAGATCTGGAACTACATCCAGATGCCGGCCTTTGCCGTCGGTCAGGCCGTGTCGGCCATGGCCGCGCAGAACGTCGGGGCGGGCAAGTGGGACCGGGTCAACCGAATCGCCGGGATTGGCGTCACTTTCGGCATCGCCATCACCGGCTCGGTGATCCTGATGCTCGAGCTGCTCGGCGCGCGCGCCTTCTCGCCGTTCCTGTCTGCCGGGTCCGCGTCACTGGCGATCGCAGCGCACCTCAACCACATCGCCACGCCTTCCTACATGTTCTTCGCGATCGCCATGATTTTCTTCGCGGTCGTGCGCTCGACCGGCGCGGTGGTGCTGCCGGCGATCATCATGGTCGTCTCACTGCTGCTGGTGCGGTTTCCGCTGGCCGATGCACTGATGTCCCGCTACCAGGCGGATGCCATCTGGTGGAGCTTCCCCATCTCCTCCGCGCTCGCCGCGTTACTGGGTGCGCTTTACTACAAATTCGGCGGCTGGCGCGCGGCGCGCATGATGTCGGGAAGTCTCGCGGAAGCGTTGGGTAACGCCTAGCCTTTGCGTTCGATCCATAGGGCGCGCGCGAGACCGCAGACGTCGCCGTCCTCATCGAAGACCGCCGTTCCGGCGGCATGCTTGCGGCCGCTCGCGGCCTCCAGCGCCCAGCCGATGACGGTGCAGCGTTCCCCGACATGCACCAGGCGATTGACGTGCACCGTCAACTCGCCCAGCAGCATCATGCGGTCGTCCGGGCTCACCGCGTAGAAACCGGGACAATCCAACACGGCCGACATGAACTCCGGCCGCACCTTGCCGTCGCCCTGGTCGAGCGACGCATCGGGAACCCAGGGCGCGGCGACGAGGCCGCGCTCCGCGATCGGGCCGGCGAAGATCCTCATGCCGTCCTCGCGCGAGCGCGCCGTGCCGCAGACGAAGCACGTGGGAAAGCGGTGGTATTTGAACCCGGCGTAGTGGCGCGAGGCCTCCACGGCCTGGAAATAATTCGGTGCGACCGGCGGCTGCAACTCCAGCCTGGCGCTCCTCGCCTCTCCGCACCGCTCGGTACCCGCCATGACGGCAAGCGTGCCGTCGGCGAGCTCCACGGCATCGAGCGGGGTGTCGAGCGGCGGCGGGCGCAGGAGCCGGACGGTGACCGTGCGGCCCGCGCGCACTGCGACACAACCGGCGAAATAGCCGCCGTTGGCGGAACCCTCGGGGCCGTGGAAGCGGCTGGCGATGACCAGGGAACTCGCACTCATGGCGCGCGCGTCCGACTACCCTCTGAGATCGCGCAGCCAGCGCGCCGCATCACCGCCCCGCTCCAGCACCTCCACGAGCGCGGAGCCGATCACTACGCCATCGACGTGATCCCGCAACAGATCGAGCTGCTCGCGGCCGCGGATGCCGAAGCCCGCGCAGACGGGCACGGGCGAACGGGAGCGCACGGTATCGAGATACCGTGTCACCTCCGGCGGCACCACCACATTCTTCCCGGTCGTGCCCGTCATCGTCACCGCATAAACGAAGCCCTGGCTGCTCGCGCAAATCTGCTCCAGGCGCTGAGGCTGGGTCACCGGCGTCACCATCTGGACCAGTGCCAGGCCCTGCGCCTGCAGGGCGGCACGCAGCTCGGCGCTCTCGTCGAAGGGCAGATCCGGAACGATGAATCCCGCGACGTTGGCCTGCGCGGCCGACGCGGCGAGCCTGTCGGGCCCGAATGCGAGCAGCGGGTTGAGATAACTCATGAGGACCAGCGGCGCTTTGCCCCGCGGCATCGACTGCAACTGCCCGAGGATCCAACGCAGGCTCACGCCCTGCGCAAGAGCGGCATGGCTCGCGCGCTGGATGGTGACGCCATCGGCCATGGGATCGGTGAAGGGCACCCCGATCTCGAGTACGTCCGCGGCCTCGGAAATCGCCTGCACGTGCTGCCTGAAGCCGTCGCGGGTCGGAAAGCCGGCGGTGAGATAGGCGACCAGCGCCGGCTCGCCGCGCGCCTTCGCCGCCAGGACCGCGGCGCTCACCCTCTCGTGCCCCGGCTTCATTGTTTCCCCGCCAGCAATGTCTGTTGCAACGTCGGCATGTCCTTGTCGCCGCGGCCGGAGAGGCACACGAGCACGGTGCGGCCGGGATGACTGGCGGCCCAGCGCTGCGCCCCAACGAGAGCATGCGCGCTCTCGAGCGCGGGCAGGATGCCCTCGCACTCGCAAAGGGCGCGCACCGCCTCCAGCGCCTCGGCGTCGCTTGCGGTCTCATAGCGCGAGCGCCCGGTGGCTGCGAGCAGCGCATGCTCCGGCCCGATGCCCGGATAATCCAGGCCGGCCGACACCGAGTGGGTCTCCTGGATCTGGCCGTTCTCATCCTGCAGCAGGACGGAGTAGGTGCCGTGCAGCACGCCTGGCCGGCCGAAAGAGATGGTCGCGGAGTTGTCACCCAGCCCCGGTCCGCGCCCGCCTGCTTCGATGCCGATCAGCTCGACCATCCGATCCGCCACGAACGGGTGGAATGCGCCGATGGAGTTGGAACCGCCGCCCACGCAGGCGATCACCGCATCCGGCAGGGCGCCGCTTCTCTCCAGAATCTGCGCGCGCGCCTCGCGCCCGATGACCGACTGCAGCTCCCGCACCAGGTAAGGATACGGATGCGGTCCGAGCGCGGAGCCCAGGAGATAATAGGTCTCCAGGGGATCCGACACCCAGTCGCGCAACGCCTCGTCGATCGCCGCGCGCAGCGTCCGATCACCGCTGGTCACGGCCACCACCGTCGCGCCGAGGAGGCGCATGCGGTCGACATTCGGCGCCTGCCGTTCCATGTCGATTGCGCCCATATAGACGGTGCAGGGCAGCCCGAGCCGGGCGCAGGCCGCCGCGCTGGCGACACCATGTTGACCGGCGCCGGTCTCCGCAACGATGCGCCTCGCGCCGAGACGCCGCGCCAGCAGCGCCTGCCCGATGG
>Ga0335072_10014618_pt1 | contig 11150 bp, 3 predicted proteins | sample Lox_Sample_21_FD_206725 | JGI IMG/M metagenome (GOLD analysis project Ga0335072, IMG submission 206725) | Soil microbial communities from Loxahatchee National Wildlife Refuge, Florida, United States - Lox_Sample_2.1 | ecosystem: Environmental > Terrestrial > Soil > Wetlands | place: USA: Florida... | reverse complement strand
AGTGTCGAAATGCAGTGGAATGGGTACCCCGGGTGGTGATGGCACGTATTATGCCGGCGCAATCTACGCCGCCCAGTCGTCTCTGATGGCCGCGCAGGCAGCAAATCCAGGCTCCCAGAACGTGATGATCATTCTCAGCGACGGCGACGCGAGCAGTTCCGATATTTGCGCGACCTGGGACACTAAGACTCCCACCAAGTGCGACTCATATGCTAAGAACAGTTCGGGCAATACGGTTGTGTACGGCGCCGCCAACAATCAGTGCCAGCAGGGAATCGCGGCAGCCAACTTCGCGACCGGCCAGGGTACCCAGGTGGTCACAATCGCCTACGGCGCAGCATCGTCGGGGTGCTCTACGGATACATCGGGCACGCTGAAAAACCTCTCTCCCTGCACTGCAATGCAGGACATGGCCAGCAGTTCGGCGGATTTCTACTCCGACGCCACTGCTTCGCAAAACAAGGGACAATGCGATTCCGCGAACAGCTATACGTTGAAACAGATTTTTGCCAACGTTGCGCAGAAATTCTCAAGTGCCCGCTTGCTCCCCAACGGCATTACATAGACCCTAGAATTAGACCTATTTGGCAAAGCGAGAGCCGGGGAAGTTGACCCGGCTCTTTGCTTTTGGTCGAATCCACTTCGTTCAGACCCTCGTTACGATTCAGAATAGACTCGTACGCAGGGGTGGAGAATCTCGCTATCTTGACCCGATCAACCGCAGGCGGGCGGTAAACGCTCTTCCAAGCGGCTCGGTAAACATCCCGTATTGCGACGAATCGACAACGTTGTTCACCACCAGGTAATTCCCGCTTCCGGTGATGTTCTCGACCATGCCGCGCAGTCCAAAGTACGATCCGCGAAAATGAAAGCGCCACTCCAGTCCCGGACTGAAGGAGAGATAGTTCGGGAAACGATTCGACCCTGCCGGCCCCACCACCTGGTAATTCGCGTTGACCGAGGTGTACGGGAATCCCGTATGCCAGTCCAGCGTGTAGACGTAGTCCCAGCTCTTCTTGAAACCCGGCACAAGAAACGGCAGCCAGCCCCACGACAAAACTCGATTCGGCGTGTCCCACGCGAGCGGCCCGCTCTGCTGCGGACCAAGCCAGGAGAGCGTTGGTACATAATCGATCGCCGAATTGGTGTGAGCCGACGAGTGAGTGTAGGCGCCAAACAGAGTGTAGTTGCCTGAAAACGTGTGCCGCGCGTCAATCTCCTCCAGCGAGTCGTGATCCTCTCTGTCATTTGTCAGCAGGTACTCTCCGGCCAACGCCGACGGCCCGCTCTGATTCACATAGGTGAATTCATCTGAAACCCGCTTGCGAATCAGATTTGCTGATAGATAAATGGCGCCGGGCAATTTCTGTTCTAAACCGACGCTCCAGTTGAGAGCCCGCGCTTCCTGCAACGAACTGTCGTCCGCAATAAAATTCGTCGTAAGAGGCGGCCCGGTTGGAGTCACGCCGTCTGACGCAAAGTATGTGTCGTTTCGAACCCCTGCCAGCGCCCGCTCCAGGTACTCCAGCTGCGTATGCTCGTAATAAAGCCCGACGCCTGCGGACAGCTTTGTCTTGTTTTCGGCCCACGTTGGCGAGTAAACCGCTGCCAGCCGGGGTGAAATAAGCGGACGCCGGATGATCTCGTCCCAGTCAAAGCGCAAGCCGGGTTCGACCAGCAAGCCGGGATAAAGAGTCCACCGGTCCTGAAGAAACGAACCCGCCTCCAAGTTGTGCCGCGTTGGGGACGCTGTCACCGGGAAAGCGCTGCGGCGCAGCAGAGTTCCATCTTCACGCAGGTAACTCACCGGAGCCCTATTGACCGCCTCCCCGTAGCCGATGCGATCGAGATCGACGCCGGCCTGCATCGTGTGTGTTCCCAGCCAGTGCTGCATCGGCCAGTACAGCACGGAATTCGCTTCAACCCGTTGTGAGTGGCTGGTCAGGTTCTCAAAATAGCTTCCGACAAATTGTTCCGGGTTGATTTCAAAAGGACTGTTTCCATGCGGCTCGTATCCATCGCGAAACCGCACGACGCCAAGCCCGACATCCAGCAAGGCTCCATTGTGAAAACTGATCTGATCGCGCGCGTATGGAAGCCACGCAATCGTATCGCGCTTGGTTGTGCTCTCCTGAGGAACCAGCGAAGAGATGCCGTCGTAGGGTGAGTGATATTCGTTCACCAGCAAGCCCGCGGTCACGATGTTGGATGGCTTCGGATTCACCTGGAACTTGAGCAGGTTGCTGCCCCGAATCAGATGATCTGTATCGGCGTTCGATGGCAGCTCTTTAATGTAGATATCGTCATACTCCACTTCAAGCCCGTCGAAGAACCAGGCCTTGTTCTGCGCCAGAGGGCCAGAAAACGTGAACCTTGGCACAAACTTGTCGAAGCGGATCCCGTTCATGTCTTGAAACGAAGGAAGAAAATCGGTGGCATTGAAACGGAACTTGTTATCTCCCATCCCCGTCGAAAGCGCGATCACTCCACCGGTGGCCCTGCCGTATCGAACCGGATAGCGCGTCGTTTCCTCATCAATCGACCGCACCGCATCTGCGCTGACGCGCATGGCAAGAATGCCGCTGACCGGCGAGCGGATATCGAATCCATCCAGGGTATCCAGCGTGGCCCACGTCTCTGACCCGGCTACGTGCACCTGCCCCGTTTCATCGGCGACAACTCCAGGGTAGAAAGGGAGCAGATTGCGAATGTCGCGTGACGTCGGATAGGGAATATTGATGATCTCCGGCAGGTTCATCACCCGGACGTCTGAGGTTTGACTGGGATCGATTCCTGGGACTGAGGCGCTCACCTGCACCTGCTCGAGCACCATCTGCTCACGCCTCATGACAATTCGAATGTCGCGCAGCTGAGGATCCGTCTCTTCGTTGATCGATTGATAGAACCCGGGCTTCTCGGCGCGAAGCTGGTAAGGCTTCTCGGTCCGAACCGAGAAAGAGCCGTGCCCGGCATAATTTGTGGAAAGACGGATTACGGGCTGGCCCGGCACCTCAACCACGACCTGCGCATCCTCAACGGCAAGGCCGGTGTCATCCACAACGGTCAATGAAATCGTTTCCGGACCTGGCGCGTTCTGGCCCGTCGCCCTGATGGCGCAGCCGGCGAGAAACACAATAAACATGACTCCGAATCCGCACTTAAAAGACCGCATCCGCGCCATCCAGGTTCCTCCATTTTAGGCTTTCACCCGCGCCGATCGAAGCTGCGATGCTCCTCCTCGTGCCCTTCCATTCCGGCCAGTTGCACTCGCTTCACAGGATTCTCACGCTCAGCGCGGATTCTCGAGTCTTCGCCCTCAAGCAGAGACTTCTCCAATGAATTAGGATGAATTCGCAGACAAACAGGACGATTTCAGCGTCCTCTAGCGTGCTAGCGGCGGAAAGCCAGGAGAAGCCGTCTCAAGATGAAGTCCTCGACGATCGCAGCGGAGAGTCCCTCCAGCAGCGCACCACTTACCACGAATAAACATCTCATCCGCTGGGTCGACAAGATGGCAGACCTGTGCCGCCCGGACTCCATTCATTGGGTCGATGGCTCAAAGGCCGAATATGATGCGCTCTGCCGGGGCCTGATAGCCTCGGGCACCTTTGTCCGCCTGAACCAGAAACGATGGCCCGGCTGCTATTACGCCCGCTCCGTACCCGGCGACGTTGCCCGCGTCGAGGATCGCACCTTCATCTGCTCGTTTTCGCGCGCCGCCGCCGGTCCCACCAACAACTGGGAAGACCCCTACATCATGCGGAAGCGCCTTAAGCAGCTCTTTCGGGGATGTATGCAGGGCCGCACGATGTATGTGCTGCCTTTCAGCATGGGTCCCGTCGGCTCACCCATGTCGGGCATCGGCGTAGAGCTCACTGATTCGCCCTACGTCGTCGCCCAGATGCGCACCATGGCGCGCATCGGCGCACCGGTTTTCGCTGAAATCGACAAGGATGAGAAACGCGTCGTTCCCTGCATGCATTCGGTCGGCATGCCGCTTCGACCCGGCGAAAAGGACGTTCCGTGGCCCTGCAACGAAACAAAGTACATTGTTCACTTTCCTGAAAGCCGCGAAATCTGGTCCTATGGCTCCGGCTACGGCGGCAATGCACTGCTGAGCAAGAAGTGCTACGCCCTTCGCATTGCCAGCAACATTGCGCGCGACGAAGGATGGATGGCCGAGCACATGCTCATCCTTGGCGTGGAAAGCCCCGAGGGTGAAAAGACCTATGTCGCCGCGGCATTTCCATCCGCTTGCGGAAAAACCAACTTCGCCATGTTGATTCCGCCCAAGGCGATGAATGGATGGAAGGTCTGGACGGTGGGCGACGACATTGCGTGGATTCGCCCCGACGCCGACGGTCACCTTCGCGCCATCAATCCCGAAGCCGGATTCTTCGGCGTCGCTCCCGGTACCGGCGTGAAAACCAACCCGATGGCGATGGCCACGCTGGCGAAGAACTCGATTTTTACCAATGTCGCACTCACGCCCGACGGCGGCGTGTGGTGGGAAGGCATGACGGACAAGCCCCCGGCGGAGTGCCTCGACTGGCGCGGAGAACGCTGGACGCCGCAGATCGGCAGGGAGACCGGCTGCACCGCCGCCCATCCCAATGGCCGATTCACCGCGCCCGCTTCGCAGTGTCCTTGCATCGATCCGGCGTGGGAGTCGCCCGAAGGCGTGCCCATCAGCGCATTCATCTTTGGCGGCAGACGTTCTGTTACCTTGCCGCTGGTTTACCAATCGTTTAATTGGAGCAGCGGAGTGTATGCCGGAGCCACCATGGGCTCTGAAACCACGGCTGCCGCGACCGGAGCTGTGGGGCACGTGCGCCGCGACCCGATGGCCATGCTTCCCTTCTGCGGATATCACATGGGCGACTATTTCCGCCACTGGATCCGCATGCAGCGCCAACTCGAAGTCACGCCTCGCATCTTTCACGTGAACTGGTTTCGCAAAGACTCTCAGGGCAAGTTCCTGTGGCCGGGATTCAGCGAGAACATGCGCGTCCTGCGCTGGATTGTGGAACGTGTCCACGGCAGGACACAAGGACGCGAGACTCCCATCGGGTGGGTTCCTCGCTACGAGGACATTGATTGGGCCGGTCTGCAGTTTCCGCGGGAAACCTTCGACCAACTCATGTTGGTGGATCGCGACGCCTGGCGCAAGGAAGTCATCTCGCACGAGGAGCTGTTCATCAATCTCCACGACCACCTGCCACCCGAGATGATCTACGAGCGGGAACTGCTGATCTGCCGGCTCTGAGGGGCGGAATTTCGACTGATTCGAAACGGCTTCTCGCTCGATGCGAAATTTCATTTATGATAGAGAGTTCAGCGAAGCCCCACGAAAACTGAGGTCCTGGAGCAAGGACCCGATCATAAAGCCCTTGGCGACTCCAGTGCGATTCGCCAAGGCAGTTGTGTATTCAAGGTTTCAGCTCGACACAGCGCTCAGAATAATCAGCCGTGGAGAAGGAGCTCATGACTACATCGGATCGTCGCCGCATTCCCAGCCCGCAAGGCCTTTACCATCCTCGCAATGAGCACGACGCCTGTGGCATGGGCTTCGTTGCCAGCATTCGCGGAGAAAAAAGCCACGACATTATACGCAAGGGGCTTGAGGTTCTCATCAACCTCACCCATCGCGGGGCGGCGGGCTGCGATCCTGAGACCGGCGATGGCGCGGGCATCCTGATTCAGATCCCCCATGTGTTTTTTGCGCGCGAGTGCGGAGAACTCGGCATGCAATTGCCCGACCCGGGCGCGTACGGCGTTGCCATGGTGTTTCTGCCCGTAGACAAGCACAGCCGCCTGCAATGCGAGGGAGTGTTTGAACGCATCGCACAAGAGGAGGGACTCACCGTCCTCGGCTGGCGCGATACGCCCGTCAATGGCGACGCCATCGGCCGCGAAGCGCGAGCTTCTCAACCTTATATAGAGCAGTTGTTCGCGGTCCGTCCCGGCAATCTCGATGAGGAAGCCTTTGAGCGTCTGCTCTATCGAGTGCGACGGCGCACCGAAAACGAGATTGCCTCCTCCGATATCGAAGGCAAGGACGATTTTTACATCCCTTCGTTTTCCTGCCGGACCATCATCTACAAGGGACTGATGCTCGCTCCTCAGATTGAGAAGTTCTATTTCGAACTGGCCAATCCCCTTGTCACCAGCGCTCTGTGCCTTGTCCACCAGCGCTTTTCCACCAATACCTTTCCGAGTTGGAAACTGGCCCACCCTTATCGCTACGTCGCGCACAACGGCGAGATCAATACGATTCGCGGCAACGTCAGCTGGATGAATGCCCGCCAGTCTATCCTCGAGAGCCCGCTGCATGGCGATCAGATCGACAAGCTTTACCCCGTCATTATGCCCGAGGGCAGCGATTCCGCCTCGCTCGATAATGCGGTCGAATTCCTTTATCAGTCCGGCCGTTCCCTGCCCCATGTCATGGCCATGCTCATTCCCGAGGCCTGGGCCGGGAACCCCGACATGGACGAGGAAAAGCGCGCCTTTTACGAGTATCACGCCTCCCTGATGGAGCCCTGGGATGGACCAGCCGCCATCGCTTTCACCGATGGCCGGGTAATTGGCGCCACTCTCGACCGCAACGGTCTGCGTCCCGGTCGCTATATCGTCACCAAAGACGACTTGGTCGTGCTCGCTTCTGAAGCCGGAGTTCTCGAAGTTCCCGCCGAAGACGTTCGCAAGAAAGGCCGCCTGCAGCCTGGACGCATGTTCCTCGTCGATACAGTCGAGAAGCGCATCGTTTCCGATGCAGAAATCAAGAAGGGCCTTGCCGCCCGGCAGACCTATTCAAAATGGCTTCAGGAACAGCAGGTCAACCTGGACCAGCTTCCCGAGCCATCGCGTGTGATCGCCTCCGATCCTGAAACGCTGCTTCGTCGTCAGCGCGCCTACGGCTACAGCGAAGAAGACCTTCGCATCCTGCTCGCGCCCATGGGCGCCAAAGGCGAGGAACCAGTGGGTTCCATGGGCACTGACGTGCCGCTTGCCTGCCTGTCTGACCGTCCGCAATCGCTTTTCAACTACTTCAAGCAACTCTTCGCTCAGGTCACAAACCCACCCATTGACCCGATCCGTGAGGAGTTGGTGATGTCGCTCATCAGCTACATCGGCACCGAGCGCAACATCCTCAACGAAGCTCCTGAGAATTGCCACACCCTGAGGCTGCCGCACCCGATCCTCACCAATCGCGACCTCGAAAAGCTCCGCCGCGTCTCATCCGGCGACCTCCTTGCCACCACGCTTCCAGCGCTCTTCCGAGCAGAAGACGGCGAAGGCGGGCTAAAACACGCTCTTGAAGATCTCAGCTCCCGCGCCGCGCTTGCCGTCAACTCCGGCTACACGCTCCTTATCCTTTCAGATCGCGGAGTCGACGCAACCTACGCTCCCATTCCCAGCCTGCTTGCCCTGGCCGCGGTTCACAACCGCCTCGTCCGCGACAAGACCCGCACCCAGGTAGCCCTGATTATCGAAAGCGGTGAGCCCCGCGAAGTGATGCACTTTGCCCTTCTTATCGGATACGGCGCCAGCGCCATCAATCCGTATCTGGCCATCGAAACCCTCCACGATCTCAAGCGCCGCGGGCTGTTGCCCCACAACGTCACGGCCAATCACGCGGAAAAGAACTTCATCAAGGCGATCAACAAAGGCCTGCTCAAAACATTCTCAAAAATGGGCATCAGCACCCTGCAAAGCTATCGTGGCGCGCAGGTCTTTGAGGCTGTCGGTCTCAACCATTCGCTCGTCGAAAAGTACTTCCCGGGCACCGCATCGCGCATTGAAGGTGTCGGGCTCGATGTCCTCGCTCGCGAAGCCCAGCTCAAGCATGCCTACGCCTCGCGCCCGCTCACGGAATCGGAAACCGAGTTGGTCGTCGGCGGCCACTATCAATACCGGGAGGGCGGCGAATACCACCTGCTCAATCCGCTCACCATCAGCAAATTGCAGCACGCGGTCACTCAAAACAACCCCAAGACCTTCCAGGAATATACCGATCTTCTCGACGATCAGAATCGCAATCTCTGCACGCTGCGTGGTCTGTTCAAGCTCAAGTACGCTGATCAGCCGATTTCTCTCGACGAAGTTGAACCGGCCAAAGAGATCGTCAAGCGGTTCACTACCGGCGCTATGAGCTACGGCTCGATCAGTAAGGAAGCCCACGAGACTCTTGCCATCGCCATGAATCGCCTTGGCGGCATGTCGAATACGGGCGAGGGTGGCGAAGATGAAGCCCGTTTCAAGCCCGATGAGAACGGCGATTCGCGCCGGAGCGCTGTGAAGCAAGTGGCCAGCGGCCGCTTCGGGGTGACCACAAACTACCTCGTCAACGCCGACGAGCTACAGATCAAGATGGCACAGGGCGCCAAACCCGGAGAAGGCGGACAACTACCCGGCCATAAGGTCGACGAGGTGATTGCCAGGACGCGCCACTCGATCCCCGGTGTCGGCCTCATCTCGCCGCCTCCGCATCACGACATCTATTCGATCGAAGATCTGGCGCAGCTCATCTATGACCTCAAGAACGTCAATCCGAAGGCGCGAATCGCCGTCAAGCTGGTCTCCGAAGTTGGAGTTGGAACCGTTGCCGCAGGCGTTTCAAAAGCTCACGCCGACGTCGTTCTCATCTCCGGCGATAGCGGCGGTACAGGCGCTTCTCCTCTCAGCTCCATCAAGCATGCCGGGCTGCCATGGGAACTCGGTCTAGCCGAAACGCAGCAGGTTCTCCTGCTCAACGATCTGCGCAGTCGCATCAAGGTCCAGACCGACGGAAAGCTCCAGACCGGCCGTGACGTTGTCATCGCAGCCCTCCTTGGCGCCGAGGAGTTTGGCTTTGCTACAACTCCTCTGATTGCTATGGGTTGCGTCATGATGCGCAAGTGTCACTTGAATACTTGCTCGGTTGGCATTGCCACCCAGGACCCGGTCCTTCGCGCCCGTTTCAGGGGCCAGCCGGAGGACGTCATTAACTTCTTCTTCTTCCTCGCCGAACAGATTCGCCAGCATATGGCAAAACTGGGCTTCCGCACCTTCGACGAAATGATTGGCCGTGTCGACAAGATTGATGCGTCCATCGCCGACGCGCACTGGAAAGCCAAGGGGATCGATCTCTCTGAGATTCTCTACGTTCCAACCGTTCCCTCCCGGGTGGCACGCCGCAAGATCCAGCCGCAGGATCACGGCCTCGACCAGGCGCTCGATCACGTCCTGATCAAGGAGGCAGCGCCGGCGTTGGAATCGAAGACTCCGGTCTCCGGCAGCTTCGCCATCCGCAATGTGCATCGCACCGTGGGCGGGATGCTGGGCGGCGAGATTGCCCGCCGTTACGGCTCCGCGGGATTGCCCGATGAAACCATCCACTTCAAATTTGAAGGCTCGGCCGGACAGAGTTTCGGCGCCTTTGTTCCCAATGGCGTCACCCTTGAACTTGAAGGAGAAGCCAACGATTACCTCGGCAAAGGTCTTTCCGGCGGACGCATCGTCGCGTATCCGCCAAAGACCTCGAGCTTCCTGCCCGAGGAGAGCATTCTCGTCGGAAACGTGGTGCTCTATGGCGCCACTTCCGGCGAAGCGTTCCTGAACGGAATCGCCGGCGAGCGATTTGCGGTCAGAAACTCTGGCGCCACCGCCGTCGTTGAGGGAGTGGGCGATCACGGGTGCGAATACATGACGAATGGAAAGGTTGTCGTCATTGGAGCGACAGGTCGCAACTTCGCTGCCGGCATGAGCGGCGGAATCGCTTATGTCTATGACGACCGCGGCGACTTCTCCAATCGATATTGCAACAAGGCAAGCGTCGATCTCGAACCGCTCGTCAACGACGATGACCTTGCAGAGGTTCGCAGTCTTCTCGAAAGGCACCGCGATCTGACCGGCAGCCCGCGAGCCGCGTGGATTCTGGAGCATTTCGCCGACGCGCAGCAGCGATTCATCAAGGTGTTCCCGCACGAATACAAGCGCGTATTGGGCGTTGCGCGTTCCGAGTCGGTTTACGTCCCGCCTACAGCTTCGGCGCCCCTGGTGGCGGCCGCCACGGAGGTGCAGCATGGGTAAGGTCACCGGGTTCCTTGAGATTGAACGCGAGCAGCCAGTTCGCCGCAAGGCAGATGAGCGTGTACGCGACTGGTTCGAGATCTATCAGCCATTTCCCGAGGAGAAACAGCGGGAGCAGGGCGCTCGCTGCATGGATTGCGGTGTCCCCTTCTGCCACACCGGTTGCCCCGTAAGCAATCTCATTCCCGACTGGAACGATTTTGTTTACGCCGGCCGCTGGGAAAGTGCGATTCGCCGCCTTCACGCGACCAACAATTTTCCCGAGTTCACCGGCCGCATCTGCCCTGCGCCCTGCGAAGCTGCCTGCGTGCTTGGCATCAATCAGCCTGCCGTGTCGATCAAGCTGATCGAGCGCAGCATCGTGGAACGCGCGTGGGACGAAGGGTGGATTCATCCCGAGCCGCCTGATCACAACACCGGCAAGCGCGTAGCCGTCGTCGGCAGCGGACCCGCCGGCCTTGCCGCGGCACAACAGTTAAGGCGCGCCGGCCATTCAGTCACCGTCTACGAGAAAGCCGATCGCATCGGTGGTCTGCTGCGCTATGGGATTCCCAATTTCAAATTGGAAAAGCACGTTGTCGATCGCCGCATCCAGCAATTACGTGCCGAAGGGGTTACGTTTCTGACCAATGCCCATGTGGGCGTCAATGTCCCTGTCGATTCTCTTACGGGTCATTACGATGCCATTCTGCTCTGCGGTGGTTCCGAGCAGCCTCGCGATCTCAGCATTCCAGGCCGCGAGCTGAAGGGAATTCATTTTGCCATGGAGTTCCTGCCCCAGCAGAATCGCCGCTGCGAAGGCGACCAGGTCGATCCGGCAAGTGCGATCACGGCCGAAGGTAAACGTGTACTCATCATCGGCGGTGGCGACACCGGCGCCGACTGCCTCGGCACCAGCCATCGACAGGGACCCAGAAGCGTCCACCAGTTTGAAATCATGCCCAAGCCGCCGGCGGAGCGCGCGGGTTCGACGCCGTGGCCGCTTTGGCCCTTGCAACTGCGGACCGAAGGAGCCCACGAAGAAGGTGGAATCCGCGACTGGAGCATCAACAGCATCCGCTTTACCGGCGACGAAA
>Ga0335072_10014617_pt1 | contig 11151 bp, 8 predicted proteins | sample Lox_Sample_21_FD_206725 | JGI IMG/M metagenome (GOLD analysis project Ga0335072, IMG submission 206725) | Soil microbial communities from Loxahatchee National Wildlife Refuge, Florida, United States - Lox_Sample_2.1 | ecosystem: Environmental > Terrestrial > Soil > Wetlands | place: USA: Florida... | reverse complement strand
TGCACATGTGCTTTTGCTTTTTTTGGTAAGGCCAACAAACCACTTAAGGCAGATACAACGTCCACGCTCCGTACCGTAGTCGTCCGCTCCCTCGACTAGGGACCATCAAATATTTAACTCTTCCTCTAGTTCCTCGAGGAAGTTGGACTGTTACTATCACTGCCCAATTTCTGCCACACTATCGCCACGCGTTCCATTATCTCTTGGATACATGTAATGTCACCGTTGGTTCTGAAATTTCTACCTATCATTTTCCACAGCAAAGAGAATGACACTCATACAAGCTTTCATGGCAAACTTTTATCAAACTGCTCGAGGATGGTTCAATGAACTATCCTCCCACGGCGAGAAATGGATCATGAACAATCGAGAACATTGGGCTATGGGATTAATGCTTGGCCTAACAGGGCCAACGTCGATATTCATTGGTAACGAGGAGATTCCAGCAATGGTCTCCGTGGGGTATTTCTTTTCCCGTCTCCTAAATAGGTCACGCTGATACTTGGCTTAGAACATTTCTAGGTTTCGCTGCCGGGGTGATGAAATATGCATCTCAAAACTGGGATACCGTCAAAATGTTGGTACCGAGGGGGGGGCTGAGACCCTTTTATTTAAATTGCTTACTATCTATAGGTTTGGGTTCCCTACAGGACTTACTTTGCTGGCCGTTGGTTTGGTCCTCTTCCGCGGGGTCGAAAGCTGGATTCTCTTCTTCAGGTCGTTTCCAATCTGGACCTGTCTCACCCTTTTGGCATCGGTGAATGTTACTCCGAGAGTGATTAAAACCATTACTGCTCTTGGTGCAGGGGTTTCTGCTATTATAGCCATGGGAATACGTTCCAGGACAGAAATTGGTCGAGAAATAGACCTTGAGCAAACAGTAGTCCTGCTCCAAGAAATGGCTGAGGTTCCGAACGTTGCATATCAAAGAACTGAGGATTTTGGTTTCTTACTAGGCCATATGGATCATCTCCCAGAGGCCGAGGACCCCCATTTGGCCGATGAAAATACTGATTCTATCGAGCTTGATAGTGTCTCTATGTCAACAAGACCTGATGTGAGATGGCTAGTGCAGCATTTAAATCAAATGCCAAGCCAAGAATCCCAGGATACGGTAATTTATCCTGGTGATCCCATGCCTGGGCAATCTATACCTTTCCCTCAAACTCCTGAGAATCAACTATTGGAAATGCCTTTGATTAGGAGCCGCTCAAGTCCCAGGTCGGAGGGGTCATCTTTAGTCCATATGATACCCGGATAACCGCTAGAGTCTTGGATGTCCCAAAGGGAATCCATTGGAGCCACGAATTGAGGAACCTCCACAGAAAGGCCGTAATGGATTGCATGAAGTCTAGCTCAGATACAGAAAATATCCAATTTCATGTCTACTAGGTATTACAAATTTTCGTCGGAATCTCGGCTACAACTGATGACAACTTTCGACAGAAGTTTAGAAGATACATCAACAGGACTTTTACACAGAAAACGGGTACTGTTCAACTGAACCAGCCAGTTTGCGTACCATGGAACCCATTTATCCCAGAGAACCTAAAATTGGTAGAAGCACCAAGATTTCTTGCATACAGTGGTACGCTCAGTTTGATCAACCAAACACGAAATATCGATTTTAGCTGCGCTCCAACATCGGATCACTCAACATCTACCGAACGCAACCTGGGAAGGAAAGCGCCCGGTAGTACAAGCCTTAGATCCACCACTGGTTGGTTCACTACTCCAAGAGATCATACGTGCCAGATCTTACCTGAACCATGAGGGAGGCCGATTGTGCTCTTAGCCATCTTGGAAACACTACGGATGCCAAAACGATACCTCCAATTGGAGGTATAAGTCTGCCAAGTTTTTTTTTCATTTTGTTTTCGTTAGGCATAAAAGTTTCTAGCCTTCTAAGACCATAAGGAGCCTTTTCAAACCTAGGGTGATGCGGATCGCCAAAACGCTAGCCAGATTTCAGAGAAATTCGACAGAGGTATCCAATGGACCTACTCGTGGATCCACCCAGGCTGGAATCACTCAACACCGGCAAGCTACCGACTGAACATTCCTTTACGTACTATACAGGCCGCAGGCTTCTACAAGACGGGGTCAAGCTATCCTCACGTACTTCCGTTTTGGCTATTGATATCGTGACACGACATGGCACCCGACCCCCGTTATAGGCCTCAGAGATACATCCGCAGGAGCACTGTTGACAGTACTAAACAGCTTCAGTGTCTCAAGAGTGGAATGGACAGGGTCGACATCGAAGTAAATACCGGTAATTAGGACTGAGATGATTACGATCTCTTGGTGGCTGGAACACAAGGACTCTTGCCTCGAGGCATGCGTGCAGAAACTTTGTGGCAATGTTTCTATTTCGGTCGATACCTAGCAGGTTTTGGAGGGTAGGGACTATGCCATATGGTGGAGTTCAGGGATAGTTGTGAATGGGACGGTTGAAACAGTGGACAACGCGAGGAACCTAATGAGGACAGGTGGGTGTCGTTGTCAAACTGCTGGTTGCTGTATATACTTGATTTTCTTTCGAAGTTTGTCATTTGATGATAGACTGCATAAAATGCATCATACTTTAGAAAAATCGAAAGCAATCAGCTCTCTCATCTCACTTCACTCAGTGGCTTCGTGATCATGACAGGCTGGACGGGATTTTGAACTTGGTAAGGTGTGCCTTACGGCCAGACTGAGCGAGCTCTTGGGCTGGTCTAAAGGGTGAGTGCTTTCAAGGGAATAGATTCCCACCTACCATGATCATTGATTAGCCTGGAATAGTGACTTCCAATATGGGAATCCATGTCTGCGGGTATTACAAATTTTGGTCGCTGAGACTTTTATTCGCATGGCTCCCTCTGCAGATAGGTTAATGTTTGTCAGATGTAGCTCTAAAACCTCCTTTCCATGAGTGAGTTATTGCACTGGATGCCATCTATTGTCAAAACAATATTTGCAGCCAGTGCAGCCGGTGAGAGATGAAAGCCTTTATGAGAGAGGTGCCGCCAATGAGGGGATTCGCGTCCGAGTTCCAACAAAGTCCATCCTTCTTCGATTTCGTATCCTATCAAAACCATCACATGGAAACCCACTAAAGCCCCTAAAGTCAGCCTAACTCACTTACAACCCTCGACCCTCCCCCGACACCTTGCCACTCCGCAGGATAAAGTGTTGCAGGCAAGCAATCAGAACCCCAATTCTAAGCACCGCTCCCCTCGCGACGCCCCAGCATATGACGATGCAAGAACAGACGCCTCTCCTCTTCAGAGAAAGAAATGCGAAAGGGGCCTAAGACGGCTCTTCCTAAGCTTTGTGTGGGTTTTCGGGATCTCATCATTTTGCTTGCTCGTTGTTTTCCACATCTTCTTTTGGGACTAGGGTTGCAGAAGCGATATGAAGGGAAATGAGAGAAGGAACATACTTGTGTTATTAGAGATGGTGCGAGGTGATGTTCATTGTGATAGTAGAGCAAGGTAAGGTGAGGGAAAGAAATGTCGAAAATGCACGGGCATCTCGAAAGTCGGCACGATAATATTATGTATGCCTGAAAAACTAGGCTAGTCATAAGGCAAAACCTAAAACACCCGTCTATGCACGTGACCTTACCAACAGCCAGAACACTTCTTTCGAACCAACCAACTCCAAACCCAAACGTCAAACGACCCTTAATATTCAGCCGATTTAGCAAGCCGCGCCCATCACACAGCCGCTGTCTCATCTCATGTCTTCCAATATCTCACATTTGTAATGCGTCTGGGAGATCTGGCAAACGCCCTTACGTAGATATTTGGTCGAGAAATGACGCCTTACGTACAGGACGACGCAACGTAATATAGATAACGAGATATTGACTCGATTTAATCTACAAATCTGAATGAGAAAACAAAGTTCTTTTCGATTTCGACTTTCGTAAGGCAGTATCAATTTATGATTTGGGCCGAATAGGTAATGCGAAACACGATGGGTCTGGAGGAATACGATATTGGGCCTCAATATGCATAAAGGCAGGTTCATAACCATGAGCACATTTTAGTTGGAGTTCACGAAATCGAGTAATTCAGTCATCACTTTTGATAAAAAAAAAAACATCAATTTTGTGGCTTAAAATCGAGGCCGCTGTCGAATAGACAGCTATACCCCTCCTCAAACTTTCTTCCCGGCGCATCGTAGAGAGCATGAGTGTCATGACTGACAGTAGGGAAATTTCGAAACAGAGCCGCGAGGAATTCCCATCCGTCCAATTCCAGCATCTAGTTTGAACTCCCCCACCGTTCCGTAATAGAGTTTATAAAGGTATCGAATCCACTTGGTAAAGGTGTATGTACAAGAAATGTCTGCCGTATGTACCCATGTGAATGGCGAGTATCTCGGAAACCAGTTGCGAGGATAGTCCCTAAATCCACATAGTACGCATCGGTGCCGGATCACAGAATGCTGCCGTAAAGTAGCTCTCGATTTCGCTCATATAGTCTTCCGCGTCGAATTTGAACAGGCCTCTTGATATTAATTCTCGCTCTTCCTCATCTATGATTTGCATGTTGCCCTGAACGCCATACTCCTCCGCCAACTCTGTAACTTGTGCTAGCTCATTGCCGAAAGGATGTGGTTCCGGGCCAGTTGTTGACTCCGCGGTGGCACTGAACATGTTGATCGAGTCTCGCGCAAAGGACGTGACACTATTCTTGCCAGAAGACATCCGTGATATGGATCGTTTCCGTGACAGCATCTCGTGGGTCTTCTTGGTATGCGAAAGGGCTCGCTGGGGAATTATGGGCGCTTCTTCGGAGGATGAGGTACTTTGCCTACCAGAGCCAACGAAATAGCAAGAGAGATGGTTGGACTCAGGAGAGTTGGGTGATGAGCCAGCTGGTGAGTCTTCTGGTGAGGTAACAAGTGAGGAAGTAAGCGACGGTACACTATCGGAGTCGCTGCCAGAGGATTGTGATGATAAGCTGGCAGTCCGTGGATGAATGTCGGGCGCATTATATGAAAGCATGTTCGTTGTCGACACGAGCTCCACGGGCGACGAGATCTTATATCTTATAGTACCGGTAGGGAATTGTTTCGTCGTCATGCTGCGGTGGGGGAGCGGTGCAGATATTTCTGGCATCTTCGACCGCTTGGTCGTGAAAGCCCGAGCAAGAGACATCTTTGCTAATGTTTCCTTTGGATCAAAAAATTAATCTGGCCTTGCGTGGACTCCTAATATGTATCAAGGTCGAATGGAAATCTTTTGGTGTGGAGGGGTCAATTCCGGCTAGATCGTTACCGGGTATATGGAGTATGTAGCAGACACCTGCAAAGGATCGTCTTCCGGCCCTATTTCGTTGCAAGTGATCAAACCCTCTGCTCCTTTACGCCCGCGTTGTTTCGCAATGAAGCTATATGTAACGTATTGGTGTTGAGGTCGGAGTGTCAACCCGTTTCCCCCTTGTTTGATGGCTATTTGCGCGATGGTGTTGTAGTGAAAACACAGCCCTTGCTGTAGAGTGATTTTATGGTGAATTTAAGTGTGTAGAAGAACAGCAACGTTTCTTTTGGGTTCAGCGAAGCTAGCAATGAACAAATGGTAGATGGAAATCGACGTTCGGGACACAGTCCGCAGGAAATATCGATAGCTCAAGCTCAAGTAGGAATGCTTCTCGTAGAGAGTGATTGGACTTAGTTGTTGATAAAGAGCGAACAACCAGGTTCCAGCGCGATGGATAAGGAATGAAGATGTCGAAGATACAATCCAGCGACAATGAGGGAGAGTGACTCTTGATGAGAAAAGAAAGTGCGGGTCAAAAAGAAACGTGTTGAGGGAAAGCAGCGTGGGTGAGATAGTGTGGGTGTGGGTGTTGGTGGACAAGCGGGAAGCTGCTCGTCGGTTGCGCATTCACCCAACGGCAAATCTTTGACAACAAGGATCCGCTGGAAGGGCAGGTTGTGTGCCTGTCAGATCGCTCCACGCGTCTTCACTCTTTCCTTTTCTGACTGGCTCTACATGTGTTGGACTATGTACTTCCTCCTCTACTTGGCTGCACGGTGATTCACAAAATGCGTGGCACATCTACAAAAACTGATTCCAAGTCGAGCGACTTGGCGCATCGAGAAACAAACATGTTTCCAATCTTGACCTAGGCACATGTTGGGGGGCGGGCAACCGTTTCGATTAGTTACGTGAAGGCTTTTCACCACCACTAAAAGTTCTAAAGCATCCCCAAAGACGGCCTGCCCTGCCGCTCCCCTAGCATTTTCACCCCAAGCCCCTGGCTTGTTTCTTCCGATGGTCCTGCCGCGACCAATGATTTCCGACCAAGGGTCAGGGACGAAACGTGACAACGCCGACATTGGGCGGTATTTCGTGACGGGTTGTTCATCTCCACTCCTCATTGGTCTGATTACCATGTGTTTCGAGTTTCAAATGGACCCCTCAAACCAGGTCCTTTTGACTAGACCTTGGGTTGTCGATCGCTTCTATTTCGCCTCTCACCAATGAAAATCAGGGGCGTCGTTCAAGCTATCAAATAAAATGCACACTGAGAAACAGACGCAGAAAGAGCGGGACGAAAAGCCAAGCATAAAGTTGCTATCGAAACACGGTCAGATTTACTACAGTACTCGCAAGCTAATTTTACCAAAGCTCTTGGTTACATGGATGATGTCTTGCGTAGAATAGCAACTATCATTTTGTGCACAACTTCTGCTTGCTCTATGCTCCGTATGAGCGCTGCTATTTATTGTCTAAGGAGCAGAAGGCCGGAGTAGGATTTTTTACATCCGCGATTCTCCCCGAGGATAGGTCCCGCCGGTGAAGGAGCCGTTCATTTTGGATGAATTCGGAATAGTACGTGAATCACCTGGATTCATCCAAGCCCGGTTAGTCTGAACTGCTCATCGTGCCCAAATTCCTAAATCGGTGAGCCGACGACCAGGCTTTGTTTCAGGACGAATTCGATAGACCTCAACGCGTTGGTTGTGACCGAAAAAATATCTCGTGACAAAGCTGTTCAGCGCTACCGAGAGTGCCGAATTAATCTTCGTCCATTGACTCCCATCCACCTCCTTTTCCCTCATCGGGTTCTTCAGGGCCATCGTCGTCTTCATCCTCACTGCTATCCTCCTCAACACCTACTAGACGCTCCTTGACTTCTCCTTCCACGGGTTTGACTCGATGTGCGAATGCCTTGCGAATAGCTGGATTAGTGCTAGTATCCCATATCTGCACAGTTCCTTTACTCCCAGCAACGGCTAGTCTGAAACCTACTTCCTCATCAGGTGCAAAGACTGTTGAGAACACTTTGCCCACTTCTAGATTGCGTGAGGCGACCATGGTAGGTCCTGATGGCTGAATGTTCCACAACTTCACAGTTCTATCTGTTGATCCTGTAGCCATAAATCCAGGAATGATTGGATTGATATCAAATGATGCGACCGACTCGTCATGTGCTTGTAAAGTCCAGACTGGCTTACTGGCAGCTGGATTAGAAGGTGCATTGCGTACGTCGTGATAATGAATGATTCCATTTTCGGTGGAAATGTAGAACAGATTTGGATCATGCGGATCCCATCGGACACTCTCAACATCACTCTCAACTCCCCACCGTGGCGCTTTCGCATTTGGAGCTCTCATATCTGCTGCAACTACTGTTCGGTCGTAACTCCCGCTAAGAAGCACTGTTGACTCTTTGGGATGCCATGCAATTGAACAGACTTTGTCTGTATGATGAGAGTAAGACTTCGCGCACTTTGCAGTGTAAAGATCCCAGAGCTTGACGGTCTTGTCGGCCGAGGACGAAGCTAAAAGATTTCTATGATGTCTATTGGCAGCAAGTGACAAAACGGCGTCGACATGATAGTTATCGTTCGCTTTCTTGGATTTCTTCCGCTTCTTCTTTTTCTTTTCTCCACCTTTCGACTCAACACCATCCTCATTTCCTCCTTGGCCCAGTATAGCATTCGGATACATGCAGTCTATGGTGTCCAGATCCCAGATCTCAATATCCGGATCAAAGGTACCGACTGCCACGAAATTCGCTTTTGCATCTTTCTCTAGATTCGACTTTCCCACCGGCAGATCAAGCCATTCAACGCACAATGGGATTGCCGGTAGCATTATGTCGTGGTGGACATAGAGATTGTCTGCTTCATCTTCATAGACGTAGACTTCTAGATGCGCAACCTCATCTTCCACCTTTGCGGCCAAGAGCATATTGTCTGTCGCCAGGATTTGTAGCTCCTCTCGATCCTCATCGTCCTCCTCATTTTCTTTCATTGTAATATAAGGGTCGTCCTCGTTCGAATCATGATAGGCAAGAGATCTGACGTTACCAAACATGCCCATGCCCTCACCATGTGTATCTTCGGCAACGTCATCATCATAGTGCTCGAGGTCGTACTCTTTCAGGTCATCATCGGAATCACTGCAGAAGTTTGTCAGATATATTGCAGAAAAGATTGTTCAAAATACTCACGCAGTTGATTTCAAAGGCCTATCTATATCTTCAGCATCCGATCCCTCGCCATCACTACCCGCATTTGCTACTCTTGCGCCATTCCTTACTTCATCCAAATCCTCATTTGCATCGTCAAGTTGAAGCTTGGCAAGCTCCGCGATCCTCTTGAATTCTTCCTCATCAAAGGAGTATTTTATAGGGAACGGGGCGGCAAATCCTCTTGGGACCCAGGTAGTTGCGGTGATCATTGACATCTTAATTCTGCGATTCCTATCCACTGGGAGTACTGAATTCAAAATTTCAATTCTTGTGTTAATTCTCATAACCTTTTTGGTGGCTAGCCTTATCTAATCTTAGCGCCGCCTCGGATAAACCTTGCAGCGGAATCATTCCAGAATTCGATATTTCGTTCCTCGTTAGTGGCTAATTCCTTTATCAATTCATGACAGTATGACGAGAGATGATGGAGAATTAAGTCCGAAGCGGCGAAAGCTGGACTTCAACCCTCTCAGATCAGATGATCGATTCATGGTACCGGCGCGACCTTCTCCACGCAACAACTCTCAAACTTCTCCGAGATCGCAAAGTCGTGTTGGAAATGGGTCTAGAGCTTCCACACCCCGTGCGCAGTCACGGTGGCCCTCGACTCCCAAACAGCAGGAATTTGACGGGCCAGAACCTGGGGTAGATGTGGAAGACTCTACCGCTCTCGATAGAGATTGGTACGCTGGTGATGAATCTGGACATACCTTTGGCGACGACTCACACAATCCCTTTGGATCATACGATAACTCATGGGCGGATCAACAACGCGAGGCGGCATTGGTGGAGAAAAAGACTGGCAAGCGGATGAGTGCTCGGGCAACCCAGAAGCAGAAGGATGTTGATGCTTGGGAAACAAATCGAATGTTAACATCTGGCGTAGCGCAAAGACGCGACTTTGGTGAAGACTTCGAAGATGATGAGGAAGCGACCAGAATACATCTCCTGGTACACGACCTGAGACCGCCATTTCTGGATGGCAGGACTGTGTTTACGAAACAACTAGAGCCAGTGCCAGCAATACGAGATAACCAGAGTGATATGGCTGTATTCAGCAGAAAGGGGAGCAGGGTGGTCAAAGAGAGACGCCAGCAAAAGGAGAGGCAGAAGCAAGCTCAGGAGGCAACAAACATGGCTGGAACAGCTTTAGGCAACTTAATGGGTGTTAAAGGAGATGAAGGGGACAGTGCGGCTGCTGCGCCAGGAGAAGAAGAGGCTATGAAGAGTGGCAATAAATTCAGTGAGCATATGAAGAAAAACGAAGGAGCCAGCAACTTCAGTCAGAGTAAGACCTTACGGGAGCAGAGGGAATACTTGCCAGCGTTTGCCGTTCGAGAAGATCTATTACGAGTTATTCGAGACAACCAGGTGGTCATTGTGGTTGGCGAGACTGGTTCAGGAAAAACAACTCAACTAACACAATTCCTTTATGAGGATGGATATGGCAAACTTGGGATGATTGGTTGTACTCAACCCCGGCGAGTAGCAGCTATGAGCGTAGCGAAACGTGTGAGTGAGGAGATGGAATGCAGATTGGGCGGTACAGTTGGATACGCGATACGTTTTGAGGATTGCACCAGCAAGGATACAGTCATCAAGTATATGACTGATGGCGTGTTGCTGAGGGAATCACTTAACGAACCTGACTTAGATCGCTATTCATGTGTCATCATGGACGAAGCTCATGAGCGAGCACTCAATACCGATGTCTTGATGGGATTGTTCAAGAAAATTTTGGCACGCCGGCGGGACCTCAAGTTAATCGTCACATCTGCAACAATGAACTCTAAGCGATTCTCGGATTTCTACGGAGGCGCTCCTGAATTCTTCATTCCTGGACGTACTTTTCCCGTTGACGTTATGTTTCATCGATCACCTGTGGAAGATTACGTGGACCAAGCGGTGCAACAGGTGCTTGCTATCCATGTTTCCATGGGTGCTGGGGATATACTGGTGTTCATGACCGGTCAGGAAGATATAGAGTGCACGTGCGAGTTGATACAGGAACGGCTTAACGCACTCAACGATCCACCTAAACTTAGCATCCTACCGATATATAGTCAGATGCCAGCTGATTTGCAAGCCAAAATCTTCGATCGTGCTGCACCTGGTGTGAGGAAGGTCATTGTCGCGACAAATATTGCCGAAACTAGTTTAACAGTTGACGGTATCATGTATGTGGTTGACGCTGGATACTCGAAGCTCAAGGTCTATAATCCGAGAATGGGAATGGACACCCTACAAATCACCCCGATCTCACAGGCGAACGCATCTCAGAGAGCTGGTCGAGCTGGAAGAACTGGGCCTGGCAAGGCTTTTCATCTTTTTACTGAAGCTGCATTTAAGGATGAGATGTACATTCAAACAATTCCGGAAATTCAACGAACCAATCTGAGCAATACCGTGCTGCTGCTGAAGTCTTTAGGGGTCAAAGATCTCCTTGATTTTGACTTCATGGACCCTCCACCACAAGATACCATTACGACATCATTGTTTGATCTGTGGGCGCTAGGTGCTCTAGACAATATCGGAGATCTCACGGATATTGGCAGAAAGATGACAGCTTTTCCTATGGATCCTTCCCTAGCCAAGCTCTTGATCACTTCGGAAGAATATGGATGTAGTGAGGAGATGCTAACTATCGTCTCAATGTTATCTGTACCAA
>Ga0335072_10014616_pt1 | contig 11151 bp, 7 predicted proteins | sample Lox_Sample_21_FD_206725 | JGI IMG/M metagenome (GOLD analysis project Ga0335072, IMG submission 206725) | Soil microbial communities from Loxahatchee National Wildlife Refuge, Florida, United States - Lox_Sample_2.1 | ecosystem: Environmental > Terrestrial > Soil > Wetlands | place: USA: Florida... | reverse complement strand
CGGCCGCCATTCGCTCGGCCGGGTCGATCAGCAAGGTGTGCGGCAGCGCGGCGGCGAACCATTGACTCGCGGCGGGGTAGTGGGTGCACGCCAGGACCAACGCATCAACCCCTCGCAACGGCGCAACGATCCTGGACAAGTCAGCGAGAAACTGCGGAGATCCGGTGCGCCCGGCCTCGATGTGCGCGGACAACGGCTGCGCCACCCGGGACAACACCACCCGGCCGCGCCTGGCCAGCCCGCGCCGGTAGTGGCCGCCGGCGATGGTGCGCCGCCCCCCGACGACGCCGACCGAGCCGGTGATGTCGTCGGGAACCGAGGCCAATCCGTGGCCGATGATTCCCTCCACCGGAATCGGCGCCGCACCAAGCCGTCCGACCACGGTGCTGGCCGCGTTGCACGCCAACACCACCTCGGTGGCACCCCGCTCGGCGAGTCTGGTGACCACCGTGGTGAGGCGCGCGGCCAACTCGTCGGTACCCATCCGGCCATACGGAGTGGCCCCGGCGTCCGACCAGTACAGCACCGGCAGCCCGGGTGCCACCTGGTCCAGGGCGCGCACCAGGCCGATTCCGCCGATACCCCAATCGACGATCCCCAGGCACGAGTTTGTGGATGCGGACATCAGCTGCCTTACGGGTAGGTGAGCGGGGCTGTCTGCCCCTTGTCGAGCGGTCCGGAATCGAATGCCACCACTCGTGCGGACGTGGTCGCCGTCAACGTTTCCAGCCGGGTGCCGGGGAACCGGCTGGCAAAATACCAGCTGTATTCGTGCTCGGCGCGGATTGGATTGTGCCGCAGCATTGCCCGCCAGTCGGGATGCGTGGTCAGGGCGGCCAGGTCTTTGGCGAACTGTGGCCGGGCACGTTTTGTGCGCAGGTGCGCGACGGCCGAACGGGCGAGCACTCCGAGTTCGCGGGCACGCACCGGGTGCTCGACCATGTCGACCACCCACAGCCGCCCACCGGGAACGAGCACCCGCCGGATCTCAGCCATCACCGGGTCCCAGTCCAGGTAGCGGAACGACAGGAACGAGATCACCACGTCGACGTGGTCGTCGGGAACGTCCAGCGCCGGCCCGTTGACCTTGATGAACCGCAGTCGGGTGTGATCGCGACTGCGTTCCCGCGCCTTGTCGAGCATACCCGCGGAAGCGTCCGCCCCGATGCCGAAGTCGATGTCGCCGCGGCCGTCCAGCTCGCGCAGTAAAGCGCCATTGCCGCAACCGATTTCCAGGATCCGCAAGCCCCGGCCAAGCTCGGCGCGGACCTGGGCGGCCTTGTCGGACACCCACTGCCACTCCGCCTCGCGGACCGTAATGTCGCCGTAGGCGCGGTCGTAGAGCTCGGCCACCCGATCGTAGGAGCGTTCCGGGTGCGACTCAGCCGGAAGGCTCTGCACCAGTGGCTCCGCCGCGCAACCGGAATACTTGCGGACGCTTCCGGTCCAACCATGCGATTTCTTGCCTGGCGCGGCGATCATGTAAAGACTCGGGCGGGCCTCCGGGTGGCGACCCGCCCACGCAAACCGGTCTTTGCGTGCAGACACGGTTGTGTAGTTGTAGTTGCCGTACGCGGGAACTGAGAACACGTCGGCGAAAAAGGGCGCGAACCAGCGCGCCGTCCGGCACGCGTGGAAATAGGCACGCCCGTTGGCGGCGAAGGGAATTGACATTTCCCGCCACTCGTGCGGGGAGAACTGTTCGGGCCAGTCCGTGGTACCGAACATCGGGCCGTACATCCCGGAGTGGCTGATCAGGTGCAACTCGCTGAGCTCCCGGCCCGAACCGGCGAAATGGGCCAGCTCGGCGGTGAAGTCGGCCTTGTGGTGTAGGCCGGACACGACCACCTCGGCGTCGGGACTCGCGACGGCCAGCTCTCGAGCCATCGTCGTTGCGGCAACAGCGAATTCGGCCGACCCGCCGCGGTAGTGGGTGGTGTGGGCCACCCAGATCACCGGCTTCGTTCGGCTTTTCGGAGCCATTTCGGCGAAGGAGACACGGGGGTGATTGCCCTGCGGAATCCATGCCCCGTAGTTGCCGACCAGCTCCAGCGCCTCTGACCGCTCCAGGTCGAACACCCGCATTCCCGGCGCCGGCGGGCTGTAGAAGTGCAGGGTCAGCCCGTACTCCCCGGCCGTCATGTCGTGGATCACGTCGGGCGTAATCGGGATCGCCTGACCTTCAGGGCGGGTGGCGCTCTCGGTCACCACCAGCTGCGGGCCTTTCCAGTCGAACCGCCGCTCGGTGAAGGTGCCCTCGACCGGGATCACGAAGCCGGCCGAGCCGCCGTGGTCGTGCGGGGCGCAGCTGTGACGCGGACGCCAGCGGGCGAGCATGATCTCAACCTCGTCGTCGACGCGCAGGATCGAGCGCGAGTAGGGCTCGCCGGGTGCGGGGACTTGCGCCAAGATGGACAGCCTCGACCGGGCGTGCGCAACGCGAGCCAGCAGGTCAGGGCCCGGCACTTCGCCACGTACCGCAACGGCGGCCAACGCGTCTAATAAGGGCGTCAGCTCCGTGAGCCGTGTCAGGCAGGGCAGGTAGTGGGCGATCTCGGTCATGTTGGTTTCCTCGGGCTCCGAACATGGCCGGGTGTGGGATCACGCGTCGATGCTGTCGCGATACGGCCGTTACGAAACCGTGACGCCGGGGCCTAGAAGGATCCTTGCGAGATCCTTGAAGGATTCTTGGAGGATTCTTGGAGCGCGGCGTGGCAAGTTGCGCGAGCAGACGCAAGAGCACCCAATTTGGTGCCCGAAATGGGTGCTTTTGCGTCTGCTCGCCAGCTCGCAATGACACGATACGGACGTGGAACTGTCCTGTTGGTCGTGCGGAAGCCCGTTGGCCGCATCGGCCAAGTTCTGCAGCGAGTGTGGTAAGCCGCGGGCCCAGAGCTCCCAGTCGGCGGAGTACAAACAGGTCACCGTCTTGTTCGCCGACGTGGTGCATTCCATGGACCTCGCGGCGTCGCTCGGTGCCGAGCGGCTCCGGGAAGTGATGGCGGCGCTGCTGGATTGCTCGACGGCCGTCGTGCAGCGCTACGGCGGCATTGTGGACAAGTTCACCGGCGACGGCATCATGGCGCTGTTCGGCGCTCCGGTTGCCTTGGAAGACCATGCTTTTCGTGCTTGCCTGGCGGCCACCGACATCCAACGGGAAGCCGAACGCTTGGCGGCCGACGTGCAAACCCGTGATGACGTTACCCTGCAACTTCGCATCGGTCTGAATTCCGGACAGGTGATCGCGGGCGAAATCGGCACCGCCGCGGCAAGTTACACAGCTGTAGGTGAACAGGTCGGGATGGCTCAGCGAATGGAATCGGTGGCACCGCCGGGCGGGGTGATGCTCAGCGAATCGACGGCGCGGTTGGTGGACAACGCTGTGCTGCTGGATGAACCGGAGTTGCTGCGGATCAAGGGTTTTGACGTTCCGGTCGCCGCCCGGCGGCTGGTCGCCATCGGTGAGAACCGGCCCCTTCGCCGGGGTGAGTCGACTCTGATCGGCCGGACGTGGGAGCTGAACACGATCAGCGGGATTCTCGACGAGGCCATCGGCGGCGCCGGGTGCGTCGTCAACGTCAGGGGACCTGCCGGCATTGGCAAGAGTCGTTTGGTGCGCGAAGCCGCTGCAATCGCTGCCGACCGTGGCGTCCCGGTGTTCACGAGTTACTGCGAGTCGCATACCTGTGACATCCCCTTCCAGGTCGTGGCGCGGTTGCTGCGGGCAGGAATGGAAATCAACGATCTGGACACCGGTACCGCCCGGGTGCGGGTGCGGGATCGATTTCCCGATGCCGACCCCGAGGACCTCTTGTTGCTGGAGGATCTGCTGGGGATCCGGGACACGGCAGTGCCATTGCCCGATATCGCGGCCGATGCGCGGCGACGGCGATTGACGGCACTGGTCAGCGCGGCTTCGCTGGCGCAGACGGATCCTGCCGTCTACGTGGTCGAGGACGTGCACTGGATCGACGAGGTGAGCGAGTCGATGCTGGCGCAGTTCCTGGCCATGATCCCGCAGACACCCATGCTGGTGCTGATCACCTACCGGCCCGAATACATCGGCGCGCTGGCCCAAGCGCCGGATGCGCAGACGATGGCGCTGCGGCCACTGAATGACGCGCAGGCTTCGGCCTTGACCGCCGAACTGCTGGGCGGTGACCCGTCGACCGGCCGGTTGGCGGAACTCGTCGCAGCGCGGGCTGCCGGGAATCCGTTTTTCGCCGAGGAGATTGTTCGGGACCTGGCAGAACGCGGTGTGCTGCAGGGTAATTCGGGCTCGTACCGTTTGCAGGGCCCAGTTGAAGACGCAACTGTGCCGGCCACGTTGCAGGCAACGATCGGTGCCCGCATCGACCGCTTGGACTTTGCCGCGAAAAAGACGCTGAACGCCGCCGCGGTGATCGGGTTACGTTTTGACCCCGATCTGCTGCGTGTGCTGGTCGACAGCACGGACGTGACCCCGCTGATCGACGCGCAACTTGTCGACCAGGTGCGGTTCGCCCCGCGTGCCGAGTACGCGTTTCGCCATCCGATGATCCGCACCGTGGCCTACGAATCGCAGCTGCGGGCCGATCGCGCGCAGCTGCACCGGCGCCTGGCCGCCGCGATCGAAACCGGCGGTGCGGCCGAGGAAAACGCGGGGCTGATCGCCGAGCATCTGGAGGCGGCCGGCGAACTGCACGCGGCCTTCGGCTGGCACCTGCGAGCCGGAATCTGGGCCAACTTCCGCGACATCACCGCAGCACTCACCGGTTGGCGCCGGGCACAACAGGTTGCCGACCGACTGCCCGAGGACGATCCCGATCGCATGTCGATGCGGATCGCGCCGCGCAGTCTGTTGTGCACCAATGCGTTTCGGGCCGGGGGCAGTGGCGCGGAAACGGGCTTCGACGAGTTGCGTGACTTGTGCGCCACGGCCGGCGACCAGCGATCGTTGGCGATCGGCATGGCCGGTTTGGTGATCGCGCACGAGATGAAGGGGAATCTGCACGACGCTTCTCGGCTCTCCAGTGAACTTGTCCAATTGCTGGAGTCGATTGGTGACTCGACATTGTCGGTCGCGCTGCTCCCTTCGGCATTAGTCGGCAAACACGAGACCGCCGAAATGGCCGAAATCCTACGTCTGGCACAGTATCTGATCGACCTAGCCGAAGGTGACCCGACCAAAGGCAACCTGATCGCCCAGTCGCCTTTGTCGGTCGCGATGGCGTTTCGCGGCCTCGCCGGCGGCTGCTTGGGCATTCCCGGCTGGCGAGACGATATTCGGCAGGGCGTGGAAATGGTCCGTTCTGCCGCCGGGCCGATGGGGCTCTCGGGGACGATTTGGTTCGCGTATACCTTGACGATTCCGACCGGGCTTTTGCTCGCCGACAGCACTGCCGAACGCGACACCGCCCAAGCACTGGCCTTGGGGGAGCAGTCCGGTGACGATCTTGCGCTCGATCTCACGCGAACCACCCGGGGTGTGACCCTTGCCTATCAGGATGGTCCGGTACGCGAGGCGGGCCTCGACTTGCTCGCCAAGATCCGCGAAAGGGCTATGAACCGACGGTTCTCGATGACGCTGCTGCCGATCACCAATATCTGCACCGCGAGACACCACGCCCAGCGGGGCGACATCGAGGGCGCTATCGGATTTTCTCGGACCGCGGTTGAGGAACTTTTCAGCCAAGGCATATCGACGTGGAGCGCTCCGACCGTCGCGGTGCTGGTGGAGTCGCTGTTGCTCAGGGGTTCCGAGTCAGATCTGAGCGAGGCGCACGCCGCGATCGATCGGCTCGCGGAACTGCCGACCGACCCCGGCTATGTGCTGCACGAGATCTGGCTGCTGCGGCTCGAGGCCCTGCTGGCCCAAGCCCGCGGCGATGACGCCGCCTACCGGCAGCACCGCGATCGCTACCGCGCGCGTGCGGCAGAACTGGGTTTCGAGGGCCACATGCAGTGGGCCGCGGCGCTCGCCTAAGTCACCCACTCCGGCTGGCCGGAGGTGTCCACCGCAGAGAAGTCCTTATGACCCAGACCGGCCACGCAACCGCCGTCGACCACGAATTCTGAGCCGGTCGAATAGCTGGACTCGTCACTGGCGAGGTAGATGACGAGGTTGGACACCTCTCGGGGCTCGGCGATTCGACCCAGCGCGGTCTGGAAGATGTCCTCGGGAACCCATTCCGTCATCGGTGTCTTGATCAGCCCGGGGTGGATGGAGTTCACCCGGATTCCGCTGGGCCCCAACTCCAGTGCGGCCGATTTGGTGAGTCCGCGGACGGCGAATTTGGTTGCGGTGTAGCCGTGGCAGGCGATCGTGCCGGCCAGCCCCTCGATGGACGAGATGTTGATGATCGAACCGCGGCCGGCGTCCTTCATCGGCTTGACGACCGCACGAATCCCCAGGAACACCCCGGTCAGGTTGATGTCGAGGATCCGATGCCATTCGGAGAGCTCGTAGTCCTCGAAAGTGCCGACGTTGATGATCCCCGCGTTGTTGACCAACACGTCGACCCCGCCGAACGCGTCGAGCGCGGTCGCTACCGCCGACGCCCACTGCTCGGGCTTGGTGACGTCCAGTGAGACGTATCGGCATGAGTCGCCGACCTCTTTGGCCACCAGTTCGCCTTCATGGTCGAGGATGTCGCCGAACACCACCTTCGCGCCCTCGTCCACCATCGCCCGCACATGCGATGCGCCCATCCCGCGCGCGCCGCCGCTGACCAGCGCGACCTTTCCCGCCAAGCGTCCTGCCATATCGTCCTCCAGATCGTTCGAATCGCCTTATGTTCTCAGCTGGTAATCATCGGGGTTCGGGCGGTTCGTCCACGTCCAGTAGTCGACGATGCGCCAGGCATACAAGGTCGGCACCGAGCCCGCGGCGTTCTTGTAATGGCTGGCCACCGCAGGGTGGGTGTACACCATTGTCTTGAGCTGCTCGGCGCTACGCCGGTTGTAGTCGTCGCAGACGTCCTTAAACGGACGACGGCCGAGCCGACGCCCGCGGCCAGCACCCTGTCGATGCAGCCCATGATGTAGCGCATCTGGCATTCGGAGTTGTAGATGATGCTGGCCCCGTTGACGGCATTGGTGCCCGGTCCGTACCTGCAGTGGAAGTTCGGGAAACCCGGCACCGCGACGCCCAGGTATGCGTACGCCGCGTCGCCCCATTCCGCGTTGAGCTCCACCTCGTCGAGCCCGCGCACATTGATGGCACCGAGTTGGTGGTTGACGTCGAATCCGGTGGCCCAGATCAGCACGTCGGCCGGCCGGTGCACGCCGTCGACGCTGGTCACGCCGTCGGTGGTGATCTCGGCGATGCCGTCGCGGATCAACTCGACGTCGTCACGCTGCAGCGTCAGCAGCCAGGTGCCGTTGTCCTGCAGCATGCGTTTACCCATCGGCGGGTAGTTGGGCGTGACCTTGGCCAGCAGCTCCTCGTCGGAAGTGAAGGCGCGCATCCACGCGACGAACAGCTCGCGCACCTCGTGGTTGGCCGCACTCACCGACAGCCCGCCGTTGTCCCACTCTGGGTCGATCACCACCCGGTCGGCTGCGCCGTCGGTGATCGGCCACCACAGCACGAACCGTAGCCAGCGCCCGTAGTAGGGCAGGTGGCGTACCGCCCACTTGGCTCCCTCGCCGATCGGCGCGTGATAGTTGACGTTGGGAGCCATCCACTGCGCGGTGCGCTGGTAGACGTCGACGTGCTCGGTGATGGCCGCGATGGCCGGCACCAGCTGGAACCCGCTGGCGCCGGCACCGATCACCGCCACCCGCTTGCCGGTCAGGTCGACGGCGTCGTTCCAGTCCGCGGTGTGAAAGACGGGCCCGGCAAAGGTGTTGGCGCCCTTGATATCCGGGATGACGGCGTTGCTGAACTGGCCCACCGCGCAGATCAGGGCCCGGGCGGTCAGCGTTTCGCGGCCGCCGTCGGCGCCGCGGGTTTCCACCCGCCAGGTGGCCGTGGCGTCGTCCCACGTGGCGCCAAACTTCGGTGTCGAATCTGACGTGCGGAGCGATGTCGTGACGCCGCATCACCTCGTCGAGGTACCCCAGGATCTCCGGCTGCTCGGAATAGAAATGAGACCAGTGGTCAGTGGGTTCGAACGAATACGCGTAGTAGTGGTTGGCGATGTCGACCCGGCAACCCGGATAACGGTTGGCCAGCCACGTGCCGCCCACCTGCGACTGCTTGTCGATGATGGTGAACGGCACGCCGGCCTGCTTGAGCTTGATGCGGGCCAGCAGACCGGCCTCGCCGCAGTCCGTCTCGCAGTGCCGGGTGCCGGATGTCCGGGAATACCGCATCGCAACCGCCGTGCACCCGAGGTAGAGTTAGCAAACATTGTCAGTCCGGGCTGGGGGAGGTGGATTCAGTTGGCCAGTAGGGCAGTTGGTGCGTTGAAAAGCCTAGTGCCGATTGTTGTTTTGGGTGCAGCTGTGCTTGTGACCGGGGTCGGATCCGGGCCGGGCGGCACACCCGGGAGCTACACTCTGATCTCGACGACGACGGCGTCGGCGCCGCCGGCGACTCCGTTGACACCGAATGACGGCGGGTACGTGCGGGTGCAAACGAAGTCCGGGGCGGTCAGTTGTTCGATCAATGCCGAGCTGGTCGCCTGCCGGACCGCCGCGAACAACTGGCCCACCGATTCGGACGGCCAGCACCAACACGTCGCCAGCGTCAAGGCCAACGGCGAATTCAATTGGGTGAAGGCTGATCTCGGGTTGCTCGAGGGCAAGGTCACGATGGATTATCAGACCTACAGCGCGGTGGGCTGGACGATCGTCGCCAGCTCCGACGGCACGAAGTTCACCAATGACCGCACCGGACACGGCATGTCCGTCAGCGTGCAGAGCGTGACGCCATTCTGACCGCGCTCACCACACCAGGTGGGCGTGGCTGAAGTACGGGCCACCTGTTGGGTCGTACTGCGAATATCCCTGGTTGACGATGGGTGTGAGCGCGGTATTCAGCCAGCTGACAACGGAATTCGGAGCACCCATTTGCTGCAGTGGCCACAGTAACGGCAACGTGGCGGTGGGGATCATGTAGGTCGTCGTGGATCCGCCCAGCGAGTTCGTCTCGGAGGAGACCATCACCGCCCCGGACAGCGAGGCATGTGCGGTGGGCGAATGTATGTGCATCGCACCCTGCACGGCATTCAGGTCGGCCAGCAGGTTCCAGGGCCGGTCGGGAGGATCAGCCCAGCCGTCGTATTGCGTATACACGACATCGGTGTGGTATTTGGTGACCGGCGGAGGCGCCGTGGTGTAGCCAATGATGCGCGGGAAGTTGGTTCCGGCGGGCAGGTAGGTGTCGGCGATGCCGCGCTCGGGGTTGCCGAACTCGACGAAGGTCACCATGTTCGCCGGCGGCGCGCTGGGAGCACTGGCCAAATAGGCTAGCTCGCGGTCGATGACCAGCGTGCCCTCCGACAGCCCTGCCACCACGAACGGCTGGCCCGTGGCGGTGGCGTTGAGAATGTCGGTGTTCAACATCTGCTGACCGATGGCCAAAGACTTGTTGATGGTGGGGGCGTTCAATCCGGTGAATATGCCCGCGTCGGCCGGATAGTTCACCACCTCCGGAGTGGTGCCCTGGAACCAGTTGGCACCGATCGAGGCGTTCAAGGCCGCATATTCGTCGGGCGTCAGGTGTCCGGTGAACAACCCTGGAGCAGCACCGGGAAGGGTAATGCGTGTCCCGGTGAAGGTCGCCGAATTCTGTGCGGCCAGGTTCTGTGGTGATTGCTGCCACGGCGTCACTTGCCCCCCGGCAGCCGACGCCGCCGCGTGATAACCCACCATCGCGGCCACATCCTGGGCCCACATCTGCTCGTATTCGGCTTCGACCGCCGCGATGACTGGAGCGTTCTGCCCCAACAGGTTCGACACCACCAGCGACCTCAACTGCACGCGATTGGCGGTGACCGCCGCCGGATGCACCGTCGCGCCGAACGTCGCCTCAAATGCCTCGGCCGCCGTCCGGGCGGCGCCGGCCGCCTGCTCGGCCTGGCTAGCCACCGCACCCAGCCACGCCACGTAGGTAGCGGCCACGTTTCCCATCGCCGCCGCGGCCGCACCCTGCCACCACTGACTTGCCATGCTCGAGGTCACCGACCCGAACGAGGCCGCCGCGGACCGCAGCTCGGCCGCCAAGTCGTCCCACGCCGACTGCGCCGCCAACATGGAGCCCGACCCCGCGCCCGCATGTATCCGCACCGAATTGACCTCGGGCGGCAAAACCAAATAGTCGATCGGTGCGCCCCCTTCCTGCGGTCTTGACGATGCGACGCCGCGTGAAATGGCTCAAGTCATTGTGGCCGATACGCTCGGGGCCGCGATCAAAATCGCGGAATCGGCGCGGGTTTCTCGTCAGGACCCGACGGCTGGGGGCCGGCCGAGCCGCAGATGCAGGATCGGAAAGGGACGCCCGTCCGCGTCGGTCTCCGAACGGTTGAGCCTGGAGAAGCCGTGGTGCTGATAGAACCCGACGGCTTGAGGATTCTGTTCGTTCACGTCGACCAACAGATCGGGAACCTTCGCGATCGCCTCGCGCAGCAGCGCGGATCCGACGCCGTGGCCACGATGCCGCTGGTCGATGAACAGCATCTCCAGCTTGCCGTCAGCCAACCCGGAAAAACCGACCGGGGTGCCTTCCAGAGTTGCCACAGTCAGCTCGACCAATCCCAGATACTCACCGGCCAAACGCTTTTCGTAGTAGTCGATATCGTCGGGGGTCAGGAACTGATGCGTAGCCTGCACCGTGCCACGCCAGATGGCCACGAGGACAGGCCATTCGGCCGCACCCCGACACGGCCGCAACACCAGATCATCCGTTGGCCCCACGGCGACAGGCTAGACCTGCCGACAAGACAGATCTCGCCGGGTGTCAGACTTCCTCTACAAAAGCCAAGCCCGGCTAAGGAAGGGACGGATGATGACCGCTGATCGGCACCGGTCCCGCACGTTCGTCGTGACCGGCGCCGCGTCGGGTATCGGCCTGGCGACGGCGCGGCGCCTGCTGGACGAAGGCGGCACCGTCATCGGCACCGACCTGGCCTCCCCGCCCGACCTCGGCCCCGGGTTCCGGTTCGTCTCGGCCGACGTGACCGACGAAGCCGCCGTCGCGTCCGTGCTGGCTGCGGTGCCGAACCG
>Ga0335072_10014615_pt1 | contig 11151 bp, 11 predicted proteins | sample Lox_Sample_21_FD_206725 | JGI IMG/M metagenome (GOLD analysis project Ga0335072, IMG submission 206725) | Soil microbial communities from Loxahatchee National Wildlife Refuge, Florida, United States - Lox_Sample_2.1 | ecosystem: Environmental > Terrestrial > Soil > Wetlands | place: USA... | reverse complement strand
CGTGACGGGCTCGGGTGCACGGTCGCGCCCCAGGTCTCCATCAGCGTCCTGCGGTGCGGCTTCTGGTCGTAGGAGGCGCGCACCATCCAGATCTCGCAGTCCAGGCCGTACTGTGCGCAGGCGAACGCCAGCGAGCTGCCCCACTGCCCGGCGCCGGTCTCGGTGGTGAGACGCTTGGTGCCCTCGCGCGAGTTGTAGAACGCCTGCGGGACGGCGGTGTTCGGCTTGTGCGACCCGGCGGGGGAGACACCCTCGTACTTGTAGTAGATCCGGGCCGGCGTGTTCAGCGCCTTCTCGAGGCGGTGCGCCCGGAACAGCGGGGTCGGCCGCCACAGCTTGTAGACGTCGATGACCTCGCCGGGGATGCTCACGTACTTGTCGCCGGTGACCTCCTGGCCGATGAGCTCCATCGGGAAGAGCGGCGCGAGGTCATCGGGCCCGACTGGCTGGCCCGTGCCCGGGTGCAGCGGCGGCGGCGGTGGCGCGGGCAGGTCGGGGATCACGTTGTACCACTGCGCCGGGATCTGGGACTCATCGAGGATGAACTTCGTCCGCTCGCTCACTCGGGCCTCCGCTTGTCGGTCTGGTCATGGATAGCTGCCAGCACCTTACGTTGCCCGGCAACCGCCCGGATAGGGTCAGAACATGCCTGATGTGCCCGAACTGTCCCCAGCGGTGCGTGCGGCGCTCGCCGCAGGGCGGCCGGTGGTCGCGCTCGAGTCGACGATCATCTCCCATGGCCTGCCCCGGCCGGCGAACCTCACCGCCGCGAGGTCGTTCGAGCAGCTGCTCACCGAGACCGGGGTGACGCCCGCCACGATCGCGGTGATCGACGGCGTGCCGAGGGCCGGGCTTGACGACGCCGGCCTGGAGCGGATCGCACTGGACGAGTCGGTGGTCAAGGTGAGCAGTCGCGACCTGGGGCTGGCGATGGCCGGGAAGCGGACGGCGGGCACCACGGTCGCCGCCACGGCGGTGCTGGCCGCGAAGGCCGGGATCCGGGTGTTCGCGACCGGCGGCCTCGGCGGCGTGCACCGCGGCTTCGCCGAGTCCGCCGACGAATCGGGGGACCTCACCGCGCTGTCCAGGACGCCGATCACTGTCGTGTCGGCCGGCGTGAAGTCGATCCTGGACATCCCGGCGACCCTGGAGCGCCTCGAGACGCTCGGCGTGGCGGTCGCCGGCTACCGGACGAACAGGTTCCCCGCCTTCTACCTCTCCGACTCCGGCCAGGATCTCGACTGGCGGCTGGACACCCCCGAGGAGATTGCCGCCGTCATGGCCGCCAGGGACCTGCTCGGCGACGAGTCCGCGCTGCTCATCGGCAACCCGTTGCCGCCGGACCAGCAGCTCGACCCGGAGCTGCACGACCGCGTGCTCGCCGAATCGCTGGCCGCCGCCGAGGTCGCCGGGATCCGCGGCAAGGCCGTGACGCCGTTCCTGCTCGACCACATGCAGCGCGCCACCGACGGCGCGAGCGTGCTGGTCAACCTGGAGATCGCCCGCGGGAACATCACGCTGGCCGGGCAGATCGCCGCCGCGTGGGCCAGCCGGGCCTGACGAGCGCGGCCGGGGGTGCCGGTTGCCGCGGGTGCTAGTCGTCGGGGACGTGATCAACGACGTCCTCGCGCAGGCGCCGTGGCCGCTCGCGCTCGGCGACGACAACCCGGCGGTGATCAAGAGCCAGCCAGGCGGCTCCGCCGCCAACCAGGCCGCGTGGCTGGCCACGCTTGGCCTGGACGTGGTGTTCGCGGGCCGGGTGGGCGCGCGGGACGCCGAGTTCCACCGCCAGGAGCTCGCCAGGCTCGGCGTCGAGCCGCTGCTGGCGGCCGACGAGTCGGCGCCCACCGGGTCGATCGTGGTGCTCGTCGGACCGGACGGCGAGCGGACCATGATCACTGATCGGGGCGCCAACCTGCGACTGCGTCCGGTCGACGTCCCGGTCGCGCTGCTCGATGACGTGGCGCTGCTGCACCTCACCGGCTACTCCTTCTTCGAGCCAGGGCCGCGAGAGGTCGCCCGCGGGCTGCTCGCCGCGGCGCGGGACAGGGGAGTGCCTGTCACCATAGATCCCGGCTCCGCGGCGTTCCTCGCCGCGCCCTCGGTCGGCCCGGCCGCGTTCCTCGGCTGGACGAGGGACGCCGCCGTCTGCTTCCCCAACCTGGACGAGGCGGCCGTGCTCACCGGCGTGGACGCGCCGCCGGCGGCGGCCGACCCGGCCGCGATGGCGGCCGTCCTGGCCGGCTACTACTGCGCGGTCGTGATCAAGCTCGGCGCGGACGGCGCCGTGTTCGCGGCCCGCGGCTCCGCGCCAGGCCGGGTCGCCGCCGAGCCCGCCACGGTGCGCGACACGACGGGCGCCGGTGACGCGTTCTGCGCGGGATTCCTCGCCGCGTGGCTTGGCGGCGCCCCGCTCTCGGCGGCGTGCGCCGCCGCGGCCAGCACCGCCGCTCGTGCCGTCGCCGGCCTCGGGGGCCGGCCCGCGGAGTGAAGGCTTTTCCTTGAAAAATGAAACATGATGTCTCAAAGGTTCTACTGCCGCGTAGTAAGACTGGCTACCATCGGCTTGTGGGGAGACGGGTAAACACCCCCGCTGCAGGCATGGTGCCATCAAGGCCCAACGTGGCGCGGGTCTACGACTACCTGCTCGGGGGCAAGGACAACTTCGCCGTGGACCGGATCTACGGCCAGCGGATCGCCGCCGCGATGCCGGGGATCGAGGCAGGCGTGCGCGGGCAGCGGGCGCTGCTCGGCCGGGTGGTCCGCTACCTGGTGGGGACCGCTGGCATCAGGCAATTGCTGGACATCGGCGCCGGGTTGCCAACGGCGGAGAACGTGCACCAGATCGCCCAGCACGTCGACCCGGCCACGCGCGTGGTGTACGTGGACAACGATCCGATGGTGCTCAGCCACGCCAAGGCAGTGCTCGCGGAGAACCCGTTCACGGCCGTGGCCGAGGGAGACCTGCGCGATCCCGCCGGGATCATCGGCCATCCCGTGGTGCGCGCTCACCTGGACTGGAGCCGGCCGATCGGGCTGCTGCTGTCCGGCGTCATGCACCAGGTGATGGACTACGAGCAGCCGGCCAGGCTCACCGGCGCGCTGATCGACGCGCTGCCGTCGGGCAGCTACGTGTTCATCCACCACCTGCTGGACGTCGACGTCCCCGGCGCCGTCCAGCTGAAGGAGTTCATGACGCGGGCGTTCGGCCGCGCTGAGTTCCGCACGCTCGACCGGGTACGGGAGCTGTTCTGCGGACTTGATCTGGTAGAGCCCGGCCTGGTCCTGGTCCGCGACTGGCGTCCCGACGGTGCCGCCGCCACGGGGAACGACGTCGAGCGGGACGGCCCGGGCCTGGCGTGCGCCGGGGTCGCGCGGAAGTCCTGACAGCGATCCGCGGCCCATGCCCGGGAAGGCATTTCGCCTGTTAACGTAGGCATACGCGGTAGTCTCTTCCGTGAGAATGTATGCGTTTGCAGATAGCAGGAGTGATTTGAGTTGGCGGATGATCAGGTAGCACGCGACGTTCCGGTCGTGGTGGCGCTGCCTGCCGAGATCGACGTCACCAACTGCGAGCAGGTGCACGATCAGCTGATCGCGGCCTTCGAGCCTGGCGTCGGCACCGTGATCGCCGACATGACGTCGACCATCTTCTGTGACTCCTCCGGAGTGCACGCGATCATGCGCGCCTACGAGCGAGCCGCCGCGCGCGACATTCAGCTGTCGCTAGCGGTGACCCAGGCCGGCTCCGTGCCCCGGGTGCTCCAGCTGACCGGCGTCGGCCGCCTCATGCCGGTCTACCCGAGCCTGCAGGAAGCGATGAGCGCCGCTTAGCCGGTCCTGCGCAGCACGATCATCGCGACGTCATCCTCGCGCGCGCCGAAGACCGACATCACATGGTTGGCGAACGCCTCGACGTCGGCGTCCGCGACCTCCTCCGCGGCGGCGGCGAGTATCTCCAGGTTGGTGTCGAGGAAGATCTTCCGGTCCTCCACGAGGCCGTCGGTGAACAGCAGGGCGGTGCCGCCGGGAGGCAGGAACGCCGTCTCGGTGTGCGGCTCATGCCGGGTCAGGCCGAGCACTAGCCCGCCTTCGCCGACGTAGGCCGGGCTGGGGCCGCCGACAAGCAGCATCGGCATGTGCCCGCAGTTGACGATCGAGAGCTCACCGGTCGCCGGGCTGGCCAGCACCAGGCACAAGGTGGCCATCATGCCCGGGTGGTACCGCCGCAGCACCTCGTTGACCAGGCTAGTGATCTCGACCGGCGAGTGCGCCTCGGTGGCGAAAGCGCGCAGCGCGTGCCTGAGCTCGCCCATCACGGTCGCGGCCTGCAGTGAGTGCCCCTGCACGTCGCCGATGGCGATCAGCACCCCGTCCCGCCAGGGCAGTGCCTCGTAGAAGTCCCCGCCGACCTCGGCCTGATCGCTGGCCGGCAGGTAGCGGAACGCCATCTGCAGGTCCGGCACCTGCGGCAGCGCCGCAGGCAGGAAGCTGCGCTGCAGGGTCAGGGCTACCAGGTGGTCTTCGGCTGAGGAGCGCAGCGCCTCGACGCCGAGCGCGACCGACTGGGCGAGCTGGCGGAGAATCTGCAGGTCCTCGTCGCCGGACAGGCCCCCGCAGTCGACGACGATCGCCATCGGCGGCTTGCCTGGCCTGATCCGCGCCGCGGCCACGCAGACGTCCACGCGCAGCGTGCTGTCGGGCACGAGGGCCAGCCACTCCTCCCGCAGGATGTTCACGCATGCGCTGCTCGCGGCCGACCCCAGCACGTGCTCGATGACGCGGTCCATCATCCCCGGCGGGCCGCCGCGCCGCACGGGCGCGAGGCCGCCGGGCAGCGCCGCCATCCGGCGAAGCTGGCCATCGGGCATCTCCAGCATCAGCACCGCGGGGACCGCGAACATGCTGGCCGCGCCGACGGCCGCCGCCGCGGCCAGGCCGTCGAAGGTCTGCGCGGCGTTGATGTCCAGCGTCACGTTGGCCAGCGCGGTGAGCAGGGTAGCCGTCCGCTCGGCGCGGGTCCTGGCGCGGTAGTAGCGCAGCACGGCCGTCACCGTGGCGAGCAGCTCTTCAGGTTCCGAGGGTTCGGTGAGGTAGGCGTCGGCGCCCTGGGTCAGGCCGTGCGCGCGATCGGCGACGTCGACCGCGGTGGCGGATACCTGGATCACCGGGGTCGCGGCCGTCGCCGGCTCGTTCTTGATCTGGCGGCAGACCTCGAAGCCGCTCATGTCCGGCAGGTTCACGTCGAGCAGCACCAGGTCGGCGGTGGTCACGGCGGCCAGCGCCTCGCGGCCGGTGCCGACCTCGATGACGGTGTGGCCCGCCCGCCGCAGCCACGTGGCCAGCACGTAGCGCTTGGCCTCGTCGTCGTCCACGAGGAGCAGGGTGCCTGGCGGCTCGATCATCGGGTGTCCCGCATGACGCGCCTGATCGTGAACGTGAGCCGTTCCCTGGTCAGTTCGTCCTTGCGGAGCAGCGCCGCGGCTCGCGGCGGCGGCGTCTCCTCGTGGCCGGTGATGACGATCGCGGGCAGCCCGGCGGGCAGTCGCTCGAGCAGCGCCTTGCCGTCCATCCGGGGCATCGCCAGGTCGGCGAGCACCAGGTCGGGACTCGCCGTGGCGACCGCGTCGAGCGCGTCGGCGCCGTCCGCCGTCTCGATGAGGCAGTCCGCGATGCCGGCGAGCATCGCCGTCAGCACCCGGCGGAAGGCCGCGTCGTCGTCAGCGATCACGACGGTGCCGACGGACGGAGTGCCGTGCGGCAGGCTGAGCACCGCGGTGGTGCCGCGGCCGGTTTCGCTGGACAGCGTCAGCTCGCCGTCGAGCAGCCCGGCGAGCCGCCGCGCGTAGGGCAGCCCTAGCCCGGTGCCGCCCCGCCTGGCGCCGGGCACCTGATAGAACTCTTCAAACACGCGTTCGAGCTGACTGGCCGGGATTCCTGTCCCGGTGTCGGAGACCTGGATCTCAACCCGGTCGGGGACCGTACGCACGGAAAGCCGCACCTCTCCGCTATCGGTGTACTTGATTGCGTTGGACAGCAGGTTACGCAAGACGGCGGTCAGTGCCATCTCGTCGGTCAGGATCGTAGCGGGTGCGTCGTCGGCGCTGACCACCACGGTGACCGGCTTGCCTTCCGACATTGGCCGGATGAGGCCGCGCAGCGCCGCGAGCAACGCAGGCAGGCTGACCTCGGCCGGCTCGATGACGAGCTGGCCCGACTCCGCCTTGGCCACGTCGAGAAGGTCGTTGACCAGGGTGAGCAGCGTACCGGTCGAGTTCCTGATCAGCTCCACCTGGTACAGCTGCTCGGCGCCCAGCCCGCCCCCGGGCTCGGCGAGCAGCCTGGTCAGCCCCATGATCGAGTTCAGCGGCGTGCGCAGCTCGTGGCTGACGTTGGCCCAGAACCTGTTCTTCGACTCGGAAGCGAGGCGAAGCTCCTCGGACTTCTCGTCGAGCTCCCGGTACAGCGCGACGACGCCCCTGTTGGTCTGCTCGAGTTCGTCCGACAGCTCGGTGTAGAGGGCCAGCACCCCGCGGTTAGTCTCCTGAAGCTCGGCGTTGAGCAGCAGCAGTTGTTCCTTCTGCTGCGTGAGGTCGTCCATCGCCGCGATGAGGTCCTGATTCTGCCGCCTGAGCTCCTCGAACGAGGACTCGGGCGCCACGGCCGCTAGCTGCTCGCGGAGGGCGCGCTTGTCTAGTGCGCTGTGCGGCGGGCGCCGTTTGGTCATCCGGATGAGTTTTCCCCTGGTCTCTACTTTGTCCATCAGGCGAGCCGCGGCGATGATCCCGTCCTGCGGTGGCTCTCCGTCGACCGTGACGGTGAGCACCAGGTCGTTCTTGTCCGCGCCGAACGCGATGACTGCGGTCTGCCCGGCGGTGAGCGTGCTGCGGCTTACCTCGCTGAGCGCGGTGGCGACCCGGACCTGATCTTGCGGCTCCAGGGCCAGCCCGGCGGCCAGCTCGCGGCCGAGTCGCCGCGCCGCGAAGACCCCGGGCAGGTCCCGGACGCGCAGGCTGGCGAACTCGTCGGTCATGGCTTGAGCACCAGCACTCCGGCGTCGTCGCGGCGCGTGCCGCCCTCCGCGAGCAGCGTGGCGCCGATCACCAGCGGGTCCCTGGCGTTCAGCCCAGGCAGTGCACCGGGCTCCCAGCGGTTGCTGATGCCGTCTGAATGCAGGATGACCGCCGCGCCGGCCGGAGCGGTGTACTCGAACTGGCGGATCGTCTGCGCGCGGTGGCCGGCGATGCCCGGCACCGAGAGCATGCCCTTCCTGGCGCCCTCGGCCAGGATCACCGCCGCGATGTTGCCGAGGCCCGCGAACCAGATGGTGCCGCCCGCCAGCCGTACCACGCCGATGGCGCCGCCGCGGGTGCTGGCCATCTTGCGGTGCGCGCGCTCGACAAGCGCGGCGGGGTCGGCCTGCGGGTCCTCGAGCACCGCCGCCACCCCCTGCGCCGCGGCGGACGCGGCGAGCGGGCCGTGGCCAAGTCCGTCACACAGCACGCCGGTCACGCCGGCTTCCGTCTCGGCGGCGCCGAAGACGTCGCCGCAGTCGGTCTCGCCGGCGATCGGCCGGACCAGGCCGGCGGAGCGGGCCTGGGCCTCGCCGGGAGCCGGGAAGAACCTGGCCACCAGCGCCGTGCCATGGCCCGGCATCGAGTACAGGTCGCAGAAGTCGGCGAGCCGGTTGATCGCGCCGAGCCCGATGCCCAGGGTGCCGCTGGTGGAATGGCCGTCGCGCAGCGCGGCGCCGGTGTCGCGGAAGCCGGGGCCCGCGTCGATGGTGACCATCTCGATCCCCGGCCGGTCGCTGTCCCTGGCGATGCGCAGCAGCATGGAGCCCTGGCGGGCATGCTTGTGAAGGTTGGAGGCGGCCTCCGTCACCGCGAGCGCCAGTTCGTCCACGCGGCCGGCCGGGAACCCCAGCCGGCCTGCCAGCGACTGGGCGGCGCCCCGGCAGGCGGAGGCGGCGCTGGGATCCTCGACCCGCAGCCAGCGCAGGTCGCCGGGCGCCTGAGCGGTCAGCGACCGGCTCACCGCGACCATTTGACGACCGTGACACTGGTGCCGGTGCCGGGAGTGGATGCCAGCTCGAACTCGTCGACGAGCCGTCGCGCGCCGGACAGCCCGAGTCCGAGGCCGGTACCGGTACTCCAGCCGTCGGTCAGCGCCAGCTCCATGTCGGGGATGCCTGGCCCCTCGTCCATGAAATAGAGCTTGACGCCCACCCGGCCGTTGGCCGACTTGACCACTTCCACCCGGGCCATGCCGCCGCCCCCGTGCACCAGCGTGTTGCGCGCGAGCTCGCTCGCGGCCGTTACCAGCTTGGTCTGGTCGACCAGGGAGAGCCCGTTGTCCGCCGCCGCGTTCCTGACGAACTGGCGGACCCGCACGACGTCGTCCCCTGACTGGATAGGCAGTTCATCCATCAGGACTTCCCGTTCAGGATCTCCAGCCCCTTCTCGGCGTTCAGCGCGGTGCGCACCCCGTTCAGGGAAAGGCCGAGTTCGGTGAGCGTGATCGCCACCGCCGGACGCATGCCGACGAGGACGGTCTCGGCGTCGAACAGCCGGGAGATCGAGCCGATCGTGGTCAGCATCCGGCCGATGAAGGAGTCGACGATCTCGACCGCGGTGATGTCGATGATCACGCCGTGCGCGCCGGTGGCGGCCAGCTCGTCCGCCAGGTCTTCCTGCAGCCGGATGACGCTCTCGTCCTGCAAGTCGATCTGGATGGACACGAACAGGGTCTGCCCGATCTTGAGGATCGGCACCCGCTCCATTAGAGCGGCACGACTTTCAGCCCGGCCTGGTGCAGCGCGAGCGCGAGCGCGTCGGCGAGCGACGCCTTGGTGGCGATGTCGCCGAACTCGATGCCGAGCGACACGATCGTCTGCGCGACCTGCGGGCGGATGCCGGAGATCGTGCAGTCCGCCCCGAGCAGGCGCGCCGCGCTCACCGTCTTCAGGAGATGCTGCGCCACCTCGGTGTCTACCGTCGGCACGCCGGTGATGTCGATCACGGCGTGGTCGGCGCCGGTGGCCACCAGCGTGTCGAGGAGCTTTTCCATGACCAGCTGGGTGCGCGCGGAGTCAAGGGTGCCGACCAGCGGCACGGCGATGACGCCCTCCCACAGCCGCACGACAGGCGTGGACAGCTCGAGCATGGCGGTGGCCTGGTCGGTGATGATCTGCTCGCGCGTGGCGGAGTACGACTCGAAGGTGCGCAGCCCGAGGTCATCGACCAGCCGGGAGAGCGAGTAGAACTCGGGCACCAGGTCGGCGGAGTCCGCCACCAGCTCGTAGACGGCTTCCTTGAGGGAGAACACGCCCACCGCGGTCTCGCTGGGCGTGAAACCGTTCCTGGCGCGGCTGCTGGACAGCTCGTCAAGCGCCGCCGTCAGCTCTCCGGCGGCGTGCTCGTCCGCCCCGGACAGCACGCGCACAACGAGACCGAAGAGGTCTTCAAGCTCGCGCCGCACTTCCTCGCGCGACATGCGGCCGCGGACCCCCGCCACGACCAGGTCGCTCCAGCGGCCGACAACCTTGTCATGGTTGTCACGCAGGTAGGCCGCCATACGCTCGTTTGTGCCAACAACATCCATGGGTGAGCATCCTACGCAAAAGTAACGACGGACCAGCCATTTCTGCCCACAGGCTACAACGCAACCCTACCGATTCGCCTGTTCATGCCCCATGCTGCCGTCGGCTCCGGCTTCGAGCGACATGTAGAGCCTGACGACGGTCCCGTTCTCGTCGGAGTTCAGCTCCACCCGGTCACAGACCTGATGCACAAGCCAGAGGCCGTGCCCGCCCGTGGCGCCGGGCGGCGGCGGCTGACGGCCCACCGTCGGGTCGGTGATGACACCGCGGTCCCGGATCTCGCAGACCAGTTCGTTCGCGTCGGACTTGATCTCCATCGATCCCGCCGAATGGGCATGCCGGACTGTGTTCGCGGCGACCTCGCTCACGGCGATCACGAAGTCGATGACACGTGCATCGGGCAGGCCTGCTTTCCTGGCATATCGCTCCGCCAGGGCACGGACTTCCGACAAGTTATTCGTGTAGAGGAAGGGCATGTCAGGCTTTCGCCACGGGGGAGAGAGCGCGGTATGCCCGCTAGGAACGGGCAAACCGTGTCGTGGAACCTGGTGTCGTAGGGACAGAATCGGTTGTAGGGACAGATCATAGCCGTGCTGGCTAACGCACGTGCTTCCCCGGTTACCCGACGGCAAACTCCTGTCTCACGGCAGATGCCACGAGTCCGTTCTGAATACTTATTCCCCTCAACCGACAAGCGTCTTGACGGCTGCCGTCATCTCCGCCACCGCCTTCTTTGCGTCGGCGAAGTACATGCTGGTCTTGGGGTTGGCGTACAGCTCGTTGTCGATGCCGGCGTAGCCGGTGCCCATGGAGCGCTTGACGACGATGATCGACTGCGCCTGGTCCACGTCCAGGATCGGCATGCCGGAGATCGCCGTGCCTGGCCTGCGGGCTGCGGGATTTGTCACATCGTTCGCGCCGATGACAAGCGCCACGTCCGCCCGCGGGAACTCTGGGTTGATCTCGTCCATCTCCTTGAGCTGCGGATACGGCACGTTCGCCTCAGCGAGCAGCACGTTCATGTGACCGGGCATCCGGCCCGCCACCGGGTGGATCGCGTAGCTGACCTCGACGCCGCGGTCCTCGAGCAGCGCCGCCAGCTCGGCGACACCGTGCTGGGCCTGGGCGGCCGCCAGGCCGTAGCCGGGGACGATGATGACCTTGGACGCGTAGGCGAGCTGAATGGCCGCGTCGTCGGCGGCGATCGAGCGGATCTGCGCGTCGCCGGCCGCGACCGCCGTGACCGCCGTGTCACCGGTGCCGAAGCCGCCCAGCATGATGTTGGACAGGGACCGGTTCATCGCGTCGGCCATCAGCTTGGTGAGGATGCCGCCGGACGCGCCGACGAGCGCGCCGGCCACGATCAGCGCCCAGTTGTTGATGACGAACCCAGCCATGGCCACCGCCGTGCCGGTGAACGCGTTGAGCAGCGAGATCACGACCGGCATGTCGGCGCCGCCGATCGGCAGCACCATCAGCACGCCGAACGCGAGCGAGGCCAGCACTACCAGCAGCAGCGCGGGCAGGCTCGCCGTGGTCAGCATGAACGC
>Ga0335072_10014614_pt1 | contig 11151 bp, 10 predicted proteins | sample Lox_Sample_21_FD_206725 | JGI IMG/M metagenome (GOLD analysis project Ga0335072, IMG submission 206725) | Soil microbial communities from Loxahatchee National Wildlife Refuge, Florida, United States - Lox_Sample_2.1 | ecosystem: Environmental > Terrestrial > Soil > Wetlands | place: USA... | reverse complement strand
CTATTTCCACCACTATATCTATTTGAAGCCCGATCTATCCGTCGTGCAGACGGCTACCGGCGCGTATCCGGCCTTCAGCTATACGCAGGTCAACGCCCTGTTCGAAGGGGCAGACCTGAGCGTAACCTATAACTTCGCACCGCATTTTTCGTTGATCTCCAAGTCGTCCCTGGTGCGGGCGCATAACCTGACGATCCACAACTGGCTGGTCTTCATTCCTGCGGACCGAACCGACAATTCGATCCGCTATACCTGGGACTCGATCGGCCGGGTACATAATGTGCATGTCGGCATCGACAACCTCGCGGTGGCCAGACAGTCCAGGGTTCCGCCGAACAGCGACTACGTGGCGCCGCCTGCCGGCTATGACCTCTGGGCACTGGATGCGGGTTGTTCGCTGCCGTTCTTCAAAAAGGGAATGGATGTCAATCTCGCGGTGACCAATCTGACGAATGTATCCTATCGGGATTACCTGAACCGGTTCCGGTATTATATGGATGATCTCGGGCGAAACGTTGTGCTTCGGTTGCGGGTACCCTTCTAGGCGCCGTTCGGCATAAAACGATATCATGGAGACTGCCAGAAAAATCCTGAAAGCGCATGGGCTGCACGTTACTACGGCCAGGCTTCTTATTCTCGAGATTTTTCTTCAAACCCAGAATATCCTCGACTTTAACGAACTGATGTATCTGAGCAAAAATGTCAACCGAATTACTCTTTACCGGACCTTGCACCTCCTGTACCAGCACCATCTGGTGCTCAAGGTGCCGTCCAATACCGGGATCACCAAGTATCTATACCGTGGCTTCCCGGAATCCGCGCGGCGTCGGAATTCATCCAGGAACCCCGAACGAAAAATCCATCTTATCTGCCAGGATTGCGGAAAGATCATCAGCGTAACGGACGTGAGCCTGCCGCCGATCAGCCTGCCAAAGAATTTCGAAGCCAGCTTCATCGATCTGATCGTCAACGGGAAATGCAAGGAATGTTCACAATGATCATCGCGAATTTGCGCCGGAAATGCCAAATGGAACGAGCAGTTTCAGACCTACATTCCTGCCCATGTTAAAAATACCTTCGCTCTGCCTGGTAACAACAGCCGGGGTGCGGCCAAAATTTGTGGGGTCGTTGGCGCCATTGTAGGCCCAGAAATATTGCGTGCGAGCCGTATGGTCCACATAGGCGATGTTCATCAGGTTCGTGCAAGTGATGAATATGGAGCACAAGACATGCTTGTTTTTCCTGTTGATCAGCTTCGTTCCGATCCCCGCATTGATCAGGGTGTATGCATAAGAGGGAAGTTCTGTATAAAAGGCGCTGTAGATATTCCGTTGCGCCCAATCGTGTTCCAGCCCGAACTTAAGATAAGCCCCGCTGAGCGTCGATATAGCTTTATCATTTAATTTAAGCGTCACTTCCGACGTCAGCCGGGGAGCAGGAGTCCAGGGTATGTGCCGGGTGGAATCGGTCTTGCCCGGAAGAAAGTTGTAAACATAGGTAAATCCATTTTCCCATTCAAACCATTTTGCGCCGTCAGGATGGATGTTAAAGTACGCCGTGGCACCGGTAATGATGGCCGTATTGGCGGTATATTGATAGGCCGGCTTTCCTTCGATCAGGGAGTCTCCGCCGTTCTTGCTGCCGAGTCTGTCCGAAAAAATAAAATTATTGATGTAGTTATAAAATCCGTCGATCTCCATACTAAAATCCCTGCCATTGTTGCCAAAGGCTGCGTCCCATTCGTATCCGCTTTCCGCCTTGAGGCCGGTGTTTCCCAATTCAAAAGCGAAGGCCCCCGGGTTGAGCTCATTACTGGTCAGCTCGTTGATCGCCGGCGCCCGGTAGCTTTTGGCAACATTCAATTTTACATAGTTATGTTGCGGCAGTTGATAAGTCGCGCCCAGGCTGCCTGAAAATCCGGTATAAGCTTTGCGGAACGGGGAGAACTGTTGGTACGCCCCCGGTGTCCCGGCCGGAACCTCTTCCTGCTCCGGGGTAAAAAAGTTGGCCAGGTATAGCGGCCGTCCTGCGATGCTGCGCAGATCATATCGCCATCCCCCGCTTAACGTGAGTTGCTTAAACTCCTTTTCCAGTATCCCATATCCGCCGGCATCGAACAGATGGTAATCGGGGATCTCAAAATCCCCGATATAGGGTGACGGCGGCTCAGGGCCGTTGTTCATAAATTCATACATTCCATTCACACCCGCGGTCAGTTTCAAACCGGAGCGTCTTTCCAGTTGATACTTCAGCGAGTAAGGGACGTCGTGAACAAACATATTTTCTTCGGCGATATTCCCCGTATCTATTTCATGGCGGATACTTTCCGTGAAACCTATATCCGCGCCAATGCTGCCTCCGGCAAGCCTAATACTGTTTTGCCACCAGATCTCATCATGATCCAGGACCTGATAGCTGGAAATGTCCGGATCGTAAGAAAAAAAATTACCCCTGTCCGGGAAAATTTGTCCGGTGCCAGGCAGGTATTCACCGTTTTTGAACTGCGCACCAATGGGCACATCGAACTCGAATTGCCCCGTTGCGCTATCCCGGTTCCCGTCGGGAATTTCTATCCGGCGGTGCAGGGTACTGAGGATCAAACGGGAATAGCCCCAGTCTCTATTGATCCCAAGCGATGCCCTGACATTATACTGGCGGAAAGCAGTCCCCCATACATAGCCGTCGTGCGGATCCCAATAACTATGCGCTTCCTCATAGCTCCCCCTGGCATCCCAGGCCAAACCATTGCCGTTTCCGCCGATAGCCAGGGAATTCCCGATCAACCCGTTATTGGCCTGATATTCGGAAGTCAAGCTTCCGTCAACGACCCCGTCCGCCCTTGCCGGCTGCGATTTAAAGCTCACCACGCCGGCCATGGCGTTTGCGCCGTATTGCAACGATGCCGCGCCCCGGATAATTTCCGCATTATAAACAGCATAGGGATCGATCAGAATGCCATGCTCGTCCCCCCATTGGAAATCCTCCTGCCTTTCGCCATCCATCAATGTCAATACCCTGTTGTATCCCAGGCCGTTTATCTCCGGCTTGGAAACACCCGGACCGGTAGTGATGGCAGTAATGCCGGGCTGTCTGGCTATCGCGTCGATCACATTGGTCGAAGCCTGTTGAATGAATGCGTCATGAGAAACCACGGTTACCGGAACAGGCGCCCGGCGCAGGGTCGTTTGAATCCCAAGCGCCGTTACGACCACGTCTCCGATCGAGGTGGAATCTATCTTTAGGTCGATATTTACCAGGGCCGCCACGTTTTTTTTGATCACAACCGCTATTTTCTGCGGCTGGCAACCCACATGGGTGGCAACAAGTACATAAGAGCCCGGCAGGATGTTCCTGATCTCATAATACCCTTTCCCGTCTGTGGATACACCCAATCCGGTGCCTGAAAGTACAACCGAGCTAAAACCCAGGGGCTCGCCGCCTACGGTCACACGACCCTTCAAAAGACCGGTTTGCGCCCAACCGGAAAAATTCAACGTCCCAAGCAAAAGAAGAAGCCAGCAAATTTCACGCATCGCAACTTTTTACAAAACTAATTTGTTAGAGAATACTAACAAAAACATTTTTGTGCTCTAATCGAAATTTTCCCTGAATAAAAGTTTTGGCTACTTTTAGGAAATGAACTCCCTGACGGAAGAAAATTATCTCAAAGCCCTGTTCAACCTGGCCGGCGACAACGGCGGGGTGAACGTCAATGATCTATCCCGGCACCTGGACATAAAAATGCCTACCGTCACCAGCATGATGAAGAAGCTGGCTGCAAAGAAGCTCGTGCACTACCAGAGCTATAAACCTATCCGCCTGACGGAAAAGGGGAAAAGAGAGGCGGGTCTGATCATCCGGAAACACCGGCTGACAGAGATGTATCTTGTCGGAAAAATGGGATTTGGGTGGGAAGCCGTTCATGAGATTGCCGAACAGATCGAACATATCCAGTCGGTCGCCTTTTTCGACAAAATGGACGAACTGTTGGGGTTTCCCAAGTTCGATCCGCACGGCGCCGCCATACCTGACAGGAATGGCAAGGTTGCGTGGGTAACATACCACCGGCTCAGTGACTGCGAGGCAGGCCAGACGGCAATATTATCCGCCGTTGTACATAGTTCCTCCGAATTTCTCCGCCTGCTCAACAATCGAGGTATCCGTTTGGGCCTCCGGCTGAAAATCAAATCGATCGAGCCCTTCGACCAGTCGATGGTAGTGCTCTACGACGATCGGCAGGAAACCCTGAGCCCGGCGGTTTGCGAACGGTTGCTCGTCGACAAGGTGAAATGATCTTGCTGGTCGTGGCAATAAGCGGGGAGGGCGTGATACGATCGTGGAGATTCAACCACACATTCATCTGAAGGCTGGCGGCGGCGCGGGGGAACAAGATTTGCATACTTATTGGTCCACCCCCTTTATTGTTGCTATACTCTTTCCATATCAGACTGCTGCAATCGGTGGAAGATCCCGCATCCTTCCAGGCCGACCGTATCAACCGTTTGTTCAATCACTTCAATATCGCGGCAGGCGCGATGCTGCTGCTGGTCATCGTATTGACGCTGTGGTTCGTCATCCGCTACCGTCGTCCCGAGGGCGATGACAGCGAGGGCTCGCAAAATGAAGGGAACCGGCGGCTGGAAATCCTGATGATCGGGGTTCCCGGCCTGCTGCTGGCGTGGTTCTTCTATGAGACGTTTACGGTTTCCGCCGCGGTCATGCCTTCCGCGAGCCCTCAACGGCCTCCCGACGTCATCATTACCGGCCATCAGTTCTGGTGGGAGGTGGACTATCCCGGAAAACAGGTCATCACGGCCAACGAGGTTCATCTGCCTGTCGGCAGGCAGCTGTTGATGGAAATGCGCAGCGCCGATGTGATCCATGACTGGTGGGTGCCGCAGCTGGGCAACAAGATGGACCTGATCCCCGGAAATAAGAACTACCTCTGGCTGACCATCCGGAAGGCGGGTAATTATGTGGGGGCGTGCAGTGAGTTCTGTGGCGCACAACATGCCTGGATGCGGATCCGGGTGATCGCCCAGGATCCGGCGGACTTCAACCGTTGGCTGGACTCCAATGCGACGGCCGCCATGCCGCCGGGTGACGATCTCGCCCGGGAGGGGAAAGTGCTGTTCGAGACCCGGTCCTGTGCCGGCTGTCACGGCATCAAAGGCACCTCCGCCATCGGCACGGCAGGTCCCGATCTGACGCACGTCGCCAGCAGAGGGACTCTCCTGACGGGGATGCTGGCTACCAATGAGCAAAACCTGGGCGATTGGATCGATCATCCGCAACGGATCAAGGAGGGCGCGTACATGCCGGCCTTCCGGTTTCCTCCGGATTCGGTCAAAGCGATCGCGCACTATCTCGCACAACTGAAATAATTATGGGCGCTACCATCAAAATACCCGATCCTGCATCCCCATTTCCCGGTCTCGGCGTGGAGAACGAGCAGGGCCTGCTTCAATGGCTTGCCGCTGTCGATCACAAGCTCATCGGCATCATGTACCTGGTGATGTCCCTCATCTTCCTGCTCCTGGGCGGTGTGCTGGCCCTGCTGATGCGCATCCAGCTGGCCGTACCCATGAACCATTTCCTGCCGCCGGAGACCTATGATCAGTTCTTCACCATGCACGGGACTACGATGATCTTCTTCGTGGCCATGCCTGCGATATTCGGTTTCGCTGTATACTTCGTGCCGTTGATGATCGGGGCGAATGAAATGGCCTTTCCGCGGCTGAATGCCTTTGGCTTCTGGATGACGTTCCTGGGGGGTGTGCTGCTTTATTTCAGTTTTGTTGCCGGAGGCGCTCCCGATGCCGGTTGGTTCAATTATGCGCCCCTGAACGAGCGGAATTATTCTTTCCATTCGGGTATCGACTATTATGCGATGGGGCTCCTGGTCTCCGGCATCGGCAGTGTTGTCACTTCCATCAACCTGATCGTCACGGTGCTGCACTACCGGATACCGGGCATGCGTATGAACAAGCTCCCCCTGTTCGTCTGGATGGTGTTCGTCAATTCTTTCCTGGTGCTGGCCGCCTTTCCATCGCTGAATGCCGCGCTGGCACTCCTCTTGCTGGACCGGCAGCTCAATGCGCATTTCTTCAATACGGTCGGCGGGGGCTCGGCGCTGCTTTGGCAGCATCTCTTCTGGATTTTCGGGCATCCCGAGGTCTATATCCTCATCCTGCCTTCTTTCGGCATCCTGTCGGAGGTCTTCCAGGTATTTTCCAGAAAACCCATTTTCGGGTATGCGTTTGTCGCGGCCTCGAGCGTGGCGATCGCGCTTCTGGCCTTCGGTGTCTGGGCGCATCACATGTTCGCCGTCGGGCTCGGCAATACCGTCAATTCTTTTTTCTCCGCCAGCAGCATGCTGATCGGTATTCCCACCGGGGTCAAGATCTTCAACTGGCTGGCCACCATGCACGGCGGAAAGATCCGGTTCGCAACACCGATGCTGTTCGCCATTGCTTTCCTGATTGAATTTACGATCGGCGGCCTCAGCGGGATAGCCTTTTCGATCGTTCCCATCGACTGGCAGCTGACCGATACGTATTATGTGGTCGCGCATCTGCATTATGTGTTCATCGGCGGCACCGTCTCCGGGCTGTTCGCCGGCTTGTTCTATTGGTTCCCCAAAATGACCGGCCGGATGATCGATGAACGCGGCGGAAAATGGTTTTTCTGGCTTTGGACGATCGGTTTCAACCTCACCTTCCTGGTCCAGCATATGCTTGGGATGATCGGCATGCCCAGGCGCGTCTACACCTATCCCAACCTGCCGTGGTACGGGACGTTGAATTTCATCTCCACGGCCGGGGCGATCTTGATGAGTGTTGCGGGGCTGCTGCTGGTGTATCTGATCTGGAAATGCGGCCGCGCCGGCCGGACGGCCGGCGCGGATCCCTGGAATGCCTATACTTTGGAGTGGGCTACGAAGACATCGCCGCCGCCGATGAAGAATTTCGAAGAGCTGCCGCCGGTTTCCGATCGCCGGGCATGGTGGGAGATCAAACAAAAAACGAATCATGACGACAACCGAAAATAGGACCATGATGCAGCTGGTCATCTTTACCGAGGCCTTCTTTTTCCTGTGCCTCATCATGAGCTTTATCTATATGGCTTACCATACCGGCTTTGAGCGCCGCGAGCTCAGCCGGCTGGATATCCGGTCGGCGGGTGTCTATACGGCGGTGCTGATCGCCAGCAGCTTCACGCTGCATCTGGCGGAGCGAGGTTATACGCGGGGCAAGCCGGGGGTGCTGAAGGGATGGCTCATCGTCACGATCGTGCTGGGCGCCGTTTTCCTCGCCGGGCAGGGCACTGAATATGTAAGGCTGATCCGGGATGATATCACCCTGAACGGCAGCGTTTTCGGGGCGAGCTTTTTTACGCTCACGGGATTTCACGGGCTGCATGTGCTGGTCGGGCTGGTGATCCTGGGGATCGTGACGGGCCTCGCATTTCTCCGCGACCGGGAAAGCGCTATCGGCACGGTCGCGATGTACTGGCATTTTGTTGACGTGGTCTGGATCTTTGTTTTCACCGTCGTCTATGTGTTACCGCAATTTTCGAGCGTCTGAATAAAAATTCAAGTGCTATGCGCCTGCTGTCGCTTTTTCTCGGCATACTTCTTTTCCTCGCCTGTGTCGCGGTGCCGCTGCCGGGGCTCGACCATAACGCGCCATTCAGCGCGCACATGCTGCGGCATGTCCTGCTGCTGTTGGTGGCCGCACCCTTGCTTGCGATGGCCATACCGCCGGCCAATCCGGCGCGAAGAGGGCTGACGGGTCTGTCGCGGCTCACGGCCCGCGCGCCGTTGGCGCCCTGGTTAATGGGTATCCTGGTCATGTGGTTGTCGCACTTTCCGGACTGGTATAATGCCCTTGCCGGGTCTGCGCCGGGTATCGTATCCTGTGCGCCGCTGGATGTCACCCGCCTCATCCATCCGGGTACGGGCGGGGGGGCGGCTGGGGGCGCGGCTGTCCGTGGATTGCTGAATGATATGGGCCTCCTTCTCGCGGGCTTTTGTTTCTCGTGGCCGGTCGTCACACCCTACCCTTCTTTTCGGCTGCCGCCGTTGCGCGCTATTCTCTATCTCTCTTCCGCCTGTGTGTGCTGTTCGCTGTTGGGCTTGCTCATCACGTTTGCGCCGCCGGGCACTTATCGTGGAATAACGATGCCGGATCAGCAGACCGGCGGCCTGATCATGTGGGTGCCCTGCTGCTTCCTGTACCTATCGGCATCGATGAGCCTGCTGATCCATTGGCTCTCCGGAAATGAAGGAACATCTCTTTTTCGATACACAACAATTCGACCATGACATCAGAAGAACCTTTGCCGCCTCCGCCTCCGACAGGCGATACCCTGCCTGCCAGTCCGGAACGCCTCACCTTCCCCGCCAGGCCGCAACGCTTGCCGGAACCCACCTATTGGCCACTCTTCACCGCTGCCGGCATTGCCTTCATCGGCTGGGGGTTGATCTCGACCTGGATCATCGCCATCTGCGGACTCCTTGTGTTTATTGTTTCGTTGGTTGGTTGGATAAATATATTGCGCCATGAAGGAGAATGAACATAACCCGTCGTCCGGCCGTGACGAGCTAACCAGAAAGGATTTCCTCACCCGCATCAGCCTCAGCGTCGCCGGGCTTAGCGCGGCTGTCATGGCCGTGCCGGTGATCAGCGCGCTTGTCGCGCCGCTCCTGCAGCGGAAAGCGACGTTTTGGCGCACGGTGGGCCGGGTCGATGACTTCCCGGTGGGCAGCACGAGCCTTGTCAACTTCGAGAATGCCGACCCGGAACCTTATGCCGGGATGCTGGCGCGGTCCGCCGCGTGGCTCAGGCGGGAAAACGAAGGGTCCTTTATCGCGTTTGCGATCAACTGTACGCATCTCGGTTGTCCGGTCAGATGGGAGGAAGGCGCCGATCTGTTCATGTGTCCGTGTCATGGCGGTGTCTATTACCGCGACGGCACCGTCGCCGCGGGGCCTCCGCCGCGCCCGCTCCCGGAATACAGGGTCCGGGTAAATAACGGGCAGGTGCAGCTCCAGACGGCGCCGCTGCCCATCACAACGACCTGACATAAAATCCACGCAATCACATGAAGCATTTATTTTGGCGAATTTGGCACTGGCTCGACGACCGCATCGGCATCAATGCGCTGCTCAAGCCGCTGGTCGATCATCCTGTTCCTCCGCGGGGGTTATGGACCTATGTGTTCGGCAGCGCGACCTTGTTTATGTTTGTGCTGCAGGTGGTAACGGGTGTCGCCTTATCGCTCCTGTACCAACCTTCTTCCGCCAATGCCTACCACTCGCTGGAATTTATTACCTACCAGGCGAAGTTCGGCAATATCCTGCGCAGCATCCACTATTATGGCGCATCGGCCATGCTCATCCTCGTCGGCCTCCACATGATCCGCACGTATATCACGGCGTCGTATAAATATCCGCGGGAAATGAACTGGATCAGCGGGGTATTTTTGCTCCTGTTCACGATCTTTATGGGTTTCACCGGCCAGCTGCTGCGATGGGATTCCAACGGGGTATGGTCTTCAGTCGTAGCGGCGCAACAGCTTGGCCGCGTGCCGCTGGTCGGGAAATATCTCGCCAGGCTGCTGCTGGGCGGCGATACGATCGGCGGCGCCAGCCTCACCCGTTTTTTCTCCTATCACGTCTTCATCATTCCGGCGTTCATTTTTATCTTTATCGCCCTGCATCTATGGCTTGTATTCCGGCATGGGATATCGGAACTGCCCAAGGCCGGCAGGCCGGTCGATCCCAAAACGTATCGCAGCTGGTATGAAGAATACCTCAAGGACCATGCGGTACCCTTCTGGCCCAATGCGGTATGGCGGGACGTTATGTTCAGCTCGGTCGTCGTCATCCTGATCATTCTTTTTGCGTGGCTCCGTGGAGCGCCCCAGCTGACTACGCAGCCCAATGTGACCTATATCCATACCTCTCCCAGTCCCGACTGGTACATGGTCCCCTTCTTCGCGCTGTTCGCCCTCATGCCCCACAAGATCGAGTCCGCGGCCATGACCATCGGGCCGCTGCTGACGATCATTCTGCTCTTTATCCTGCCTTTCGTTGCGAGGAAGGGCGAGCGCAGCCCTATCCGGCGCCCGTGGGCTATGTTCGGGGTCATCTGTGTGATCGTTTTCGTGATGAGTCTACTGATCGTCGGGCTGAAGCATCCCTGGTCGGCGGATTTCAGCGCCAAACCGGTACCGCTTGCCGCCATCCATCCCGCTCATCCCGATTCGACGGTTATTGCGGGCTCGCAGCTGTTCTATGCCCGGGGTTGTGAATATTGTCACCGGGTCAATGGATATGGCGGCAAGGCCGGCCCCGATCTGAGCGCGGTCGGCATGCGCCTTTCCGGCCAGGAACTGACGATCCGGATCGTGAATGGCGGTGGAAATATGCCGGCATATGGCGGCATACTCACGAAAGACGACCTGCAGACGCTGGTCGGGTTCTTACAGGCCCAGAAGTAGGCTGGCCGCTTATGAAAAAGGCGATCCCGCAATAGGCCAACGCCAAAAATGCGCTGGTGATCTCGCCTTCATTTTCGGCAAAAGGCGCGGACAGGGTCTTGGGGATATGAAGGATAATGACCCAGATGAAAATCATGGTTCCCAAAAGAACGGCGGCCAACCGGCGTTGAATATTCACCATGATCGCAACACCCGAAGCAAGCAATGCCGTGCCGCAAAAATACATCCAGAATAGTTTGGCCGGGACCCACAATGGCATGTAGCCGATCGCTTCCTTTCCATACATATAGTGGTCGATCCCGAAACTGAGGATCGTTAAAGCAAAGAGAATGATTCCCCAGCGGTAACGGGCGATGACCAGAGCGCCCGCGGCCAACGCCAGTTCCTTAGCCGCATTCTCCCACTGGCTGAAATGCGAATACCGCGATGGCGTCATCAATTCGTAGGGGATGAAATAAAAACAAAAGACCAGCAGCAGCACCGCGCCTAATAAGCGGGAGGCCGACAGGAGCTCTTTTCCAGGAACGATACATATTCCGGCCAGGAAAAGCAACCCGCCGCACAGATAAAGCAAGATGACATGATCGCTGATCCAGGCGTGATGCGGCGGTATCAGCATGTACGGGAAGTCGCGATAAGAAATGG
>Ga0335072_10014612_pt1 | contig 11153 bp, 9 predicted proteins | sample Lox_Sample_21_FD_206725 | JGI IMG/M metagenome (GOLD analysis project Ga0335072, IMG submission 206725) | Soil microbial communities from Loxahatchee National Wildlife Refuge, Florida, United States - Lox_Sample_2.1 | ecosystem: Environmental > Terrestrial > Soil > Wetlands | place: USA: Florida... | reverse complement strand
GCGCCGCGCTCATCGATCGGCTCGCGCTCGACGAGGCGCGCATCGAGGCGATGAGCGTCGGCATCGAGCAGGTCGCGGCGCTGCCCGATCCGGTAGGGAGCGTCGCCGCGCAGTGGGAGCGGCCGAATGGCCTGCGGATCGAGCGCGTGCGGGTCCCGCTCGGAGTCATCGGGATCATCTACGAGAGCCGCCCGAACGTCACCGCGGACGCCGGTGCGCTGTGCCTCAAGTCCGGCAACGCCGTGATCCTGCGTGGCGGCTCCGAGAGCGAGCACTCGAGCCGCGCGATCCACGAATGCCTCCTCGCCGGGCTGCGCGCCGCCGGGTTGCCGGAGGGCTGCATCCAGCTCGTTCCGACCACCGACCGCGCCGCCGTCGGCTACATGCTCTCGGGCATGACCGAGTATCTCGACGTGCTCGTGCCCCGCGGGGGCAAGGAGCTGGTTGCGCGCGTGCAGGCGGAGGCCCGCGTTCCGGTGATCGGGCACCTCGAGGGCAATTGTCACGTCTACGTCGATCGCGACGCCGACGTGCGCATGGCGGCTGCCATCGTCCTCAATGCCAAGATGCGGCGCACGGGAATCTGCGGCGCGGCGGAGACGCTGCTGATCGACCGCGCGTGCGTGGCAACGCATCTGGGTCCGATTCTTCACGATCTCATCGAGGCAGGCTGCGAGGTGCGCGGCGATGAGACCGTGCAGGCCGCCAACCCCCGGGTGCGGCCGGCTACGGAAGAGGATTGGTACACCGAATATCTCGACGCGATCATCGCCGTGCGGGTCGTCGACGGCGTCGATGCTGCCGTCGCGCACATCGCCAAGTACGGCTCCGCGCACACCGAGAGCATCGTCACGGAGAACGCCGCCGCCGCCGCGCACTTTCTCGAGCGAGTCGACAGCGCAATCGTCCTGCACAACGCATCGACGCAGTTCGCCGACGGCGCGGAGTTCGGCATGGGGGCGGAGATCGGCATCTCCACCGATCGGTTCCACGCGCGCGGACCCGTCGGCGTGGAGCAGCTCACGAGCTACAAGTACCTCGTGCGTGGCTCGGGTCAGGTGCGACCCTGAGGGAGGTGGCTCAGGCCGGCTGTGCGCGCCTCAGCCCCGCCTCGCCGCGCGGGAGAGAATAGGCCGCAATGAAGCCCCGCGCGCGCAGCACCTCGGCCGCCGCGAGACTGCGCTTGCCACTTGCGCAGACGAGCAGGTACTTCCCCGCGCGCTCGAGCGCCTCGCCGCCGCCCGCGCGGTCCGGCGCGGTCATCGCGAGCAGTGTCTGCAACGGGATGTGTCGCGCGCGCTCGACCGGCAGCGGGCTCATCGCGAGCTCCTCGGCTTCGCGCACGTCGATCACGCAGAAGCCCTCGCGCTCAGCCTGCGCGAGGCTCTCGAACTCCCGCTCGAGGAGCGCTGCGGATTGCGACGGCGGCGCGGCAGCGAGCCGCACGCACGGCCCGTCGCAGCACGCCGCCGCACGGCGTGCGCGCACGCGTGAGACCGTGTACGCGGTGAGATCGAGCACGAGCAGCTCGTCGCCCAGCTGACCGGGCAGATCGAGCAGGATTCTGAGCGCCTCGAGCGCCTGGAGACTGCCGAAGATGCCGGGAACGGGACCGAGCACGCCCGCCTCGGCGCAATTGCCCACCAATCCGTCGGGTGTCGCCTCCGGCCAAATGCACCGCAGGCATGCGCCCGCGCGATCCGCGCGCACCACCTGCAGCTGTCCCTCGAGCTGATACACGCTCGAGAGGATGACCGGCTTGCCGAGCCGCACGCACAGGTCGTTGAGCAGAAACTTGGTGGAGAAGTTGTCCGTGCAGTCGACCACGAGCTGGTAGGGCTCGATGAGCGCGGCGCCATTCTCGGCGCTCAGGCGCACGGGGTGCACGTGCACGTCGACATCCGGATTGAGTGCGCGCAGCCGGCGCGCGGCGAGCTCGGCCTTCGACTGACCCGCATCGGCGAGCGCGTAGAGCGTCTGGCGATGAAGGTTCGATGGCTCGAGCCGGTCACCGTCGACGATGCCGAGCCGCCCGATGCCGGCTCCGGCAAGGTAGGAGAGTACCGGCACGCCGAGACCGCCGGCGCCCACCACCAGTACGCGACTCGCGCGCAAGCGCGCCTGACCGCGAGCCCCGATCTCCTTGAGTGCCATCTGCCGCGAATAGTCGGGCACCAGAGCGGGCGCGTGCTCGTGACGGTGACCCGGATCGTGCGGTCGAGCCTCTGACGCGCGCTCCTGCGGCGCGGCGGCGCAGCGCTCGCAGTTCACCCAGCCCGAGTCGCCCGAGTCGTAATGCTCCTTCTTCCAGATCGGCAGCCGATGTTTGACCTCGTCGATGACGTATCGGCATGCCTCGAAGGCCTCGCTGCGGTGGCGGGCGCTCACTCCGACCCACACGGCGAGCTCGCCGATCGCGAGGTCGCCGATCCGGTGGACGCAGGCCGCGTGCTCCACGCCGAAGCGCTCCAGCGCTTCGCGCAGGATTCGCTCGCCCTCCTTGATCGCGAGCGGCTCGAACGCCTCGTATTCGAGGTGCGTGACGTGCCGCCCCTCGTTGTGGTCGCGCACCCAGCCCTCGAAGCTCGCATACCCCCCGCAGCCGCGATCCGCGAGCGCACCGCGGAGCGCTTCCGTGTCGAGCGGCTCGCTGCGAAAGGAGAAGCTGGCAATGGCCATGTGGACAGCCCTCAGCCGCCCGCAACCGGTGGGATGAAAACCACCGCGTCGCCCTCGCCGAGCGCCTGAGACCACTCGCCGAACTCCGCGTTGACCGCGACGCGCAGCACCTCAGGCGCAAGCGAGAACGGGTGCCGGCGCCGCAGCTCCTCATAGAGCTCGCGCGGCGTGCGCGCGCGGGTCTCGACCATCTCCTCGCTCCGCCCGGCCTGCTCGCGCAGGAGCGCGTAGTACTGCACTTTGACCCGTCGGGCCGCGCGCGCCGCTCCCGGCGCGCCGCCCACAGCTTCGAGCCGCGGCCCGCCGTGCAGACTCTCGATGACGGCGCCGTACTCCTCGGGCGTATTGATGTTGTCGAGCGCACGCGGATTCGGCTGCTCGAGCAGCTCCACATCCGCCTGCAGCAGAAACTTGCGCGGGCATTGCCGGCCGCTCGCGACGTAGGCTGCGAGCGCCGCGCCGCTCGCGGGCTCGTAGATCGCGCAGAGCGGCTCGGGCAGGCCATCGTGGGTGGAGCGAAATGCGGTGGCCTGTCGCTCGGGCCGACGAGCGCGCTCAAGCTCATCGAGTGTCGCCGCATCGAGCAGCGGGAGGTCGCATGCGACCACGAGCCACGCAGCGTGCGGAAACTCGGCCTGCGCCGCGAGCAGGCCGGCGATGGGCCCGAGTCCCTCGTGGGTATCCGCGATGCGCGCAAAGCGCGCGCGCACGGGGTCGGTGAGCTGGTCGCGGCGCACGGAGACGAACGCGCGTTCGACATAACGCTCGATGAGTGCCATCGCGCGCTCGAGCTCGCTCACACCCCGATACTCGAGCGCTGCTTTGTCGCGGTGCATGCGGGTGCTACGGCCCCCGGCGAGCACCAGCCCGTAGAGTGGGCACTGGGGCAGTGCAGAAGCGGTCATGGAGACGATTCTACGGCCGATGGCGGCGGGCGGTCGATCGACGGTGAAAATCGCGTCGTCCGCCCGATTTGGCCACCAGCCGAACCGTCGTGATCTCGATGTCGTGGGAAAGCGCCTTGCACATGTCGTAGACCGTGAGCGCCGCGGCGCACGCCCCGGTCAACGCCTCCATCTCGACGCCGGTGCGGTGATGAGTCGCCGCGCTGCAGCGGATCAGGAGACCCCCCGGCGCAGGCGTGATCTCGACGGAACAGTGCTCGAGACCGAGCGGGTGACAGAACGGGATGAGTTCGTGCGTGCGCTTGGCGGCCATCACGCCCGCGACGATGGCGGTGTCGAAGATCGGCCCCTTCTTGGTGCGATGTCCGCTGCGCCGCAAGGCCGTGATCACGGCCCGCGGCATGCGGACTCGCGCCTCGGCGGTGGCCTCGCGATGGGTCACCGTCTTTGCCCCGACATCGACCATTGCCGGACGGTTGCGCTTGTCGAGGTGAGTGAGGCCGGATGATTTCATGAGACTTCCGCGGCGCGCCGCCGCTGGCGCGCCGTGCCGCCTGCGCCTAACCGCCGATGTAGTACATCTCGATCTTGCGCTGCTCGCCCGGGGCGCGCTGCGGGCTCGCGCGCAGCTCGCTGTAGCGGTCGGTGCGCGCGGTCCAGGTCCGGCCGATGAGCTCGGCCAACTCCTCGTCGCTCGCTCCGGCGCGCATCACATCGCGCAGACTCGTCCCGCTGGTTGCGAAGAGGCAGGTGTAGAACGAGCCGTCGGAAGAGATGCGTGCGCGCGAGCAGTCCCCGCAGAAGGGCTGACTCACCGAGGAAATGAAGCCGATCTCGCCTTGGCCGTCGACGAACGCGTACCGCTCCGCGACCTCGCCGCGGTAGTTGCGCTCGAGCGGCTTCAGCAGCCACCGCTTGGACAGCAGTGCGAGCAGCTCCTTCGACGGCACGACCAGCGTCTGTTGCCAGTGGTTGCGATTGCCCACGTCCATGTACTCGATGAACCGCACGATGATCCCGGTGCCGCGAAAACGCTCGACGAGATCTACGACCGTGTGGTCGTTGACGCCGCGCTGAACGACCGCGTTCACCTTGATCGGGGCGAGCCCGGCCTGCTGAGCATGGGCGATGCCGTCGAGCACGTCCTCGATCCCCCCGAAGCCGCCGCTCATGCGCGCGAAGATCGCGGGGTCGAGACTGTCCACACTCACCGTGATCCGATGCAGCCCTGCGGCCTTGAGCTCGGCGGCGTAGCGTGCGAGGAGGATCCCGTTGGTCGTGAGCGCGACATCCTCCACGCCCGGAATGGAAGTGAGGTCGCCGATCAGATCGGCGAGTCCGGCACGCAGCAGGGGCTCGCCCCCGGTCAAGCGGAGCTTGCGCACGCCGAGCCGCACGAACAGGCGCGTGAGCCGCACGATCTCATCGAAGGAGAGGCGCTCGGTCGACTTCAGGAACCGATAGCTCTCGTGGAATTGCTCCCGAGGCATGCAATACGGACAGCGGAAGTTGCAGCGGTCCATCACCGAGATCCGTAGATCCCGCAGCGGGCGCTGGAAGCCGTCGCGCGGGCGCCGCGCGCCCAGGGGGACGATGATCTCGGGAGCACTCATGGCCCTTAAGCCTACCAGCGATACAGCCCGGTCACGAATCCCCTGGGAAAGGTGTTCGGACCCGGCGGGAGCTCGACGAAACCGTCCGTCCCGGCGAGCGCGGTGAAATCCCCCGAGCCGTTGGTCGGACAAGGCGTCGCCCAAGGCCTACCCCATTCGTCGATGTCGACGCGCGCAGGCACGAAGCAGGCGAGCTTCGAGGCAATCTCAATCGGGCCGCCAAGCGCGATTCTCTCGCGCGCCGCCGCCGCCGCGCCCATCGCCGCGTACAGCGCCGGAACGACATAACGCGTGAGACAGACCAGCGTGGAGACCGGATTACCGGGCAGCGCGAACACCGTCGAGCCGCTGCCCGCAACACCGAACCACAACGGCCGTCCCGGCCGCTGGGCCACCCGATGGAAGACCTCGCGCACCCCGAGCGCGGCAAGCGTCTCCGGGACGAGATCCAGACGCCCCGCCGAGACGCCCCCGCTCAGGATGAGCACATCGTGCGTGTCGAGGTGGAACTTGAGCCTGGCGCGCAGCAACTCCCGGTCATCGCGCAGGTGGTCGTCCGCAATGCGCTGGAAACCGTGGCAGCGGAGCGCTGCGACGATGCCGTAGGCGTTCGAGCGTCGCACCTGATGGGCGAGGATCGGCTCGCCCGGCTCGACCAGCTCGTTGCCAGTCGAGATGACGGCGATGGTCGGTTGACTGCTCACCCGCACCCGCGCCATGCCCGCCGATGCGACGATCGCGATCTCCGGCGCCCCGAGCCGCCCGCCGGCGGCGAGCAGGAGCGCACCCTGCCGGCTGTCGGAGCCACGCCGGTGAACGTGTTGCCACGGCTCGACGTCCGCTTGGGCGCCGAGCCGCGCCTCACCCGCGGCGACGGTGATCTGCTCGACCGGAATCACCGCATCGCACCCGCCCGGGAGGACCGCGCCGGTCATCACCTCGATGCAGGCCCCCGGCGAGTCGAGCGTGAGAGGGGAATCGCCCGCCGCCTGCATGGCCTCGACGCGCAGCCGCCGCGCGCCAGCGCGCACGGTGGCGCTCGCGACTGCGATGCCATCCATCGCCACCCGGTCGAACGGCGGCGCGTCGCGCTCGGCGTAGATGTTCTCCCGCAGCACCCCGCCGCCGCATTGCGCGAGCGGCAGGGACTCGATCGGCAGAGACGGCAGGTGCCGGGCAATCTGCTGCTCGGCCTCCGCGGGGGTCAACACGCGCGACTCCCCCCTGCTCGGGCGGTGCGCCCGCGCAAGAGTGCCCGAGCTACTTCTGGCCCTTCGTCTTGAACGCTCGCACCTGCTCGTTGAAGCGGTTCGTCACGCTCGTCGCCGCGTCGACCGCGGCGTCGTTCTTCTGGATGAAGACCTTGTCGAGCTCGGCGCGCTGCTCCTTGGTCATCTTCGTCGGGTCCGCCTTGGCGATCGCCTGATCGTGCTCCGTGCGCAGACAATCCGTGTACGCCTTGATCCCTTGGTTATAGGCGATGAACTGCCGTTGCGCAGCCACCATTTGCTGCAGGGTCGCGGTATTGCCATCGGGGATCTTGTCGGGAGGCTTGGGGTAAGTGCAGTCCGCGTAGGTGTTTCCCCCTGCGAACATCGCCACGATCACCGTCGCCGCTAACGCCATCTTCATTTTGTGGGTCCTCCTCGCGGCTATCTTATGCGATTTTCCGCGGCGTGCGGCAGCCCCGCGCTCCCCCTCGGGCTGCGCATCGCGGCTGCGCGCCGCTGCCAGCAAATACCGGGGACGGGCAAATCCCAGTAAGATGCCGGCGCCGCGCCCGTAGCTCAGTTGGATAGAGCATCAGGCTTCGAACCTGAGGGTCGGGGGTTCGAATCCCTCCGGGCGCGCAGCGCGTACGCGGTTCCCCACGCGGCCGATCCGGCATACTGGGCACCCGCGGGCGGATCCGCGATTTCGAGGAGTAGACGGCATGCATACGATCATCCGGGCGGCGCGGCTCGGCGCGGCGCTGGTACTGGCCGCACTGGCCTCGGCCGGGTCCTACGCGGCGGACGCTCCCTCGCAGCCCGGGTTCTGGCAAACCCCGGCGATCGAGGGGGTCGGCAAGATGCACCCGCTACCGCAGGCGGCCTATCGGCCGAACAAGCGCGAGACTTACAAGGTTGTCTTCTCAGTCACGCGCGGCGCGAGCAAGCCCGGGGAGATCAATCCCGGGCTCGAGCATGTCGCACGCGCCGTGAATCTATACGTCTCCGCGGGCGTACCGCTCGGGCACCTCAAGTTCGTCGCGATCCTCTACGGTCCGGCAACCGACGCGGCGCTCGATGATGCCCACTACCGCGAGCGGTTCGCCGCGGACAACCCGAATCTCGCGCTGATCCGCACGCTGCGCAAGACGGGCGTCGACGTCGCGGTCTGCGGGCAGGCCGTCGCCGAGCACGGCTACCATTACGACTGGATCGCCCCGGAGGTCACCGTGGCGCTCTCCGCACTCACCACCATCACCGTGCTCGAGCATCAGGGCTACGCTCTGATGCCGATGTAGGCAGCGCGAGCCCATGAGGCTGGCCGCAGCCGTCGCGGCGGCCGCGCTGCTCGCGCCGGCGTGCGGTGCGGCCGCGGCGCCGACTTACCTGCCGCCGTGGGGGCCGCCGCCGCCGGGCGCAGGTGTCGCCTTCGCCGTACCCCCCTTCGATCAGGTCGTCGATCTGTATGGCGACGCCGTCGATCCGCAACTGACGCTTTTTCTCGCGGGCAACCAGTTCATGGTCGTGCCGGATCTCATCGCGGCCTTCGAGCGGGCCTATCCGCGCTACACGCACGTGTTCGTCGAGACGCTGCCGCCCGGGAAGCTCGCCGCACAGATCGCATCCGGCGCGCTCATCATGGGAAGCTTGCGTATCACTGCGCGCCCCGATGTGTACGCCGCCGGCCGGCCGCGCATCGAGTCGCTCGAGCGCGAGCGGCACTGGTTCGTCTCGACGCGCGATTACGCCGCAAACCGTCTGGCCATCATGGTCGCGGCGGGCAATCCGCGCCACGTCCGCGGGGTCGCCGACCTCGGCTCGGCCCGCGTGCGCGTGAGCATGCCGAACCCCGCATTCGAGGGTGTCGGGCGCAGCATCGAGGCGCTCTATCGCAAGGTGGGGGGCGAGGCGCTCGAGCGGACCGTCATGCAGGGGAAGGTCGCGGACGGCACCACGATCCTCACCGAGATTCATCACCGCCAGTCGCCGCTCAACATTCTCGAGGGGCGCGCCGATGCGGCACCCGTGTGGTACACGGAGAGCTACTTCCAGCAGCGGCTGCTGCACCATGCGATCGCGACGATCGAGATCCCGGAAGCGGAGAACGTCCACGCCGTTTACACCGCAGCCGTGCTGCGGGCGGCCCCGCATCCGCGCGCGGCGCGCGACTTTGTCGCCTTCCTCACCACGCCCGCGGCGCAAGCGATCTTTCGCAAGTACCGGTTCGAGCTCCCGCGAGCGGCACGGCCGTGACGCGCGCCTGGCTCGCGCTGGCACTCGCTGCCTGCGCGGGCGCGCAGCCATCCGCGGTGAGCGCGCGTAACGCAATTTCGGCCGCTCTTACGCTCGGGCACGCGATCGCCGAGCACGGCACGCCGGCAGGCCTGCCGGCGTGCGCGAGCTGTCACGGCGCGCGCGGCGAGGGCCTCGCTGCGGCGGGGTATCCGCGCCTCGCGGGATTGCCGGTGTCTTATTTCGGCGAGCAGCTCGATGCCTATGCGCACGGTTCACGTCGCAGCGCCGCGATGCAGCCGATCGCCTCCCTGCTCGGCGCCCGCGAGCGCCGTGCGGTCGCGCTGTACTACGCCGGCCTGCCGCCGCCGCGGCAGCGGATCGCGACCGGCGCGCAGGCACTCCCGGTCGCCGCGGATCGTGGCGCGAGGCTCGCGCGAGAGGGACGCTGGAGTGAGCGCCTGCCGGCATGCTCACAGTGTCACGGTCCGGACGGAGAGGGTGTCGGTGAGCACATCCCCCCGCTCGCGGGGCAGCCCCTCGCCTATCTGCGCGATCAGTTGGGCGCCTGGCAGAGCGGCGCGCGGCCAGCCGGCCCGCTCGGCCTGATGGGCGTGATCGCCGGCAAGCTCTCGGCGGCGGATGTGGTCGGCGTGGCCGATTACTACGCGAGCGTCGGCCCGCTCGGCGCGGCGGCGCGGCCACCGAGCATCGAGCGTGGCGGCGGCGCGGGTCCCGCGAGCGCTCGCGAAGAGGCGGTGGCGGGTGCGCGCAAGTTTGAGCCACCGCCGCGCGGGTCGGAGCCCTCCGGTGAGCTCGGTCGGGTGATCGCGCGGGGTGAGCGTATCTTCACCGAGACGCCCCGCTACGCCCGGGCGTACATCGGCAATCCGTTACGCTGCGAGAGCTGTCACCTCGATGCGGGGCGGCTCGCGGACTCCGCGCCCCTGTGGGCGGCGTACGTCCTCTACCCCGCCTATCGCGCCAAGAACCATCACGTCAATACCTTCGCGGAGCGGCTGCAGGGGTGCTTCCGCTACAGCATGAACGGCCGCGCACCGCCGCTCGGCAGCCCGACGCTGGTCGCGCTCGAGACGTACGCATACTGGCTCGCGCGCGGCGCTCCGACCGGCGTGCGGCTTGCGGGGCAGGGCTACCCGCGGCTGAGCGAGCCGCCCCTTCCCCCGAACTACGCGCGCGGCGCCCAGCTTTACGCCGAGCGCTGCGCGCTTTGCCACGGGATCGACGGTGCCGGCCAGGCGAACGCCGCGGGCCAAGCGGTGTTCCCCGCGCTGTGGGGCAGGGCCTCGTTCAACTGGGGCGCCGGGATGGCCTCGATCGATCAGGCTGCCGGCTTCGTCGCGGCCAACATGCCGCTCGCGCTCGGAGGAACCTTGAGCGTCCAGCAGGCCTGGGACGTTGCGCTCTACCTCGACGCGCATGAGCGGCCGCAGGACCCCCGCTTCACCGGGTCCGTCGTCGCGACGCGCGCGCGGTTTCACGATTCCGCCGAGTCCATGTACGGGCGGGTGGTGAACGGCCACCTGCTCGGCAGCGGCGCGGCCGCTGCTCCACTCGCCCGCTGAGGTGCGGCGCTCGATTCGGACCGACGCCGATGGCGGTCACTCGGCGGTCGACGCGGCGAGCTCCGGGGCCGTCCGCTGGAGCATGCCGATGAATGCGGCGCACACGACGAGCACGCCGGCAATCGACAGAAAGAGCGCCGCCGAGCCGGGGGCGAGCTGCTCGATCCAGCCGCCGATGTAGGGCCCGAGAATGGCCCCGAGGCGCCCGACACCGAGCTCGACGCCCACGCCCGTGCTGCGAATCTCGGTGTCGTAGAGCGCGGCGGTGCGGTTGTTGAGCACCGTCTGCGCACCCATCACGAAGAATCCCGCGACGGCGAGCGCGGCCACGTCGGTCGCCGGGAGTCTCACGAGCGCGATGGCGGTGACGCTCGCCGCGCCGAGCAGCCAGCTTGCGAGCAGCGTTCGATCCCGTCCCGCCCGATCGGCGATCGAGCCGCAGCCGATGCCGCCCACCACCGCCGCAGACTGCAGCAGCGCTCCGTACGCGAAGCTCGTGCCGATGTGAGCGCCGCGCTCGAGCATGATTTGCGGCGTCCAGCTCGAGAGGCCGAAGATCGCAAAGAGCGACAGGCCCGAGCACGTCCACACGATGAGCGTGCCCCTGCGAACCGCCGGGGCGAGCAGCAATGCGAAGGACCCGCGATGCGCCGCGTCCTCGCCGGAGGAGAATTCGGCCTCGCGGTAGCGCTCGGCACGGCCCGCGCACAGTCGCGCCATGACCGCGCGCAGCTCGCGCTGCCGGCCGCGGATCGCGAGGAAGCGCGGCGACTCCGGCAGCAGGACGGCGGCGAGCGCCGCGACCGGGGCCGCGAGCGCGCCCACACCGAAGAGCGCCGTCCAGCCATGCGACGGGGCGAGCGCGAGACCGGCGAGCGCTGCCGCCACCCCACCAATCGACCAACCGGACATCATCCATCCGACGAG
>Ga0335072_10014610_pt1 | contig 11154 bp, 11 predicted proteins | sample Lox_Sample_21_FD_206725 | JGI IMG/M metagenome (GOLD analysis project Ga0335072, IMG submission 206725) | Soil microbial communities from Loxahatchee National Wildlife Refuge, Florida, United States - Lox_Sample_2.1 | ecosystem: Environmental > Terrestrial > Soil > Wetlands | place: USA... | reverse complement strand
GATTAGGGCTTGTTCGGCCGCGCAGTCAGCTTCGATTGTTTTCGAACAAGCCCTGAGCCCGGCCAACGCCGCGCCTCCGCTGACGGTGGTTCGTGGCGGCGCCTTCGCGCCCTGGTCCGCCCGCTACGGGGCCGCCGGGATCCGCGGCGCACGGGCCGATAACGCCCGCGGCGGCCGATGGCCGGTGCGGGAAAGCGATCCGCGGTCGCGCCGGCGATCAGGCAAGCTTGCGGAACCGTTCCGTTGTCTACGCGCCGATGGTAGGATCGTAGCCAGGCCGGCGAAATCCATGCACGTAAAGGAAGAGCCATGTTGAATCGCATCGTGTTGGCCGCCCTGGCCGCCGGATCGCTCGGTCTCGCCGGCACCGCGCAGGCGGCGGGAGATGCCGCGGCGGGCCAGGCAAAGGCCGCGAGCTGCGGCATGTGCCACGGCCCGCAGGGCCAGGGCACGCAGATGGGCCCGAAACTGGCCGGCGAAGACCCAGCCAAGTTCATCCAGGCGATGAACGACTACAAATCCGGCAAGCTCGACAACGCCATGATGAAGGCGCAGGCGGCCTCGCTCAGCGACGAAGACCTTGCCAACCTGGCAGCCTACTACGCGTCGCTGAAGTAAGCGCCCGGCAGCTTGCGCGTTCGACCGTCCGGCAGCCCGGCCTGATCTCCGACAGGAGGAAAGCAATGCCCCGCATCATCCTGGTGGCGTTGATTGCCGGAGCCGTGGGGGTCGCCGGCGTTGCCCAGGCGGCCGGCGACGCCGCGGCGGGGAAGGACCGGTCCACGGCCTGTGCCATGTGTCACGGCCCGGAGGGTCAGGGGACACAGATGGCTCCCAGGCTGGCCGGAAAGGATCCCGCGGCGTTCGTTCAGGCGCTGGAGGACTTCAAGTCCGGCAAGAGGGACAATCCGATCATGAAAGTGCAGGCCTCGATGCTGAGCGCGGACGATGAAGCAAACCTGGCGGCCTACTACGCGTCGCTGCAATAGACGCCGCAGCCGGATACAATGCGCGGAGGCGCGCCGGACGGTACTGGAACGATCCGGTGGCATTCCCGGGCGGTACATGAAAGAATAAGGGGGTAAAGCCGACGCAGCCGTCACGCCATGCACTATCAGACTCCGACCCTGGATGATCCACGCGCGCCGTCGAGACACGGGTGGCCGCGCGGCGGAGGATGCCGTTCAAAAAGGACGCCGCTATGAGAAAACGTTATGCTGCCGCGTTGTCGATCATGCTCGCCGCGGGGCCGCTGTCCGGCCTTGGTCTGGTGGTGCCGTCGCAGCCGGCACGTGCCGCGGACCAGCAAATGAGCTTCAAGGACGACGTGCAGCCGATTTTCAAGCTGTACTGCGTGTCATGCCACCAGGCGCCGAACGGCGAAGGCTACAAGGTGAGCGGGCTGAACCTGACGACGTATCAGGGCGTCATGAAGGGCACCAAGTACGGCCCGATGATCGTGCCGGGCAATGCGGACTACAGCAACCTGATGTGGCTGCTGGATTGGAAAGCGAGTCCGCAACTGCGCATGCCGCATGGCAAGAAGCAGCTGCCGATCGGTGAGCGCGACATCATCCGCGCGTGGATCAACCAGGGCGCCAAGGATAACTGAGGCCGGCCTGCCGGCGCTGGGCGACATCTTGCCTCGGCGCGGGGCGAGGCGTTGCGGCGGCACAGGCGCGGGGCATCGGCCAGTCCTTCACGTGGCGCGAGGCGGGTCCGGGCAAGCCGTCGACCGCAAAAACCTGGACAGCCTTCCGTCGCGGCGCGCCCGCAGTCCTGCGCCCGTTGGCTTACCTCGATTTTCGCGACGCGCTGCCAGGAATCCGCTGATCGCGCGGGATTCGGGGGTTCAGGATCGCAAGGTCGGCAGTAGGCCAGGAACGCCACGAAGATATCGGCTTCGGTGGGGCACCGGTTTGAAGGTGGATCTCAAAGCAGCACCAGGTCGTCGCGGTGGACGATTTCGTCGCGGCCGCGCCAGCCCAGTATCGTTTCGATTTCGTCGGAGCGGTGGCCGATGATGCGCTGGGCGTCGGCGCTGCCATAGGCGCACAGGCCGCGGGCCAGGGGCGTGCCATCCGGTCCGGCGATCACCACCGGGTCGCCGCGCAGGAAACTGCCTTCCACCGCCCGGACGCCGGCCGGCAGCAGCGAGCGGCCGGCGCGCAAGGCACGCACCGCGCCGGCATCCACCACCAGCGTGCCAAGCGGTGCCAGGGCGCCGGCGATCCAGCTCTTGCGCGCGGTGCGGCCTTCGGGCGCGGGCAGGAACCAGGTGCAGCGGGCGCCGCCGGCCAGAGCGGTCAGCGGGCGATCGGTGTGGCCGAGCGCGATCGCCATGGCGCAGCCCGCCTGGGTGGCGATCCGCGCTGCCGCCAGCTTGGTGCGCATGCCGCCCGAGGAGTAGCCGGGGGGCGGTTCGCCGCCCATCGCCTCGATCTCGGGCGTGATCGTCTCGACCAACGGGATGTGGACCGCGGCCGGATCGCGGCCAGGGTCGGCGGTGTACAGCCCGTCGATGTCGGACAGCAGGATCAGCGCATCGGCCTGCAGCATCTCGGCGACCCGGGCGGCCAGGCGGTCGTTGTCGCCAAACCGGATCTCCGCCGTGGCGACGGTGTCGTTCTCGTTGATCACCGGGATGCAGCCGAGCTGCAGCAGCGTGTTCAGCGTCGCCCGCGCATTGAGGTAGCGCCGGCGGTCTTCGGTGTCGCCCAGGGTGAGAAGAAGCTGGGCGGCAGTGAGCGTCTCGGCGGAGAGCGCCTCGGACCACGCCTGGGCGAGGCGGATCTGGCCGACCGCGGCGGCGGCCTGCTTCTCCTCCAGGCGCAGGCGCTTCTGGTTCAGGTGCAGCGCGCGCCGGGCCAGAGCAATGGCACCGGAGGAGACCACGATCACGTCGACCCCACGCTGGTGCAGGGCTGCGATATCGGCGGCAACGCCGGCCAGCCAGGCGGAACGGGGGGCGGCTTCGTCGGAGTCCACCACCAGGGCGCTGCCGATTTTCACCACCAGCCGGCGGGCCGTACCGAACATCCCCTCTGTCGCTTGCGGGAGAGGGTCAGGGTGAGAGTGCTGCATGTGGCACCCTTAACCCACCTTGATCCGTTTCGCGGCTCGATCCCGTTTCGCGGCTCGATCCCGTTTCGCGGCTCGATCCCGTTTCGTGGGCGAGGGAACCCAGTGCCCGCAGCACCTCCGGCACGCCCTGGCCGCTGACACCGGACAGCAGCATCACGTCCCGTCCCGATGCCTTGCGCAATGCCGCCAGCCGCGCCGACGCCTCCCGCGGTGTCATCGCATCCGCCTTGTTCAGCCCGATCAGCTCCGGCTTTTCCGCCAATCCCCCGCCGTAGGCCGCCAGCTCTTCCCGCACGGTCCGCCAGGCCCGCACAACGTCGCCCGCGGCCCCGTCGACCAGGTGCAGCAGCACGGAACACCGCTCCACGTGCCCGAGGAACCGGTCGCCCAGGCCGGCGCCTTCGTGCGCGCCCTCGATCAGGCCGGGGATGTCCGCGATCACGAACTCCTCGGTCGCATTCAGCCGCACCACGCCGAGCTGCGGGTGCAGCGTGGTGAACGGATAGTCGGCGATCTTCGGCCGCGCCGCGGAGACCCGTGCCAGGAAGGTGGATTTGCCGGCGTTCGGCAGCCCCACCAACCCGACATCGGCGATCAGCTTCAGTCGCAGCCAGACCCAGCGCTCCTCGCCAGGAAAACCCTTGGTCGCCTTGCGCGGCGCCCGGTTGGTCGACGATTTGAAATGCGTGTTGCCGAAGCCGCCGTCGCCGCCGCGCAGCAGGACGAGACGCTTGCCGGGGGTGTCCATGTCGGCCAGGAGCGTCTCGCGGTCCTCGGCCAGGATTTCGGTGCCGACCGGGACCTTGATCGCAATATCGGGTGCGCCCGCCCCGGTGCGGTCGCTGCCGGCGCCATTGCCGCCCTTCCGGGCGCGGAAATGCTGCGTGTAGCGAAAGTCGATCAGGGTGTTCAGGTCGCTGGCCGCCTCGAACACGATGTCGCCGCCCTTGCCGCCGTTGCCACCGTCGGGTCCGCCGAATTCCAGGAATTTCTCGCGCCGGAACGCCACGACGCCGTCGCCGCCGTCGCCGGATCGCAGGTAGATCTTGGCCTGGTCGAGGAACTTCATGTCACCCGTCCGATGGCCGGATCGCCCGCCGGCCACGGCTTGCCACGGAAACAGAACGGGGGCCGGCTGCGCTGCCGGCCCCCGTTGAAAACCCTCCGGTCCGGACGCTCAGGGCTTGTTCGAAATCAATCGAATTTGATTATTAGTCGAACAAGCCCCAAGCCTTTGTTTTGGGCGGCAGCTTTGCCGGCGTGCTGACGCACTCATTTGCCGGCGCTGCCTTATTCGGCCGCGGCCGGCAACGGTCGCACCGAGATATGCACGCGATCATCGGCGCGGCGGCGGAACTCCACCTGCCCGTCGATCAGCGCGAAGATGGTATGGTCGCGGCCCAGGCCGACATTCTCGCCCGGACGCCATTTGGTGCCGCGCTGGCGGACCAGGATGTTGCCGGCCATCACCTGCTCGCCGCCGAACTTCTTGATGCCGAGGCGCCGGCCCTCGGTATCGCGCCCGTTGCGGGACGAGCCGCCTGCCTTCTTGTGTGCCATGCTGCGTTACTCCTGATGCGGCGCGCCGGGCGGGGCTTGTTCAGGTTGCTCACCGGTTTCGAGCGCCAGCGATTCGACCACGTCCATGGCTGCCGGGCCAGCGGCGAGCTCGGCCGGCGGCTCGGGGGCGGGTTCGAACGCGGGCTCGACCGTGGTCGGGTGGGTCTCGAGCGCCCGCTGGGCGGACACCTCGCTGCCGGCCTCGACGACGGGCGGAGCGCCTTGCCCCGATGGCTCGCCCGATTCGAGTGAAAGCGAATCAACCACGTCCATCGCGGCCGGGCCGGGCGCGATTTCGGCCGGCGGCGCGGCGGCGGGTTCGAAATGGGTGGGATGGTCGGCTGCCGGATCGAACGCCGCGGGCTCGGCGAGCGCCGTGCCGTCCTTGGCGAAGCCCGCCACCCGCAGCACCGTCACATGCTGGCGGTGCCCGTTCCGCCGGCGGCTGTTCTGCCGGCGGCGCTTCTTGAAGATGATGACCTTGTCCAGCCGGTCCTGCGCGATGACCGTCGCGGTGACCTCGGCGCCGGCGACGACCGGAGAGCCGAGCGTCAGCCCGTCGGCGGTGCCCAAAGCGAGCACATCCGTGAACGTCACGGTGGCGCCCGGCTCGGCTTCCAGCTTCTCCACCTTCAGCACTGCGTTGGGGGTAACGCGGTACTGCTTCCCGCCGGTGCGGATCACAGCGAACATCGGATCGGACTTTCCCAAGACAACACGGGCCGCGGGGAGGGCCCGGCGGCCAGAAGAGCGGGGGTTATAGCGGGGAAGGCGGGGGAGTCAACGCAGCTGGGCCAAGCGGGCCGATGGCTTCGTCGCCTGTCCGTGCTTTCTTTGGTATGATGCCCGAAGGAGGCCGTCATGACCGACAGCAAGTACGAGATCGACTGGTCGGAATGCCCCGACGTTGAGCGGATCGAAGGCAAAGTGTCCGGCAAGTGGATCGTCAAAGGCAAAAGGATCATGGCCGATGGCGTGATCGAGAACGCCGAGGGCGGCGTTTCGCTCGAGGAACTGACGACCGACGTTTGCCCAAATCTCGGGATCGAACGGGCCGGGCGGATCATCGCGTACGCGCATGCGCATACCGCCGGACTGCATGTTTGAGCCACATTCTGCTCGACGAGAGCGTGCCCGCTGCTCTGCGGCGGTTGCTGCCAGGTCACGATGTTCGATCGACCATCTATATGGGATGGTCTGAACTGAACAATAGAGAACTGATCGCACGAGCGGAGGCCGAGGGATTTGCGACTTTCATCACCGCCGACCAGGGCATCCGCTAGCAACAGAACATGGCAGGCCGCCGGTTGATCTTGATCGTTCCTGATACGAACTTCTGGCCGGCGATCAGGGCCGGCTACCAGCCGATCCTCCACGCAATCGAGTCCACGCCTCCCGGTGCTTATGCGACTGTCGCCATCCCGGCGTCGTGGCATTGTAAACGGCCCGATTCCCAACGTTGAGTGCATACCTATCGCGGGGATATTGCCGTCGCCCTACTTTCGGACCGCGGAGTAATAGCGTCATACGGAGCGCCTCGTCGCACCCAGTACGCTCGACTAAACCGCCGCACGCATGATGCTGTCATATTCGAAAGCGAGGGTAGCGGGATGGGGCAGGTCCTGGTCAGAAATCTGGATGTTTGTGTTGTCGCCGCATTGCGGCGCAAGGCCGAACTGCACGGACATTCGTTGGAGCAGGAATTGCGTCTTGCACTGACGATGACGGCGCGGCTTGCACCCGAGGAGCGTGTCATCCTGTCACGCCGGGTCCGCGGCATGACGCCTTCTTCCGTTCGACAGACCGACAGCGCCGATCCGATCCGTGAGGATCGCGATACACGGTGATCCTCGTCGTCGATGCCAGCGTCGCCTGCACGGGTTTATCGCCGAGGCCCAATCGGACATAGCCGAGCTGTTGTTGCATGACGGCGCCGCGCTGCTTGCGCCGAATTCACAGTAAACGCCAGCCGATCCTCAAATGCGAACGAACGCTCTGGCGGTCAGGATGGTGGCGGGACCGATGAACTCATGTCCCGATCCCTGCCAACTAAGGGCTTGTTCGAAAACAGTCGAATTGGTTGCACGGTCGAACAAGTAAGAAGGGCAAAACCCCGGGCACGCAGGTGCAGCATGATCGGGGGGCAGCCAACGGAGCGGCGGAAATCCGCCACTGTTGCGGCTGTGGGAAGCGAAACAAGGACTGACTTTACATAACTTGCCCGGGGTTTTGCCGGTATTACTCGAACAAGCCCTAAGCCTTTGTTTTGATCGGCAGCTTTGTCGGCGTGCTGACGCACTTATGTGCCGACGCTGCCTAATCGTCCAAAAAGCTCCGCAGCTTGCGGCTCCGGCTCGGGTGCTTCAGCTTCCGCAGCGCCTTCGCCTCGATCTGCCGGATTCTCTCCCGTGTCACGTTGAACTGCTGCCCGACCTCTTCCAGCGTATGGTCGGTGTTCATGCCGATCCCGAACCGCATGCGCAGCACGCGTTCCTCGCGCGGCGTCAGCGACGACAGCACCCGCGTCGTCGCCTCGCGCAAATTCGCCTGGATCGCCGCTTCCAGCGGGATCACCGCCGCCTTGTCCTCGATGAAATCGCCCAGGTGCGAATCTTCCTCATCGCCGATCGGCGTCTCCAAGGAGATCGGCTCCTTGGCGATCTTCAGAACCTTCCGCACCTTTTCCAGCGGCATGCCCAGCTTGTCCGCCAGTTCTTCCGGCGCCGGCTCCCGGCCGATCTCGTGCAGCATCTGCCGCGACGTGCGCACCAGCTTGTTGATCGTCTCGATCATGTGCACCGGAATGCGGATCGTCCGCGCCTGGTCGGCAATCGAGCGGGTGATCGCCTGGCGGATCCACCACGTCGCATAGGTGGAGAACTTGTACCCCCGGCGGTATTCGAACTTGTCCACCGCCTTCATCAACCCGATGTTGCCCTCCTGGATCAGATCCAGGAACTGCAGCCCGCGATTGGTATATTTCTTCGCGATCGAGATCACCAGGCGCAGGTTCGCCTCGATCATCTCCTTCTTCGCCCGCGCGCTGTCGCGCTCGCCCCGGCTCACCGTCTGGAACACGCGGCGGAATTCGCTGATCGGCAGCCCGGCGTCGTTCGCCACCGCCGCGATCTGCGAGCGGACATTGGCGATGTCATCGCTGTGGCGCTGCACGAACGGCTTCCAGCCACGGCCCGGCAGCACCAGCACCTTGTCGGTCCAGTTCGGGTCCAGTTCGTCGCCGCGATAGTTCTTCAGGAACTCCTCGCGGCTGACCTTCGACCCCTCCGCCATCCGCAGCAACTGGCCTTCCAGCGTGGTCAGCCGCTGATTGAGCTGCTTGAGCTGCGTCACCAGCTCCTCGATGCGATTGTTGTGCAGCCGCACCTGGCCCACCTTCTGCACCAGTTCGTCGCGCGACTTCTCATACGTCTTCTCGGATCGCGAGCTGATATCCTCGCCGCTGGTCATCGTCTCCAGTCGGCGGTACGACATCTTGTGCAGCTTCTTGTAGAGCGCCTCGATCTCCTCGAACGTCGCCAGCACCTCCGGCTTCAGCTTTTCTTCCAGTGCCGACAGGGAGATTCCGGGACCTTCGCCCTCATCGTCGTCCATGTCCTCGCCGGCGCCGTCGAAGCTGTCGGCCGCCGGGGCGCCACCGCCGTTCGTTGCGGCCTCGGGCGGCGCGCTGCCGTCGCCGCTCGGCGCACCGGCGCCCTGCGTCGCCTCCAGATCGATGATGTCGCGCAGCAGCATCCGCCCGGCCTTGAGCTGGTCGTGCCAGGTGATGATCGCCTTGAAGGTCAGCGGGCTCTCGCACAGCCCGCCGATCATCATGTCGCGGCCGGCTTCGATGCGCTTGGCGATCGCGATCTCACCCTCGCGGGACAGCAGCTCCACGCTGCCCATCTCGCGCAGATACATCCGCACCGGGTCGTCCGTGCGCCCCAGGCTCGCCTCATCGACGTTCCCGGTCGGCTCTTCTTCCTCGGCCTCTTCGGTTTTTTCCGCCTTGGGCGGCGGCGGCTCACCCTCCTCCGCCTCCTCCGCCTCAACGACCTGGATGCCCATTTCGTTGAAATTCGCCATCACATCTTCAATCTGCTCCGAGCTGTTCTGCTCGGGCGGCAGTACGGCGTTCAGCTCGTCGAAGGTGATGTAGCCGCGCTCCTTGCCCCTGGCGATCAGCCGCTTGACGGCGACGGTCTGCACATCGAGCAAGGTTGCTTCCACGTCTTGCTCGGCGGTGACGGTGTCGGAGGCAACAGAGGGTTTCGTCGCCATCGTTAGACGCTCTCCTTCAGTCGTCGAGGCGCCGGCTCTGGCACGGCGCCCCCTGAATCACGCGGAATGGAATCATGCGGCAAGTTCCACCCCGTCCGGTTCACCGGCCATCACTTTGTTGAGGGCTGCCTTCAACGACAGCGCCCGCCGCTGGGTTTCTTCGGTGAGGTTCAATGCGGCTTCGGTCTCGGCCAACTTCACCTCTTCACGCAGATGGTCCAGGTTGAGGAACCCGAAAATGTGCCACCATCCGGCTTCGGCCTCTGCGGGCATCGCGGCAGGGAGCGCACAGGCGGGCAGCGGCACCGGGGCGGCTGCGAGAACCTGGTCGATCTCCGCCTGCAATCCAGACATCGTGAGGTGGTCGATCAAAGCCCGCGAGTCAAGCACATGGGCCTGATCCTGGGTCCGGTCCTGGACCTGGTCCACCCATGCCCGGATCGCATCCCGCAATTGGGCCAACGGCGCCGCCAGCATGATCGCCGCATAGGCATGATCCACGTCGTGCAACAACTCGGGGTGGTGCAGCAGGATGGCGGTCAGGATACGGACGCGTTCCGCGCCGGTGCCGTGCGCGGACGGCTGCGGGCGGGGGGTGCTTCGCGATGGCGCCGCGCGATAGGCCCCACCCGGGGATGCCGCGCGCTCCCGCCGGCGATCGGCATAGAAGCGGCCCCGCAGCGCGTCGCGGTACTCTCCCGCCAGCGCCTTGTCCGGGATGCGGCGTGCCGCCTCGTCCAGGCGGTTGAGGAAGGCGGCACGTTGCTCCGGCGTGTTGCCGCCGGTGGCGTCCCGGAGCAGGTCGTACAGCGCCTCAGCCATTGGCCGGGCAGCATCCAGGGTGGCCTGGAAACCAGCGGCGCCCTGGCGGCGCACCAGAGTGTCCGGGTCCTCTCCCCCCGGCAGCGTGGCAATTTGCAAGGTGCGATCCGTTGCAAGCATCGGCAGCACCAGATCGGCGGCACGCGCGGCCGCCCGGGCGCCGGCCGCGTCGCCGTCGAAGCACAGCACCGGCGACGGTGACAGCCGCCACAATTCCTCCAGTTGCTCCTCGGTCAAAGCGGTGCCGAGCGGTGCCACCGCACCGCCGAACCCGGCCTGGTGCAGCGCGATCACATCCATGTAGCCCTCGACCACCACCAGGGCCGCGCCGCCGCGCACCGCCTCGCGCGCCAGGTCCAGCGCGTAAAGGTTACGCCGTTTGGAGAACAGCCCGGTCTCCGGGCCATTGACGTATTTGGGCTGTCCGTCGCCAAGAATGCGGCCCCCAAAACTGATCACACGGCCGCGGCGGTCCCGGATGGGAAACATCACGCGGTTGAAGAAAAGGTCGTGGGTACGACCGGTTTCATCATCGTGTCGCATCAGCCCGGACGCGATCAGTTGATCTTGCGTGATGCCATCCCGGCCGAGATCGGCGCCCAGCGCGCCGCGTCCCTCGCCCGACCAGCCGAGGCCGAAGCGGCGGATGGTCTCCTCGGTCAGGCCGCGTCCGCGCAGATAGGCCAGGGCGTGGCGGCCCTCGGGCAGATAAAGGCGGCGCTGGTAGCTGGCCTGGGCCGCTATCAGAACACTGGCCAGGTCCTGCTGGCGGCGGTCGGCCTCGGCCGCTTCGGGGGTCGGTTTCGGCACCTCCAGGCCGGCTTCCGCGGCCAGTTGCTGCACCGCCTCCATGAATCCGGCGCCCTGAGTCTGCATGACGAAGCTGATCGCATCGCCATGCGCGCCGCAGCCGAAACAGTGGTAGCCGTCCTCATACACGTAGAAGCTGGGGGTCTTCTCGTTGTGGAACGGGCAGCAGCCCTTCATCTGCCGCCCCGAGCGCGCCAGTTTCACGCGCCGGCCGATCACCGCCGCCAGCGGTGTGCGGCTGCGAAGTTCTTCCAGGAAGGTGGGAGACAGGGCCATCCAGCACCCGCGCGCCGTTACCGGCTGTTTGCGGGGAGCGAGGCGGCGAAGCAAGTCCGGTCACGACGCCAGAAGTCGACCGGCTCCGGGCCACGCGGCGCCGTTGCATCCAGCCGCGGGCCGCGCGCCACGCCGGCGCTCAGCACGCGAGGACACAGGACGCGCGCGGGGCTTCGGCCGGCGAGACCCCGGCCATCAATGCCCGGCGCCGTGCCCCGCGCCCGGCGCAAGCACGTAGGTCCGCGAGCAATACGGGCACACCACGGAATTCGCCTCGATGTACAGGAACACCCGCGGGTGCCCCAGCGGGCCGTCGCCGCC
>Ga0335072_10014608_pt1 | contig 11155 bp, 11 predicted proteins | sample Lox_Sample_21_FD_206725 | JGI IMG/M metagenome (GOLD analysis project Ga0335072, IMG submission 206725) | Soil microbial communities from Loxahatchee National Wildlife Refuge, Florida, United States - Lox_Sample_2.1 | ecosystem: Environmental > Terrestrial > Soil > Wetlands | place: USA... | reverse complement strand
GGAAACAGAAAGAACGACCATGCGCGTGATGACCGTGGCAGCCGGGGCCGCTTTGATGGTGCTGTGCTCGCTCTCCGCAACCAAGGCGCAGGTGGCGGCGCAGTATTTCCCGCCCGATCTTGGCGACCCGACCGCCCTTGCCTGCGATACGCTTGCCGGCCCTCCCAACGATCCGCAGCGCGTCGGGAGCGGCAAGGAGATCGAGGAAATCGACACCGCCCAGGCGCTTCCCGCCTGCCAGGCGGCGGCGCAGCGCGTCCCGGCGCGCCCCCGGTATCAATATCTCTATGGCCGCGTGCTGATCGCGGCCGGGCACGATGCCGAGGCCGCGCAGCAATTTGCCGCGGCCAACGGCGGAGGCAGCGCGGCAGGCGCGGCGGCGCTCGGCAGCCTCTATGCCAACGGCGCCGGCGTTGCCGCGGACCCGGCGAAGGCGGCCGCCCTCTTTCAGCGCGCGGGTGATGGCGGCGATCCCGACGGCTACGCCTTGCTCGGTCTGCTGCTCGTCGACGGCAATCCTCCGAATTATATCGAGGCGGCGTCGTGGTTCGAGCGGGCGGCGCGAGCCGGATCGCTGGCGGGCGAGACCTATCTCGGCGAGCTTTACGCCAATGGCGCGGGCGTGCCGCGGGACCCGCAAAAGGCGGTGAGCCTGTTTCAGCAGGCGGCGAGCCGCGATCCCGAGGCGATGGCCGACCTCGGCATCGCCTATTTCGCGGGTGTCGGGGTCGAGCGCGATCCTGCCGTGGCGGCGCGCTGGCTCTACCGGCCGGCGCAGCTTGGCTATGTCCAGGCGCAGGACCTTCTCGGCTACCAATACGAGACCGGCGACGGCGTCGCGCAGAACGCGGACTATGCGATCGGCTGGTACCGCCAGTCGGCGGCGCAGGGCAGCCCGTTCGGCATGACGCACCTCGCCGAGCAATTGAGCGCCGAGAACCAGGGCGCGGACGGCGTGCCGTTTCTCCGCAAGGCGGCGGAGAGCGGCTACACCGCCGCCGAAGCCGATCTCGCCATCGACTATGATTCGGGCGTCGATGGCGTGCCCAGGGACGCGCGACAGGCGGCTTTCTGGTACGCGAAGGCCGCGCGTCAGGGCAACGCGTTCGCCGCGGTGAGGCTGGGCGAACATTTCGAGCATGGCGATGGGGTCGATCGCGACCTGGCGAAGGCAAGAGAGCTCTATCAGCGGATCGCCGGCCAATATCCCGACCGCACCGGCGACGCGGCGCGGCTCGATCTCGCGCGGCTGGACCGCGCCTCGGCACTCGAGACGCAAGCCGCGTCGTCCGCGCCGGTGCCGGCATCCCCGCCACCACGCCGCCCTTTGCCGAGCGGTCCTCAATCGGCCTCGGATGAGCGGACCGAGGATGTGCTGATCCTCGGCGCCATCGTCATCGGTGCCGCGTGGCTCCTGTCGGCTCAAGCTCCGGGTCGTCCGATACCGGCGGCGCGTCGTTCCCACCGATTCAGCCGATCGACCCTACCCAAGGTTCCGCGTTCGCCGGCGCCCCGTGCTGGCCCAAAGGTTCCACCGGCTGCTGGTGATGCCGCTCCGGGCTCGGCGGCGCTCATTCTCCCTTGAAAGGAAGAATGACGGAAAGCGCCTGCTCCGGCTGCTCCTCCATGATCCAGTGGCCGGCATCCTTTATCACCGCGCTGCGCACATTCGCTGCGGCGAAGCCGATTTCGGTCGCGAGCGCGGCGCCAAAGGAATGGTCGCCGCCGATCGCCAGCACCGGCATCGTCAGCTTGCCCTTCTCGACAAGCTGCCGGTTGTCGATCGCGTCTTGCGCGAAGGCGGCGAACTGTCCGCTGAAGGCGCTGTGGATCGCGCCGGGGCGCGCATAAAGCGCGGCATAGTGGTCGCGCGTTTGGTCGTCGATGCGGGACGGGTTCGCCGACAGCTCGTTATAGAAGCGGTCGAGCAAAATGCGCTCGCGTCCCGCCACCAGCCGCTCGGTATCGGGCCCGCGGAAGTTGAAGTGCCAAAGCCTCGGGTCTTTCACCATCTCGTCCCAATGGCCGAGCCCCGGCAGCGGCGCGTCCATCGCGACCCATCGCGTCACGCGCTGGGGAAACTGTGCCGCGAACGCATAGCCGACCATGAGGCCGATATCGTGGGTGACGAGCGCCGCGTCCCGGACCCCAAGTTGATCCAGAATCGCGGCAAGGTCCCGCGCCTGCGCCACTTTTTCATAGCCGCCATCGGGATGGGACGAGAGCCCCATGCCGCGCAAGTCGGGAACGATGACCGCGTGGTCCTCGACCAGCACCCGGGCGAGCGGCACCCACATGTCGCCGGTGTCGCCGAAGCCGTGAAGAAGGACGATGGCGGGTCCTCGGCCGCCCACGCGGACATATTGGCTGCCGTCCGTCACCGGCATCTGCCTGGCACTGAATCCCTCGGGCCAAGTGCCAACCGGCATGACGTTTTCCTTCGTTGAGCGCAGCCTGGATCACTCTAGCTTGGCCCATGTCAGGGCCACAACAACTCATAGAGCCCGCACGGGCAATGTGGTAGAACGATGCCAACTTACATCGAGAGCCCGTGAGACGCCGCGATTTCATCGCGTTGCTTGGTGGCACCGCCGCTGCCCGCCCGGTTGCCGCTCGCGCGCAGCAGCGGCCTGCCGCACCCGTCGTCGGATTTTTGGCCGATGGAACGCCCGAGGGGTTTGCACCCCGGCTCGTCAGCATCGAGCATGGGCTTTCCGAAACGGGTTTTTTCGAAGGCCAGACGGTCGCTATCGAGCCGCGGTGGGCGCGCGGGAATTATGACGTGCTGCCCTCGCTCGCAAGCGATCTCGTTGGTCGCAAGGTATCGGTGATCGTCGCCGTCGGCAGCGAGAAGGTCACGCGCGCGGCCATGGGCGCGACCACGACGATTCCGATCGTCGGCGTCGCCGCGGGCGACCCCGTCAAACGGGGTCTTGTCGCCAGCATAAACCATCCGGGCGGGAACCTGACCATCGTGAGCCTCTTCACGTCGAGCAGCAATGCGCTCGTCGCGAAACGCGTGGAACTGCTGCACGAACTGTTGCCCAAGATCACGACTGTAGGGTGGCTGGTCGATCAGAACATCCTCGACTTTGACGACGAGCATCGCGACATAGAGGGTGCCGCGGCGGCATTCGGGCTGAAAGTGGCGGTTGCGCACGTGGACGCGCGCACCGATTTCAACGCCGCTGTCGCATCGCTCGTTCGGGAAGGCTCCGGCGCGCTCATCGAGACTGGCCCGATCCTGTTCAACAACCGAGCGCAAATCATCGCCGCCGCGGCGCGCGCCGATGTTCCGATGTTGTACGAATGGCGCACCTTCGTCGATGAAGGCGGGCTCATGAGCTATGGCAGCGACATGAACTCCATTTATCGGCAAGCCGGCATTTATGCCGGCCGCGTCCTTCAGGGCGAAAAAGTCGGCGATCTGCCGGTCGTCGAGCAAAGCAGGATCGAATTGATCATCAACCTCAAGACGGCCAAGACGCTGGGCGTCGGCTTCCCGATCACGGTGCTCGGCCGCGCCGACGAGGTCATCGAATAACCATTCCCCGCCTCTGTTTTTTAACGAATCATCCAATCGTCGTCCCCGCGAAAGCGGGGACCCAGGCCCCCGTTTTCGCGGGGGCGACGACCCTGTTTCGCTCCGGGTGGATCGCGCTCTAGCGCGGCGCCGGCCCCTGGGCGAATCCGATGGCGATCCGGTTCCAGGCGTTCATCAGCGCGACCGCATAGGTGATGTTGGCGATCTGCTTGCCGTCATAATGCCGTGTCAGCGGCTCGTAGGCGGCGTCGGGCGCGTGGGTCTCGGCGACGTGCGTCAAAGCCTCGGCCCACTCGAGCGCGGCCTTTTCGGCGGCCGAGAAATAGGGGCCCTCGCGCCACCCGGCGAGACCATCGAGCCGGTCGTTCGTCTCGCCCACCTGACGCAGGTCGCGCGCATGCAGGTCGACGCAATAGGAACAGCCATTGATCTGCGACACGCGCAGGAACAACAGATCCATGAGCCGCTTGTCGAGGCCCGCGTGCAGCAGCGCGGCGTTCACCCCTGCCATCGCCTTCACGGGTTCGGGCGAGAGCGTTGCATAATTGAGGCGCATCGTGTCGGTCTCCGGTGGTTGCGATCGGGATGACGCCGCATATTGGCATCGCGCGCCGATGCCGCAATAATCCTGGGCGAAGGAGGCGGGCCCATGTTCAGCGAGATCACGATCGACGAGCCGATCGACAAGATCATCGACGACTGGGATTTCCTGGACGAGCGGGTGGTGCAGAAATTCGCCCGGTTCCGCCCGCTTGGCGACAATATCTATGGCGTGCGGCGGCGTGATCTTTCCGGCAACGCCGTGATCGATCCCATCAAAGGCGACATCTCGCATACGGTCGAGCTGGGACCCAAAGGCATCGTCGAAATCGTGCATGCGCCCATGGCGCTTCACGTCACGACCGGCGGCACCCCGCACCGCGTCCGGCACAATTTCGGCTTCTGGCACATCAACGACATGGACGAGCTTTATCTCGGATTGCCGAACCTGCCGGGCGATCCGTTGGGCCATTACATCGTCATCATGCAGACGCCCAAGGGCAACGAGGGCGATAGCTGGGCGTGGTATTGCGAGACCTGCCTCACGCTTCTCTTCGAGCGGCATTTCCGCACCGGCGAATTCGGCCTGAACGGCCTCTTCAAATCGTCCGAACAAGCGGTGCGCCACTACAACAGCGATCCGCGGCATCGGACCTGCCCCGAATGCGGCCACGTCAATCCCTTGGGCTATGCCTGGAACCCGCACCACGACACGCCCGAGGAACGAGCCGCCCGCGCGCTGTGGTAAGGCTCCCGGCTCTCGATCACGCCGTCATCGCGGTGCGCGACCGCATGGACGAGGCGGTGGAGATTTATCGCGGCCTCGGATTCTTCCTCACCCCGCGCGGCCATCACACGTTGGGCTCGATCAATCACCTCGCCATGTTCGGCGATTCCTATCTCGAGCTGATCGGGTTCGAGCCGGGCGCCGAGACCGTGCGCGCCGAGATCCGGGACGCGCCTCTGGGCTTCAACGCGCTGGTGCTCGGGACCGACGATGCCGAGGCGACGCGGAAGGAGCTGAACGACCGCGGCGTCGCGGCCGATGCGCCCTTGGATTTCTCACGGCCGGTCGCGATCAAGGGCCGCAAGCGCAACGCGCGGTTCCGCACCTTGCGCCCGTCCGAGCCGGCGCCCTTCGGGCGCTTCTATTTCTGCGAGCACCGCACGCGCGAGCTTGTGTGGCGCGATGAATGGATGCGCCACGAGAACGGCGCGAGGACGATCACGCGCGCGGTGATCGCGTCGGCCGAGCCGCGGGTCAGCGCGCGCTATTTCGCGCGGATGTTCGGCGCCGGCGCGGTCCGCACGGCGGAAGGCGGCTATTCCCTCACGCTTCCCAACGCGCGCATCGACATGATCGAGGCGGAGTTCCTCAAGCGTCGCTATGGCGACGCGCTTCCCGACGCGGGCGGGAGAGGCGACCACCTGGCGCTGCTGACCATCGCCGCCGGCTCGGCAAGCCGCATCGTCCCGGCCGCCCAGGCGATGAATGCGTGCCTCGAGTTCGAAACGCCTTGACATTGAACGCAAAATGTGGTATTAATCTCCTTCGGGCGTCATTTTGCCCTTGTGGATCATGTGAAAACGGGGAGAACCCACTTTGCGTTTGTTCGGCGATTATCAATTGTCCTGAAAATCGGGCGAGGCTCGATTAAGCTGGCCTTCACCAAGAAGATCGGGAGGTGGCCCATGGAAGCGCCGAGGAACCACTGGTACTGCGCCGCGTTCGGGCACGAGCTGAAGCGGGCGCCGCTCGGGCGGGTGCTGTTGGGCGAGCCGGTCGTGATGTACCGCACCGAGAACGGCACGCCGGTCGCCTTCGAGGACCGTTGCTGCCACCGCCGTGCGCCTTTGTCGAAAGGCTCGGTCGAAGGCGACAATTTGCGCTGCGGCTATCACGGGCTCGTCTATCGGCCCGACGGCGCGGTGGCGTGGGCGCCGGGTCAGGACCGGATGCCGCCAGGCGCGCGGGTGCGCACCTACCCGATCGTCGAGAAGCACGGCTGGGTCTGGATCTGGATGGGCGATCCGGCGCTCGCCGATCCCGGGGCGGCACCCGCCTATGACAAATACGATCACCCCGACTGGGCGTCCTATGACCAGCGTCTGCCGGTGAAGGCCAATTATTTCCTGGTGGTGGACAATTTGCTCGACCTGTCGCACCTGCCGTTCCTGCACAAGGCCACGATCGGCAGCCCCGAGGACACCAACCCGCAGCTCACCTGGGAGCGCGGGCCCGGCTGGGTCAAGGGTGTACGCGTCGCCCGCGGCCTGTCGCCTTCGGCGCGCAATCTTCAGGAAGGGTTCGACTTCCGCTTCGACCGCACGCAGATCATGCTCTACGAGCCGCCCTCGCACGTGACCATCGACATCCTGACCAACGAGTTCGGCAAAAAGTACGGCGACCCTTCGAGCCGCCTCAACCGGCGCATCGTGATCTATGACTTCATGACGCCGGAAACCGACACGACCTGCCATTATTTCTGGGCGATCGCGCGGGACTATCTGATCCACGACCCGACGCAGACCGAGCTGGGCCTCAAAGCAACGAGCGCCGCCTTCCTCGAGGACAAGCTGATGCTCGAGGCCGAGCAGGCGATCATCGACCTCGATCCGTCCGCGCCGCAGATCGACCTTGTGGGCGACACCGGCGGGCTTCAGGCGCGGCGCATCGTCGAGCGGCTCTTGGCGGACGAGCGGCTGACGACGGAGGCCGCGCAGTAGCGGCGGCTAGCCGGGCGCGACCGGCGTCTCGAGCAGGCGCCACTGTCCGCGGAACAGCGCGACGAGCCGGTCGCCCGCGCTGACCCGCACGTCGTAAGTGGCGCTGCGGCGCGTGCGGGTCTGCTCGACCGCCTCGCCAACGAGGCGCTCGCCGCGTTTCGCCGGGCTCACATAGGTGATGTGCGCGGTCTGGGTCAGGCACGATCCGCCGCGCGAGAGGCAGGCATAAGCCCCCGCCATGTCGGCGAGGGTGAAGATATAGCCGCCTTGGCAAACGCCGTGGCCGCCGACCATGCGGTCCTGCACCACCATGGACAGCCGCGCGAACCCGGCGCGGCCTTCGATCAGCTCGACCCCGAGGTCGCGGCCGACGCCGTTGCGCTCGGCGAGCGCGGTCAAGATCTGCATCGCCTCGGTGTCGGAACTCATCGACTGCCCTCCCCGCGAGGCTGCACTCTAGGGAAGGCAGGTGACAGGGGCAACGCGGCGGCGCGATAATTGGCGGCCAGAGGAGGATCTCCATGCTCGAGCTCTACCACGCCGGCCTCACCACCTGCTCCAAGAAGTCGCGGCTTTGCCTCAAGGAGAAGGGGCTGCCGTACAAGAGCCACTATGTACGTCTCGACCGGTTCGAGCATCACACGCCCGAGTATCTGAAGATCAACCCCAACGGCATCGTCCCGACGCTCGTCCATGACGGCAACGTGGTGATCGAGTCGGGCGTCATCAACGAATATGTCGACGAGGTGTTCCCAGAGACGCCGCTTCGCCCCGCCGATCCGCTGGGCCGTGCGCGCATGCGCGTCTTCTGCAAGATGGCGGACGAGTACGCGCTGCCGGCGACCCGCGTGCCGACCTGGACCCGGACCAAGGCGGCGCAGCTCAAGGCGATGGACGAGCGCGAGTTCGACCGCATCGTCAAAGAGACGCCGCTCGTCGATCATCAGCTCAAGCTGCAGGCGCTGAAGGGCGAGGGCTTTTCCAAGAAGGACTTCGACGAGGCGTACGGCCGGATGGATTACGTCTTCAACCGGACCGAGACGGCGCTCGCCGACGGGCCCTACCTCGCCGGCGCGCACTACACGCTCGCCGACATCGCGATCCTGCCCTATGTCTTCGCCTTCAATCAGGTGCGGCCGGAATTGATGCAGTCGCATCCCCGCACCCGCCAGTGGTACGAGCGCGTGATGGCGCGCCCCGCGGTGCAGGCGACCTACAACCCCTCCGAAGAGGCGCCGGCGCCGGGGCCCGCGCGGTAGGTCGTCAGACCTACCGTGCCAACGGCGCAACCCGACCGACCGTGCCGCGCCACAATTTGAGGCACATCTCTTCCATGTCGTCGAGGTTGTTGCGGCGCTCGGCCACCGCCGTATGCGGCATCAGGATCACATTGCCGCCGGTAAAGGACAAAAGCGGTTCGTCAAGAGGCGTCGGCTCTTTATAGCCCACGTCGAGCGCGAACCCGCCGAGCCGCCCGCTTTTCAGCGCGTCGACCAACGCATCGTGATCGACAAGTTCCGCGCGGGTGACGTTGATCAGCAAGGCGCCGGGCTTCACGCGCTGCAACTGGGCGGGCCCGATGATCCCCCGCGTCGACGCGTTCATCGGCAGCGCCGGCGCGATGAAGTCCGATCCCGTCATCAGCGCATCGAGCGACACATAGCGTGCGCCGAGAACGCCTTCCTCGACCGGGTCAATACGATGCCGCTGATGGTAAAGGACGGTCATGCCGAAGGCCGTCGCGCGCGCCGCGATCTCGCGCCCGATCTCGCCCAGCCCTAGGATGCCCAGGACAGACCCAGCGAGCGTGCGGAAACCGCGGATGCGCGCGAAATTGGAGTTGCCGGTATAGCGCCGGTCGAACGGACGGATATCGAACCCCGCGCCGCGCAAGGCGCTCTCCGTCACGACGCCTTTCAAGTCGCAGATGCGCTTGGCGAGCGCCAACATCAGCGCCATCGCCTGCTCGGCGACCGCGATGTTGACGCGGCGCCGCTGCACCGAGACGCGCACACCACGGGCAAGGCACGCGGCCGCGTCGATATTGGGCGCGACTCCGCCGAATTTCTGGACGATCTTGAGCTTGCCGGCATGCGCGAGCACGCTTTCGTTCACCAAGAAACTCTCGACGATGAGCGCGTCGGCGTCCACGATCTTGGCGATCAAATCGGCCTCATCGCGCGCGAACACGATCTCGGCCGGAAACAGGCCGGGAATTTGCTGACGCACACGCGCGAGCCAGCCGGGAAAATCGGGCTCGTCGAATTCATAGAAATCGGCGGTCGCCCGACAATGTTCTTCCGCGGTCCGGGGATCCAGCACTACGGGTACGGCGCGTAGGATCGCGTCCTCTTCCACCACAATGCGCATGTTCCAATCACTCCTCGAACCCGTCGGGGCTTGACGCATCAGCGCCCCCGGTCCGACTATGCCGCGTCGGCCGATGTTGGAGAAGCGGCGTCATGGCACCGCGCGACATGAACGATCTCGTCGATGATCGCCCGGATGACGGCGTGTTCCGGGTGCATCGCGATGTGTTCTCCGATCCCGAGCTTCATGAGCTCGAGCGAAGGTTCATTTTCGAGCGCACCTGGACCTTCCTCACCATCGAGTCTCAGATCGCCAGGCCCAACGATTTCGCATCGTGCTGGATCGGCGCGACGCCCGTCGTCGTGACGCGCGATGCCGGCGGCGCAATTCAGGCGTTTCTCAACGTGTGCCGTCACAAGGGCGCGATGCTGTGCGCGGCCGAGCAGGGTAACGCGCGTTATCTGGTTTGTCCCTATCACGGCTGGGCCTACGACACGTCCGGTCGCAACCGCGACATCAAGGATCGAGCCGCGGGCGGGTATGCGCCGAGCTTCGATGCAGACGGCCACGACCTCGTGAGATTGCCGCGGGTTGCGAGCTACAAGGGGCTCATCTTCGGCAGCCTGTCGGCGGACGTGCCGCCGCTCGAGGAGTTCCTGGGCGAGATACGGGTGTTCCTGGACCTCGCCATGGAGCAAGGGCCGAACGGCATGGAGTTCGTGCCCGGGCGGGTCGCCTATACCTATCGCGGCAACTGGAAGTTCCAGCTCGATAATGGCGTCGATCCCTACCACCTCACCACCACCCATCTCAGCTTCATCGGCATTCAAGGCCGCCGCCGCGCCGGCGAGGGCAATCTCGACGCGCGTCAGTTCGATTGGGCCAAGCGCGCGCGCCGCGAGGCCGGCGTGTTCTGTTTCCCCTATGGCCATTCAGTCTTCTGGACCGATCAGCCCGAGGCGGAAAAACGCCCGATCTATCCCACCATCGACGAGGTCAAAAGCCGAGTTGGCGAGGTGCGCGCCGAATGGATGCTGCGCGCGCGCAATATCCAGGTCTTTCCCAATCTTCAGATCGCCGACGCGATGACCTTGATGTTGCGCACGTTCCGTCCGCTTGCGGTGGATCGCACCGAAATGCGGAGCTATTGCCTCGCGCCGATCGGGGAAAAGCCCGAGCTGCGCGCATGGCGCCTTCGTCAGTTCGAGGATTTCTTCAACCCTACGGGCCTCGCCACGCCGGATGACACGGTCGTCTACGAGACGTGCCAGCGCGGTACCGCGGCCAAGGGCTATGACTTCCTCCAAGGATACGCGCGGGGTCAGGTCGAACTGCATCCCGGCGGCAACCCTCATGCCCAGCGGCTTGGCCTTGCGCCAGCCGCAAGCGCCGTCGGCACGTTCGAGACCGGGCCCGAGACACAGTTCCAGCCGGCCTATCGGGAATGGCGACGCCTCATGGAGGCGGGGCTCGCCGGCAGAGCGCCTTACGCGTGAGCGGGCGCAGCAATCTCGATCCTCGCGCTCTCAGGACCGAGGGTGCGGATATGCTGGAGCACGAAGCCATCCTGCTGGACGAACGGCGCTGGGACGAATGGCTGGCGCTTTACACGGCCGATTGCGAATTCTGGATGCCGGCCTGGAAGAGCGACGGCACATTGACGGCCGACCCCACGCGCGAGCTGTCGCATTTCTACTATGGAAGCCGCGCCGGGCTCGAAGACCGCATCTACCGGATCCGGTCGAACCGCTCGCCGGCCTCGATGCCGCTGCCGCGCACGACCCATATCGTGAGCGGGGTCCGTGTCCTCGATGCCGGAGACCGGCTGCGCCTGCGCGCCTCGTGGGCGTGCCACGTATTCTTTCCACGTTCGGAGGAAAGCCACGCTTTCTTCGGTCTGTACGAGCACGATCTCGTATCCTCGTCCTCGGGGGGCTGGCTCATCGCCCGCAAGCGTATCGTGCTGCAAAACGACTACATTCCCACCATGCTCGATATATTTTGCGTCTAGCGGCAGGGCAGTCGCGTTTACTG
>Ga0335072_10014607_pt1 | contig 11155 bp, 8 predicted proteins | sample Lox_Sample_21_FD_206725 | JGI IMG/M metagenome (GOLD analysis project Ga0335072, IMG submission 206725) | Soil microbial communities from Loxahatchee National Wildlife Refuge, Florida, United States - Lox_Sample_2.1 | ecosystem: Environmental > Terrestrial > Soil > Wetlands | place: USA: Florida... | reverse complement strand
ACGGCGGCTACCATCTCAGGGGTCAAACCGGGCGCCAGCGCACTGAGTGCCGCGCCGGTCGCATCGTCGGATAGCAGCCAATCGCGAAAATCTCCGACCGTAAGAGAGGCGAGAGGGGCAAAGGCGCTATGACTGTGACTATCGATAATCAGCCGGCTGACTTCGTCGTCCTCGTAGGACACCACTGGCTCCTGCAGGAAGGTACGCAGGGGTAGGTCGGCCAGCGCCATTTGTGCTGCTGCTCGCTGCTCGCCGCTCTCAGCGGCGATCCCGGCCAAAGCGTCTCCAGAGCGGTATGGGCTAGCTTTGGCCAACAGGTCGCGCAGACCTTCGAAGTTGTAGGTGACGTCGCGGATCTTTCTGCGCAGCCGCATCGTTGCGTCCCATACTAATACGCTCCGGCAAGCAGCCCGGATACTGTATTCTGCAAGCCATCCTGGCTATGCATCGCCCATATCGTTCTTTCTATCGCGGTGGCTTGTTTTGCGTCCTGTTCAGCTCAGCAGCCACTCTATCCTCCGCTCAGGCCCAGGCTCCTGCGCCCTCTCACCCCATCGTGCTTCATGCCGCCCGCCTTCTGGATATCGAAGCCGGACGCGTCGTTTCCCCGGGCGAAGTCCTGGTTGAAGGTCAGAAAATCGTTGCTGCCGGCTCCTCGGTTACCCATCCCGCCGGCGCCGAAACCGTCGATCTGGGAGATACGACGCTGATGCCTGGGCTGATCGATGCCCACGTTCATCTCTTTCTCCATCCCGGGGCGGAAGATCTTCAAACCGTTATGGAATCAGTGCCCGAGCGGACGATCATGGCCACTCTCGCGGCCAAAGCGGACCTGATGGCCGGCTTCACGGCGGAGCGCGACATGGGAACGGAGGGCGCGGGCTCGGCGGATACAGCCGTCCGCGAAGCGATCGACTCAGGCAAGATCCCTGGGCCGCATATGCGCGTGAGTGGTAACGCAATCAACATTCTCGGCGGCCATGAGGATGCCATGCACTTCAATCCTGAACAGCACGTGCTGCCCAATGCCACCTACGCGAACACGGCCGATGAGCTGGTCGCGGTCATTCGCCAGCAGATCAAGGATGGCGCCGATTTCATCAAGATCTATGAGACCGGCCGGGACTTCTTCAAAGACGGCCAGTTCCACACCATCGTCCAGTACACCGAGTCACAGCTGGCTCAGGCCGTCGCCGAAACCGCGCGTCTGCAGACCCGCGTCGCCGTGCATTGCGAAGGTGAGCCGGCCGGCTTATTCGCGGCCCAGGCCGGGGTGGCCTCGATTGATCATGCGGACCAGCTTGGGGACGAAACCATGCGCCTGATGCGCGAGAAGCAGATCTATGCCGTTCCCACCTTCACCATCCAGGAATATTTTGCAGCCCATGCCAGTTCGCCGGAAGGCGCGGCGCAAGAACGCCATCTGCTCGAATATCACGCACAGCAGTTTCGCATCCAGCTGGAGCACGGTGTGCCGATGGCAGTGGGTTCAGACGTGGGCCCTTTCCCGCACGGCACGCAGGCGCGGGAACTGGAGCTGATGGTGGAGTATGGAATGAAGCCTGTGGATGTGCTGAAGGCCGATCTGCTCAATGGCGCCCGCCTGCTTGATTGGGAGCATGAGATCGGCGTTCTCAAGCCGGGCTACGACGCGGACATCATCGCGGTTCCAGGCAATCCCCTGGACGACATCCACGTGCTGAAGCAGGTTTCGTTTGTAATGAAAGACGGGATCGTTTACCGGCGCTGAGTTCAATGAGCCGCGGTTGACGCCACCAGGTTCCCGCTCCTGACGCCGGCTCTCTCTTGCGGCGGTAGCGGTTTCGACCAGATGGGATTGGTTACTCCCCGTAGCACTGGCGCAGCCAGATTCGTGAAATCGAAGACCACAACATCATTCACGCCCTTTCGCAGCCATGGAGCAGGCAGAAACAGCGACTGTTGCGGACCCACGTCCCATGTGCGTCCCAGGTTATGACCGTTGACCCAGACGAAACCCTTGCCCAGGCTGCTGACATCCAGATAAGTATCCGCAACAGACGTAATTGTGAATGTTCCGCGGTGAAAGGCGGGTCCGGAAACCGTTTGTTTTTCCCAATCCCGAACTCCATCCGGGCTCGTCATGGGGAGGCAGTACACCTGCCAGCCGGACAATTCGTGGCCGCCCAGGCGAACCGACCTTGTGATTCCGGTCTGACCCTGTTGCAGAAAAGGCCCGTAGCTGACCCGGCCGGTGTTTTCCACCAGAATGTCCAGCGTCGCCGGGCCCGCGGGTGCCGTGATGTCGAGCGTTGTCTGCTTGAGCCGGCGGTCAAGCGTACCCTGCAGCTTCTGGTTTACATACACCGCGGCATAATAGCGCAGATCGTCGACTGCCAGCCGCTGTGCGAACGGTCCCCTCAATTGCGTGTGGTAAAGAATGTAACCGTAGTTCTGACCGAAGGTTTCCATGGAACGCGGATGCTCGGAAGCTACCGGGGCCGGCAAGTTACTCCAAAGGGGAGCTGATTCGGTCAAAGTGAATGCCGGTACTGGGGCAATCGGCAGCTTCGCGGGTAAAGGCGGAGGCGTTATTCCAGTGTGCCGTTGAATTACATCTCGAAGCAGGAAAAACTTCCTCGTGGGCCTGCCGGCCTCGTCCAGTGCGGCATCGTAGTCGTAGCTTGTCTCTATCGGAAAGTAGGTGTTGTCGCCGAAGTTGGCGCCATTCATAAAACCGAAATTGGTACCCCCGTGAAACATATAAAGGTCGACCGAAGCCCCCTGTCGCAGCATCCAGTCGACCTCTTTTGCCTGCAGATCCGCATCCGTTACGGCGTGCTGTCCTCCCCAGGAGTCATACCAACCGGCCCAGTATTCTCCTGTCATCCACGGTTGGTTGAAGTGAAATTGTTCCATGGTAGCTGCCAGGTAAAGCATCGCCAGAAATCTGGCGGCGTAGGACCTTTCTACCTTGCCCTGGCCAAAATTGATGGCCGGCAATACGCCGGGTAACGCATCATTCACCAGCAACCGCGGGCCATCGGAAGTGAACAGGATGGAATCCCCGAAACCGGCGTGCAGCAGCATCTGGTGGATATCCTCCATGTACTGCCGATCGTTGCCGTAGGTGCCGTACTCATTCTCGATTTGCACCGCGATAATCGGTCCGCCATGCGTGGCCTGCAGAGGGGCAAGCTCCTGTCCCAGGCGAAGCAGATAACGGTTTACGGCGGCAAGGAAAAGTGGATCCCGCGTGCGGACCTTTATGCTGTCATCCGCGAATAGCCACGCCGGCAGGCCACCGGCATCCCATTCCGCGCAAATATAGGGGCCCGGCCTCAGAATTACATCGAGGCCTTCTTCCTGCGCCATGCGCACGAAAGCGGCAATGTCGTTGTTCCCGCTGAAATCGAAGACTCCTGGCCGGGGTTCAAGCAGATCCCAGAACGCGTAGGTTTCGATCGTGTTTAAGCCCATGGCCCGAGCCTTGCGCAGCCGGTCTCGCCAATACTCTCTCGGCACCCGCGGGTAGTGGATTGTTCCGGAAATGATCTGGTAGGGCTTGCCGTTACGGATAAACTGGCTGCCCACGATGGTGATCGGGAATGATTTTGCCGGCTGTGCCGGCCCGCTCGCTGCTACTCCTGCTATGCAAAGGCCGGCCAGTAGTACCAGGCCGACAGCTCTCCTGCGGCCCGAAAATCGAGCGGCTCTGGCGAACTCAAGGAGTCGGGGGAAACTGTCCTTGGCAGACGTGGCACCAATGCAACGCATCTTCTCGACCGAGGCATGCTCCAGACACAATCCGTGTTTTGGAGCATGCCTTGTCTCTGTTTTTTGTCCGCAAAGTTTGTATCAGCCGGATTCGTAACAAAGCAAGAGTTACCAACTTTCAACCGTGTAACAAAGCAGCAGTTACCAGCTAAATTGATCTTCAAATGAAACTTGTATAGTATGCTCAACGGTTACCGGGGGAGTTACTCCGGTCGATTTCCGGGCCACGCCGTGAGTGATGTCGTTTTGCCGCAAGGTGTCGAGACCAATCTCAAGGAGAGAGAGCATGAAGAGAAGAGTAGTGGCGCTAAGTCTCATGGGCCTCATGGTTCTGCCGGTTTTTGGACAGGATAAGGAAGCGGATCGCGTTAAGTCCGCGGGTACCGTAATGTCACAGATTCTGAACATTCCCGACGACATCCCCCAGAGCGTGCTCGACAAAGCGGATTGCGTAGTGGTATTGCCGTCAGTGGTGAAGGCGGCTTTCATTGTCGGCGCTAGCTATGGACGCGGGGTGATGACCTGCCGGAGCGGCGCGAATTTTCGCGGCCGGTGGAGCGCCCCGACCATGATGGCGTTGGAAGGTGCGAGCTTCGGGCTTCAATTGGGCGGCCAGGCTACAGATTTCGTCCTCCTGCTCATGAGCCCGACTTCGGCAGCCAACATCCTTAAGAGCAAGGTCAAAATCGGCGGGGATGCCTCAGCAGCCGCGGGACCGGTCGGGCGGAATGCCTCGGCAGAGACCGATGCGACCATGCGGGCGGAAATCCTGTCCTATTCCCGGGCACGTGGTCTGTTTGCCGGTATTTCCCTCTCCGGCTCAACGCTGCGACCTGACAACGACGGCAACAAAGCCCTTTACGGCAAAGATGTCACCGCCCAGCAAATTGTCTTTGACAAGGCTGTGCCGGCTCCGCCTTCCGCAGCCCTGTTGCTGTCCACCTTGAACAAGCATTCCCCTAAGAACCTGTCCAAGTAAGGCTTGATCGTCAATAGCCGTCGCTTCCGGCTGTGTGCACAATTTGTGCAGCAGCCGGAGGCTACAGGCACCACTCTCAAGCGGGCCTCGCAGTTTTCTCGAACCGGGGGGAAGCCATGTTCAGCCTGATATGGGAAGCAATCATCGGCCTCATTGTTGGAGCGCTGGCAAAATTCATCATGCCCGGCAAGGATCCGGGCGGCATTTTTATCACCATGCTGCTTGGGGTCGCGGGCGCCTTGCTGGCCACGTTTATCGGTAGCCACGTGGGCTGGTACAGAGAGGGTCAGCGTGCCGGTTTCCTGATGTCACTGCTCGGCGCGATCGTGATCCTTGCTATCTACCGATTGATCAGGGGCAAAAAAGCTACTATCTAGCCGACCCACCGCCGGCCGGCTGAGCGGGCGCGGGCGGAGCCGTGCGTGGCTTCGCGAGCCGGGTTCGCGCCCGAAGCCGGAACGTCACCTCAGCGCTCCCCTTTATCCACCGATTCCACAACTATCCTCGTATTCCCATCGGTTCATCGTCTTGTCCGTGCCCCTCGCCCGAAGATAGCCTCGAAAGAGGCGCATTTGGTTCCCTTTTCAGTGGGGGGAATGCCGCTTTGGGAGCGGTCGTCGGCGATTCTCCACAGCGATTCGTTCGGTTTTGGGAAGGCGAAGGGGTCATTTGCATATAAACTACTAGATATAGTGGTTCCGGCTTGACAGCCGCCATTTGCAGCGTTACCTTCGCATCTCACGGCTTTACTTTTTAGTTGGTTGTCGCCAAAGCCTGGTTAACGTTTGTTCCCAGAAAGGACGATGATTCTCCCACTTTTGGAAGCGCCCTAGAGCGCCCCGGGGGACGGCTTTTCTGTCATCTTAAGAATCACGAGGAGAATTATGGCCGAGGCCACCAATTCCGTAACGCCCGCCGCCGCGAACGGCTGGGCCGCCCACTATAGTCACTCCGTGCCAAAGCCCGAAATCAAGACCGGGGTACACTGCACCCGCTTCTTCTCCAAGCCCGGAATATCACCTTATAACGAGGTCACCTGGGAGCGCCGGACAGCCTCGATTACCGATGCCGCCGGAGTGACCATCTTCGAGCAGAAAGACGTGGAAGTTCCGTCCGACTGGTCGATGACCGCGACCAACATCGTGGCCTCAAAGTATCTTCATGGCCACATTGGCACGCCACAGGGTGAATTTGGCGCTCGCGAGACCGGCGTACGCCAACTGGTGGCCCGGGTGGCTGAGACGATCCGTGACTGGGGTATTGCTGGAGGGTACTTTGCGACTCCGGAGGATGCGGCCATCTTCCATGACGAACTGGTCCACCTGCTGCTGACCCAAAAGGCGGCTTTCAACTCGCCCGTCTGGTTCAACGTAGGTTGCGACCGGCTGGAACCCAATTCTGACGCACAGAACTGGCACTGGAATGCCCACAGCTGCGCGGTTGAGTTCGCCGTTACGGGTTACCGCAGTCCGCAGTGCTCTGCCTGCTTCATCAACTCGGTGGAAGATTCGCTCGATTCAATCCTGACACTGGCCAAGACGGAAGGCATGCTGTTCAAGTGGGGCTCAGGCACCGGAACCAATCTTTCCAAGATTCGCGCATCGATGGAAACCCTCTCCGGCGGCGGCACCGCCAGCGGTCCCCTGAGTTTCATGCGCGGGTTTGACGCCTTTGCCGGCGTCATCAAGTCCGGCGGGAAGACGCGCCGCGCTGCGAAGATGGTCATTCTGAACGTCGACCATCCCGATATCAATGACTTCATTGAGTGCAAGGCCAAGGAAGAGATGAAGGCCTGGACCCTGATGCAGGCCGGTTACGACGGATCAGGCCCGGATTCCGAGGCCTACAGCTCCATCTTTTTCCAGAACGCCAACAACTCGGTCCGCGTGACCGACGACTTCATGCGCGCGGTCGAACGGGATCAGGAGTTTACCACCCGCACCGTCAAAACCGGCGATCCGGTAAAGACCTACAAGGCCCGCGACATTATGGGAAAGATTGCTGAAGCCACCTGGCAGTGCGGCGATCCTGGCATGCAGTACGACACCACCATCAACAAGTGGCACACGTCGAAGAATTCCGGCCGGATCAACGCTTCGAATCCCTGCTCCGAGTACATGTTCCTGGACGACTCGGCATGCAATCTGGCCAGCTTTAACCTGCTCAAGTTCGTGACTCCTGCCGGCAATTTTGACGTCGACGCCTATCGCCACGCCATCGACATCATGATTACGGCTATGGACATCCTGGTCGACAACTCCGGCTACCCCACGGAAGCCATCGTGCGCAACTCCCACGACTATCGGCCGCTGGGTTTGGGATATGCCAACCTGGGCGCGTTGCTCATGGCGATGGGGCTGCCCTACGACAGCGACGCCGGAAGGGATTTCGCGGCTACCCTCACCGCTATCATGTGCGGGCAAGCGTATTTGCAGTCTTCCGTACTGGCCGAGAAGGCTCCGGCGCTGGTATCGGCCTCCGCTTTGTGCCAGCAGGCACAGTACAAGGACGGTGGTCTGACTCAGCGGGGAGGGGCGTGCCCCGGGTTTTACGTTAACCGCGAGCCCTTTCTCGATGTGATCCGCATGCACCGTGCGGAGGTGAACAAAATCGGTCACGCCAATTCGGCGGATTCCTTTGCTACTCCACAACTCGCGGCGCTCATCGAGGCCAGCAAGGAGTGCTGGGATCAGGCGCTGGCTCATGGCGAACAGCACGGTTATCGCAACTCGCAGGTAACCGTACTTGCCCCCACCGGCACCATCGGCTTCATGATGGACTGCGATACGACCGGGATCGAGCCCGACCTGGCGCTGGTGAAATACAAGAAGCTGGTCGGTGGCGGCATGATCAAAATCGTCAACAACACCGTCCCCGCCGCTCTGTTCAAGCTCGGATATACCAATCCCCAGGTGGATTCGATCGTCAGCTACATCGATTCCACGGGAACCATCGAAGGCGCCCCGGGCATCAAGCCGGAGCACCTGGCGGTATTTGATTGCAGCTTCAAACCCAGCAAGGGAACTCGCTCCATCCACTCATCGGGACACATCAAGATGATGGCGGCAACGCAGCCGTTCCTCTCCGGGGCCATCTCGAAAACTGTTAATCTGCCCCACGACGCCACTCTTGACGATATTGTTCAGGCTTATGTCGAAGCCTGGCGCCTGGGACTTAAAGCAGTGGCCATCTATCGCGATGGATCCAAGGGGGCTCAACCGCTCAACGTTTCCGATGGCAACAAGGCCAAAGCTATCAAGAATGCGCTGGCGTCTGAGGAGACTGCGTTGGATCCTGCCGTCAGTGCCGCGGCCGATCGTGTGCTTACAGCCATGGCCCAGGGCGACACTGCCTCCGTGGCCGACGATCTGCGTCTCCTGGAAGCAAAAGTTTCCGCGCGGCTCGAGGTCACGGCCAACTCGGTGCTGTCTGCGGCCAACGCGTTCTCTGCATCGATCGCCAATGCGGTGAACCTGGGCCACGCGGCCTTGCGCGAGGAGCAGGACACAACCCAGGGACCACCCCGTGCTGTTCGTCATCGCCTGCCGGAGGAGCGTGCCTCGCTTACGCACAAGTTTTCCATTGGCGGGCACGAGGGCTACATCACGGTGGGTCTGTACCCTAACGGGCAGCCGGGTGAAATCTTCATCAAGATGGCCAAGGAGGGTTCCACGGTCTCCGGACTTATGGATTCCTTTGCCACCGCGGTCTCGCTTTCGCTCCAGCATGGCGTGCCGCTCAAGGTATTGTGTGAGAAATTCGCTCACACGCGCTTTGAGCCTTCCGGCTGGACCGGCAATGAACAGATGGGATTCGCCAAGTCCATCATGGATTACATTTTCCGCTGGCTCCAGTTGCGCTTCCTTTCCGGGCATCAACTGAACCTGTTTGCCGGGTTGACTGCGGCTTCACAAGCGGCTGCGCGCGTGGATGCGGCGGAAGAATCCACTCCGAACTATGAGCTGAAGTACGAGACCAGGCCGCCCGCCGGCGGTATTGGCTCTGCTGTAAGTCAGGGCGGCGCAGGCGGTAGCCTTGAGGATCGGGGACTTTTTGGGGCGCCGGAAGCGCGCAAGGCCGGCGGGTCGGTCTTCCACGCCGCCGATGCCATGAAAGAATATCTGGACATGGGCGATGCTCCGAGTTGCCATACCTGCGGGGCTATCATGGTTCGCAACGGCAGCTGTTACCGATGCATGAGCTGCGGCTCGACCAGCGGCTGTAGCTAAAAACATCCAAACAACACATTTGGGGCCGCTTGCTTGGCAAGCGGCCCTTGATTTTTTTAGCTACCCTCCAGAGCCGTTGATTGTTCGATGATTTCCGCTGCTATGTTCTCGTAGCTGGTGGAGTTGATCTGCGCGCTGGCTCCGGTCTCTCCCGCAGGCGCACGATGGTCGGTCACTTTTCTGGAATAAGCTGTCGGTCAGGGTGTTCCTCTTATGCGCGTGAATGAATTTTCAGTTGCGCATACTCTTTCCGCCTCCCGGCGGATCGAAAGCATGGAGAAGACATGAGAGGACCACAAATGATAAAGAAAATATCGATTGCTTTAGCGCTTATAGCTGTGCCCAGCGCTTTTGCCGCCAATAAAGGATCGCTGCACGTCAGTTCCCAGGAAGACCTGGCCGGACAAACCTTGATTCCCGGCGATTACACGGTGCAATGGGAAGACCACGGACCCGAGGTAACCCTTCACGTGATGCGAGGCAAAAAAGTGGTGGCGGAAGCGACCGCCGATATTGTTCCGCAACAGTATGCCTCAACCTACGATTCCGTCGTGCTGCAGACCGTCAATGGAAAGCGGACTCTGTCGCTCATCTTCTTCTCCGGCAAAACCTTTGCTCTTCGGATTCAAGAGCCACCGGCAACCGCAAATCTTAGTAGCCGATAAAACCGGCATCTTTTTGCGGGAAAAGGAGAACAGCGGGAATTTTTTCCAGCCCCAAAGGTTTTTCTATCAGGAGAAAAAAATATGCGCTTCCGATTCATGGTCCCGGCCTTCCTGTTATTCGTCTGTGCGGCCTGTGCGTTTGCTGCCGACACGACTTTGGTCAACATCCCATTTGCCTTCGAAAGCCGAGGGCAGCGATTTCCCCCGAGCCAATACGAGGTGAGACTAAGTGAGGATCGTCATCACTTGACTTTAACCAGTAGGGACGTGCCCGCAAGGAGCATGTTTTTGACGGTAAGCGAAACCGACGTCACACGATACGATCCAACCTTGAGCATTAGTTTTGAAACCATCGCCGGCCGGCGCCAACTGTTCTCTATCCGTCTCGGTTCTTATCAGTATCGATATTGAGCGAAGTCTCCCGTGTTCACGTTGCCGTGAGGTGCACATTCCGTAGGCTCATGCCCTTCGCTGGCATGAGCCTTCCCTCATCAAAGTCTTTTCCCTGGCCGTGCAACGAAATGGCTATAGAGAAAGCGATCCTGGAGCCGAAAGTCAGAGCATCTGATTCTGGGTTGTGCTCCCCAGAGTATGAGCACCGTGAAGGATATAGAGATGAAGGAAACCGCGCATCGAACTGCCGCAACGGATGGCGTCTACTTCGTGAGCGCATCGCATCTCGCGGACAAGCTCCTCGAACGCATGGCCCGCGGATTGGATCCGTGGCTGTTTCGCCGCTCCGGGTTGAACATCACGCGTGGGGCTGCAGTGTCGCACTTTCGGGCAAAGAAAACGTCCGACTAGTACCAGCCGCTGTGATGCGAGAGGTGGCCAGCGTTAAAGCGCGTGATTGAGCCGGGCGTTACGCGCAGGTTTTGACAAAGCAACAAACAAAGACTCTTCTCCTGGAAGATACGCTTCACAGATCTGCGGTTTTTTCCCCCAGCCACCGTTTCGCAGCCCTCAGGTTTCCGCGCACTCCAACTTCACGTCTGTCCTGCTCTAAAACAGTTTCGACGTCGCCCCTTTCATCCATCTCTCATGTGCGCCTCACGAGCAGGCAAGTGAAACTTAAGGATGCAGAATGGCCTGCCGATAAACGCCGTATCAAAGGGAGATCGTAAGTAGCTTCTCATGCGGAGGTGGCCGTTCCGCTTGTGTTGTAACTACGTCGCCCTCTACGCCTGCATTCGCAATTTGCGACACGTGTGCGGCCGATAAACGAACACAGGGAGTCCCTGTCACGATGTTTGTCCTCCAATTTGAATCCGAATTCCCGCGGTCCCTTAAAACAAATTCATTGGAGACGATCTGCCAGGATAGTTGCACGAACGGCTGATTTCGTCTCGGCATCTTCTCCGTGCCTGTTTCAAACTATGCACGGCTTCTATTCGGCTGACTCAGGGTGACGGGGTGGGTTAGAAATGTTCGCGATCGTCGGAATATTACTGGTCTTCGCTTGTGTCGTCACCGGCTTTCTTATGGAAAAGGGCAAGCTTCCTGTCCTCTTTCAGCCGGCAGAGCTG
>Ga0335072_10014603_pt1 | contig 11156 bp, 8 predicted proteins | sample Lox_Sample_21_FD_206725 | JGI IMG/M metagenome (GOLD analysis project Ga0335072, IMG submission 206725) | Soil microbial communities from Loxahatchee National Wildlife Refuge, Florida, United States - Lox_Sample_2.1 | ecosystem: Environmental > Terrestrial > Soil > Wetlands | place: USA: Florida... | reverse complement strand
GCGGTGCACCTGCCGGCGCCGGAGTCACCGGAAGGCTTCTGGTACTCGGTTAAGTGCCGGCTGCTCGGACCGCCGCTGGTCACCGGGCAGCTGGCCAGCGAGCGGCTGTCCAGGCCGCTGGCACTCGGCGTGCTGTCCTGTGACGGGCTGTCCTCGGCCGCCTACGGCACCGAGGAGATCCTTTACGCGCTGCTGCCCTTCTTCGGGCTGGCCGCATTTACCCTGGTGCTTCCGCTGACGCTGGTTGTCCTGTTCGGCGTGCTGCTTGTCGTGCTGTCCTACCGCGAGGTCGTCTCTGTGTACACCAGGGCGGGCGGGTCCTACGTGGTGGCCAGGGAGAACTTCGGGCCACGTGTCGCCCAGGTGGCCGCGGTCGCGCTGCTCATCGACTACGTGGTCACGGTCGCGGTGCAGACCGCGGCCGGCAGCGCCGCGATCGTGTCCGCGTTCCCCGAGCTGTCCCGCATCCCGGTCATCGGCCCGAAGATCCTGCTCGTCATCTCGGTCGCAGCCATAGGCGTCATGTGCCTGGGCAACCTGCGCGGCATTCGCGAGGCTGGCCGGGTCTTCGCACTGCCCACCTACTTGTTCGCGGGCTCAGTGCTCGTGATGATCGTCAGCGGCCTGATCCGTGAGCTGACCAGTGGCCTGCCCCAGGTCGTGCCCGCCGCTGGCGCGGTCGGCATCGGCTCGCACTCGGGGCTGATCGCCATCGGCGCCATATACATCATGGCGAAGGCCTTCGCCAACGGCGGGTCCTCACTGACCGGCATCGAGGCCGTGTCCAACGCGGTCAGCGCGCTGCGCCCGCCGGAAGGGCGGCACGCGCGGCAGATCCTCGCCACCCAGGGCACGACCGTGGCCGTCCTGATCGCGGGGATCTCCTGGCTCGCGCACGTCACCCACGCGATTCCGTACACGGCTGGCTTCCCCACTGTGCTTGCCCAGGAGGCGAGTGCCGTCTTCGGTCAGAGCTCCACGGGCCGGGCCATGTTCCTTGTGCTGCAGGCCGCGACCGCCGCCATCTTGTTCACCGGCGGTAACACCAGCTTCACCGGCTTCCCGTTCCTGGCCAGCTTCGTCGCGGAGGATTCGTTCCTGCCCCGCTGGCTGGGCAGGCGCGGGCACCGGCTGGCGTTCTCCAACGGGATCATCCTGCTGGCTGCGCTGTCGGTGACGCTGATGCTCGTTGCGGGCGCGACAGTGGACGCCCTCATACCGTTCTACGCGATCGGGGTTTTCACCGGGTTCGCGATGGCCGGGTTCGGCATGGCCAGGTACCACCTCAGGACCCGCGAGCCGGGCTGGCGGCGGCGGCTGGTGATCAACACCGCGGGCGGGGTCTACACCGCGCTGGTCGTGCTGCTGTTCGCGGTGGTCAAGTTCACCGAGGGGGCATGGCTGATCGTGGTCATCTTCCCGGTGCTTGTGTTCGCTCTCATCCGGCTCAACCGTGAATATCAGGCCGAGGCCGCATGCCTCGCGGACACCAGCCGCGGCGGCTCGCGGGCGCAGCCGTCCAACTACTCCCGCCGCGTCGTGCTGCTCCTCGTCGACGGGTACGACCTGGCTACCATCGCGGCGCTGAAGTACGCGAGGAGCCTGCGGCCCACCGTGCTCCGCGCTGTGCACTTCAGCCTGGACAGCGCCCGGGCAGACCGGCTCCGGCGCGACTGGGTGGACGCGGGGACCGGGATCTCGCTTGAGGTGGCGGACTGCGCGGACCGGCGGCTGTCGCATGCCGCGGTCCGGCTCGCTACCTCGCTCGCCGCCGAGCCTGGCACGCACGTCACCGTCGTGCTGCCGCGCCGCTGCTACCCGCCGCTACCCGGGCGGTTGCTGCACGACCACACCGCCGACCGGATCGCCCGTGTGGTCAGCCGCGTTCACAACGCGACCGCCACTATCGTCCCCTTCGACGTCAGGCACAAGGTAGACAGACACACGGTAGAAACGGCAGGGACGAGGCGGGCCCGGCCCGCCACGTCACCGAGGCCGGGTGGCCTCGCGGACTATGAGCGGCCGGCGCCGCCGCCAGGGGCGGACCCGATCGGGTCGCTGCGCCAGCCTGGCCACGCCACGGTCCAGGGCCGCCTGCGGGCAGCCGAGATCCGCTCCAGCCAGTCAGCCGGGACCAACGTGCTGGCCTGCGAGATCGCCGATTCAACCGGAGAACTCACGGCGGTCTTCCTGGGCCGTTCGCACATCGCGGGCATGGATCCTGGCAACCGCATCCGGCTCGAGGGCAAGGTCGGAGTAGCCGCCGACGGCCGCCCGACCATGATCAACCCGGCCTACGAGCTGCTCAGCTAGCCACGGCACGGGCGGGGGTAGCTGATCGCGCTTACTCTGGTCGTGCTGGCCGGGCAGCGGGCATGTCGAGGGAAACGGACCAGGTGAGCCGCGTCCCGCTAGTGACTGGCTGGATGGTTAGGGTGAGGCCCGATTCGGTGGTCGGCCGCGATACGGTCACGGTCCGCACCAGCGTCAGCTCGGTGAGCTGCTCGTGCAGCCGCGTTGCTTCCGTGCGGGCCCTGCTGCCGCGTTCCAGGATGCAGCCGGATTCCCACCTGCGGTGGAACAGGGCTGTCCAGATCAGCGGCACCAAAATAACGATGCCGACACCGGAGGTGGGCCCGGCGGCGAGGATCAGCGCCAGCACCGAGCCCGTGTAGGCCAGCGGCATCAGCACCGACGGCCACTCCGGCAGTCGCTCCCATGGCAGCGCGAACGCCGCCGCGACCAGGAACAGGAGCACCAGGCTCAGCGCCACGGCCAGCCCCGGGGCAGGGCCGGGTGTCAGCGCCAGGCTTGCCTCGGCCAGGGCGGCGATCGCCGCGAAGGGCGCGACCCTGACCACCAGTCCCGGGCCGCGGAAGGGGTAGCCGGGCGGCCGGTCAGGATCATCTGTCCCGGCCAGCAAGGAGGGCTTGGGCGCCGGCTGGTCCGTGACGATCCTGGTCGGCCTGTGCCGGTGGTGAGCAGCCGGTGAGGCGTTTCGGACGTCATCGGCATGCCGCCGGTCCGGTGGCAGCTCCGCCGCTGTCAAGTGGCCGCGCTGTGCATGACGGGTTCTGCTCGTTCGTGCGCGGCGGCTGCGACCGTGCAGGCGGCGCGCACGAAGGCGGCGACAGCGGGCGAGCGGGCGTCCTGGGGCCAGGCCACGGCCAGCGTGGCGTCCGGGAGGTCGCTGACCGGCCGGTAGGCGATCCCGGATCGCGGGTAGCGCCGGGTCACCGAGGCAGGCGCGAAGAACACCACGCTGCCCGTCTCGACGAGACTGAAGATCTCTGCCAGGTTCGAGGCCGGCGGCGCCTGGTCGGCCCGAGGCCCGGCTGGCCGGCCGTGGTTTGCCGGGGATCCGCCGGGAAGCTTGCGCCCGGCCAGGTCGGCCAGGCACAGCTGCGTCCGGGCGGCCAGCGGGTCGGCGGCGGCCAGGGCAGCCAGGACCGGCTCGGTCAGCAGCGGCTCGCTGTCCAGGCCGTGGTCATCGAAGGGGCACAGCAGGAGTCCCACGTCAGCGCGGCCCTCGCGCAGCGCCTGCGGCTGCTCGCCGAATCCTCCTAGTACCAGCTCCGGCGCCACGGCCGCGTCGTCGGCGCAGTAGGCATCGAGGATCTGCGGCAGCAGGCCGCCGTCGACGTCGGCCTTGAGCGCGACCCGCAGCCGCGGCGACGAACTGCCCGCCTCCCGGGCCCTGCGGGCGGCGGAGGTGACCGCCTCCAGCGCGGTGCGGGCATCGCGCAGCAGAACCTCCCCGGCCGCGGTGAGCCTTACCTGCCGGGTGGTCCGCTCGAGCAGGGCCACGCCGAGCTGCCGTTCCAGGTCCCGGATCGCGCGGGACAGCGGGGGCTGCGCTATGCCCAGCCGCGCGGCGGCGTGCCCGAAGTGCAGTTCCTCGGCGACCGCGACAAAATACCGGAGCTGCCGCACCTCCAGGTCATTCATACCTCCAGGGTACCAATGGCGACCGGACCGGTCCTTCACCCGCGCCGTCGCACCCGGTTAGCTGGGCCGCATCCGGCAGCGGCCCTCGGGTTTCCGCTGCCAGCCGTCCCTTACGGAGGTCCGCATGATTGTCATCACCACGCCCACCGGCGACATCGGCGCGCAGGTCCTCGACCGCGTCCTGGACAGCGGCGAGGCGGTGCGCGTAATCGCCCGCGACCCCGCCCGGCTGCCCGCGCACGTGCGCGCCCGCGCTGAGGTGGTGCAGGGCTCCCACGGTGACGCCGGCACGATCACAAAAGCGCTCGCGGGCGCTGACCGCCTGTTCTGGCTTGTGCCCCCGCCGCCGTTCAGTTACCCCGGCAGCGCCGAACAGTATTACCTGGACTTCGCCCGGCCTGCCTGCCAGGCGATCAGGGGCCGGGGAGCCAGGGTGGTGGGCGTCTCTACTCTTGGCCACGGGTACCAGGGCAAAGCCGGGATGCTGTCGGCCGCGCTGGCCATGGACGAGCTGATTGAGGGCACCGGCGCGGCCTACCGGGCGCTGGCCCTGCCGTTCTTCATGGAAAACCTGCTCCGCCAGGCCCAGGCGATCAAAGAGCAGGGAATGTTCTCCATGGCAAACGCCGCCGGCCAGCCGCTGCCGGCCGTCGCCACCCGCGACGTCGCCGCCGCAGCGGCAGCGCTCCTGCTCGGCGCATCCTGGACCGGGCAGGCCAGCGTTCCCGTGGCCGGCCCGGACAACCTGACCCCCGACGGCATGGCCGAGGTCATCTCCCAGACCCTGGGCCGCACAGTCCGCTACCGCCAGGTGACGGTCGCGGACCGCCAGGCCGCGCAGTTGCAGCGCGGCGTGAGCGAGGCGATGGCGCAGGACATGGCAGACATGGTCGAGGCGCAGAACAACGGGATCTACGACGCCGAACCCCGCGACCCGGACTCCGCCGCCGCCACCAGTTTCCGCCAGTGGTGCCGGGACACCCTCAAGCCAGCCATCCAGGCCTGACACGCCATCCCCGGAAACCAGCACCGGCACGTAGCGCACACGCGACAGCAGCGGCCAATGCTCAGCTGCCCGAATCAGCCAGGTCGTGAAGTGAGGCTGTGACCGGTGCCATAACCGGGGACGATGTGCCTGCGGGTGGCGGGGGCCCGGATGGAACGCTGCTTCAGGCTGCATGAATGCGACTTTGCCGTGTCCCCGGGCACCAGACGGGCGTGCCGACGGGATCAGGCAGCGCTAAGGGAGCCGGGTCAGGTGCCCCGACCGGAACTCGTAGCAGAGCGGGACCGCGTTCGGCACCTCAAGACCCGACACGGCTTCGTCGCTGACCGCCTCGACATGCTTGATCAGCCCCCGCAGGGTGTTGCCATGTGACACGGCAAGCACGCAGCCGTACCGGTACAGGTCGGGAACGATCGCGTCGTACCAGTAGGGCAGCAGCCGCACGACCACATCGTGCAGCGACTCGCCTCGCGGACGGGTTTCTGGCGGCAGAGCGGCGTAGCGCGGGTCATTATCGGGCTCGCCAAGCGGGGGGCGGACGCGGAAGCCGCGGCGCCAGGCCATGAACTGCTCTTCCCCGGCTTCGGCCCTGACCTCCGGCTTACCGCGGCCCTGCAGCGCGCCATAGTGGTTGGAATTCAGTCGCCACGACCGTCGTACCGGAACCCATGACCGGCCGCAGGCGGCAAGTGCCAGGTCCGCGGACCTGATGGCCCGGCGCTGAACGGAAGTGTGCACTACCTCAGGGAAACAGCCGCTGGCGGCAAGAAGCGCCCCCGCCCGTTGTGCCTGCTTCTCGCCATGTTCGCTCAGCCCGACATCGATCCAGCCGGTGAAGACGTTCGAGGCATTCCAGGCGCTCTCACCATGACGCAGCAGCACCAGCACGGACATCAGTCACCCCTCGAAGGCTCTAAGCCCGATCCGGCCTGGCCGGGGTCAGTATGCCAGCCCGCCGGCAAATGGGCAGGAGCAGGCTCTCCGGTGAGGGCACGAGCGAAAGGCCGCGCCGGCAACGGGCTTCGCTTCGGATTCACAGAAATCGCGGCTGCCGGTCACGTGCGGAGGTCGTAATCAAGCGCGAGGACAGGCCGGCCGACCCTGCCGGAGGGTCGGCCAGCGTTCTTGGCGTGGTCACTTCTTGCCGATCTCGATCTTCTTCATGGCTTCCTGGTGCCCGTCCTTCACGGCAACCCTGACTGTCAGGATGCCGTTGACGTATTCGGCGGTCACGTCGTCGGCTTCCACGCCGGCGGGGAGCTGGATGGTGCGGCTGAACGACCCGTACCGGAACTCCGACCGGTGCTTGCCCTCGGCCTGGCCGGACCGGAAGGCACGGATGGTGAGGTAGCCGCCGCCAGCCGAGACCTCAAGTTCCTTTTCCGGGTCGATCCCGGCGATCTCGGCCCTGACCACATACTGCCCGTCTTCGGTGTAGTCCTCGATCCTGATGGGCTGGCCCAGGTACGGCCTGAGCGTCAGGAACGGCTCCTCGAACCAGTCGATGAAATCCGGGATCACCGTCCTCGGGTCCCTTCGCATAACGATGCTCATCTTTCCTGCCTTTCGTTTATGGGGCCGGCCTTTCGCCGGCCCGCGCTTCTCATCCCGGTCCTGCCTGCGGCCGGGCCGGACGGCCCGGCCGCGGCGAGACCTACGCCGGCTCAGCTTGTCTGCGGGGAGGATGCGGCCTCGGTGTGCGTGACGGGCTGGGCCTGGCCTAGCCGGTCCACGATGTCCACGACCCCGTCCACGTCCCACATCAGGCGGATCGCGACCGGGATGAGGTCCCCGTGCGCTCCTGTCGTGGGATCCAGCGTTCCGGTGAGGGTTACGACCCCATCCCGCACGGCCACTTCTGCCTCGCCGGGCATGGCGCGCAGCACCTCGTCGAGTACCTGGCGGACGTCTTCGGCGATGTCCTCGTCCGGGCGCAGGAAAACGGCCAGCAAATCGCGGCGGCTGACCACGCCGATCAGCCTGGCGTGGTCATCGACGACCGGCAGCAGCCTGACGTGGCGGCTGTTCATCAGGCGGCCCGCCGCGGGAACGGTCACGTCAGGACCGATCGTGATGGCAGGCGCGGTCATCAGCTCTCCCGCGGTCAGCGCCGGATGCTGCCGGCTGCCGGACAGGAAGGCCGGCCGACGACGGGCGGAGCGCAGCCGACGGGCCGTCTTCGCCTGCGCGGCCAGCAGGTCAGCCTCCGTGACCACGCCCGCTACCTCCCGGCCCATCTTCAGCACGGGCATGCCGCTGATCCTGTGCTCTGCCAGCAGCCGCGCGATCTCTTTGTAGGGCGTTGCCCGGTCCACGGTGACGACGGAAGCTGCCATCACGTCGCTGACCCGGCGGCTCCATCCGTGAGACCCGACATGGCTGCCAGGGGGACGCTCACGAAGCGCCTGCGACGCGGCGTTCGCCGCGCCAGCACCCGAGCCGACCTGCTCATTCAGGTGCTCAGCGACGGTGTTCACGGCCCTGGTAACATCATCCTCGCTGGCCCGGCCCTGCAGAGACTCGTAGTACGCCGCTCCCAGGTGGCGCAGCATCCCATCAAGGTGGGCATTGGTTCGAGTCATCCGCGCTCACTTCCCTTCTCCCCCAGTTCCGAGTCTTCCGCCCAGCTGGTGCGGCCGGCATGGCCGGATGTCCCGACCGGCAGGGGACCTCTGTCCCAAGATTGTTCGCGGCGGCCTCAGGCGCGGCTGGTCCAGCGCGGCCCGGTGGCCTGCCAGTCCGCGTCCCAGGCGGTCATCCGGCGTCTGTTGAGCGACCGGCTTACCAGCGCGCCGGCCAGGGTGAGCACCGCTGCGGTAGAGAACACTCCGAGCACTTCGGCGAAAATCGTCTGATCGGTCACCTGTGAGTCGACGAGGGGCGCGGTGCTGAGATCACCGTTGAGGTCTGTCCACACCTGGAGCGTCCCGCCAGCCACGGTGCCGAACGGAACCGGCACCTCGCCCGTCACCGTCCTGCCGTCGGGTGCCTTCCACCGGGCCTGTGCCTCCCAGGCGAACCCGCTTGCGGCGGGGGGCGGGGTTACCGACAGGACGACGGCTGTAACCTCGCGCCGCGCAGCCTGCTGCGCGAACTCCGCCCGCGCGGCCATGCCGTGCGCCCACGCGCCCGCCGCCAGGGCAACGAATGGCGCGCCTGCCAGGAACGCCAGCAGGAGAACCGTGAGCACCGCGGTTTCTACGCGGTCGGTAGCGCGCCGGAGCGGATTGCGGTCGAACCGTCGCCCCTGCACGAACCTGCCGAGGCGAGTTACCTGAGGGCCCGGTCGCCTGCCACCCATCGTCTTCACCTCGTCCCATTCACGACGGGAAGGGTCCGCCTTTACGATGCCGTGGGCCGCCTTAGCGCCGACAGGGTCCTAGCGACCGCTTCCTCGGGACTTTCGGCCTTAACGGGAGCGCCCGCGGCCGCGGGCGCTCCCGTGCACCCCGGTCTACGGCTCGAGGACGATGCGCGCCCTGGCCTTGCCGTGCAGCACGTCGTCGATAGCGGCGTTGACCTCGGCGAGTGGCCTGGTCTCGTAGCTCACCCTGGTCCGCCCCGCGGCGTGCAGGCCGAAGACTTCCGTCAGGTCGGCGCGGGTGCCGACAATCGACCCGATCACCGAGGTGCCGTTGAGCACCGTGTCGAAGACGGGAAGGCGCAGCGTCCCCGAGGCGGGCAGCGCGACGAGAACAAGCCGTCCGCCGCGCCGCAGCCCCGCGTACGCGGTGGCGAAGGAGCGGTCGTCGACGGCCAGGCCGATCGCGACGTCGGCGCCCCCGTAACGGCGGAGGACCTCCGCCGGGTCCTCCGCGCGGGCGTCGATGATGATGTCCGCGCCAAGTTCGGCGGCCAGTCGCAGCTTCTCGTCGGTGATGTCGACGGCGGCGACGGTGCCGCCGAAGATCTTGGCGTACTGCAGCGCCAGGTGCCCGAGGCCGCCGATGCCGGAGACCAGGACCAGGTCGCCCGGGCGCACGTTGCCGACCTTGACCGCCTTGTAGGTGGTCACGCCCGCGCAGGTCAGCGGCGCCGCCACCCGCGGGTCGAGGCCGGCGGGAACCGGCGTGGCGAACCCGGCCTCGGCCAGGAAGTACTCTGCGTAGCAGCCGTCGACCGAGTAACCGGTGTTCCGCTGGGCCTGGCACAGGGTCTCCCAGCCGGTGAGGCAGTAGCGGCAGGTGCCACAGGCATAGCCGAGCCACGGCACCGCGACCCTGGTCCCCACCGCCGGGCTCGTTACCCCCTCGCCGAGCGCTGTCACGACCCCGACGCCCTCGTGGCCGGGAATGAACGGAACGGTGGGCGTCACCGGCCAGTCGCCGTTCGCGGCGTGGATGTCGGTGTGGCACAGCCCTGACGCTTCCATCCGGACGACGACCTGCCCGGGGCCGGGCTCGGGAACGGGCCGATCCTGGATGACCAACGGCTGGCCGAAGGCAGGGACGACGGCTGCTCGCACGGGAATCTCCTCCGATTCGCATTGCGCGGGATGACCGCGAGAAGCCTCGCGTTCATCCCCCACTTTCCTTTCACCGGCCGTATGGCCGGCAGGGCCGGACCTCCCGGGGCCGGCTGTCCTAGGTCCCGACATGACCCGGCTTTTCCGCCAACGGCGTCGGCCGGTAGGCTGGCCCCGGGCCATGAGGAAGAAGGAGCCGTCGGTGGACTCTGACGTCAGCAGCCATCTTGAGTTCCTTCCGAAGCTGCAGCTCGACGAGCTGCTGTCGGAGCTGCAGAGCAGGCTGCAAGTGGTACTGGCCGCCAGGGACCAGATGCGCGGCCTGCTCGAGGCTGTCGTCGCCATCAGCTCGGGCCTTGACCTGGAGACGACCCTGCGGCGGATCGTGGAAACCGCGGTCCGGCTGGTGGACGCGACCTACGGCGCGCTCGGGGTCATCGGCGACGGCAACCGGCTGGCCGAGTTCATCCCGGTCGGCCTGACCGGGGAACAGATCGAGGCAATCGACCACTGGCCGGAAGGGCGCGGCCTGCTCGGCCTGCTGATCAAGGATCCGCGGCCGCTGCGGCTCGCCACGATCTCGAGTCACGCCGAGTCGTCGGGGTTCCCGGCAGGACATCCCGCGATGCAGTCGTTTCTCGGTGTCCCGGTCCGGGTGCGGGACGAGGTGTTCGGCAACCTCTACCTGACCAACAAGCGCGGTGGCGGGGAATTCACCGAGGATGACGAGGCGGTCCTGCTCGCGCTCGGCGCCGCGGCCGGAGTCGCGGTGGAGAACGCGCGGCTGTATGAGGCGACCCGGCGCAGCCAGCGCTGGATCCAGGCCAGCGCCGAGATCACCACGGCGCTCCTGTCCGGCGCCGAGCCAGGCGACGTGCTCGCCCGGATCACCAGCCAGGCGCGCGAGCTGTCGGGTGCTGATCTGGCACTGCTCGCACTCCCTGACGAAGCCAGGCAGCGGCTGACCGTCGCCTACGCGGACGGGTACGGCGCGGAGGCCGTCCGCGGACTGGTCCTCCCGGCCGGCCAGTCACTGTCCGGGCGGGTATTCGCGACCGGTGATCCCGTGACAAGCGGCGACTTCGCAGCCGACGACCGCGCCGCTACCGCGGCCAGGGCGGCGATGAGCGCGATCGGGCCCGCCGTCATCTTCCCGCTGGGGGCCGCGGGCAGCAGCCGGGGCGTACTGACCATCGGCCGCCGCCACGGCCGGGAACCCTTCCCGCGAGCGGAGGGGGCGTTCGCGGCCTCCTTCGCGGCGCAGGCGGGCGTCGCGCTCGAGCTCGCGGCCAGCCGGGCGGAGGCCGAGCGTCTTTCCGTCTACCAGGACCGGGACCGGATCGCCCGCGACCTGCACGACCTGGTCATCCAGCGGCTGTACGCAACCGGGATGTCACTTCAGGGATCCATGCCGATGATCACCCGGCCTGAGGTCGCTGACCGGGTCACCCGGGCGGTGGACGCCATGGACGAGACCATCAAGGAGATCCGCGGCGCCATCTTCGCGCTCCAGGCCAGGGACGCGGCGAACCCGCCGGATCCGCGCACCGACATCATCCGGCTCGTCGAGGACATGACGGCGATGCTCGGCTTCGCTCCGTCGCTGCGGCTCGGTGCCGGCCTGGGCGCGCTGACCGACGAAGAACTGACCGAACAGGCGCTGATCGTGCTGCGCGAGGCGCTGTCCAACATGGCCCGGCATGCGGGTGCCAGCAGGGCCGACGTGACGGTCGACGT
>Ga0335072_10014601_pt1 | contig 11157 bp, 16 predicted proteins | sample Lox_Sample_21_FD_206725 | JGI IMG/M metagenome (GOLD analysis project Ga0335072, IMG submission 206725) | Soil microbial communities from Loxahatchee National Wildlife Refuge, Florida, United States - Lox_Sample_2.1 | ecosystem: Environmental > Terrestrial > Soil > Wetlands | place: USA... | reverse complement strand
ATGATGTCGAACGTCTTACCTTAGAAGCTGATCGGCGTTTCCAGGAAGTCAGATTCGATCAGGTTAGGCGCGGGGTCGTGAATTGCGATGTCGATCCCGAAGTAACTGATGTTCTCCCTGAGCACGTCCTTCAGCGATGCCGGCCCGCAGCCGACATCCAGCAGGTCACATTGCCTGTCACCGGCGATCTTGTTCACCACGCCCGCGGCCTTCCGCAGCCGGTAATTCTGAGTAGTGAACTTGAGGTTCTCTTTACTCCAGAAATCACGCTTATAATCCATAGCGACCTCATCGGCGATCTGGCGCGGCGCGTACGTCGAGTCAATTCGACGGTTACAAGCGCCGACCGAGCCACTATGGTAGTGACGGCTGACAATAAGCTCATTAGCTGACTGGATGAGGTTGGTAATAACTTTGGACGGGCCTCGCGCCAGCCGAGAATTGCTGTGCGTGAAACCGCCAGTTACGTCTAGGATCGTGCCGTGACGGTGGAGGCAGTGATCTTCGACTGGGGCGGCACGCTGACCCCGTGGCACACGATTAACCCGGCGGAACTGTGGTCGTGGGTGTGCGAGCCGCACTTTCCGGCCGCCGAGGCAGCGGAGTACGCCACCGCACTTCTGGCGGCTGAGGACGAGCTGTGGCAGCTGTCCAGGACCGAGCAGCGCAGTGCGACGATGAGCGCGGTGTTCGAGCTCGCGGGAGTGACTGCGACCGAGGCGTTCCTGGCCAGCTATCTCAGCGCCTGGGAGCCGCATACCTTCACCGACCCGGACGTGCCCGATCTGCTCGACTACCTGCGGGGGCGCCGCATCAGGATCGGGGTGTTGTCCAACACCATGTGGCCGCGTGGCTGGCACGAGGACGTGTTCCGTCGCGACGGGGTCCTGGAGCTCATCGACGGCGCCGTGTACTCCAGCGAGATCGACTGGACCAAGCCGCACCCGGAAGCCTTCCAGGCGGCGATGGCGGCGATAGGAGCGACTGATCCGGCTCGCTGTGTCTTCGTCGGTGACCGGCCGTTTGACGACGTGCACGGCGCCAAGAGTGTCGGCATGCGGGCGGTCCTGGTGCCGAACAGCGATGTCCCGGCGTACGCGGCGGCTGAGCCGGATGCGGTCATTAGCCGGCTGGCTGACCTGCGGCCGCTCATCGAGGCCTGGTAGGGCCGGGCCACGCTGGCTAAGTGCTTAGTGCACGTGCATCTGCCAGTCGGGCGGCACCCGGCCGGCCGGGCCCGGCACCGGCTGATCCTCCGGGTGATGCTCCGGCGGAGCTAGCGCGGGACCGCCTTCGTAGAGCTGATCAGTCTGGTAGTCCCAGAACCACGACTCGCCCGGCTCGAAGCTCCGGATAATCGGATGCCCGGTCGCCGCCGCATGCCTGGTCGCGTGCTGCTCCGGCGAGGAATCGCAGCAGCCTACGTGCCCGCAGAGCGCACACCGGCGTAGGTGGACCCACCAGCCGCCGACCGCATCGCACTCGACGCAGACCGTGCCGCTCGGCGGGACCGACGGGTCAATGCCTTCAATCGTCGTCATGAAATCTCCGAATCTGGTTGCGGCGCCTGCGGGTCACCGAGCGACTCGTTGGCCGCCCACCGGTATACCCCGCTCGCCATCGTGGAAGTCGCCCGGTCGGCCCGGATGCTGAACACGCGGTGCCGGGCCTGCTTGATCTCACTGTCATCCGGCGCTGCAAGCCAGGCGAGCTCGGCCAGGTGCGCGGCCAGCCTCAGGCCGTCCTCACCGCCGCGCAGGCCGGCTACCCGCGGCCCGGTAGTGCCGTCGTCAGCAGGCGAGGCGCCAGTCAGGTCGGCGCCAGTCAGGTCGGCGCCAGTCAGGTCGGCGCCAGTCAGGTCGGCGCCAGTCAGGTCGGCGTCTGCCAGCACGGCTTCGGCGAGCGCGACCGCGCGGGCCGCAAGGACGCCGGCGCCGCCGGCCAGCGCCGCAAGTTCCGAGGCAAGTGCGCGCTCGGAGGCCGGCTTGAGCGTCGCCGGGTTGCCGTCCCACCAGCCGCCGTACAGCCGCCAGATAGTCCGCACGATGAACTCGGGCTCGTCGTACACCGGCTGCAGGTAGGGCCGGTCAGCCAGGTGCCGCGGAACTGCCACCGTGTGTACGGCCTCGTCGAGGCGACCGCCGGCGTTCATGATCTCCAGCGTCTGGCTGACAAGCGACTCCAGCAGCTCCGCGGTGTCGGTCAGTGCGTGCTTCACCCGGTCGGCGCCGACGACAGGCAGCCCGTGGCCAGGCAGCAGGTACTCCGGCTGCAGCGCGAGCATCCGGCGCAGCGCCTGTGCCCATTCCAGCGGGTAGCGCTGGACCTTCTGCGGGTTACCCGCGTTCGGCGACGCCCAGATGAACAGGTCACCGCAGCACAGCACGCGGCGCTCGGCGAACCAGGTGACGGTGTGGTCATCTGTCTCGCCTCTCTCATGACGCAGGCTCAGCGTCGTGCCACCAGCGGTAACCGTCATTTCATCCGCGTAGGTGCGATCTGGATAGCGGTACTCGGTCGGCCAGCGCAGTCCGCGGAGCCCGAACTGCCGCTGATTGATGATCCCGTTGTAGCCGGCCGTGGCGATGTAGCGGTCGAAGCGGCGCGGCAGCGCTTCGTGGGCCACGACGACCGGTGCGGGCCAGTCCCGCTCCTGCGCCTCGGCCTCCCACGGCGCGACGCCAAAGACGTGGTCGATGTGACCGTGCGAGTAGATCGCCGTGTGCAGCCGCTCATCCGTCCAGCGCCGGAGCTGGCTGTGGATCTCCTGCGCCACAAAGACGCTGCCGGTGTCTACCAGGAGCAGGCCATCGGCTGTTCGGATGGCGGTCACGTTGGCGAACGCGGGCAAGAAGGCGACATCCTCGCAGATCTCGGCCATTCCGCCGAGATGGCCAACTGGGTGGAACTCGCTGGTCCGCGCCTCGCCGCACCAGAGCCGGTCTGCCAGCGCCAGGATGTCGGTGGTCACCGGGGCAACTCCTCCCGCAGGTCGTTCCTGAAGCCTGAATACCACGACGCGAACTGGGTCAGTGACTCCAGCACCACCGCAGCCCCGGATGCGAGCAGATCCGCCGGGCTGAATGACCCCGTCGGGACGCCGATGGCGAGCGCACCCGCTGCGTGGCCTGCCGCCATGTCGGCCGGCGTATCGCCGACGTAAACGGCAGCAGCGAGGCGAGCGAGCACGACAGCCTTCTCTGGGCCGTGCACGTGCGTGAATACCTCGTCGGCCTGGAGGCCGACTGCCGCCAGGCTGGGCTGCACGGAGATGGGGTGCTTGGCCGTCACGATGACGGCCCGCTCCCCTGCCTGTCTGACTGCTACGAGCGCCTCAGCAGCGCCGGGCAGCGGGAACGTCATCGTCGGTGCCAGTCGGACGTAATGACGTCGGTAGCTGTCAGCTGCCTCCTGCTGGCCGTCTGCAGGGAACCAGTAGGCAACTTCATCCTCGAGCTTGATGCCCATCCGCTGGTCGACCGCGGCCAGATCGATGGCGACGCCGAGCTCCGCAGCCACCGCGGACCAGGCTGCCATGATCGCGGGCCGGGAGTTGATGAGCGTGAGATCGAGGTCAAAGCCAACTGGTCCGGCCGTGCGCATCAGGCTCCTCACTGCTAGGCCCTGGCGGCCAGCGCCCGCACATGCTCGGTCAGCTGCGCGGCCACGACTTCGAATGGCCCGATGTCATGTTCGGCTCGGCAGATCACCACTGCGCCCTCAGCCGCCGCCAACAGCAGCGTAGCCGTCGCCGCCGCGGTCTCCGCGCTCAGTCCGCCTGCCTGCAGGGCACCGGCCAGCTTCCCCTGCCACGCACGAAACGCTTCTGCGGCTCGCAGCCGCTGCCCCTCGGTTTCGGCCGCGACGGTAATGGCGACGAGCGCGCAGCCCGCCGCGAAGTCCGTGTAGGTGAGCAAGGCCCGCCAGGCAGCCAGAAAAGATTGGGTGACCTCGATCGCGGACGCCCCCATGTCGTGGTCGATCAGCTGCAGTGCGTGCGTTTGCGTCGCCTCGATGGCGGCAGCGACCATTTCCTCCTTGCCACCCGGGAAGTGGTGGTAAATCGAGCCCCGGGGCGCGCTGGTCTCGGCCAGCACGCTAGAGAACGAAGTCGCCTGCAAGCCGCGCTGGGCAAGCAGTTTGACGGCGCCGGCCACCATCCGGTCCCGGACTGTGCTCATCCTTTCTCCAATCAAGCTTGACTATGATGGTCATCATAATCTAGGTTCTATGACGACCGTCATAACGAACCAGGGAGCACTCCTATGCCCATGATCGACGTCTATGCACCGGCCGATATCTTCCCAGCTGATGCTGATGAGCAGCTTGGCACCGAACTTACCCACGCCGTGCTGCGCGCCGAAGGAGTGGCTCAGCCCGGTCCGTTCCACCTCGACAACACTGCGGCGTTCATCCACCGGCTGCCGGCCTCGGCGATCTCGACCGCAAGCACGCCTGCCGCACGCGCGGTCCGTGTGCAGATCGTCACTCCACCTGGCTCGCTGAAGCGGGATGGCCAGCGGCAGATCACGAGCGAAGCCACCGAGATCATCGCGAAGGCGGCCGGTGATCCCAGCCTGGCTAGCCGGACTTGGGTCATCCTGACCGAGGCCGCTGAGGGTGGCTGGGGCATTGCCGGGACCGCCTTCGGCATCGAGGAATTCACTGCTCTGGCCAGGAAGGCGGCCGAGGCGAAGGGCCGCGCGTAGGCCTCACCCGCCGTGGCAGGCTCGGTTTATGGACGTTCGGCAGAGCTTGGCTGACGGGTACGCGTTCGGCGACACCGACATCGCGGCGCGCCGACTCGCGCTGCTCGATCAGGTATTTGGCCCGTCGTCACGCGCCATGCTGGCCGACTTCGGCCCCTCGCCAGTAGCGCTCGCCTACGACCTCGGATGCGGCCCTGGCCATACCACCGCGATGGTGGCGCAGCTGTCGAGGGCCGCTCGGACCGTTGGCCTCGATAGCTCGGCACTGTACATCGGGCGGGCGCGAGCCGGCGTCGTTGGTCCGGTCGAGTTCGCGGTGCACGATGTCACAGCCCTGCCGTTCCCCGCCGGACCGGCGGACCTCATCTACTGCCGCATGCTGCTCGCGCACCTGCCAGATCCAGTCGCCGTGGTCAGCAGCTGGACCAGCCAGCTGACCGACAACGGCGTGGTGCTGGCGGACGAGATCGAGTGGATCAGGACAAGCCATCCTCTGCTGCGGACGCATCTGCGGCTGGCTGAGACGCTGGTAGCCGTCAGCGGTGCCAGGATGCAAGCGGGGCCGCTGCTTGCCGGACTTGCTGCTGCGCCCGGCCTGCGGACCGGCCGCCTGAGGATTGCCGAGGTGCACGTGCCGACCGCGCTGGCGGCAACGCTATTCAGCATGAACATCGCCGCCTGGGCCGACCGGCCGGTGCAGCTCGGCCTGTGCACCGCCACCGAGCTTCGCGATCTCGCCTCGGCCATGTCGGCCCTGACGACATCACCGGCAGCCGGAGAGATCACGTGGGGCATGCACCAGGGCGCCTATGCGCGGTCCGGACCCTGAGGAGCACGGGCTGCGCGGATCGCAACCAGATGACTCGAACCGACGTCCAAGCCGCATGCGACGGAATGCGTGTGCGGTGCTCGCGCTGAGCATCGCAGTCCTGGCCGGCTGTAGCACCGGCAGCTACCAGCAGAACGTGACCGGCAAGTTCGTGCGGGTGGGCGGTCCGGCGCCAGGCTTGCCGTTCCCGCTGCCCGGCACGATCACAGCCCGAGCTGCCACCGGCCAGACGTTCACTGCCACGGCCGGCGATGACGGTCGCTTCAAGCTGTCGCTGCCGCCCGGCACCTACCGCGTAACGGGCCGAAGCCCGCTGATGCAGTCCGGGCAGATGATCTGCGCCGCGACGGCGGCAGTGCGCGTGACCCGCGGCAAGCCCGCAGGCCATGTCACCGTAGTCTGCTCGATTCCCTGACGATCGCGAAATGAGCTGCCGAGCCTATTCAGCCTGGATCCAGCCCAGCAGATCCTGACGACTGATCGTGTCAAGAAGAGCCGGATGATCTGCTGCCATGTGCTCACGGATCGCCCCGACCACGTCGTCCTCGCTATCTCCGCGGGCTACGTACCCGCACTCGCACCGGATCAGCTTCATCCTGCGTCTCCCCTCTACTTACTGGCATTTACTCGCATGGTATTGCCAAGATGTTGGCGTGGCATTGCCGTCCCTTTACTCGATGCGGATCCAGATCTGCGGGCAGTTCGCCGTCGAGCTGGATGGCGAGCGACTGGAGTCACTCCTTCCGGGTCGGCAGGGACGACTGCTGTTTGTTTATCTCGTCGTGAATCGCCACCGGCACGTGTCCCGCGACGAGCTGGCCGAGGCCCTATGGCGCGAGCCCGACCAGGCCGCGGTGGACGCGCGGCTGAATCCGCTGCTGTCGAAGCTTCGCCGCGTCTTCGGCGCCTCCTCGATTAACGGCCGCTCCGTCCTCCGGCTATGCCTGCCAGGCGCCTGGGTTGACCTGGAAGCCGCCGCCGAGGCGATTCACCGAGCTGAGTCCGCCGTGGCCCAGCAAGACTGGGCGCGTGCCTGGGGCCCGGCTCTGACCGCACTGATCGTGGCCGAGCGCGAGTTCCTTCCCGGCGAGGACGCCGCGTGGATCGACGAAGTCCGCCACCAGCTCTTTGAGCTGCGCCTGCGGGCGCTGGAATGCTATGCAGCCGCGGCTCTGGGCATCGGCGGAACCGAGCTCGCAGCGGCCGTCCGGGCCGGCCGGCAACTGACGCGCATCGCCCCTCTTCGCGAGAGCGGCTACCGCTACCTCATGCAGGCGCTCGCCCAGCAGGGCAACCTGGCAGAGGCGCTCAGCATCTACGGCGAACTCAGCCAGTGCCTGCGCGATCAGCTGGGCGTCTCACCCAGCCCGGCGACCCGCCAGCTTCACGAACGGCTGCTCGCCACGACCTGAGCGAGGGCGCCAAGGTTTCGCCAACGTAGCCGCAACCTTGCGGCAAGGACGTGGTCGTAGACCTGATTCGACGACGCCCTACCAGCCCTGGAGGCTCAGATGATGAAGATCACCGATCAGCCAGCAGCTCGACCGGAGCCCCGTCCCTGGCACGACGCGCTTGTCGAACCGGACTGGCTGGAAGCGCACCTGGATGACCCGCTCGTGCGCGTTGTCGAGGTTGACGTCAGCCCGGCCGCCTACAACGACTGGCACATTAGCGGCGCCGCGTTCTGGAATGTCTATGCCGACGTAAAAGACGCTGGCTACCACACAGTGGAAGTGGCGGCGCTGGAACGGCTGATAGCGCGGTCGGGGATCGGCCCGGAGTCGACGGTCGTCTTCTACGGCTACGCGCCCGCACTCGGCTTCTGGCTGATGAAGCTCTGCGGGCACCAGGATGTGCGCATTCTCAACTGCAGCCGCGATACGTGGCGGAGCGGAAACCGCCCGAGTAGCACTGAGCCGTTCAGCGGCGGCGAGAGCGCTTACCGTCTCGCCGTGCAGGGCGATCACCTGCGGGCAGACCGGCTGACGGTCGCGGACGCCATCGGCGACTCCGGCCGCGCGATCCTCGACGTCCGCAGCGACGCGGAGTACCAGGGTGAAAGGTTCTGGCCGTCTGGCGGCATGGAGCCGGGCGGCCGGGCGGGGCACGTTCCCACCGCCATCCATCGGCCCATCGATGGTCTGTATCGCGCCGATGGCTCGTTCCGCTCCGCCGGTGAGCTCCGCGAAATCTTCTCGTCGGCCGACCTCGCCAGCGATCAGGAACTGATCACCTACTGCACGATCGGCGGGCGGGCCGCCACTGCCTGGTTCGTGCTGACCTACCTGCTTGGCCGCGACAGGGTGCGGGTCTACGACGGATCATGGGCGGAATGGGGACGTCTGCCGGACGCGCCCGTCGAGAGCACGAGAGGTCCATCCGATGACCACCCCAGCTAGCCGCGAGCTGTCCCTGCCTGGCGCCACGCTTCGCTATCAGATTGGCGGATCAGGGCCGGCAGTCGTGCTCGTGCACGGATTCGGGCTCGATATGCGGATGTGGACGCCCCAGTTCGCCGAACTGTGTCGCGAATTCACGGTCGTGCAGTATGACTGCCGCGGCTTCGGGTCGAGCGGGCAGTTCGATCCCGCGGTCCCGTACACCCATGCCGGCGATCTGGTTGCGCTGCTCGATCATCTGTCGCTCGACTCCGCGACGATCATCGGACTGTCGTTCGGCGGCAGAGTGGCACTCCAGACGGCCCTGGCGGGGCCCGGCCGGGTGGACGCGCTGGTACTGCTGGATGCGGTCCTCGATGGTGTCCCGTGGGATGCCGAGTCCAAGGCCGGCATGGCAGAAGTCTCGCGGCAGGTCGCTACGGGTGGCGTAGCGGCTGGTCGCGCGGCATGGCTCGCGCATCCGCTCTTCGCCGCAGCTCGCCAGGACCCGGTCCTGGAAGAGCAGCTCGCCGCGATGGTTGCTGACTACCCCGGTCAGCACTGGCTCGGCAGCGACCCGCACCTGCCCGACGATCCGCCGCCGATCCAGGCACTCGAGCAGATCACCACCCCGGCGCTGGTAGTCGTGGGCGAAAACGACGTACCAGGGTTCCTGCAGATGAGCGACGTACTCGCGCACCGCCTCCCCGCCGCCGAGCATGTGGTCGTACCGAACGCCGGGCACATGGTCAGCATGGAACAGCCCGAGCAGGTTAATGCCGTCATCCGCGAGTTCCTGCGGCGCCAGCGGCAGGTGCCGACCGCACATTGACGGATTAGTACGTACGTACTAATCTCAGTCCATGAGTACTAAACAGCGGCGTGCACCCGGCTCTAGCGGCAGCACGTTTACTCAGCTCAAGCGTCGTGATCAGCTTGTGGACTGCATGACCGGCGCGATCGCCGAACTGGGCTTCGCGCGTGCTTCGGTTGCCGAGGTGGGCAGGCGAGCCGGGGTGAGCAAGGGCGTGGTCACCTACCACTTCGCAGCCAAGGAGGACCTCGTCCTCGCGGTGATCGATGACGTCCTTGCCTCGATGCGGGAGTACCTCGAGCCCCGGCTGCTCGAAGCCAGACCGCTGGAGTTCCCGGAGCGGTTCATCGCCGCTTATGTCACCGAGTGGGCCGGCTATTACCGGACACACTCCCGCCAGGTACTGGCGCTGGTTCGCATCTACAACAGCTTCCGCGACGAGTCCGGGCGTCCGAACCCTGCGTTTGGCGTGCGCGCCGATGACATTGCGATCGTGGCGCGCGTGCTGAGCCTCGGCCAGGACATGGGCCGCCTCGGCAGCTTTGATGCGCACGTGATGGCAGCGCTCATGAAAGCCGCGCTGGACGACTTGCTGATCCAGTTCGCAGACAACCCCGACCTTGACCTGGAGACCTACGCCGCTGCGCTGGTGAGGTTGTTCGAGCAGGCCACCCGGCCAATTCCCACCACAGGGAGGAACAGATGAAGCCGTACTTTGAGACGAACCACGTGGCGGGCGTACTGCTGCTGATCGTCACCTTGGCCTGGGGCGCGATGGAGCTCGGCCGGACCAACAACACGCGGCAGGACGGCGTCAAGGTCGGCGGCGGCGGCCGGCAGTTCGCGATCCTCCCAACGATGGCCATCGCAACCACCGCACTCTACCTGGGCCCACGCATCGTGCCCTCTGCTGCAATCAGGCCCGGGGCCGCGGTCTTCAGTGTCGGAGTCGTGGTCCTAGTGGGCGGACTGGTCCTGCGCGGCTGGTCGATTCTGACCCTCGGAAACTACTTCACCGGCCGGGTCATCGTCAGCCCTGACCAGCCCGTCGTCACGGCTGGCCCGTACCGTCTGCTGCGTCACCCGAGCTACACCGGGTTCTTGCTGGCCTGCGTCGGGGTCGGTCTCGCCTCAGCGAACTGGGTCAGCCTCGCCGCCATGGTGCTGCTGCCGCTTGCAGTCCTGTGCTGGCGTATCCGGGTCGAGGAGACGGCGCTTGCCGAGATCGTAGGCGACCGATACCGGGCCTACGCGGCACAGCACAAGCGCCTCGTTCCGTTCGTCTGGTGACCAGCCAAGCAAGGAGGCAGCAATGGCTGGTGAGTTCCGCGGCAAGGTAGCCATCGTGACCGGCGGCGGTTCAGGGATCGGCGAGGCGCTGTGCCGAGAACTGGCCAGGCGCGGCGCCCAGGTGATCGTCGCCGACATCAATGCGTCAGACGCAGACCGGGTGGCCGCGATCATCACCGGCGACGGCGGCACCGCGACCGCACGAGCAGCTGACGTCACCAGGGAGCAGGACGTCAAGGGTCTCGTCCAGCACGCCGTGTCCGCACACGGACGACTGGACTACCTGTTCAGCAACGCTGGCATCGCCATCGGCGGCGAGGCACAGTACCTGACACTTGACCACTGGCGCCGCGTCCTGGACGTCGACCTCTACGGCGTCCTGCACGGCGTCGTGGCCGCCTATCCCGTCATGGTGCGTCAGGGGTTCGGCCACATCGTGAATACATCGTCGTCGGCGGCCTTCTTCCCCGTCCCCGCAAACGCGCCGTACGCTACGGCCAAGCACGCCGTACTCGGAATGTCGCTCGGGCTGCGCATCGAGGCCGCCGATCTCGGGGTCAAGGTCAGCTGCGTCTGTCCCGGATTCGTGCGCACCAACATCTTCCAGAACTCGCTGTCGGTCAATCCGCATGTGCCCGATGACGCCCCGCTGGAAGAACTGGCCGGAGCTCCGTCCAGGATGATGCCAGCTGCCAGAGCAGCGGAGATCATTCTGGACGGCGTCGCCCGCAACCGTGCACTCATCGTGTTCCCGGCCAGCATCCGCTTGGCCCGGCACGTCCATGACCTCTTCCCTCGGCTCATCGAAAGCGAAGTGCTCCGGCAGTTCCGGCGCAGGAAGCGGAAGATCGCCGCCGCGCTAGAAAGCGGAGATCACCTCAGTGCGCTCACGGCGCGTCAGCGTGCTGATCACCGCGGACTGGCCGTGGCGCCGGACGGCCAGCCGCAGTAGCAAGTCGCGCACTGGTGCGAACACCTCGCCGGGAAACTCTGGCGCCGGGACGCCCACACTCAGCGCGAGATCGTTGCTATGGACCACGATCTCTAGCATCCGCGTGAGCAGGAAGTCATCTCGGCGCAATGACCAGCCCTGCCAGGGAATCGGCACAACATCAGCAGCTGCGCCATCCGCCAGCA
>Ga0335072_10014599_pt1 | contig 11158 bp, 6 predicted proteins | sample Lox_Sample_21_FD_206725 | JGI IMG/M metagenome (GOLD analysis project Ga0335072, IMG submission 206725) | Soil microbial communities from Loxahatchee National Wildlife Refuge, Florida, United States - Lox_Sample_2.1 | ecosystem: Environmental > Terrestrial > Soil > Wetlands | place: USA: Florida... | reverse complement strand
CTTAAAGATCGTGTGATTCGCCTTTATAGATAAGACCAATAGGAATCTTCGTTCCATCTGCACAAATACATGCTAGCAAGGTAACAAACTTGCAATTGCCGTCTGTAAGTGCAAACTGTATCCAACCAGCCCGAATAGCTTTAAGAGACATTATACGTTGCGTCTGGTTTGTTACCCTAATAATAAAGCCCTTTTCATCCTAATTGTACATGTTCTTAGGTGGAATGTTGTATTTTTCGATTGCATAGTCCAACTATCTTAACATTAGTAATAGAAACTCAATAAGAATTCTAAGAACACTTACTTGATTATAGAATCGTATAAAAAGTAGTATATTTTCAGCTTTGACTCAAGCACTATTAATTGTTTGAAGATAGTCGGCGTGGAGCTCTATCCGGTGTTGAGCCTGAAACATTACAACCTAGTTCTTATTGATTGTATGTCCACACACTTCTTCTACAACATTATAGACTAACTGACTTGTAGGTAGGATATTCTGCTCTGTAAATCGATTGATCCAGCTGATGACAACTTGTTCCTAAGCACTTATAAGGCATTGTTGTAATTCAAACAAATAGTCCGACCGTGATCGTTGGGTGCCATTGAAGTGTCTAGATAATGTCGTCCGATTGACTTTATACTTCTCTGCTACGCTCAAAAAATTCGGCTTGGTCTGTTTGCTCAATTCGGCCAAGGCCTTGGCCATATCATCGTCGTTGGTTGAGTTAGGCATGGTTGAAGTGGTTTAAGGGGTCATCAAAATCACCGAAGAAAAAGTGGTCGAATGAGTGGGGTGGTCGCTTAAGTTGGAATACTCCTATTTGGTCTGTGCGCTTAAATTACTTCTTTAGAGTTTGAAGGGCAGGACACCGATTTCGCTCATAGCTGTACTATCAGCAGTTAAATAGCTTTCAAACCAAGCTAGTCATCCGAAAATGACAGCTAGACGCCAGCTAGCCACGTGATCAACCATTACACCTCTAGATGACGATGAAGACGCTCAGCCTCTAGAGCGGCAGAAACTACCTGCTCTTTCTTATAGATACCTAAACCCTGCTTCTGCCGTCTTTAGCATACAGGAAGATAGAACTAACTTATAGGGTTAAGGGCTGATTATATTTTAATCTAAGTTGCAGTGTCTCGAGAAGTTTCGGTCCAATTTTGTAAATTTCCTACGTACGTCAAGCACTGTCGCCATCACCGAATGAACATTTCCCTCAAACCGTATTTTAATTGAGATTCCATAGGTTTTCCAATCGCCGTTTAATGCGAGCCTTCCTTTTCCTCCACACTTCAACAACCCACACCTGACGCAGCTACAGGTGCTCAATCGCAACCACCTTCGGCCTCCGCGCCACCAAGCTCCTCGAATTCCCCCCAAACTACGCCGCCACCTTCCTCTATAGGCCATATTTATCAACGGGTGCAAGACTATTATATCATCGATTGGGAAAACTGCATATGTATCTTGGATACGTCGAAGTAGCCACGATTTAGCACGCGAGCCTACAAGAAAATCCAGAACAATCAAGTAACTAGATTCGTGAATCCTTTGCTTCAGAATTGTAGTTTACAATTTGGCTCTCAGATTGTGTTTGTCCTCTGGTTCTAATCCCTTCATTCGATACCCTTCTCCGACATCTGGACGCCAATCTTGGTGAATTCGTCTAAGTCCTCCTTGGGCAGGCCCAAGACATCATTGTGCAAGCCCTTGGTTGCTCCAAAATTACCGCTTGACTCCGGGAAGAAACATCTCGAGTAGAGTAGCTGGGAAAATCCATTCATGTTACCCTTCTGAAACTCCACCACTCCAGATTTGTAGCGTTCCTTAACTGAGACCTTAGTCACTTTCCAGTCTTTCAAGTCAGTGCCGGTCACGCGAAGGACAGACTCCAGCATGTCGTTTTGGCTAATGGTGAAAGAAGAGATATAGGCATTCTTGTTCTTAAAATCAGTCAAGGTCGGACTCTTGTCATCCTCGCTGTCTGGAGCAACCTTTAAGCTCAGCAGACTTGCAACAGCACGGCCACATTGAGGCCAGGTGCTAGTATTAATTTTGACGTTCCCCTCATCAAAGAGGGTGACAGTCCTGTTCTTGAAATCGAATCCATATCTATATGGCCCACCCGCCAAGCTGAATTCGTACCAGAAGCCACAGGTAATGGCGATCCAGGAGCTCTTACCCAGCTTTTCGATATGGTCACGGTATTTAGCCTTCGCAACACCTAAGAAGGTGTCCTTGGCCATCTCAAGATTAAGAGTGTCGCCTCCAAACTCGTTCGGCAAGATCCATGGCACGTTTGCGGCAGCGGCGGCTTCGATGAGCTTGGTTTGCTCGTCAGGAGGTGCCATCACACTTATGGTGATAATGAGGGCGTCTTGGCCTTGGAGCGCCTCAATCAATGATGATTGGTTGTCGTAATTGACCTTCTTGATGAGTACACCGTCTGCTAATTTACTCGTGCTGTTTTCACGAGTAATAGCGGTGACTTTGTGTTTTGTGGTCTTGAGCAATTCCTCCACGATGAACTTGCCGACACGACCACCAGCCTGGCAAAAAGTTAGCCTGGAAATGCGATCATGAGAATGGGAAGCTAATTTTCAGGTGAGTGTTAACTTACTCCAACAATCGCAACGTTCTCGATGTGGTTCTTAGCCATGTTTGGGTTGAATTCTATAACGCAGAAATTGGACGATACACAATTGTCTTTGACTTCCGAAGATTAGCGGCCCTTTGTGTTTTCAAGCCTCGAATTTATAATGGAGGCCTGCGCGGAGGAAATACAATGTTAAATCCGGTTTGTCCGACATGAGTGCGAACTACCGGAGGCGGGTAGTAAATCGTACCGAAAGCGTAAGGCGAAGGGCGAGCGCGGCCGCATTTTAGTGCCCGTAGATCTCGCGCTAACCTCGACTCGTATTTATTTCGCGCTAACCACAGGCCTTATTTCGGTGGCGTTGACTATACTCCACTAGCGCCTCTAGGGTGATACAAAGTATCGTCACTTGATACAGCACATTATCAACATTAATATGAATTGAGATAATCGGCAGTCACAAAGTTGTTCCTTGCCGAGTAGAAAGAAATGCTTCTCATTCCTCACTAGAACAGTAACTGACATGTTAAGGTTTGTAAAGCTATTCTAAGATGGTAGAGGGTCGATCATACGAGTCGGTTGCTGCCACTCTAACTCCCATATTCTCTGATTGGTCTAGATTGATCACAGATCCAAACCAATTGCGCTGAGTGACGATCATGATATCGGATGGCATGGCGAGTAAAGAGCGTAAAGCGTGAGACAGCAGAGACGAAGGGGTGTGCGAACTAGTGGTTGGAGCAATACACCCTTCGGCTAGATGCATGGCCCCGTCAAATGTAATGCCTGCCGTGGCCACTGCTCAGAGCCGCACGAAACGCGAGACTGATTCAGTGCCAAGACTGTGGACAGACCGCGTATATCAAGAGACATCGCTTTATACCGATTAGTCACGATGGCAGCGATGAAGGAGTCGAAAGTTAGGATTTAGCGTCGAACATCTTGAAGCTTACTACCGAACATCACAGATGGTGAGGTCGAAGCTCCTTGATCAAGCCGTGCCTGAATTAAGCTAACGATAGAGAAGAGCAGGATATCACAATGTCTACCTGACGAAGGCTAAATAAAGTCTAGAGAGGCCTCGGAGGAATCGATTAACACACGTTAGCGCGACAGTCATTGAGCTCTATGGAAACGCATAGAAAGCTATCTGCGATTTAAAACACCGTTCAATCGTCAATCAGCTTTACATCCATAGCGCACTGAAACTCAAGGGACAGAGCAAGTCAGCACACATATACATGTCTACTACAGCGACGCATTGCAGCTAAGAGAGGGAGTACGTGAAAGAATTTGCAAAAGACCAGGCGGGTGACTTGGAACTCGTTGATGAGGTTGTGATCCCTAGTTACAGTATCATTTGGCAATGTTATCAATTCTACAGACGGAAGTTACTAAGGCGGAAAGATTGACACTACGCGATCAATTGTGAATAGTGTCCGAATGTGACAAAACTATTAAATGAGAAGGGCTGGAGCATTGAGTCACGAGAAATAAAGGGCCACAAGGTTGCATTAATAATCCAAGGATGTTCTTTGAGGGAGTAGGTCCTAATGTAGCGGGAACAAGGCAATTGCAGCCATCTCGCATACACACCTGTAGTGTTTTTTGCCGCTTGCCTAAACAGAGTAGAACTTTAAAGAGACTTATGGAAACTTATAGGACGTGTCTAACTTATGACGAACATCTTATACGGTGTTCTGAGCACGATTCTCACGAATGGTACAGGCCTGGATTCCAGACTCTTTCTATAGCGTTAAGACCTCTAATTCGTGAAGTTTAACGATGCATAAATACCTCAGGCAGCTCTAGAAGCATCCAGCCCAAGCCCCGCCCTGAGCTCTGAGCTGGGGCTGGCCCTCTCACAGGACCAGATTGGGTGTGTTGCATTGTCAATCACTCTTACAGAACCAATGGGAGGCTGCCTGCACAACAAGGAGGATTGCATAAGCTGGCTTGCAGCGATCATCTGGCAGAGGCATTGTTTCGCCCATGTGAAGGGGAACTCCATTTCTAGATTGACGCACTCAGCTATCAATCGATCATTAGCTTCTACAGTAACCATTTCACGCATAGTAGACTTCCCAACCATGGAGGCGATTGGGCTGGCATCCAGCATAATCCAGCTAGTGCAAGTGGTCACAAAGGGATTAGAGCTCGCCAGAACACTGTATAAGGCTCCGGAGGAATTCGCAGCCTTGCAACAAGAGCTCGACAGTTTCCATACTGTTATGACCGAAGTTAGCAAGCTTTCGGGAGACATACCCAATGGCATTATTCATGCACCTCTGACCCATGCTCATCTCACCATTAGTCAGCTCCGCTCACTCTTCGACGACACACTACTGAGGAAGAGCAAATCATCGGTAACGGTTCGGCGGAGAGCTTGGGCGAAGAACAAGAACAAGATTCGCAGGCTTCGGGAAGCTGTTAAAGAAAGAAGCAACAGTCTTATTATAGCCTTGAGCGCTATAGGCGCGTAGGTGCTACAGGGATATCGTTAAGCATGCAACTAACATTTTCGTCTCAGAGCATCATCTTCTCGAACTGAAGAAAGCCTAAAGGCGACAAAGCAAGAGATTACTCACACCATAACAAATACGATCGATGTAACACTTAGGGAGATATACTCAAACTCTCAACCTAGCCAGCAGATCGTCCCGGCACAATGCCGTTGTTCCGAATCCACGCAAGAGCCTCGTATGCATCAGCTACCCACATTATACGTGTCTCTGGGGGCTTTTTGGGAGCACTGAGCAGTGGAACTTATTCTCTACACCACTCTGATGTTAATTTTTGTCCAAAATCTCAAGAAAACAGCTCTGAAGCGCTGTGGCTGCGACCTCCCTCTCTGACATCACAAGAAATGCGCATTGCAAGACCTGCTAGTCCATTTGAGCTTTCTCCACAATTCTTCCCCGAGCAGTACACGCTTCCAAATTTCATAAGCCAACAGCTAATTTTATTTAAAACGAGCGAGTTTTACCACACAGAGAATTATAGAGTAGACAGGTACCAGCTCACTTTTGCGGAGAGTGCAAGACAGTGGCGTAAGGTTGCAGTTTTAATATCTATAGATCGCCAGTCAAAGTTCTGGGGCCTAACGAGAGTAGGAGGGTCATTTGGGGACAAAACTTCCCTGCCAGGAACGCTAAAAGAGCAGCTTGAGGACTTGTTGGTTAACATTGAGTTCTTGTGGGGGGTCACCGGTCTTTTTGTGCAGCTCGCAGATATGGATGAGGAAAGCGGCCCTTCTATTGACAAAAGTAGCATGCATGTCTACAGTGACAAGAGTGAACAAGCATCTTCTGCTCTCGTTGTCAAAGAGTTCGTGGACAATCTAGGGTGCCCGAAATTTCATCCCCGAGAAGTCATTGTCTACCGCTACCTCTATCGCTCTGATACGTTCCTGGTCTCTCTGCATGGAAACATGTACGGAGAAATTAGACTAGGTTTCGGTCCAGAGGCTCTTCAGCGGCAGTTGTACCAGATACAGCTGCTACATTGCCTTAATGGCGCATCAGCTATTACGCCATTTATAGGTGTTATAACAGATGACAGGACACAAGAGCTAAGGGGATTCTTGAAAGAACTACCCGCTCAAGGTCTTATGTTCGATATCATGAGGCAAGCGGAACAGAAAGGTCTAGTCGTTCCCTGGGAACGGCGTCAGAAATGGGCTAGACAAATCGTTGCTGGCGTATTACAAGCTCACTCAAAAGGTTTTGTTGTAGGAAGTCTAGGACGACTTCTATGTGTCGGCATCGACCGCGACGACAACGCTCGCCTCGATCGGTTTCGGAGCACGATAAAATGCCACGCCAATTACCAAGGCTTTCTACCTCCGGAGCTCCGTCAGCATGCATCACTAGACGGTAAAACAGTAGATGTAACTCCTGGGACTGATCTTTTCCAGCTTGGTATGCTGTTGTGGCGCATCGCAGCGTATAAGACAACTCAGGGTGGCCCTTCGATGTTCTGCGCAAGTTTTGGCTGCCCTTATTCTTCGACTGCGACATGCCGTGATGCACATACGAACCCAATTGCTTTGCCGCCTCTGGGGGATACTATTCCGGACTTTTACCAGAAGATTATCTCAATATGCCGCGCGGAGCGATCATCTCAAAGACGCCCCGCTTCGGAACTGCTTAAAATGTTTCCTTCCAATGCAAACGCCAATCTCCCCTCAGAACACTCTGCACTCAAAATATCCGGACTTGATGAACATTCGACGATATTCTACTGCAGAGTGATCTGCGACTTCTGTGGTAAGAAACCACTAGAGCATTATTATCATTGCAACACATGTAGTGAAGGCCACTACGATCTCTGTCCTGATTGTGTTGCTAAGGGAATCCACTGTCTCGATGAGACGCATTTTCTAGCGGAAAAGATTAAGAGAGGGAATGAGTTCTGCGGCACTAGGAGGTATCATTCTAAGGTGACAGCAACTGGAGAGCGAAGAGACACAGTCTTTCAGTTCAAGGCGTATAGTTCGGTTCGTTCATCTATGATATATTTCAGCGGAGTGATGCTGATATAAGCAGCAAATAACATAGTAGTCCAACTATAAGAATCACTTCTTCGAGGAGGATTAACTGTGACTTAGGCAGGTCTTTGGCTGTTTGGACTTTGTCTAAGACCTGTGAAAGAGAGAATCCTTGAACTTAAACTCGCCAAGTTGGTCAAAGCAAAGAACTTGGCATGCTCAAATACTCGTAGATGGCTACCTGCTACCATGCTAGATATTGTAAGAATCTCTGTAATACTTTTTCTGATTCGTGTACTGAGAGTTATGAAAATGCCTGGGCGGATACTAAGGCGACTGTTTTGTAAGAAACCGGCGAGTGGCGAAAACGATGGAGGCTTTATTTTCTCTGGATTTAATCTTGTACTCTCCCTAATTGATTTATTTAGATGACATATCTCCTAAAGTCTTGAAATAATATGCTCAAGCTTCATCCTTAGTCCAGAATGGAAGGCCGGTATAGCCGGAGGAACAATACATAAATCTACTATGAAGCAGCAGTACAATACTCTTATCGCCATGTTTTGTAGAGAATGCTTCCAGATCACCACTTAAGGAGGAAGGCCTACAAGGTCGAGAAAGTATGTGCACTCATTTCTACAACTGCGTTATAAAAGATGGATTGGCAATGATGAGACAAGCTGAAAAGAACGCGTCAGCTCAAGCCGGGATCAGATTTCTAAATAAGGAGAAAAGGTGAGATCCGTGATTGAATAAACGTATCGAGAAGAAAACTTCGAGGCTGCATGAACCTTTACTAGCTGGAGCGCGACTAGGGTGACTAAGAGCGGCGCCGGTGTGGATGCTTACCAAGGCAAGACTGAGGATTGCAAACAGAGCGGGGGCTGGTAGAAACGGAGCAGAGGGATAGAGTTGAAGTTAAGGAAGAAACAGTGATGGATTCATACCTGACGTTGCGACCCTGGTCGCTCACTAAATGCACGATGAAGTAGCAACGGGCTAGGGCGGTTAATACGCCTGATCACCCTCTTCTCGATATTATAGATGTTTGTCCTGTGTTTCGTCAGAATCAATAGGAGCCAAGAGGCCTGAATTGTTCAACTTTGTTGCAGAGGGCTTGGTATTCTTGTGTGCTTAGCTTTCTCTTTGTTTCGTCTGCGGTCTTCTTCGCTGCGCTGTCGATTGAGTGCCTTCACTATGGAGGGCAAAGGCGTCGAGCGCCCTCTGTTCGGTGAGACCTGCAATAACCACAACCATGGTACTCTAGAGAGCTAGAGAAGCAGGGTATGAGTCGCACGTTGAAGTTGGGGGAGGAGATCGAGAGAAAGACAAGAGCAAAAGACGAGAGCGAGAGAAGGCAAGAGCGACAGAGTATAGATGAGGAAGACGAGATAGCAAGAAGACACAAGACGGTGGAGAGATAGAGTATTTGAGCATCTTACCTGAGATGGCCGCTGTGCTAGAAAATAGCTGTATGGGAGGATGTTGGTGGTGTCATTATGACGCGTCGGACCACCTCAACCGTTTCGTCCAACTCTGTTTGTACGCGCTCTTGCGCTCCCTTCTCTTTCAGGTAGGCATCGACTATTTCGTATGATTCGAATAATTCGACTATTGTGCACGCTGTGTCTCTGTTGGGGTGGGATATCCGAGTGCTCAGCGCGTTTTACCATCGCATCGTCGCAGTCGCAGCAATCACCGCCGCTAGTGCTGCGCTGGCTGCGAGCAGGCTCGCTGTCAGGATCAAAAGGGATTTATAATGTCTAAGCAAAGTTTTATGTTGTGTGCAGTTTTTTTGTGTTGATCCATTGTGTGTAGTTTCTTAAATTACAGCCTAAACATATCCATTAAGCTTTTAATGTTAATGTTAAGGCATTACTAACAAATGCAATAGCAATTATTAATATAATAGCACTAAAAACTGGGGAGCTAGATGTCATCGTACTCATACCTCCTCTCTTGATGTTGAATGTTCATGAGAATGCTGTGAAGCCCCTAAGATAGCAATAACTGGGCAGTATACTTCGTATTGCAGGCAAGAAAGGGTAGAGTTGAGAACGAAGGAAGACTTTTGAGAGTTAGTGATCGCAGAGGATAACGTTGCCATGAGAAGAGAAGGAGAACACGGAAGTGAATAAGTGAAGTGGAGACACAGAAAGTTGGAGAGATGAATTATTGCTTCGAGAGACATCTTTTCATTCTCGTTGCTTCACTGTCGTTACCTAAAGTAGGTATTCACCAAACACCATCCCCTCACTCAACTTTTAATTCATGTTCATTAAATATATTAAGGTATTAACCCTAGCCATCCATCGCCATCCTCCTTAGGCATCTCCACAATATCATACAAAGGGAAGAAAGATCCCGACTTCTCAGCTCCAGTGAGCATAAACGAGATAGTCATAGAAAATGGCCATGCAAGACTCTCTTCGAGTCTGCAGCGAATGGGGCCGTCTAATCTTCTAGAATGGTAACCACCACACATCGTCCACCAGATTGGATGCATAAAACTCCGGTCAATGCCAAATAATAGGGCTCGAACACTGTGAGCTTGAGAAGCATAAATAATCACAAGTATCCCATCCACATGGTTGGTAACGAGCGGGACAAGAATTATCTCAATGGCATCTTGACATCATTGACACCGTTAGCAATAACCTCCCTCAGTTTCCACCTTGGCGGCTTGATCATAGCTGGCGCACCAGACTGTGCCCACTCTTTCTCCATCTCCGGGGTCACTCCATCTGGAAGATGTTCTGCTCCACCAGCAATGCCCGAGCTGAACTTCAATTGCAGAATATTGCCGATCTCATCGCATGCAGCAAGCAAGCGATCCATATCGTCCTTGTTATGAGCAGCTGAGATGCAGAACCGTGCACGAGACGAGATCAACGGGGTTGCAGGATATCCGACGATAACTACCGAAATTTTACGCCGGAGCATCTCATGGCTGAAAGCGGGCATCTTGGCAGGGTTGTACAACATGATCGGGATGATAGGCGAGTCATCATGGCCGTAAACAATGTAACCAAGACGCTTCAGTCCGAGTCGAAGATAACGGGAGTTGAAGGCGATACGTTGAAGGCGCTCTTCCCCTTGTCCGGGCGCGATCTCACCAGTAATGATCTTCAGCGCTGTAAGAATTTGCATGAGGACTGGTGGAGTTGGAGATTCGCCGTAGATAGTTGCAGCATTGGTAACGCGCAATTTATCAATGATGTGCTTTTCCGCAGCAACGTAGCCCCCATTTGCACCAAAAGACTTAGTCAAAGTTCCCATAAGGATGTCAACTTCAGATGGATCGATATTGAAGTAATCGCAAACACCACGTCCATGAGGGCCAATGGCACCAATTGAGTGAGCTTCGTCAACGAAAAGGTTGAACTTATACCTCTTCTTTAGAGCCAGAAGACCGGGCAAATTGCACATCGTACCTTCCATAGAGTAGAGACCCTCCACAACTACCAATATCTTCTTCCATGGGCGGTGCGTGCGAGGCTGGCCTTGTGAAATGACCTCGCGCAGAAGCCTTTCCAAATCCTTCATATCATTGTGCTTGAAGCTGTTAATCATCGCACCTGACAGACGAGCGCCAATTCGAATTGAGGCATGATTGAGCTCATCAGAAATAATCAAAGAGCCTTTACCAACCAATGCAGGGAATGAAGTAGCGTTTGTGCTGAAGCCCATGGAAAAGACCATTGCCGCTGGCTTGCCGACGAATTTTGCAATCTCCTTTTCAACCTCAATGGCCAAGTCGGTAGTTCCAGCGTCCGCTCTTGGGCTTGCAGAACTGATACCATACTTCTTGACAATCTCCTCCACAGCATCCGCGCATGGGCCTTCAGACTGCGCAAATCCAAGGTAATTATATGAGCTCATATTAAGGGTCTCGGTATATGTACCGGTAAATTGAAAATGCTCATTAAAGTCATTCGTCTTTCGATCTATTAAGGTGATGTACCGACCTGGAACGCCGGTTATTGGTCTTGAGAAACAGTCGTTAATTCGCATCTTGAGTCTTCGAACGTAGAAATTATCAAAGTCGCTGTTAAGAGCTGCATATCCATTG
>Ga0335072_10014598_pt1 | contig 11159 bp, 6 predicted proteins | sample Lox_Sample_21_FD_206725 | JGI IMG/M metagenome (GOLD analysis project Ga0335072, IMG submission 206725) | Soil microbial communities from Loxahatchee National Wildlife Refuge, Florida, United States - Lox_Sample_2.1 | ecosystem: Environmental > Terrestrial > Soil > Wetlands | place: USA: Florida... | reverse complement strand
TGGAATCAGCGATCACCAGCACCAGCGGGACGGCGTCCGGCGCATCGGTCAGCACGACGGGCTGGCAGGCCGGCGCCTACACCCTCACCGCCGCCTACGCGGGCACGAGCAACTGCGCGGCGTCCACCGCCACCTCACCGTTTGCCGTCACCACGCCAGGTCTGGCCGCAGCCGGGGCCGGGACCTACACGGTGGCCGGGGCCGGGACGGTGAAGTTCGGGTTCATCGTGGCCCAGATCCCGCACACCGCCATCTACCTTGGCGGCATCAGCGTGGTGAGCAACGGCTGGTGGCTGAACGGCACGCTGTCCAGCTACGTCAATACGTCCGGCAGCCAGGGGACGGCGACCGGCACCGGCACCCTGTCCTGGTGGAACACCTCACTCAACCACGGTCACGGCGGCTGGCAGCTAGCCAAGTCCGGCGTAGCGTTCACCGCGACGTTCGCCGCCACGACGAAGACCTCTCCCGGCGAGTTCGGCATCCAGATCAGCTACACGCCAGTCTCGCCCCAGCCCAGTCCGCTACCCAACTCGGCCCTGACCACGCTCAAGGCCGGCGCCATCATCATCGCGTAGGAACAGGAGACCTGGACTCGGGGGCAGGCCGACGGGCGTCCGGTGCACCGCGCCGGACGCCCGTCGCTTACCCGGCGAGGCTGGCGATGTGGCGGGCGGCGCGGTAGGCGAAGGTCATGCCGGAGCCGAGCGGGATGCCCGGGGCCGGGTAGGCGTGGCCGGCGACGGAAGCAGCCGAGTTACCCGCCGCGTACAGGCCCGGGATCGGGGTGCCCCGCTCGTCGAGCACCTGGCCGTTGACGTCGGTGCGGGCGCCGCCCTTGGTGCCGAGGTCGCCCAGGACGATCTGCACCGCGTGGAACGGGGCACGGTCAATCGGGACCAGGACCGGGTCGGCGAAGAAACGGTCATAAGGATCCTCGCCCCGGTGGAAGTCCTCGTCCGTGCCGGACGCGGCGAACTCGTTGAACCGGGCGACGGTGGCCTGCAAGGCCGGGGCGGGCACGCCGATCCGCTCCGCTAGCCCCGCCAGGTCGTCGCACGTCTGCCATAGGCCGGCCGCCCGGAACTCGTCCGGGTCAGGGGGCGGCTGGATGATGGCGGGCACCCCGGCGAACCTGCTGTCGAACACGAACCAGGCCGGGACGTGCGCGACGCCCGTCTCCTGGCCGCGGCGGATCTCGCGTCCCATCCGGTCATAGGGCAGCGACTCGTTGGCGAACCGCTGCCCGGCCGCGTTGACGACGATGCCGCCGCGCAGCCCGAGCGTGAACGCGGCGCGGCCGTTGGGAAACAGCGTGGCGGGGCACCACCAGGCCTCATCCATCAAGTCGATCGCCGCGCCGGCCTGCGCCAGCGCGGCCAAGGCGTCGCCGGTGTTCGACCCGGGGGCCGCCGATGTCCAGTTCCCGTGGGGCAGCGCGTGGTGCCGGGCCCGCAGCCCGTCGTCGCACTCGAACCCGCCGGCGGCGACGATCACGCCCCGGCTGGCCAGGATGCGCTCCTCGGGGCCGTCGCCGGCGACGACGACGCCGGCGACCCGGCCGGAGGAGACGATCAGTGACCGCATCCGGGTCCCGGTGCGCAGCTCGGCGCACGGCAGCGCGGACAGGGCCAGCAGGAACCGCCCGATGAGCGCCTGGCCGCCGGTGAGCGTGCCGCGTTTGCGGGGGACGCCGAACTGGTCCTCCCCGATTGGCTTGCGCAGCACGGCCAGCAGTTCGCCCAGTTCCGCGGCCTTCAGCGGAACCGGGAAGATGTCACGGCCACCGGGGACGCGCCCGGGTGCCTCGAAGTAGTCGGGGAAGGGACCGTAGGCGAACTGCAGCAGCGGGTCACGCTCGAGGAACTCCACCAGTTCCGGCCCGGTCCGCAGGTACGCGTCCTGCCGGGCCGCCGGCGTGTCGTCGCCCACGACCGCCCGGAAGTACTCCCGGCCGAGCTCCACGCTGTCCTCCACTCCGGCCCGGTGCTGCGCCTGGTTTCCCGGCAGCCAGATCCCGGACCCGGAGTAGGCACTCGTCCCGCCGAAGTACTGCGTCTTTTCCAGCACCAGCGTGCGCAGCCCAGCCGACGCGGCGGTGTAGGCGGCGGTGAGCGCCGCTCCCCCTGACCCGACGACGACCACATCCACAGTGCTCATGGCTCGCATCGTCGTCGCATCAGGGCGGGCAGGACAGGCGGCGTCCCGGTGACCGGGAGCCGGGCTAAGGCTCGTCGAGCAGCTCGGTGACCAGGTCCCTGGGCAGCCCGTGAGTGTCGCGGAGGAACTCGTAGTCCGCGTCGGCCAGCTGCCCAGCCGGGTACAGCCGCCGCAGCAACGGCCGCCCGCGGCTGACCAGCTCGCGGAACTTGCGCTCCTCATCGGCCAGGATCCCCAGCACCAGCGAAGGCTCGACCACCAGCCCGAACGTGCCCGCCGTATGCTGCACCAGCTCGCCGGGCAGGTCGGTGATGGTGAGCGGACCGCCATCATCTTCGCGCCACAGCTGCGTCAGGACCCGGCGCAGCAGCCTGCGCAGCACGTAGCCGCGGCCCGTGTTGGACGGCCGTATCCCGTCCGCGATGACCACGATCGCCGACCGCAGGTGATCGGTCAGGATCCGCAGCGACCGGGGCCGGGGCTGGCAGTGCTGCCGCCATGGCGGCGGCAGCATCGACCGCCACGGCTCGAACAGGTCCGTTTCGTAGACCGAGCTCACGTGCCGCGACACCATCAGCAGGCGCTCCAGCCCCATGCCGGTGTCGACATTCGGCTCCGCGAGCGGGGTCAGGCGGCCATCCGGGTGCCGCTCGTAGCGCATCGTGACGTGATTCCACAGTTCCAGCCACCGGCCGTCGGTGCCCGGGCTGCCGGACGGCGGCCCGTCCCCGGTCCAGACGTGGACCTCGGTGTCCGGCCCGCACGGCCCGGTCGGCCCGTTCGACCACCAGTTGTCCTCGGGACCGAGCAACTCGACCGGCAGCCCCAGTTCGTTCCAGGCCCGCTGGGCCGAGGTGTCCGGGCCTATCTGGTCGTCTCCGCCGAACACCGTGGCGAACAACAGGTCCCGGTTCAGGCCGAAGCCGTCACACAGCAGCTCCAGCCCCCATCGCTGGCTCTGCGGCCCGTCGTAGTCACCAAGGGACCATGAGCCGAGCATCTGGAACACCGTCAGGTGCGCGTCGTCGCCGACTTCGTCGAGGTCAGTGGTGCGCAGGCAGCGCTGCACTCCGGTGAGCCGACGGCCGAGCGGATGCGGCTGCCCGGTGAGGTACGGGGTGAGCGGGTGCATGCCCGCCGAGGTGAACAGCACCGGGTCACCGGGCCTGGACAGCAGCGAACTGCCCGGCAGTGGCCGGTGCCCGCGGTCGCGGAAGAACTCGGTGAACGTGGAGATGGTGTCTTCGGTATTCATGACAGCTGCGTCCTCGTGGTGTGGGAGGCACCGGGAACGAACGCGTTCGGCCCGCGCAGCCGTAGTTCATGGAGAAGCAGGCGCCGGCGAACCGTTCCCGGTCGCCGGCGAATTCTCAGGTCAGGTCAGGCAGCGGCAACCGGCGAGCCGATAGCTCGCGCGGCCGCAGCGACAGTGCGCTCACAACTGACCTTCATGACCACGACGCTACCGGCGACCCGGCTGACCTGTACAGCGATTAACCCGTCGTGTTAGCGCTCACACCTCGGGGCGATCAGGGTCTTGACAGCCCAGATTGCAAGAGTTTGGTTGATGTTGTCGCACCTTCTGCCTGTGATGCGGGTGAGCCTGAATGAACGATGACATTTTCCGGCGTTTCCGCGTGGTCGCGACTGGTGCGACCGCCCTGCTCCTTGTCGGCCTCGCCGTCCCGCAGCTCGCCCGGCCGGCCGCGGCCGCCACCGGGACCGCCCGGGCCAGGACGGCCGCCCCGGCCACGACAGTGGCGCGGCCATCCGGCACCGACGCGTCCTGCCCGGCAACCAGCCCCGGTGCGGCCGACGAGGCCACGGCCGGGGCGCCCGCGCTGGCCCGGGCGATACCCGGCAGCGCGTCGGCGACCGTCGTGTGGTGCCCGCCGAAAGCCGGCGCGAGCCAGGTGGTCAGCTACACGGTGACCGCCTCGCCCGGCGGTCAGCAGGTCACCGCCGCCGTGCCGAACGACTGGGCAATCATCGACGGGCTGGCCAACGGCACCCCCTATACGTTCACGGTCACCGCGAACACCGCCTCTGACAACACCGTGGCCGCCCAGGGCACGCAGGCCGACACGACGAGCCCGGTGACGCCCGAACCGGTCCCCCAGCCGAAGGACGTGCTGCGGACCACGCCGCAGGCCGTCAGCTACGACCAGTACTCGATGCTGATCGGCGGCAGGCGGGTCTACATCACGGCCGGCGAGTTCGACCCGTGGCGCACCCCCAGCCCCAGCCTGTGGCTGGATGACCTGCAGAAGATGAAGGCCGACGGCTACGACGCCGTCACCGTCTACTTCGACTGGGACTATAACTCGCCGTCGCCCGGCGTCTACGACTTCACCGGGGTCCGGGATGACAACGAGTTCCTGAACATGGCGCAGGAGGCCGGCCTGTACGTCATCGCCCGCCCCGGCCCGTACATCAACGCGGAGACCGACGGCGGCGGCATCCCGTCGTGGGTGCTCACGGCGCGGGGCGGCTACCGCAGTGACGTGCAGCCGTACTTGTCCGCCGCGCTGCAGTGGCTGTCACAGATCGACCCGATCATCGCCGCGCACCAGGTCACCAAGGGCGGCGACGTCATCGCCGACCAGGTCGAGAACGAGTACGCGGCCCAGGGCACGCCCGCCGACCAGTACATGGCCGACCTCGAACAGCAGGCAAAGTCCGACGGCATCGACGTGCCGTTCACCTTCAACCAGTGCTGCGGCGCGCAGACCTACACCTCCGGGCTGGGCGCGGTGAACATCAGCGGTACCGATAACTACCCGCTGGGATTCGACTGCGCGAACCCGCAGAACTTCGGCCAGCCGCAGTCCGGCTACCCGTCCTACCCGGGCGAGCCGGTCTACCTGCCCGAGTACCAGGGCGGCTCGTTCGACGGCTGGGGCGGCGCCGGCTACGACGACTGCTACGACATGACCGGCCCTGACTTCGAGAACGTCTACTACAAGGACAACATCATCCAGGGCTCGACGATGCAGAGCTACTACATGGGCGTCGGCGGCACGAACTGGGGCTGGCTGCCCGCGCCCCAGGTCTACACCTCCTACGACTACGGGGCGGCGATCCGCGAGACCGGGGAAATCGGCACCCCGACTGACCCGAACGACATCGCGGGCTCCAAGTACGGCGAGAACAAGCTCATCAACACCTTCGAGACCTCGGTCGCCCCGCTGACGCAGACGGTCCCGGCCCAGGCGCCCACGGCGGACAACCCGGCCATCACCACGCTCGACCGGGTCAACCCCAGCGACGGCACCCAGTTCGTCTACGTCCGCCAGTCCGACGCCACGTCGACCGCCACCGCCAGCACCCACATCGCCCTCAACCTGGCGCCCGCCACGAGCTTCACCTACGACGACGCGGCCAGCGCGCTGGCCTACACCGGGACCTGGACGCACGCGAACACCAGCAACAGTAACTACACCGCCGGCGACTACGACAGCACCGAGTCGTGGAGCCAGCAGGCCGGCGCCACCATGAGCGTCACCTTCACCGGAACGGCCGTCCAGTGGATCGGGCCGAAGAACACCAACGGCGGCATCGCCGACGTGTCCATCGACGGCACGCAGGTCGCGACCGTGGACACCTACGACGCCGTCGGCAAGGAGTTCCAGCAGATCCTCTACAGCACAAGCGGCCTGGCCAGCGGCCCGCACACGCTCACGATCACGGTGACCGGCAACAAGGACGCCGCCGCGAGCGCGGACACGGTCGTCATCGACGCGATCAACGTGCCCACCGCCGCCGAACTGGCCGGCTACTTCCCGCAGGTCCCGCAGTCCGGCACGATCACGCTCGACGGCCGCGACTCACGACTGCTCGTCGCCAACTACCACTTCGGCGGCCAGGACCTGGTCTACTCAACCTCCGAGATCATGACCCAGGCGACGATCGGGTCCCGGGACACCGCCCTGCTGTATGACCCGGCGGGCACCGACGGCGAGACCGTGCTCAACTATGCGAGCCAGCCGACGGTGGACGTGCTGTCCGGCACGGTGCAGAGCACCTGGGATGCGGGCAGCGGAGACCTGCGGCTCGACTACGTCCATAACGGCCTGGCCGAGGTGGAGATCACCAGTGGCGGGACGACGCCGTTGCTGCTGCTGATCGCGGACACGAACACCGCCGAGGATTTCTGGCCTGAGACGACCTCGGCCGGCTCCGTGCTCGTCGAGGGCGGCTACCTGGTCAGGACCGCGACCACTCGCGATGGCGTCCTCGCGCTCACCGGGGACACGACCAAGGCAGGCAGCCTGACTGTCTGGGCGCCGTCCACAGTCCGTTCGGTTTCCTGGAACGGGCAGTTCGTCGCCACCACCGCCAGCCCCGACGGGTCGCTGACCGGGACCATCGGCGGCCCGCAGCCGGTCACCCTGCCCCAGCTGACCAACTGGAAGTTCGCCAGCGAGGCCCCGGAGGCGCAGCCCGGGTTCGACGACAGCGGCTGGACGCTGGCCGATCACCCGGTCTCCAACGCCAGTTCGCCGTCCACTCCCGTGCTGTACGCGTCGGACTACGGGTACGACCACGGGTTCGTGTGGTACCGGGGGCATTTCACCGGGGGTTCCGGGGGCGGGTCGCCGACCGGCGTCACGCTGACCGTCGACGGGATCTCGCCCACCGGGGCGTACTCGGTGTGGCTGAACGGCGCGTTCCTCGGGTCCGGCTCGGCGGCGGGCGCGCAGACGCAGGCGTTCGCGTTCCCGCCGGGCGCGGTGAAGGCCGGCGCGGACAACGTGATCGCGGTCCTGGTGGAGAACACCGGCAACCCGGAGGGGCCGTCGGGGGAGAAGGCCGGCCTGTACAGCGCGGCGCTGGCCGGCTCGTCCACCCCGATCACCTGGAAGCTCATGGGCGCGCCCGGCGGTTCCACCCTCCAGGACCCGGTGCGCGGGATCATGAACGAGGCCGGCCTGTTCGGCTCGGACAACGGCTGGGACCTGCCCGGTTACCCGGATCAGAACTGGCAGGACGTGACGCTGCCCGACAGCTGGCCGGCCCGGGGCGTCCCGGCCGGGATCGGCTGGTACAGGACAAGCTTCTCGCTGAACCTGCCGGAGAACAGCTACGTGCCGATCGCCGTGCAGATAGGTGGCCCAGGGCCGGGCGCGGGCACGGCGAACTACCGGGCGTTCATCTACGTCAACGGCTGGCTCGTCGGCCGGTACGTGAACAACATGGGGCCGCAGCACCAGTTCTACGTGCCCGTCGGCATACTCAACGACCACGGGCCTAACACGCTCGCGATCGCGGTCTGGGGACTCGACCAGGCCGGCGGCGGCCTCGACGACGTCAGCCTCGTCGCCGAGGGCAACCAGGCCGGCGGCCTGCCCATCGCGCCCGTCGACAGCCCCGGTTACAACCCCGCCCAGTACGGGGCGCCCGCGCCGCTGTCCCCGACGCTGGCCGCCGTGCCGTCCACGACGCTCGCGACGGCAACCTTCACGGTCACGGAGACGCTCCGCGATCCCTCTGCAACGGGGTCACTACGGCAGGCGTCGCTGTCGCTGGCCGCGCCGTCGGCCGGATGGACGATCTCGCCGTCCGGGCCGGTTTCCGTGGGCAACGTCGCGCCAGGCAAGTCCGCCTCCGCGACGTTCACCGTGACCGCGCCGTCCACGGGACTGTCCGCCGGAGCCAGCAGCCTGCTGGCCACGGCGAACTACGACGGCTCGCGATCGCTGATCAACACGGCCACGGTGAACGTGCCCGCGTCCTCGCTCGCCGCGACGTTCAATAACACGGGCGTGACCGACGATTCCAACCCGAATCCCTCCTCCGGGTTCATCGGGTTCGACGGGGAAGGAACGTCGTTCTCCGCCCAGGGCCTGGCGGCCGACGGCATCACCCCGGGGGCCTCCGTCAGCGCGGGCGGGCTCACGTTCAGCTGGCCGAACGTAGCCTCGGCCCAGCCTGACAACACGATGGCGCAGGGCCAGACGATCGCCGTCTCCGGGACCGGCACCGAGCTCGGCTTCCTCGCGGCGGGGAACAACTCGGCGCAGGCCGGCACGGGAACGATCTACTACACCGACGGCTCCACGCAGACGTTCACCCTTGACGTCGGCAATTTCTGGTACGCCTCGGGCCAGAACGGGAACCCGTCCAATACCCAGGTGGCGGCGGTGAACTACGCCAACTATCCCACCGGGTCATCCGGCCACACGGTGTACCTGTTCGAGCAGAACGTCACCCTCCAGGCCGGCAAGACCATCGAGGCCGTCACGCTGCCCAGCCTGGGCAGCGTCGCCGGCTACAACCCCGCGCTGCACATCTTCGCCATGGCGGTCGGAGGCTAGCCGGCTGCCGTCTTGGTGCAGGCCGCGTCTAGCCGTTCCAGCGTCGCGGCCATGTCGTCGGCCCAGACCTCACCGTCACTCATGCCCGCTCGGGCCTCCTGCGGCGCGCGCGAGCAGTCATAGACCTCGGTCACGATCGTCACGCCGGGCCCGTCGGGGACCAGCTCGTAGGACCACCGGTGCCCCCAGCGGCTCCCGTCCTGCCTGGCCGTGGCGTCGGGGTGCCCGCGCCCGGCCTCGGGCTCCCAGCCAATGCGCCGGTCCGGCTCGAACTCGACCACGTGATTGTTCATCTCGTAGTCGCCCAGCGCCGCGAAGTACATCTTCATGACGAAGACGTCCCCCACGCCGGCGATCGGCGCCGTCGTCACCGCCCCGCGAAGCATCCCCGAGCCATCGAGCTCCTGGTGCCGTCCCGGGTCAGCCAGCACCCGGAAGATCACCGACGCCGGCGCCTCAATACGCCTCGAAACCCGCACCGCCACGCTCGCTGCCTCCTTGCCCGCTGACCTTGAGTGTTCGCAGTACTGACGCCGGCACCGGAACTTTCTCATCGCGGGGGCCACCCCCTCAGGCCGGGCTGACCTGCCTGCTCACGATCCATGCGTGCTTGCCAACCGGGCGGCCGCGGGAGAACCCGTGCTCCTCGAAGAGCTCGACGGTCGCGCTGAACAGGAAGCGGCCCTGAGCCTGGCGGCCGGCGGTCACCTCCGAGATCGCCTCAACGAGGCCGCCGCCCGCCGCGGCGATCTGGACAAGCGCGCCGCCAAGCGCCGCCCGGGCAATTCCCTGGCCGCGGTGCCTCCTGTCGACGAACACGCAGGTGATCCGCCAGTCCGGCCGCGGCGGCGCGGCCTTGCGGTACTCGCGCCCGTGCTTGATGCCCGGCAGTTCCTCCGGGCTGCCATACTGGCACCACCCCTGCGCGATGCCGTGATCGTCAAAGACCAGCGCGGCATGCGCGCCACCATCCCGGGCCCGGCGCTCCTTGCTGGCCCGGTTGAGCGCGGCGTCCGTCCTTGACGCCTCCGGGTGGTTGCCCATGCACCAGCAGCCCCCGTAGATCCCGTTGTTGCGCTCGACTAGCTCGGCGAAGGCCCCCCATGTCGAGGCGTCCAGCGGCTGGATCGTGTAGGACGTCACCCGGCGGCTACCTCCTGCTCGCCCCACGGCGTGGTGCCGTACAGCTGCCACCACAGGTCAAGGTTACCGTTGGCGTCCGGGACGGTGATGAGGACCGCGGCGGGGGCCGCGATCATCGACGGGCCCGGGCTGCTGGTCCCGAGGGCGGCTACCTGCTCCTCGTGCCAGGGCGTGGTGCCGGCCGCCTGCCACCAGAAGTCGAGGCTGCCCGCGTTCATCGTGGCGATGACCACCGAACTGCCTGTCCAGGCGATCGCCGGGTAGCCGACCGGTGCCGCGTCCTGCCCGACATACTGCTCGTGCCAGGTCGTGGTGCCGGCCGGCTCGTACCAGTAGTACAGGCCGCCGAAGAAGTTCGTGGCGGCGATGACCACCGAGCTGCCCGTCCAGGCGATCGACGTCCCGTAGAACGAGGGCGCTCCGTAGGTCAGCGGGATGAGCTGCTGTTCGTGCCAGGGCTGCGTGCCCGCGTCCTGGTACCAGTAGTCCACCCAGCCGTAGTAGTCCGTGACCGAGATGATCACCGTGCTGCCGGTCCATCCGATCGACGGCCCGTAGGCCCAGCTGTCCCGGGCGCTGGTGGAGACCAGCTGCTGGTTCCAGGTCGCGGTGCCAGCCGGCTCGTACCAGTAGTAGAGGTCCGCTTCGTTACCGTTGGTGTTGTTGTCCACGGCGGCGATGATCACCGAGCTGCCCGTCCACCCGATCGTGGCGGGCCCCCAGGTAGTGCCCGCGGCCGCGGTGGCCACCGGCTGCTCGTGCCAGGGCTGGGTGCCGGCGTACTGGTACCAGTAGTCCACCTGGTTGCCATTGGCGGCGGCGATGATGACCGTGCTGCCCGTCCACCCGAGGGCGGGCGCTCCGCTGACGTCTAGCCCGGTGGCCACCAGCTCCCGGTGGAAGGTGCTGCTGCCGGCCGGCTCCCACCAGTAGTACAGGTCACCTGCGTTATCGAGGCCGGCGACGATCGTGGTGCTGCCCGTCCAGTCCACCGCGCTGTGGGTGAACGGGGCCGGCGTCACCAGGGCCCGCCCGGTCAGCACCGGTGCCGCCGGGGCCGGCCCGGTCCGCGCGGCGGCCGCCAGCACCGCCGGGGGCCGCCCCGTCAGCGCCGCGGCCGCCAGCACCACCGCGACCGCCACGACGCCGGCCACCCACCAGGCTCCCCTGCGCGCGTACTTTCTCATCTGCCGCTCCCGTACTCTGCACCGGCCGCGAGCGGCCGCCTTGACGCCTTGCCCGTAAGACTCAGCACGGCGACATTTGTTACATGAATCGGCAGGCGGATCGTGTCCCGGTGACTGGGAGCGGGACCATCTCGCCGAAGCCAACCGCGAGACGATGAGGCACGCGCGCAGCCAGAGGAGACCCGATGGGCACTGACCCGCCGATGACGGACGAGGCGTTCCGGTCGATGGTCCGCGGCTGGCTGGCCAGCAACCTGGCGGGCGAGTTCGCCTCGCTGGCCGGCCGGGGCGGCCCCGGCCGCGAGCATGAGCTCGTCGCCGAGCGGATGGCGTGGGAGCGCCGGCTCGGCGA
>Ga0335072_10014597_pt1 | contig 11159 bp, 8 predicted proteins | sample Lox_Sample_21_FD_206725 | JGI IMG/M metagenome (GOLD analysis project Ga0335072, IMG submission 206725) | Soil microbial communities from Loxahatchee National Wildlife Refuge, Florida, United States - Lox_Sample_2.1 | ecosystem: Environmental > Terrestrial > Soil > Wetlands | place: USA: Florida... | reverse complement strand
GGGGACATCTTAGAAGAAATAAAACCTCTACAATAAAAATAAACAGCAAACCGACCCCCCTCGTAGTACATTTACCAATTCGCCGAGGCGAGCACACTTTGTGAAACCTGCTTTGAGCATGAGCCTTATGAGATAATTACAATGAGTCACAATTCTTGACAAACAAGATGCAAAATTCCATTGAAAGGTGTGCAAGTTTGGCGGCAAACCAGGCCGTTTGTCCCATGCCGAACGCCTCGTGACAGGAGAACCTAGATATCGTGTTGCATGATGTCTGTCGACTAAACTGTTGCTGCAGCTTTGCTACGTGTAGGAAGGTCGCGGTGGAATACAGTCTTGTATTCTTGTGCATAGCGTGTCTTATCCGCTGCGGCAACATCTTCGAAATGCTAAAACTCTAATTCAGCTTCAAGACCATGGATAGTTCAGGGAAATATTACCTTCTTCTCTGCTGCAGAGAGGGTGTTCCACTCATTTTGGAGAGTTTTGGCGGCGTCCTGAAGAGGAATTCCCTTCAAGTCTCCACTTGCCCATCTTTCTTTCGTGAATACTGCAATAGCACCTCTAGGTCGTTTTGGAATGCGCGGATCCTCGATAGGTGAGTATTTACCAGATCCTTTTTTACCTATTTTGCGCTTGAGACTTAGTCGGGCCAGGTTGGCAGCCTTGATTTGGTCCGGCGTATGGCTTTCAACCCATGTTCTGAAAGCGGCTTCATTAGCCAGCCTATTCTGGTTGGCGATGTGATTATAATGCTGGCGGTAATGTCAGTATTTGCATCTAAATAGACATTATCATCCGTACTTCTCTTTCGGAAGGGTCGAGATTTTTGTATCTTGTTGAAATATCCACGATTGATTTTGATAATCCAGGGAAACTTTGACCCGATTTCTCCTTCATTTGTTCGGAGACTAAGACCGCCCATGCTGAGGATGGAAGCCCTTTCGGGGGAGACAACAAAGCAGTAGCTTTCAATGCCTTGAGCTCCAACTTCGCCTTAGTTTCAGCAAGCTTGGCTTTTTGAGCCTCCGTCAAAACTTTCTTAGCGCGTGTCTTGGGTTTCGCAGCGACCTTCTTCTTTGGCTTTGCCTTCGGCTTCGCGGCGGCCTTCTTTGCTGTTGAGGGCTTTCTCGTAGTAGAGCTCTTTCCAGCAGTGGTAGCTTTCTTGGCTCGTGGTTTCGGTGTGGCCTCGCTGGCAGTGGCAAAAGATCTTCGTAAGGAATGTGCGAACCGAGGATCAGGTCTAGAATGTGATTCTGTAGCATCATATGGACTCAGAGCGATGCAAACGCGCTGAACTTGCCATGCCCACTCGCCGACGCGCAGAGATGACGTACGAGATTGGACAGCACCAATTCTGCAAATTGCACTTCTTCCAATTGAGGAGAGCATTTTTCAGATGTAGGTATGCTCTCAATTTGTAGAGCTGTCGTTGATGTGATTTGGCTTCTAGATGGGGAATTTTCACAATTTCACCTCACGAGAGCTGTGGGAGCTCAAATGCAGGAGGCTGGCACGCGAGTCACCGCGCTAAAGCTCCAAGAGGCTAGCGCATTATGATGCTCAGGCACAACACTACTGCAAGCGACTACGGCCAGGAGCGAAGTATTTTCAACGTTCGGCAGCCTTGTCGAGTGGTTTTACACAAACTTTCGAACATACAAGTGCGATTATACATGACAATATAGAACGTGACTGAGTGCAGTCTTACTGTCACTTTACCAAAGTAGCTCTCACTGAATCAATTACTTGGTCCAGAGACATGGCTCGCCAAAGGGATTCTCGCTCACCATCGCCTACAGGATCTCAGCATTCATCGAAGCGAAGCCGAAGGGACGATGATTTTCGACGGGATAGGGATAGACGAGATGATGTGCGGGGACCGCGACGGAGAAGTCGCTCCCGTAGCCTTGATGTGAGAAATCGCCAGACCCGGCAATCTACTTATGCTGACGGGCTTGATTCGCAGCGGCGACAACGAGATCGTGATATGCCTCGCAGACGAGACCGCTCCATAGATCGTCGAGACGATGATTACAATCGATCATATCGACGTGACAGATCACGAGACCGTAGGCGCTCAAGAGATAGATATGTGGATCGAGAGCGATCTCCAGATCGTCGACGTCGACGTAGTCGGGAACGGGACTTTCGTGATAGGCGAGATGATTCCCGAGAGAGGCATCGAAGACGCCGCGAGGACTCTACTGACTCATACTCGCGCTATAGAGGTGATGAAAATCGAGATAGGGTCTCACGAGCCGGAAGCGCTAAAGCTAGCGACGTTCGTATATTCCATCTTCCTGTTTGTGGACGTGTTACTAATAGTTTCAAACAGCCTCCGAAGCCTCCTATCCCTGCGGGCCAAACAGATGAGGAAAAGAAGGCGGAACGCCTGGCCAAACTGGAGGCATGGAAGAAAAAGATGGCTGAGGATAAAGAACGAAAGGAGAAGGAGCTTTCCGCTGGAGGGACTCGAAAGCTACTCGATGAGATTGACCAGCGTGCAAATGCGTCACCTATCACTGCATCTCCCGAGTCGCCATCAACTCCAATGAGCTTCGCATCTCCGGCACCATATGCAGGCAAATTTGACCCGAAAGCTATAGCAAAAAGAGCTGCTGCTAGCTCGAGCGCTGTGGTTGCCTTAGGCAAGGATATTCCAGTTAAGGAACTAGCCATAGCGTCCGCCACTATACCACCTGCGGTCAAGGGATTACAAGCTGACAAAAAGCCTACAGCATTTACCAGTTCAAGTATAGGTATGCTGAACAACTTCCACTCCTTAGTTCAGTATATCACTAATCCAGATATGCTGGTAGCTGCCTCTGCATTACCCAAAGCTCGCGGCAACCTGAGTGGCTTTGGACTCGGCGCGAAATCTGTTAGTGAGCCAGATAAAACATCGTCGAAGAGAGCCATAGATTTTGGTGATGAAGAAGGTTCGAGGAAGAAGCTTGAGAAGCTCCCGACCCTATCCTTGGAAAACATTGAGAACGACGATGCTGCGCTGGCTAACGGTACTGAGGAAGATGACGATGACGATGACGACATGCAAGATGCCGGTACAGAAGAAGAGGCTGCCGCCGCTGCAAGAGCCGCTGCCGAAAAACGAGAGGAACGACTGCAAGTTGAGAGCTTAGCCCGTCAGGTAGGAGACAATGGCGTAGACGCTACAGACGATACAGTGGAAGTCAATGGTGATATTGTTATGGCAGAGGCCGTTGAAGCCTCATCTGAATCTGTTCCTGTTGTTGAAGAGGATGAAGTGGATCCGCTGGACGCTTTCATGGATGAAATGGGGGATCCTTTCACAGCTCCGAAACAAAATAGTGATTTCAGTAGAAGCAAGGGAAAGCCCCCGCAGCAGGAGCCGGAGCCTATTTTTGGAGACGATGAGGTGGATCTTAAGGTGATGGACGCCGATCCTGACGATATATTGGCAATGGCAAGTAAGGTCCGTAAAAAGAAGGACCTCCCAACCATCAATTACGCTAAGGTGGACCTTGAACTATTCCGCAAGAATTTCTACACCGAACCTGCGGAGCTTGCAGAAATGACGGACGCCGAGCTTGCTGACCTACGCCTTGAGCTGGATGGCATCAAAGTTTCCGGCAGGGACGTCCCCAAGCCCGTGCAGAAGTGGTCTCAGTGCGGCCTCAATTTCCAGTCGCTCGAGGTTATAAAAAAGCTCGGATATGAGCGACCAACTGCAATCCAAATGCAGGCCATCCCAGCCATCATGTCCGGGCGGGACGTGATCGGTGTAGCAAAAACTGGATCAGGCAAGACGATAGCCTTTCTTTTGCCTATGTTCCGGCACATTCGTGATCAAAGACCCCTTGAAGGATCTGACGGCCCTGTTGGCTTAATTATGACCCCAACAAGAGAGCTGGCCACGCAAATCCATAAGGAATGTAAGCCTTTCCTCAAAGCCATGAATCTCCGTGCTGTTTGTGCTTACGGAGGTGCTCCAATAAAGGATCAGATAGCTGATCTCAAGCGTGGCGCCGAGATCATTGTCTGCACACCTGGACGTATGATAGATCTACTCGCTGCAAACTCTGGAAGAGTCACTAATCTCCGTCGTGTGACCTATGTGGTCCTCGATGAGGCTGATCGAATGTTTGACATGGGATTTGAACCCCAAGTCATGAAAATATTTGCGAATATTCGCCCAGATAGGCAGACAATTCTTTTCTCCGCAACCATGCCCCGGATTATGGATGCGCTCGCCAAAAAGACTTTACATGATCCGGTGGAGATCACAGTAGGAGGACGAAGCATTGTAGCACCTGAAATTACCCAGATTGTTGAAGTGCGGGAAGAAAAAGATAAATTCCATCGTCTACTCGAACTGCTTGGCCAGCTATATGACAAGGATGATGATGTCCGCACACTCATATTTGTAGATCGTCAAGAAAAAGCGGATGACCTACTTAAGGATCTTATGCGAAAAGGTTATCCCTGCATGTCTATCCATGGGGGGAAGGACCAAATCGATAGGGACTCTACCATCGACGATTTTAAAGCTGGAGTGACCCCCATAATGATTGCAACATCTGTTGCCGCACGAGGCCTGGACGTGAAACAGCTCAAACTTGTTGTTAATTATGACGCGCCTAACCACTTGGAAGATTATGTACACCGTGCTGGTCGAACAGGCAGAGCTGGTAATACTGGCACCGCCGTCACTTTTATCACAGAAGAACAAGAACAGTACTCGGTTGGAATCGCGAAAGCGCTCGAGCAAAGTGGACAACCCGTGCCTGAACGACTGAACGAGATGCGCAAGGCGTTCCGAGACAAGGTGAAAACCGGGAAATCTAAGGATAGCTCTGGATTCGGTGGTAAGGGCCTAGAACGTCTGGATCAAGAACGTGAAGCAGCCAGGATGCGTGAACGCAAAGTCCATAAAACGGATGGTGACGATGAGGAGGAAAAGGAGGATAAGGTAGCTGATGAGGATATTGTTCTCAAAGCTGCATCTGCTGTTCAGCCCGCTTCCGCTCCAACTCCACCTCTACAGCTTCCAGGTGTGCCTAAGGGCATTGATCTTGATGGGAAAATCACTGTGCACCGGACGGAGCCAACTACAGCACCTAGCAGTGGTTCGAAGAATCCCTTAGACAAAGTCACCTCCGCAATTGATGCCATCAATGCCCGCCTCAATAAAACCGGCCAATTGCGCTCAGGGGTACCTATCGATAACAAAGGGCCCGATGCCGGTGCCTTCCACGCGACATTGGAGATCAATGACTTCCCGCAGAAGGCCCGATGGGCGGTCACGAATAGAACTAACGTCGCGAAGATTCTTGAAGCAACTGGTACGTCAATCACAACCAAGGGTAGCTTCTATCCAGCCGGGAAGGAAGTGTTACCCGGTGGAGATCCTAAATTATATATCTTGGTGGAAGGCGATACTGAGGTGGTAGTCACTAATGCTATGCGAGAATTGATGAGGTTGCTCAAAGAGGGTACCATGGCTGCTGCGGATGCTGAGGGTAGGGCTCCAGCAAGTGGCAGGTACACCGTGACATAGTAATCTTACAACGGCTAGTGATATATCAAATCAAAGGGCACGATAAATATATCTATTTGCCTTCAGTTCAAACTCCGATCTTTGGAAACTTGAAAATTTTCCATCAGCAAAATGAGTAACTCGTTATTCCGTGCCTCCATCAAGTTGCCTCACGGTCACTTATTGACTCCGCAAGATCTCATCGTTTTCGGCAATGTTTCTTTGTAGTAGGGTATCCTCGGCATGCTCCTTCAAATTTGTATTCATGGATTTCGATTTGTCTTGCAACACCTTTTTGCCCAATGGCCCAGTGGTTTTCTTCGACGCTTGAGCTCGTCTCTACAGGACCAAGAAATCGTTATTAAGTCGCTTCTTGTCAACTGTGGACCACTTACCTCTGCAGCTTCTGCAGCTTTCCTCCCCGCATCATCTTCCGACGAGGTGTTTGCATTCGAGCTGCCCCCAAGCGTTCTCGGCGGTCCGCCTACTTTTCTTTGTGCCCGGGCAGAGGAGGTCATCTTTGGGGGAGGAGCGGAAGAGACGGTGCGGCCGGGTTGGGAGAAGGGATCGTTTGAAGATTCTTTGCCGCAGAGAGCGCCCATCGTACATATAATGAAAAGAAGAACGTAATAGGAATACCGAAAACGCGTTTGTGGGATTTCAGAGAGAGAGAGTTACTTATACATGGGGAGAATTATTCGTAACGGTATTGTCGGCGTACACGCGGACTTGGAGATGTTGTCGCGCTTATGTATTTAGGCAATCGCCATCAACGATTCTTGGCACAACGCGGACACAAGAATTAACTTCACTAAGGCGTACTTGAAACTAGAGGGACATAATCTCAATATAAAAACTTTGAAGTGCTCCACGACATCAAGCCTTGTCCGGTTGAGGGAAGACCTACTTACACCGCCAACCGGCAACATCACGTGCATAGCGGGGTTAGATTTACTCTGAACATTCCCGCGCGACGCTAAACTCTTTCGGCTCTAATGCATTTTCCAGTTCGCACAGCCGTTCATATGCAGATTACTAATGCATTTATTTTGAATATATACCTGGAAATCGGAAGGAAAAGTCTCTATAGTCCAACAAAGAATGTTGTGTTCTTTGTAACCTCCTGGATTTTGATGCTGGACGACCGAAAGACGCATTGCAATACCTCGAACTGCGCGTTGCGCTATCAGCCATACCACTCACGCTTATCGAGTTTTGCAAAGCAACCCTGGTGGATGATTATCACGTGATGGTAGAGAAATCCACGAAAATCCTCAAAGCAATCTCATAGCCTTCTACAGATTGACTTGCACCTTGGATGCGTCGAAACTCTCTTTTTTTTTTGGTTGCGCCTTCTCTTTAGATCTTTCGTCAAACTTCCTAGCTCTCATTACACGATAAACGATTCTAGGCAGCATGTGTGACCATCAGGCGTTTAAGCCCTCGGCCAGAGGCAACATGAACATTCCCTTCTTCCAAAACCACCTTCATTGCGGCATAATATATCAGGAGCAATCGCTTTCTCCGCCGTCATGGACAACTCCCGAGGATTGGGCTCAATCAACTCAGCTTCATGAGAATAAGGCTGGCCTTCCCGCTTCGCCAAGGGATATGCATTGCCTCCAGCAGCCATGCATCGTCACTGAAGCCGATCAACATGATCTGGCACTAACATTATGTGTTGATGAGTGCGGCGAGTGCGACGATCCTACGTGCTCAGAACCAGACTGTGAAGCGGACCTTATCGAATGCACCGAAGCATTTTGTTCACAGCAACCTGTCCCAGGGGCATGCCATGGGAATAACACGTTATGCGCTGGAAATCTTCCATCAGACGTCCTAGATGGTGCTGCCAGCTTGGCCGCACTGAGGCCTACCTCGAGTTCATATACCCATATGTATGCGCCTCAGCCAACAGACCAGTATCTGCCTCTTTGTGTGGCTATTGCAGGAGGTTATTACAACCCAGGTCACATTCATCCACATCTTCCTCAATGTGGACCGCATACATTTCCTAACGAATACAATGATCATTCAATGTTCAATGGCGGTCATAACATGATTCCACAATCTTTCGACACGACGAATGAATACTCATTTGGAAACACTCCTCAAATTTGTCCATACCCTGGCATGTACTATAATATGGATGCTCAAACAGTTTCTCAATTCCCGTTCCAACAGCAGATGCCAATGAAAGAAGAGAGCTCAAGATCAACGGTATCTCCTGGGCGGCAACAGTCATTTTCCTTCTCGCAAGACTCGACACCGTCCACAACGTCTTCTTTCCCATCGCCACTTCATAGAGATTCTGTGTCAACATGCGAAAATACGCAAATGCAGCCCTTGTCTTCTACGGATCCCTTCTCTACCCTTCCTACATGCCGCTGGGAAATTGGTCATGACATGATCTGCGGTCGCACATTTGAGGATAACGCACAATTACAAAGCCATATCCAGCAAGCCCATACTGCCTCTCTTAGAAAAGCTCATGGTTTTACCTGTCAATGGAAAGGGTGCCCTCGACGAGAGAAAGGTGGTGAAAGCTTTGCGCAGAGAAGTAAACTAGATCGACATATCCAAAGTCATACAGGATGTGGGTGCCTGAACCTACCCCTTCAAGTCTTCATACTAATAATGCAACAGATAAAGCTTCAATATGTAACATTTGCGGCCAGCAATTCTCGACTACCCAATCCTTAGTCTTACATCAACGCACTCACAGCGGCGAAAAACCCCACAAGTGCCCTTTTCCCGGCTGCGACTACGCCGCTGCTCAAGCCAGCCAACTTAGTATGTTTCCGACTCCCCCTTTCCGGTTGCCATTTTCCTCCAACCTTATTAACACTTCCCGCAGCAATGCACAACCGCACCAAGCACACCAAAGAAAAACCACTCAAATGCGACTTCCCAGGCTGCAACGCCCGCTTCGCCGAGTCTTCAAACCTGTCCAAGCACAAGAAGATTCACTTGCCGGAAGCGCAATGCACGTGTCAGATTTGCTTCAAGTCTTTCTCGAGAGATGACCAGTTGAAGCGTCATATGAAGACGCATGCGAGGAAGGGTGGCCGGAGGGGCGCCAGCGTGGGAAGCGTAGGTCAGGATGGGATTTTGAGTTTGGAGGCATGAAAATGGAGAGGGGGGAGAGTCAATGATGTTGAGGGCGCCACTTGATATGCAATATTTCCTAACTCATTGAACTTTTCTGACGATTTTGGGCTTCAGCGCCCAAGGTCCGGGGATTTAATGGGGCTTAAGATTTGGTTATCTTATCTTTGTTTAAAAATAATTTTTTTTTACATAGCCAAGATGGACCAGGAATGGCATCTTGCGGATGGCATGGCTGGTTGAGGAAATGATACCCCTATGGCCTCGGATGCTGGAGGAGGCGGGCTGTGTGGCAGAATGGGCAGAGGAAAAAGTAGAAGGAAAAATGATGAGAATGGGAATAAAAATGATCACAATGAAGGTTAATGGAATTAAAAAAAGAAGCATAGATGATACTACCCCTTTGGAGAAGTAACCTAGTCGTGTGAGAATTTGCATCAGATTTCGAAGAGGCGTAAAAGGATACCAGAATGACTTTCTGCAGCGGTCTAAGTCCTAATTCACATACGAGGCCTAGAAAGCCTAGGATCGGTAAACAAACACGTGCGAAGTCATATTCCGCTACGATGTATGGGACACGGAACACAGGGATTCATTTTCATTTCCCTCAGTGTAGCATTATCACTAGCAACGCTCGTTATGATACAAAGCTCATTACACCGCGCACTTGCGCTCTCCGAACCATCATTAGGCCCGCTCCGGCGGCGGGGTGCCTGAGATTTGCGTTTGCTGGCCGGCGCCGGCGGTGATCTCTGGGGCTTGGCGGTAGAGGACTATTTCGGATTGTTTGAAATAGCGTCGTGCATCTGGTTGTACGTCAGGATTAGTTTTTGGTCTCTAGAGGGTTTTGTGTGTAGATGCAGCTGCGTGGAATGTGATGGGAATATGAAGGTCTAGGGTGAGAAAGTGGGGTTTACCTTCGTCTATTAGGACGAGGCTGAGGTAGTATCTTGTCGAGTATTTCTTGTTTACTTCGCGGAAGGTGGGGGTCAGGTCGAAGCCGCCGAGGAAGAGTCGAATGGGTATTGTTTCGCCTGGGAAAGTTGTCAGCATATTCAAGTGGTGGTTACGTAGCTTCAAAAATAGAAGGAATAGTATGTGCATACCTCTCGATGGTGAGCCATCCATAATCTGTATTTCCTGTCAGCACTTCCTTGGTTTGTTTTCAGATGAACATACCTCAAATCGCACCAAAGTCTCGCTTTCGTTATACTGATTTGGGGCCGCACCAGTCGTCTCCCTTCTTATGATCGACAGCTCCATATGCTTGATCTTCAACCTTACAAGCAAGAAGTATATTCTCCCCACAATAACATCCTTCAAGTGGTATTTCGACTTAGAGTATTCAAACTCAATGTGCAAGCAGTCCTCAATACCCACATCCATCTTAATTGAGCTGTTCATTTCCGGTGGTATCCGGTATGAGTAGACCCAGATGTCCTTCTCTCTAATAACGTCTGCCATTCTTCGAGATACTGTGACACGCACGAAATACCGGAGCTTGACATTTATGCCATTGTAGGACTCATATTGCTTCTCGACGTTCTTGAAATTGAATTCGAAGGTTTGAGGATGTTGTAGGTCACCTGGCGCGGCGAGTTCTTGGCCTAATGAGAGGAATTCATAGTGATTACCGCGGTCAAAGAACATCTCTGCGTGGTGGAAAAAAGTTAGCCCTGCTTGCTGGGCACCTAACAACGCTGCTAAGTTGCGATTTGGACTGACCTATTGTTCCAATAAATTGCACCTTGATACCCGTATGCTCTAATCGCTTGCCATCCTTTGGTCGTATTGTGACAGCGCCCTTTACGGATTCTCCGTCCATGTAGAGCGGTGCTTTCTCTCTCCGGTTCTTGTCCAGCTTAACATCTACCATTTGCCGATCATCAGTATCTTCAAGGACAATGTCAATGTCCACGGGAGTGGAGAAAAAGTACGCCATTTTGTTACGCTATCAATGGCGCCACCACTTCACTGCGAGGTAGAAATCTGCAGGTGATGCTTTCATGGGATATCCGCCTTGTTGACGAGGCGTCATTATGTCAAGCTTGTGCCGACCAATGTTCACGCTAGAGCTCTATCGGGTCTAGTTTCAGGTGACCTACTATGACACGAAAGAATGGCAACGCAGCTGCCACAACTTCCGTTCTATATTGACAATAGTCGACCTAAAAGAATGTGTAATTGAACACACTCTGGCATACACACTAAGGCACCGCAAGGAAAGCTAGCTCAGAATCACTTTTTGTTTCCGGATATAGGAAAATGCCTCATGGATCGTCATATGCGCCGTCAGAACTGAAGACTCGTTCTTGGCAGGAACCTCATAGCCTTACTGTGATAAGATGCCTTCTTTTTCACCCCAATTTCTCTTCTTCCAGCATTGCTCTAAAATATTCTAACTTTTGGACGTCGCTTTCTCCCTTGAATGACGGCGCCATCATCTTTCAACGTAATACCAAATCTATTTCCCTAACCTTATACTTATGTTGTTTCGCGAGCACTTTGCGTTCTCCAGGGAACGACATGA
>Ga0335072_10014596_pt1 | contig 11159 bp, 7 predicted proteins | sample Lox_Sample_21_FD_206725 | JGI IMG/M metagenome (GOLD analysis project Ga0335072, IMG submission 206725) | Soil microbial communities from Loxahatchee National Wildlife Refuge, Florida, United States - Lox_Sample_2.1 | ecosystem: Environmental > Terrestrial > Soil > Wetlands | place: USA: Florida... | reverse complement strand
ATCAGTAAGGTGAGCATCGAAAAGCTGCTTGCGTATGCAGACCGGCTCAAGATGCGAAGCAGCATCGAGTTGCGTCCGTCTGCCAAATCAGGTCAGGCTAAACCCGTGCGGCACATTGCGACGAAAGCGGCCTACGCGTAGCTCCGCGTGATCCGCTATCCAGCCTTGCGTTTCTGGTGATCGGATACGGCGAACTTGCGAATCTCCTCAATCGGGATCAGTACGCGATTGTCGATTCTCCTTGTCAACATCCGCCCATCAGCGATCATGTAATCCACTTTGCGGATGCTGATGGTGAGCATCTCTGCAGCCGCTTTGCGGCTTACGAGAAGTCTTGCATCCATGGACAGGGTCGTTGTGCCGGGCCGTTTGCGTTTTCCGCTCTCTTGCCTTAGCGTCCGCGGCTTGGAACCTCCAGAGGGCAACGGCATAGCCTGCATAGCGGAGGGCGAATTCTTACGAGTACCCGAAAATGCAGGCGCCTGATCTGGGTCGATTCCGCCTATGGCTTCGACACAATCAAACAGGGAGAGCTGCCCTGCCAGTGGGACTGGCGGAAGGCGGCGGGTAAGGGAAGAAGAGCGCAAGGAACACCTCAGCGGCTAGCACACTTGACAGTAGCGCATGAGTATCCATAGAGTCAACTGTAAGTTTACAGATGATCATGGCAGTTGCGACGGCAATTCCGGACAGCAGGATCGAGAAAGGGAAACCCGTGGTCGAAAAAAGCGGATGGCCGCAGCAGCCGGTGATTTCGATTCGCGTCTCCGAGGCACTGCGCTCCAGACTCGAACGGTTGAAGGAACTCCTCTCAAAAAAGAGCGGAGAGAACGTGACCACTTCCGAGGTAGCGAAGCAGCTTCTGGAGTCAGCCCGAGAGAACCGGCTGGAGGTGGCAGAACTGCTGGCCGATGCCACCGCCGCGCTTGCTGGAGCGAGGCGCAAAGTCGAAGCGGGACTTAGTCTTTCCCGGGCCGAATGGATCGTTCTTGCGAATTACGTGCAACTCGGAGCTGAGAGTTCCATCGCTGACCCTATTTCACTGGAGACGATGAAGGGAATCCTCCAGGCTTTCCTAGCCGCTTACCAGGTACGGCGGGGGAAGAAAGCAAGCCGGGATACCCATTATCTTTCGCATCTCCCGATCCTCAACAAGCAGGGTCAGCCGGTTCCGGGATCTCAGGCTGAAGGCATCGATATCCAGACGGCCGTCGAGAGGCTGATCCGGAGACTGGAGCTGCCGGAAGCGGAGGAGGTCTGGCCGCAGTTCGCCGCCCGGAATCTGTACGAATTTCTGGAGGAGGAATCCTTCGGCATCGAGGCAATGAATCAGGCCCTGAAACCGCACTGGTCACTCCTGTGGAGAGCGGCTGCCCGAGGACATTATCTGGTGCGCGGAACGCCCGTGCGAAGCGCAGCCGGAAGGGTCATTGCAGACCGCCCCTGGGGCCCAGCGATTTCCTCGGTATTCGAGGGTGGGTTCGTGCTGTCATTCGCGACGGGAAGCGATGGCGATCTGGCGGTCCTGGTGAACCTGCCCGAGGCTCGTCAGACGATGTATGAGATGAGACCCTGGCCGATGATCGCGGAGTTCCGATCGATGCTCGACGCGTGGGAAACAAGCGAGCCGAATTCGTTCTGGCAGGGGCGCTGGTTCTATGGCTACACGGCGATGGAATCCGCGGTGCCGCCCATCTGGGTTCGCTGCCCGAGCGGGGTCACCTTCGGGTTCACGGCCAGCGAGTGGGCATCGCTGCAGGAGGCGTTTCGCCTTGCCTGGCAGAAGCCAGAGCTGCAGCGAATTTCCGCAGAGCTGCTGCTGGAGTACGGCGAGATTTAAGAACGGCGCTGCTGTCGCAGCGGAAGTAAGAGGACACGTCACCCCCAACTGGGTTGCTGCAGAGCGCTCCAGAGTGCGGTGACGTTTACAAATGTCAACTCCCGCTGCGACAGCAACTTGAAAGTTTGCCGTTTACAAACGCAAACGCGCGTTTACGCGGGTCATCGAACCGAGCGCTCTGGAGCGCTCCAGCGTAAACACGTTGAACCGCAAGAGGTTTGCATAAGCTCGTTTGAACGAGCTCAGCACGGGCATATCTGCACGTCAGCCAGGAGGTTCCCGCCATGAACGCCTTTCAGACGACGACTGAGCAAGCGAAGAAGTCGTCCTCGGTCGACGAAAGTAAGCCAGGCTTTCGCACCAAAACCATCTCCATGCGGTTGACGCCCGACGAGGTTGCCGAGGTGGAATCGGCGGCTGAGAGAGCGGGTAAGCAGACCTCGGAATGGCTCCGAGAGACCGCGCTGGGAGCCGCACGCAAGCGCCCTGCTGATCCGATGGAATTGCTCCTCGCCGAAGTCTGGGCGATGCGTCATTCGCTGTTGAGTCTCTTCTATGCGGGCGCTCAGGCGACGATCGAAGCTCGCCCGTTGCTCCCCGAATCGGTCCTCAAAATCCGTGACGGAGCCGACGCAAAGAAGCTGGAGCAGGCTCGCAGGATGCTCGCCAATTCTATGAGCCAGCCTGCCAAAGAAGGTCGGAGGCGGGATGATTAGCAGGCGCATTCTTCTCATCCTGGTCCGGCTGCTGGCTTTTGTGGCAGTGGCCGAGACGCTCGCGATCTGGGCGTTTTGGCGCTCGCCATGGACGCCTATCGAACGTCATTATTTGCCCGCATACTTCGCGAGTTCACTTCCACTTGTCGGCCCATCGACAGTCGAAGTCCAGTGGATTTGGAAGATCGGACGCCATCACAAGCGGCAGCTGGCCACGGACAGCGACGTGCTCGATTCCGCAGATGGAACCGGCATGGCGCTCTCGCTGTCCGCCCTTGGCTCCGGATGGAAGACGCTTGTTGAGGGTCCGCGGCAGCAGATCCCGGCGGACGAACTCAGGCCTTATCTGGCAACTCTCGTGTTCGGAGGCCAGAGTCTCTGGAAACTCCTCTTTTTCCCGGAATTGTCCGCGCTCACCGCGCTATGCCTGGCGCTTGGTGTCGGGTTCCTGGTCGTCGGATTCCTGCGGGCTCTGATCGCCGACTATGCCTGGCGACGGCGCCTGTATTCCTGGCAGGAACTGGTTTCCACTCTCTCCCAGGACTGCACCGCGGTGGCGCAACGGGTGTGTTCAGGACTCACAGCGTTGCACCAGAGCAGAGCACGGCACATCGAGACGCACACGCCGGCAATCTGCGCAAAAGTCCTGCAAGTCCAGCCTCCTGCCTGGCCGGCATCCTTCGCCTTTCCGCTCTTCGGCGTCTGCAACGGAACCGGAAAAAGATTCCTCTGGAGCGATAGGCACGAGATCGACTGAACAGAAGTACGGTCGGCCATTCAGGAGCACTCTTCATGCTCACCATATCGAAACCGCTGTCGGCCACCCAGGCGAGGACCTATCACGCCAAAGAATTTGCCTCGCAGCAGCAGAACTACTGGACCCGGAACCAGCAGGGTCACAGCGAATGGCAAGGGAAGCTCGCAGACCAGTGGAATCTCAAGGGTCCCGTTGATGACGAGCACTTTGCGCGGCTCGCCGAGGGCCAGCATCCCCAGACCGGCGAACAACTTGTTCGGCACCAGGTCTCCAGAACCTACGAAGGCAAAGGCGGCAAAGAAGTGACCAGCGTGGAGCACCGCGCCGGGTGGGACGCCACGTTCTCTGCTCCGAAGTCAGTCTCCATTACCGCTCTTGTGGGCGGCGATCATCGCGTTCGGCTGGCGCACCGGGAAAGCGTGCGCGCAGCGCTTACGGAACTGGAGCACTACACGCAGGCGCGCATCGGCAATGTCCATGCCCCGGAGACTACCGGAAAGCTGGTTGCGGCGACCTTCGAGCACGATACCGCCCGGCCCGTGGACGGATACGCTGCTCCGCAGTTGCACACGCACGCTGTCCTCTTTAATGTGACCGAACGCGATAATGGCCAGACGCGCTCGCTGCAGCCGCACGAGATCTTCGTTTCGCAGCGGTACGTGACAGCCGTGTACCGCTCGGAACTGGCGCTACGCCTGGGAGAACTAGGCTACGAACTGGAACGCGGTAAGCACGGCCAGCCGGAAATCAAGGGATACACGAAGGAATATCTGGAAGCGTCGAGCCCTCGAAGAGAGCAGATCATAGACCATCTGCGCGAGCTGGGGATCGATGGAGCCGCGGCGGCGCAGATCGCAGCGCATCATACCCGCGACCACAAAGAACTGCTGTCACAGGAGGAAGTCCTGCGACGCCACCGGGAGCTGGCCGCCCAGTATGGGAATCAGGCGGATCGGGTGATCGCTCAGGCTCGGGCACACGGGCAATATCAGACGCGAGAACCAGAAGTCAGCGCACAACGGGCGATAACGTGGGCACGAGATCACGTTTTCGAGAGATCAGCGGTCATCGACAGGCGTGCGATTCTCGAGCAGGCCCTGGCGCGCGGCATGGGCGAGACGACCTATGCCAGCATCCGGCAGGAGTTTGATCGCCGGGTTCGGAGCGGCGAATTCCGCGAGGTTGCCTACAACGGCGCAGGATCGCACTTCACGATCACCGGCATGATCCGCATGGAACGCGAGATCATCGCGCGCATGCAGGAAGGCAACCGGCGCGGCTATGACGATCCGATGCTCGTTTCAGCACAGGTGCGGAGCAGGACTCAAGACCAGCATCGGGAACTGAGCGCCGCACAGCGTGGTGCCGTTGACGACATCCTCATTTCACAGTCGAAGATTCTTGCGCTGGACGGGGTCGCAGGCGCCGGGAAAACGACTGTGCTTTCTGTAATTCGCGAGGCGGCAGAGGCCGAGGGATACCGCGTCGAAGGCTTTGCGCCCACGTCGCGCGCAGCACAGAAGCTCGCCGAGAGCGGCATGGATACCTCTACGCTGCAAAAACATCTGACGCGCGGCGAGCAACCGAACACAGGCGAGAACCGTCTGTATGTCCTCGACGAATCCTCGCTGGCATCGACCCGGCAATTGCATGAATTCGTGCACCGGCTCCATTCCCAGGATCGTGTCCTGTTGGTCGGTGACCGACGGCAACATGAATCGGTCGAGGCAGGGCAGCCATTTGCGCAGCTCCAGGATGCAGGTATGGTGACCATTCGGCTGGAAGAGATCGTGCGGCAGAAAGACCCTGAACTGAAACGAGTGGTTGAGCAGCTTGCGCGCGGCCAGGTTCATGAGGCCGTCGAGAACCTTAATCGGCAGGGTCGCGTCCACGAGATTCAGGATTACGGCGAGCGCATTACGGCGATTGCGAAGGAGTATGCAAATTTGCCGGATCGGACCTTGGTGGTTTCACCGGACAATCGCTCTCGCATAGAGATCAATGAGCGGATCCATGCGGAACTGCAGAGCCGAGGCATTGCTTCGAATACGGAGCACAACGTCCGAACATTAGTGCCGCGCCAGGACCTCACCGGCGCAGATCGTACATGGGCCGAGCGGTATGAAGTTAGCGATGTGCTGCGCTACTCGCGTGCATCGAAAGAAACCGGCATCGGCAGGGGCGAGTATTCACAGGTGAAAAGCATCGACGCCGCTACCAATCGGCTCACAGTTGAATTGCAGAACGGCACCGAACGAACATACGATCCTCGCCGGCAACAGGGTGTGACCGTCTACCGCGAAGAACTACGGAGCTTCTCGGAGGGCGACCGCATCCAGTTCACCGCGCCGGCCAACGACCTCAAAGTCGCGAACCGCGAATTGGGAGTAATCGAGCGCATCGGCGACGATGGACGTTTGCAGTTGAAGATGGACAGAGGCCGCTCTGTCGAACTCGACTCTGACCGGCCCATTCATCTCGACCACGGCTATGCTGTGACGAGCCATTCCAGCCAGGGCCAGACGGCGGATCGCGTGCTGGTTCACGTGGACACTAAACTGGGCGCAAAAGACCTGCTCAACAGCCGCATGGCCTACGTCGCCATTTCACGTGGCGCACACGATGCGCAGGTTTTCACCAACGATGCGGCGACACTGGGCCAAGCAATCAGCCGCGATGTCCCTCACGCGCCAGCGATCCAACAGGCACCCGTATCGCACACCATCGAGGAGCAGCCTACCCAGGCACACGAAATCGGACAGGCCTTGGGCATAAGCATCTAATCGAGCCGAGGCTGACAATTCCCGGATGGCCGCAGGATAGCCGAGGCCCGGTTCGTGTCAAGTCTTGATGACCGCCCTGCGGCGGGCTTGCGCCCGGACTTGACACGAACTTTCGCTGCCTCGGTCTATTTGCCATCTATTCCGGGAATTTACATAACGACCGCAAGGAACCGGCACTCGTTGGATCTACTCACACTCCACACGCGGCGCCAGTATGCGCCCGCTGACATTAGCTGTTCTCAGCTATTGATTACTGGCGTACACTCTACTTAGGTAACATGGTCGCTATTGGCGGCAGTATTATATTTTTCTCTTGACTTTTGTCTTCATCCCGCACAACAATTGCGGCTATTCAAAAGTTGACATGCTCACTTGAAAGTGGGCGCCTTCAAGTTACCTTCTATTTCCCAGTCTGTGAAAAGCGTGTCGGCTCATTGCCTGAGCAGATTATCGGTGCTGCTCGATATTGAGTTGATCGATCGATTAAATATTGAACGCCTACTGCCTCGGGGCTCCGCTCTCCTTGCTGTTTACCTCAGGCTTCCCGGGGGACAGACGCGTGGAGAAGAGCATGTTGACCACAAGGAGCATCCTCCGGATCACAATGGTGCCGAGTCTGTTGCTGAGCACCGCTGTTGGCTCAGCTAAGCCCCACATACACGTAATTAAGACGCGTGTCCGGTTTTTGGCAACCAGCACCAGCGTGCGCAGCGGCATCGGCGAGAGTCAGGACGTGTACCTTGTGGAGTTGCCTTCCGGGATTGGAAGCGAAGGTTCAATGCTGGCACGTCTTGTAGACTATTACTCCTCTCCTCAGGCGGGGTTTTCACCCGGACACCTCTCCGGAGAAGGGCCGATCCTCCGCATCCGGCGCGACGGGTCATGTGACACACCTTTGGCTGACATGCCCCTCCGTACGGCGCCTGGTGATCCGATGGCCATTCTTCCTGAGAGGTTTCAATATGAGCCGCCGCTACCGCAAGGGACAAATATCAATGCGGTCTTACCCTGCTACAGAACTGTTCGACGTTGAACTACCGCTGAAGTGAGGTGCCAGCACGGCACGAGCTGGACTGAGGAGGCAATCGTGATCTCTATGAAATGGCAGTTATGGGCATTGCCGGTGGTTGCGTGCCAGTTGGCGCTCGGCCAACAGCAGCAAACGCCGGTACGCGATGCGCAAGGTATTTCAATCCTGGGGCAGGTCCTCACGGCGGCAGGCGGTTCGGCTGCCGTTGCAGCGATCAACGATTACACCGGCACCGGCAGCGTTACCTACTACTCGCGGACACCGAACGAAGGAAGTGTCACGCTCCAGGGTAGCGGTGCACACGAGTTCCGACTGGATGCATCGCTTTCGGGAGGCGAGCGGTCGTGGATTGTGAACGGTAGCTCGTCCTATCTAAAAAACCCGGACGGGAGCACCACGACCCTACCTTCGCAAAATACGGTTAGGTTCGCGAACAATATGTTTCCGCTGTTAGCAGTTCTCCGGGCAGTTCAGGAGCCATCCCTGAACGTCTCCTATGATGGCGTTGTATCCCATGACGGACTGCAGTTGGATGAAGTCACGATACGGCAAAATTTTCAAAATGATCCGACCGGGGCGCTCGCTAAGACAGCTCAGGAGCATATATTCATCGACCCGCAGGCGTTGACCGTCTATTCCATTGAGGACTACGCATACGCGAAAACGGGACCTGGAGAGTACCCGCATGAGATACAGTTCGGAAACTATCAGAGTGTAAGCGGCCTGCTTGTTCCTTTTTCCATCTCTGAGTCGATCTCTGGCCAGAAGACACTGTCGATCCAACTGAACCAGATGAAGTTCAACTCCGGGCTCACCGAAAGCGATTTTGAGTAATGCAAGCGAGGCCAACAATGAACGCCACGACAAGATTTAGTCGCCTTGTTCCGAAACCTGCTGAATCCAAATACATGGTGCACACTCCGCTCTTTGTCACAGCGGTGCTCGTCATTGTCGCTTTTGCGTCAAGCTCGGCTCACGCTCAGGACTATCTAAGCGGCAGCGGCATACCGACGTTTGTTAGCCCGCAGCCGGTTGAGCAGGGATTTGTGGACGCTTCAAATGGCAACCTGCATCTGCAGTTCACGTTCGGATCTTATCCCCAGCGTGGCAGCGGTCAGCCGTATTCTGTGAACTATGTTTATGACAGCGATATGCTGTGGAATATCGGCTGCAGTGGATCAAGCTGTTCGTGGGCGCCGAGCAATTACAACAACTATGGATGGCGGCTGGGTACGAATGGGGGCACCCTGACCGGTCTGAACTGTACGACCTCCTGCGAGGAATGGGTATTCACTGATCCACTGGGTACAACCCACTACTTTCCCGTCTCCACTGGCTCGTGCCCGATCCCGAACGCCTACGCGTCAGATTCATCGGGCTACATGCTGAATCTCTGCCAGACGGGCGTGTACGCACCCGACGGCACGCTCGTCTATTCCGCCACGTATGAAGAGCCGGTAAGCCCTGGCGCGGAAGACTCGAATGGCAATTACATCAGCTGGGGTACCGGGGGCCTGGGAGGAAGCACGGATACGGCGGGCCGCGCCGTGCCGTCTCTCGCCATATCCAATTGCAATGGAAACGCTGCCGAAACATGCTATCAGGTCCCAAACGCCCAGGGGGCAACCTCCACGTATACCATCACCACCGCGACGATTCCCGTCCAGACCGATTTCCAGCAGTCCGGAGTCAGTGAATTCTCCGGCACCATCACTGTGGTCCAGAGCATCATCCAACCCGATGGAACCGCCTATACGTTCAAATACGACTGCGACTCGGGCACAGGGAATGCCGCGTGCGGCTCGCCGTCCAATCAGGTTGCCTATTACGGCGTCCTCACGAGCATGACGCTTCCCACCGGCGGAACGGTCAGCTATTCGTACACAACCTTCAGCGATTCCTACAGCAACAAGACCGAATGGCTCTATTCGCGCTACTCACAGAACGGAAACTGGTCCTATGTTCCTCAGGTGGTATCGAGTTGCAGCGCGACGCAGGTCGGCTGTCAGCAGAAGGTGACCGTGACACAGCCCAATGGAGAGCACACAGTCACCACATTCACTCTGAACAATGGCGCCTGGCCGGTAGAGATCCAGGCGTATGACGCATCTTCCAATCTGCTCTCCACAACCACGAATACTTTTGACTTCTCCCAGTCGTGCCCTTTCACCAATTGCCATGGCAATGCCTACATTCGCCTCCTGGCGACACAGACTGCGGTCCCGGCGCCATCAGGAAATCTGACGAAGCAGACAGAGTATCAGTACGACAGTCCACAGACGGGCAACATCACGGCTAAAGAGGAATGGGGTTACTATCCGGGCGGCTTCCCTTCTGTGCCCGACCGCGCGACCTATACCCAGTATCTGACGACGGGAACAAACAACATCGACAAACCCAGCAGCGTCACCCTCTGCAACAACTCGGGCGGCTCGTCGGCTTGTCCCGGTGGCGGCAGCGTCGTTCAGCAAACCCTGTATACCTACGATAACTATGGGTCATGTCCCGGCGGAACAATCGTCGGAATCGGCGGAATCCAAAATCACGACGATACCGACTTTGGAGCGGGGTACACGACACGGGGCAACGTGACCCAGATCCAGCAGTGGGTCAGCGGATCAACCTATCTGACGACCCAGATGTGCTACGACACGACGGGGCAGATGGTGCGGCAGACGGACCCCTACGGAAACACCACAACCTTCGCCTATTCAGATCGATTCTACAACGACAACGGAACGAACTCGCTTTCCGGCTTTACGCCGAACAATCCAACGAATGCCTACCTGACAAGTGTGACGCAGCCCATCATCGGGGCAACAACGCTTGGTTACTATTACGGCAGCGGGCAGCAGGCCTTCACGACTGATCCCAATGGCGCAACCAGCTACTCCCACTTCATGGATGTGTTCGACCGGGCGACCGAGAACGACTATGACCTCGTCGGATGGGACAAGACCGCTTACACATCCCCGACTCAGACCGACACCTACCTCGCCGTCGGGGATACTTCTCCCTCGACGGGCTGCCAGAGCTGCGAACATAAGGAACTCGTCATGGATTCCTGGGGCCGGACGACTTCGGAGAAGATGGTGAATGATCCGATCGGAACGGTGAGCGTGGATACGAGCTACGACCCGAATGGACGGGTGCAGACCGTGAGTCACCCATATCAGGGATCCTCGGGACAAGTCTACGAGACCTATTCCTATGACGGTCTCGATCGAACTACCGCGGTAACGCATCCCGACGGCGAGGCCGTAACCACGCTTTACGGAACAGCTGTGGCGGGCAACGGCGGAGGCCTGACGATGCAACAGGGATCGACAAGCACTTACGGCTACGGCTATCCGGTGCTGCATCGCGACGAAGCGGGACAGGAGCGGCAGGAGTGGATTGACGGCTTCGGCCGGATCATCGAAATTGATGAACCGACAACCTCGGGCGGAACCTATGGGACGGGCTCGGCAACGATCGAAGGTACCGAACAGAATTACCAAATCTATACGTGCCAAATAGCTACGGGCGGAAGCCATGTCATCCCACAGAGCTGCTACCGCACCATCTGGGACAGCGGAACAATTTCGATTACGGTTGGGGGCTTTGTCGCGTCAACCAGCTATGGTGAAGACAGCACTGACGCCAATATCGCTTCTACCCTGGCCTCGCAATTCAACGGCAATTCAAACTCGCCGGTAACCGTGGTTCTCTCCGGATCGACCCTGAACTTTACCAGTAAAGCGACGGGCGCCGAATCGAACTATTCTTTGTCCACGAACTCGACGACGCGGTATCCGGGAGACCCGGAATACTTCAGCCCGTCATTTTGGGCCACTCTTTCCGGAGCAACTCTGACGGGCGGAACGAATTCCAGTCCGAATCTGCAGAACCCGGCTGTCACGCTCTACACCTACGATGCCGCCGATCACGTCACGCAGGTAGTTCAGGGCATTCAGACGAGGACGTTTGCCTACGATGGCATGGGCCGGCCAATTTCGATTGCCACACCAGAGGCTGGAACCGCGACCCTTGC
>Ga0335072_10014592_pt1 | contig 11160 bp, 7 predicted proteins | sample Lox_Sample_21_FD_206725 | JGI IMG/M metagenome (GOLD analysis project Ga0335072, IMG submission 206725) | Soil microbial communities from Loxahatchee National Wildlife Refuge, Florida, United States - Lox_Sample_2.1 | ecosystem: Environmental > Terrestrial > Soil > Wetlands | place: USA: Florida... | reverse complement strand
CGAGCAAGGTGCGATTGGACTGGTCGTCATCCACCAGCAGCACGCGCCCGCCGCTGCCGGCAGACAGATTTGGCGTCAGCACGTCGAGCGACGGCCGCTGCGACAGCAACTGGCGCGCCACGGTGGCTACCTGGTACGGATCGGCCGGGGCCGGCACGATCGCGTCGACTTCCGCGGCCTCGCCGCCGCCGCCGACCCAAATCAGCGCGGCCCGACTGCCGAACGCGGTGTGGCGCAAACGGATCACGAACACCTCGCCCGGCATGCCCGGCAGGTTACCCTGAAGCACCACAAGGTCCACCGCCCCGCGCTGCGCTTCCAGCCGTTCGGCCAGCGCCAGGCCGAGATAACCGTCCGGCGCCGTTTCCACCAGCAAACCCAGTTCGGCAAGCTGCGCCGAGAGGGCGCGCCGCGCCGGTCCGTCATCGGCCACGATCAGCGCCGTGCGGCCGGCAAAGGGCAGGTTCCGTTCCTGCACAAGCTGCCGCTCGGCCGGGCATTCGAAGGTGAATTCGCTGCCGACGCCGAGCGCGCTTTCCAGCGTGATGCTGCCGTTCATCACCCGCGCATTCTCGCGACACAGTGCCAGGCCGAGGCCGAGGCCGCCCTGATCCGCTTCATCCTGGGCCTTGCCGCGGCGGAAACGTTCGAAAATCGTCTCGCGCTCGCTCGGGTCGATGCCGGGACCGGTGTCGGAAACCGCGATGCGCAGCTTGCTCTGATCGTCGGCGGCCACGGCGGAGGCCCGGATCTCAACGCGGCCGGTCTGGGTGTATTTCACCGCGTTGCTGGCGAGGTTGAACACCACCTGACGCAGCCGCGACGGATCGACCAGCCATTGCCCGCGGAGCAAGTCATCACAACGCGTGTGCAGTTCCAGCCCCTTGTCGCGCGCCAGCGGACGCAGCAGGTCCACCACGCCCTGCACCAGGGCGCTGACATCAACGGGTTCGCAGACCAGGGCGCCACGCGCGCTCTCTTCTTCCGAAACGGCGAGCAAGCCGTTCAGCATGCCAAGCAAGGCGCCGCAGCTTCCGTGCACCCGCTCCAGCCAATCGCGTTGCTCTTGTTCCAGTTCGCCGTCGAGCATCAGCTCGCAGGTACCCATGATGCTGGCCATCGGCGTGCGGATGTCGTGGCCCAGTGAGGTCAGTACCCGGTCCAGGTTGCGGCGGGCCTCGGCCAACGCCGCCTCGGCAACCGCGCACGATACCAGCGCCGTGGCTTCATCGGTGATGTCACGACCGGCGCAGATGAAGCCGCCCGCGTTGTCCGGCCGCACGGAGAAGCGCCACGAACGGCCATCCATCGTGACTTGCAGGTCGTCGAGCGCCGTGTGCTCGCTCAGGGCGGCGGCAATCTCCGCGCCGGACCCGGACTCCAACGACACGCCCAGGCATGGCAGCAGTTTCTGCCCGATGCCGTCGCGCAAGGCGGCGGGCGGCGTGCCGTGCAACGCGGTGATGACCGCATCGCCATCCAGATGTGCCTGCCAGTCCAGGCCGAAGCCGATCGGCTCGCCGAGGACGGCCTTGCCGCTCCGCCGGCCGACCGCAGCCCCGCAGAGGCAGATCAGCCACGCCGCGATGAGTGTGCCACCCGAGGCGATGATCGGTGCATCCAGGATGTGCTGCGGCAGGGCAATGCTGGTTGGCAGGCTTGCGGTGACGGCGGCGGCGATGGTGTGCAGCGGTGCCGTGCCGATCCAGCTCGTCGGCTGTCCGAACCAGGCGAGCAATGACAGCATCAGACGCTGGCTGCTGCTCGATTCGGCGTCCGGGGTGCCGGGTTGGCCGGCAGGTGGCGCCGCCAGCACGCCCTCCGTGCCGCCCACCAGCATGAGGGTGACCTGGGATGGCAGCCAGTGCGGACCGATCAGGCCTGCGAGCATGCTTTGCGGCAGGACTGCGCCGATGACGCCGACCACCGTCCCGGCCGGATCCGCCACCGCGCGTGTCAGGATCACGCCGTCGCTCATCCCGAGCCAGGGGGCGTCCAGACGCTGTGGCTCCAACGCGCCCGCGGGGGTACTGGCCGCGCGATGGAACCAGGAGGTATTCCCGACCTGGGCATCCAGCCGCGCGAAAGGCGTGGAGGCGGCAATCAGGTGGCCGTCCGGCGCGATCATGAAGGTCGTGGCCGCGGGCAGCAGAGCCTGCAGACGCAGCACCCGGTCGGTCTGCTGCAGGCGGTCGGAGGAGGTGAATTCGGATACGGGAACGGCCTGAACTTGCTCGGCGAATCGGGCCAGGGTCGCGTCGATGCTGGCGGCGACGCCCTGAGCCGCCAAGGTCGCGCGCTGACCGGCGCCGCGGCCGGTATGGGAAAGATCGGCCCCGACCAGGATCACCCAACCGCCGAGAAACAGCCCCGCGCCGATGGCGAGGCTGACCACGACAATCAGGCGCGGCATGACCGCGCGGACGGGAACCGGAAGTTTCACGATGACCTACCTCAAAATACTGCATGCGCCATGATGCGCTGCGGCTTGGTTACAGACGGCTGGTCCGATCCGTGCCCTACACGCTCACAATCACATACCAGTCACGCTGTGGCGCGCACACAGAAACCACTGTTGGCCCTCGGCGCCGGATTCCGGCAGTGACAAGATCGGAAGGCCGGCCTCTGACGGCCCGATCGCCAGGGTGCCACCGGAGAGCAATATCAAGATGCGCCCGAGCGCGGCATCGTTGCGCGGCAGGGGAAACACTGCCTGGAGCCGGCCGGCGGGACCGCCGCCCTGGATCGACCACTGCCCGGCCGGGCCGCTGAAACGCACGGAAGGGCGCTCCGGCGGAGGCACCGGCAATGACACGACGAGGCGGATCGGGCCTGTGGGGCGGATGGTGACCAGCAGGCTCGTCCCCGCGGCCTTGGCGAGCATGGTGCAGGAGGCAGGGGCCGTCGTGAACGACCAGGCGGCGCGCACGACAGGATGCGTGACGGGCGCGGGCGGCGGCGGCGGGGCGGGCGTGGGCGGCGGCGGAGGCGGCTGAACCGGCGTGCAACAGGCCACTGCCAGCGCGATCGGCAAAGCGCGCAAAGCACCAGGGCGGGAAACACCGAATCGGCGATATTGGAAGAACATGCAATCCGGAACTTAGCACATGTTCTGCGGCTCGCGTGCTCTGGAATGGCGGCGATCTGGCCGTTTGCGATGGAAAAAGTATTGCCGCGCGATTGCTCTGCAGCCATGGAATAGAAGCCGACGGACTCGAAATTTGCAATGGCGAAGCGGGTTCCGCGGCACGCGGAGCAATGCGACCTTGTCGATGCCGCATCTGGGCGTCCGGCTTTTGCTCCAGTTGGGCATTGTCGTATTTTCCGTTACAGTTTGTGTCGCCCTCTCGAAACCGCGGCAAGAACACTCCGCCGGCCAGGTTACATGATGGATATCCTATGACGATTGAGATCGTGGCGCCGGAGCGTTCGCTGCCAGACCATCGCGAAGCGATCACGCGGCTTCTGGACGCATACAATGATGATCAGTCCGGCATGCCTGACCTGGTTACCCCGTTGGCGCTTTTGCTGCGCGAGCCGGGCGACGAGACGATCCTTGGCGGACTATGGGCGGTAAGCTACTGGCGTTGGTTGTTCGTGGACCAGCTTTTCGTGCCTGAGATGCACCGCGGCCAGGGGCTCGGGACGGCGTTGCTGAAACTGGCGGAGACAAAGGCACGCGAACGCGGCTGTATCGGTGTCTGGCTGCTGTCGTTCAGTTTCCAGGCGCCGGATTTCTATCGCCGTCACGGTTATGAACCCTTCGGCAGCATCGAGGATTATCCACCCGGCCATCGCTGCACATATTTCGTCAAGCGGCTCTGGTAATATCTGCCCCTCCGCTTGGTCTGATCGGTATCTGGCGCGTGCCAACCATTCCCCGCCTCTACATCGAAGCCGCACTCGCGCCCGGCGCCACCATCGCCGCTACCCCGGCTCAGGCCCGCCACCTCGGTACTGTGCTGCGCGCCCGGGCCGGTGATCCGGTGCATTTGTTCAACGGCCGCGACGGCGAGTGGGCCGCCCGGATCGCCACTCTCCAGCGCGCCTTGCTCGCCCTCACCGTCTGCGAGCAACGCCGTCCCCAGCTCCCCGAATCCGACCTGTGGCTGGCATTCGCCTTGCTGAAGCGCGACACCACCGACCTCGTGGTGCAAAAGGCCACGGAACTCGGCGTTGCCGAGCTCCACCCCGTCCTCAGCGAACGCACCAATGCCGCCCGCACCAATCTCGACCGCCTGGCCGCCATCGCGGTCGAGGCGGCAGAGCAATGTGAGCGCCTCACCGTCCCTGTGATCCATCCGCCGCGGCCTCTGGCCGAACTCCTTGCCGCATGGCCGCGCGAGCGGGCACTCTACGCCGCCATCGAACGTGCCGCGGGGACCCCTCCGCTGCGCCCCCGCCCCACGACCCGGCCCGCCGCCTTGCTCGTCGGCCCCGAGGGTGGCTTTACACAGGATGAACTTGAAGCCATGACCCGGCATACCTTTGTTACACCCGTGAGCCTTGGCCCCCGCATTCTGCGGGCGGAGACGGCTTGCGTCGCCGGGCTGGCCCTGTTGCAGGCCCCTCCCTGCGGCTAGAACTGTGGTCCAACTCCGAGACGTCCTGGGAAGCCGTATGTCAAATCCGGGAGAAGCCGACGCGACCCCGATCACCTCGATCCGCCAGCTTGCCGATTACATTGCGGCCGGCTGCAAGCCGCGCGGCGCCTGGCGGATCGGTACGGAGCATGAGAAATTTGGCTTTCGCCAGGAGGATCTGGCCCCGCCGCCCTACCTGCCGGCCGGCAATCACCCGGGATCGATCCGGGATCTGCTGGAAGGCCTGCGCCATTATGGCGGCGTCCCGATCGCCGACCACGGCAATACGATCGGCCTGAAGCAGGGCAGTGCGGCCATCTCGCTGGAACCGGCGGGACAGTTCGAACTGTCCGGGGCACCGGTCGAGACGTTGCACGACGCCAGGACCGAGATGGAGGCGCATTTCGACCAGGTGCGCGCCGTGGCGCAGGACCTGCGGATGGGCTTCGCACCGCTCGGCTTCCACCCGCTCGCCAGCCGCGAGGCGATGCCATGGATGCCGAAGGGGCGCTACGCGATCATGCGGCGCTATATGCCGAAGGTCGGCACGCTTGGCCTCGATATGATGACGCGGACATGTACGGTTCAGGTGAACCTCGATTACGCCTCCGAAGCCGACATGGTGCGCAAGCTCCGCGTTTCGCTCTTGCTTCAGCCCCTCGCCACCGCCTTGTTCGCCAATTCCCCCTTCAGCGAAGGCCAGCCGAACGGCTTCCTCTCCTATCGCGCCCATGTCTGGACCGACACCGACAACGACCGCTCCGGCATCCCAGCGGTGATGTTCGAGGACGGGTTCGGCTTCGAGCGCTACGCCGAATGGATGGTGGATCACGTACCTATGTATTTCGTCTACCGCGACGGCGAGTACATGGATGTGGCCGGCAGCCGGTTCCGCGACTTCATTGACGGAAGGCTGCCTGGACTTGAGGGTACGCAGGCGACGGTGGGGGACTTCGCCGACCATCTCACGACGGTGTTCACCGATGTCCGCCTGAAGCAGTTCCTCGAGATGCGGGGGGCGGACGCGGGCCGGCCCGAGCTGATGATGGCCCAGTCGGCGCTTTGGGTCGGTCTGCTGTACGACGATGCCGCGCTGACCGCGGCTGAAGCGCTGCTGCGCCAGGCCGGGTGGGCCGATGCCGTCGCGTTGCGGGAGGCCGTGCCCCGCCTGGGGCTCACGGCGAAGTTACCCTGGCGCGAAGGAGATTTGCGCGATCTCGCGCGGGACGTGATAGCCATAGCCTCCGATGGCCTGAGCGCGCGAGCGCGCAAGGCTGGGGAGGGCCGCGATGAATCGACTTTTTTGCTGCCGCTTCAAGAGGTTGTCTCCGGCGCCCCGACTCAGGCGGAACATTGGCTGGCGCGCTGGCGTGGTCCCTGGGGGGGCGACGTGCGTAAAATTTTCGCCGAAGCGGCAATATGAAAGAATTACATAACACTTGGCGTGGTTATCCAATTTGCGATACAGTTGAGACGGTGTTGATGACCCGATGATGGCAGGTACGACGACAAAGCTTCCGGGAGTCGCCACGCAATCCAGCCCCTCGGGGCAGGTAGTGCTTCGTCTGCGCCTGATCGGCCAGATGGAAGCGTGGACGATCACGAGCGAGAATGTTCTGCCAGCCGGGCGCAAGACCCGCGCCTTGCTGGCGGTGGTTGCGCTGTCGGCGCCTCGTCCCGCGCTGCGGGGGCGCCTCGCGGAACTGCTGTGGAGCCGCCGCCCGGAGGAGCAAGCGCGCGCCTCGCTCCGCCAGGAGATCCACCGTTTGCTCGAGACGCTGTCCCCCGCGGGGGCGGAAATAATCCAGGTCACCCGCGACCACCTGTCGCTGAAGCCCGGCGCCGTCTGGGTGGATGTGGAAGAGGTGATGCGGGCCACCACCGACCAGCCTGCTTCGCTGTCATTGCTGGATGGTGACCTGCTGGAGGACCTGGACGGTATCGACCCGACCTTCGACGCCTGGCTGACGACCGAGCGCGAGCGCCTGCGTGACCGCGCCCGCAACGTCGCCGAAGCGTTGCTGCGTGAATCCAGCGAGCCGGAGGCGGCGATTCCCGCTGCCCAGCGCCTGTTGCAGATCGACCGCGCGCATGAGGGCGCATGGCGTGCGCTGATGCGGGCGCATGTGGCCCGCGGCGAACGCGGGATGGCGATTCAGGCGTACGACCGCTGCCGCGCGGTGCTGGCGGACCTGCTGGACGCCGCGCCGTCGCAGGAAACCCAGAAGCTGCTGGCGGAAATCCGTGGACCTTACGGCAGCCGCGTCCCGGTCCGCGCCGCGCCCGTTCCCCCGGCGCCGGCGCCCGAATCGGCACCGCCGCCGCCCGTGGTCATGGACGATCCGGCTGCCGACGAACCGGTACCCGTGCTGGAGGCGCGGCCCGATTCGCGTACCGCGCGCGGCGGCGCCCATGTCGGCGTCATGCCCATGTTGTTCCCCGGCGCCACAGACGAGGAAGCGCATCTCGCGCCTGGTCTGGCGGAGGAGATCACCACGGCGCTCTCCCGCTTCCGCTGGATGTTCGTCGTTGCCTCCACCTCGCTTGCCCGCTTTGCCACCGAGACGCGCGATGAAGGCGCGATCCGCCGCACCTTCGGCATCGACTTCCTGGTCGATGGCTCGATCCAGCGGGTGCGCAACCGGCTGCGCATCACCGTCCGCTTGCTCGATCTCCGGGCCGGCAACCAGGTGGTATGGGCGCGCCGGTTCGACCGGCAGACCAACGACCTGCTGACCTTGCAGGATGAGATCGCGGCGGAAGTCGTGGCGCAGATCGATCCGGAGATCCTGCTGATCGAGTCGCGGCGCAGTTCCACGCGCCCGCCGGTCGATGCCACCGCCTATGATCTCGTGCTGCGGGCCATCCCCCTGATCGGGCGGCTGGAACGCGCGCAGTTCATTTCGGCCGGGGACTATCTTGCCCGCGCGATCGAACTCGAACCCGACTATGCCGCCGCGCACGCCTGGTATGCCTACTGGAACGCCTTCCTGGTTGGCCAGACCTGGGCAGAGCACCCGCGGGCGGTCATGGAGCGTGCCGGCCAGCATGCGGAACGGGCCATCGTGCTCGATCCGTTCGATGCCAGGGCGATGACCATCGCGGGGCACGTGCGGGCCTATCTGCACCGGCGCCTGCGCGAAGCGATCACGCTGCACGAGCGCGCCTTGTCGCTCAATCCGAACCTGGCGATGGCCTGGGCGCTGTCGGCCTGCGCTTATGCGTATCTGGGCGATCCCGACGAAGCGGAACGCCGCAACTCCCGCTACAAGAAGCTGTCGCCGTTCGACCCGCACGCGTTCTTCTACGACACGTTCTTCATCTACATTCATCTGCTGCGGCGCGACTTCGAATCGGCGGTTGCCGTCGGCCGCGCCGTGAGTGAGATGAATCCGGCGTTCTCCGCCAGCCACAGGCTGTATCTCGCCGCACTGGGCCATACCGGGCGGATGCAGGAGGCAACGGCGGTGCGCGAGCGGCTGATGGCGCTGGAGCCGGACTTCACCATCGAACGTTTCCTTGCCACCTCCCCGCTGGAGCGGGAGACCGACCGCGAGCTGATCGCCCAGGGATTGCGGCTGGCCGGCATGGCGGAACGCGATGCCGACATATTGCTCACGCACGGCATCGAAACGTCGAGCGCCTGCTAACGCCAGCATCGAGCGCCTGCCAGCGCCCCTGCCCCTGATTGTCGGGCGGCGATTGGACCGGCTTTAGGCCCGCTACCGCCGGCAAACCGCGACGTGCCGATTGCGGCGACGCGCCAATTGCGTTGGCCGGCAGGCAGCTTGTTCCGAACTTCGCGGAGCGTTCCGCCACTCTCGACGCGGAGCGAGGCGGTAACGGCTGTCCTGGCCAGCGGCAGCGCTGAGGCCGCAGCAATTCCCGGACCAGCGCCGTTATTCCGCCGCGTCGGCAAGCGCGGTCATATCGCATCCGGACATTCGCGGCGTGGCAATGAATTTGCGGAATGTCAGCGCCGTTGCTGCGTAATCACGCAATGGCGGTGAATGATTTCTTCCCTTCAAAGGTGAAACCGGGTTATCACAACTGCGTTAACGAAGGGCGAGGAATTATGGGTCCGGCGGCATTCATCCCGGGACGGCGCAGCGCGCCCTGGGTGTTCTGGTTCGGCACCGCGGCGGTGACCGCGGGCGTCATCCTGCATCTGCCGATGTTCATCATGTCGGCGCCGATGCACTATCAGATGGTCGGCATGCCGATGGACAACGGCATGCTGGTGGGCATGGCCCTGATTGTGCTGGGTATCGTTGCCTGCGGGCTCGCGCTGGTTCGCCCGCCGCTTGCCGAAGCCCGCGAATCGCTGTCGGCATGGCCGGACCTTCCGGAGCAGGAACCGAAGCTGACCGGCGTGCACTGGGTGCTGATGGCGACCATCACCATCGCGCTGGTCATCGACGTGATGAAGCCGGCGACCCTCGGTTTCGTCGTGCCCGGAACGATCGTCGAATACGGCATGACACGACAGGGCGTGGCCGTGCTGCCGTTCCTGGCGCTGAGCGGCACCTGCATCGGTTCCTATGTCTGGGGCGTGCTGGCCGATCGGATGGGCCGGCGCGGCGCCATCTTGCTCGCGGCCGTGATGTTCATCGGCACATCGATCTGCGGCGCGATGCCGACCTTCCGCTGGAACCTGGCGATGTGCTTCCTGATGGGCCTGTCGGCGGGCGGCCTGCTGCCGATCGCCTATACCTTGCTCGCCGAAACGATTCCGCCGCGGCAACGCGGCTGGGCGCTGGTGCTGGTCGGAGCGGTCGGCTCGGTGGGCGGCTATCTCGCCTCGAGCACTGCCGCGACGCTGCTGGAGCCGCATTTTGGCTGGCGCATCATGTGGTTTCTCGGCCTGCCGACCGGCATCATGATGATGGGGCTGAGCCGTTTCATCCCCGAATCGCCGAGCTTCCTGCTGCTGCGCGGGGAACTGGACGAGGCGCGCAAGGTGATGTGGCGCTATCGCATGAACCTCTCGTCGCTGCCGCCGCGCCAGACCGCGACGGCAAGCGGCGGCATGCTGTTGCGCCGCCCGTTCGGCATGGTGACGCTGGCTCTCAATCTGTGCGCGGTGGCGTGGGGCCTGGTGAATTTCGGCCTGCTGCTGTGGCTGCCGGCGGATTTGCGCGCGGCCGGGGTCGGTGTCGGCGCCTCCGATTCCTTGCTCGCGCATGCGGCGCTGTTGGCCCTGCCGATCGCGGTCGCGGCAACCGCGCTGTATCATTACTGGAGCACCAAGTGGACGCTGGTGGTGATGTCCATGGTGACGCTTGCCGGATTGCTTGGCGCTTCCTTGCTGGGCACGGTGGTGCCGCTGCGGGGTGAAATGCCGGTCGTGCTGCTGACGCTGCTGGTGGTGGGCACGGGCGGCCTGATCGCGGTGCTGCTGCCGTTCAGCGCCGAGAGTTACCCGGCCGCAGTGCGTGGACGGGCAACCGGCATGGTGGCGGGCAGCAGCAAGCTGGGCGGCATCCTGGCGCAGGTGATCACGATGGGCGCCGCCGTGCCGGGTGTGGCCACGGTGGCGCTGGCGCTTGCCGTGCCGGTGATTGCCGGAGCCGCGTTGACAGGCCGGTTCGGTAACGAAACGCGCGGGCGGCGGCTCGAGGATATGGACCTCGCGATGGCGGAGGGAGACTGAACGGCGAGAACGTTCGCGGGTGCGCGACCGGCGGCTGATGTCCGCAACAGGTGACGGGTGAGCGGCATGACCGTCATCGCCGCCGCGCCCGGCGCCTTTGCACGACCAGCATGGTGGCCAGCGCAACGCCGATCACGATGAACGAAAATAACGTCGTCAGCGTGCCCAATGCATAGATCACCGGCGTGGTGACGTTCGTCGTCATGCCATAGATCTCAAGTGGCAGCGTGTTGTCGCTGCCCGCGGTGAGCAAGGTGCGGGCGAATTCGTCGTAGGACAGCGTGAAGCCGAAAAGGGCGACGCCGACGATGCTGGGAGCGATGATCGGCAGCACGACGTGGCGGAAGCTCTGCCATGGAGAAGCGCCGAGGTCGCGCGCTGCTTCCTCCCATGCGCGGTTGAAGCGGTTGAACACGGCGAACATGATCAAGAGGCCAAAGGGCAGCGTCCAGGTGAGTTGGGCACCGAAGGCGGAGCTGTACCAGTCGGTGTCGAGACCGGTCAGGCTGAACACCAGTCCGACGCCGAGGCTGACCAGGATCGACGGAATAATCAGGCTTGCGATCGTGAGCGAGAGCAATGCGGTATCGCCGCGGAAGCGGTGGCGGAAGGCGAGGCCAGCGGCGACGGAAACGACGACGGTCGTTGCCATCACCATCAGCGCGAGCAGCAGCGATCGGAGCAGCGATCCATTGAAGTCGCCGACCGCCTGCGGCTCGAACAAGCGCGCGAACCAGTGCAGCGAGACGCCGTTCATCGGGAATGTCAGGCCGCCGTTCGGGCCCTGGAAGGACAGCACGAGGATGGTGGCGGTCGGGCCGTACAGGAACGCGACAAACAGGATGAAGAAGGCGGTGAGGATGCGGTGCATGGCGAGGATGCCGCGATCGAACTAGTCCGACGCGGCCCGCGATGCGGGAGCGG
>Ga0335072_10014591_pt1 | contig 11160 bp, 9 predicted proteins | sample Lox_Sample_21_FD_206725 | JGI IMG/M metagenome (GOLD analysis project Ga0335072, IMG submission 206725) | Soil microbial communities from Loxahatchee National Wildlife Refuge, Florida, United States - Lox_Sample_2.1 | ecosystem: Environmental > Terrestrial > Soil > Wetlands | place: USA: Florida... | reverse complement strand
GACGAGTTCCCCGATGCGCCTGACGTGCCGGAGACCGGCCTCACGTTCGCGGACAACGCGTTGCTCAAGGCCCGTGCGATCGCCTCGCACACGGGTCTGCCCGCCGTTTCAGACGACTCGGGGCTGACCGTGAACGCGCTGCACGGTATGCCGGGCATCCTGTCGGCGCGCTGGGCAGGCAAGCATGGCGACGACCACGCCAACCTGGAGCTTGTCCTTGGCCAGCTCGCCGATATCGACAGCCGCGGTGCCGCGTTCGTCTGCGTGGCCGCGCTCGCGCTCCCCGACGGCGCCAGGGAATGGGCGGTCACCGGGGTCCTGCACGGCAGCATCACCCGTGCGCCGCGCGGCACCAACGGCTTCGGCTACGACCCGATCTTCGTTCCCGACGGCATGGATACGACCACCGCGGAGCTACCGCCGCAGGAAAAGGACGCGATCAGCCACCGCGGCCGCGCCTTCCGCGCCATCGCCCCGGTCATCGCCGCCCTGCTACCCAGCGGCCGCACGACCTTACCCAGCCGCCCCGCGACGCACGTGCGGCGCCACCCGTCACCGCGCCAGCGCCCCCGCGCCAGCGCCCCCGCACACCAGGGCACGTTACTTCCCGGCGCAGCCGGCCACGTTACGTGGATACTTCGCGCCGGGTGGAAATTCCGCGTGTCCTAGACACGCGGAATTGACATCCGGCGCAGAGTTTCCAAGATCCTTTTACCGCAAACCGTCGCCGCAACGGTCAAATCAGGGCAAACCGGATCACGGAGAGCGATAGGTCGGCGCCCGCGTGACGGCACTAGGCTGAGAAGACCGTCGAGCAGTGAACCGAGGAGCATCCGCATGGAACCCGTTCTGAGCCGCGATCCCCGTACCGGCGAGAGCCGTGGGCAGGTCGCCGTGGAGGCCGGCACCGCCGAGGTGGACGCGGTTGTCCGCGCCGCGCACGCCACGCTGGACGCGCTCGCGGACCGGTCACGGCGGGCGGCGCTGCTTCGCGCCGCGGCTGACGGCGTCGAGTCCCGCGCGGCGGAACTGATCGCCGTGGCTGACGCGGAGACCGCGCTCGGCGTTCCCCGGCTCACTGGGGAACTGGCGCGCGTCGCCTATCAGTTCCGCTTCTTCGCGGACGTGGTAGACGACGGCGCCTTCCTCGGCGTGGTGATCGACCCGCCGGATCCCTCCGCCGTCCCGCCGCGCCCGGAACTGCGGCGCTGGAAGGTTCCGCTGGGCACCGTCGCCGTCTTTGCCGCCTCCAACTTCCCGTTCGCGTTCAGCGTGCCCGGCGGCGACACTGCAAGCGCCCTCGCCGCCGGCTGCCCGGTCGTCGTCAAGGCCCACCCCGACCACCCGGGGACCAGCGAACTGGCCGCGGACACCCTCCGGGCCGCGGCAGAGAAAGCGGGGCTTCCTGCGGACGTGCTCACCGTGGTCCACGGCTATCAGGCCGGCACCGACCTGGTACGGCACCCGCTGATCTCCGCGGTCGGCTTCACCGGCTCCATCCCCGGCGGTCGCGCCCTGTTCGATCTCGCCGCGGCACGCCCCGTCCCCATCCCGTTCTACGGCGAGCTTGGCAGCCTCAACCCGGTCCTCGTCACCGAGCGGGCGGCGGAGACCCGTTCCGACGAGATCGCAGCAGGCCTTGTCGCCTCGTACACCCTCGGCCAGGGCCAGTTCTGCACCAAGCCAGGGCTGGTGCTGCTGCCCGTCGGCCCGGCGGGCGACGCGCTGGTCACTGCGGCCACGGAGACGGCCTCGGCCGCCGCACCTGGCGCGCTGCTCGACGCGCGCATGCGGGAACGCTTCCTCGCCGGGTTTGCCGACCGCGCCGCCGCCCCGGGTGTCCGCACCCTGACGGCAGCCACCGCCGCGCCCACCGATGACGCTCCGCAGGCCGTCCGCGCGGGCCTGCTCGAGGTGGACGCCGCCGACCTCGGCGGCGAACTTGTTGAGGAGTGCTTCGGCCCGGTCACCGTGCTGGTCCGGTACCGCGACGCAGCGGACGCCGAAGCGGTGCTGTCGCGTCTGGGCGGCAACCTCACTGCCACCCTGCACGCGGACGCCGCCGAGCCCGGCGCCGCCGCGTGGCTCGCTCGCCTGTCCCGCTTCGCGGGCCGCGTCGTCTTTGGCGGCTGGCCCACGGGCGTCGCAGTGGCCCCGGCCATGACTCACGGCGGCCCCTACCCCGCCACCACCACCCCCACGACCTCCGTCGGCGGCACCGCCATCGATCGCTGGCTCCGCCCGGTCACCTTCCAGACCGCCCCGCCGGAACTGCTCCCCCCCGAGCTAGCCCGCTAGCCCTGCTGACGGCACGGTGCGGTCCCTGCTACGGCTGTGCCGCCATCGACCGCTGGCTCCGCCCCGCCACCCCACCGGACAGGCCCGATGGTTGTGACAACGATACGGCTATAGGCGTATGGCCGCCGCAACCATCGCCCCGGCGTGAGCCCTCCGGCCCCTGCGGGGTGAGGCTGCAGGGGCGCGGTGTGCCTGGGGCGAGGGCTGTGGCGAAACCGCGCCGCGGGACGGGCCGGCGCCTGTCACACCGAAACACCGAAACTCATAGAGAGTTGTCCTCGGAGTGCCGACACCGGTCCGATCGTGGCCGGAGCGGCCGCTCAGCGTGCGCGATTGTCATGCGATAGCGTGTGGTGTCCGGCTCCGCTTGACGACCAGGCGAGCGCGGCCCGGGCACCGGTGAATGGAGGGGGAAGTGACGGACGTACGGCTCGCGCCAGGGGACGAGGCGCCTGACTTCACGCTGCCCGATGCCGACGGCAACCCGGTGACGCTGTCGAAGCTGCGCGGCCAGCGGGTGATCGTCTACTTTTATCCGGCGGCGATGACCCCCGGGTGCACGAAAGAGGCGTGCGACTTCACCGCGGCACTCCCGGACCTGACCGCCGGGGGCGTTACCGTGCTCGGGATCTCCCCCGACCCGCCAGCGAAGCTGGCGAAGTTCCGGGAGAAGGAGCACCTCGCCTTCCCGCTGCTGTCCGACCCGGACAAGACCGTGCTGACCGCCTACGGCGCGTACGGCGAGAAGATGAACTACGGCAAGACGATCATGGGCGTCATCCGCTCTACGTTCGTCATCGACGCCGACGGCAAGATCGAGAAGGCTCAGTACGCGGTCAAGGCGACGGGCCACGTCGACCGCCTGCGCAAGGACCTAGGAATCTAAGAAAACAAGTAAGATTTCCCAACGGATGCGGCTGACCCCAGCCCGCATCACCGTCCCGGTACCGGCCACCCCGGCCGGCCGGGTACGCGCGGGCGTGGCGAAATGGCAGACGCGGCAGGTTTAGGTCCTGTTGGTGGCAACACCGTGGGGGTTCAAGTCCCTTCGCCCGCACTTTCCTCATCGTGAGGGGCCTGGCGCTGCGGGATGGCGAAGCAGTCGTGCAGGTCGGTAGCTTCGTCGGGGTCGGCGAGTATGAGTACGTCGTCGCCTTCTTGCAGGGGCGTGTCGCCGGTGACCGGGAGCAGGACGCCGTTCCTGATGACCAGGGAGATCCAGGCCGTCTCGCCGCACGGAAGGTCGCTGATGAGGCTGCCGTCGGCGGGGGAACCGGGGGCGACGTGGTAGCGGTGCAGGCCTTCTGGTTCCTCGCTGAAGCGGACGCCCAGCGACCAGGGTTCCGGCTCGATGGTCCGTAGCGGGATACGGAGGCGGTGGGCCAGCGACGGGACCAGACCGCCCTGGACGGTCACGGAGAACCCGACGATGACGAAGATGACCTGGTACGCCTGGGCTGCCCCGGCGGTACCCGAGTCGATGATCGTCATGCCGAGCAGGATAGGCACCGCCCCTTTGAGACCGGTCCACAGGAAGAACACCCGCTCGCGCACCGACAGCCGGACGGGCAGTGACACCAGCCCGCCCAGTACCGGGCGGATCACGAACGCGAGCAGGGCCGCGAGTGCGAGGCCGTCGGCCCAGGCGGACGCGCTCGCGAGCTGGGAAAGCCGCATGGTCAGCCCCAGCATGACGAACGCGACAATCTCCGCGAGCGACGCGAGCGAGGAGTGGAAGCGCTGGATTTCCCGCTTATAGGGGGCCGGCTCGTCACCGATAAGGATGCCGGCGATGAGAACCGCGAGGAACCCTGACCCGTGGGCGGCCGTTGCGGCACCGAAGATGACCAGCACGCCCGCGAGCACCCGCGGGGAGTAGAGCCCTTCGCTCGGCAGCGGGACCCGGCGCATGAACGCGAGCAGCGCCATCCCGCCTGCCACCCCCACGGCCACTCCTACGGCCATCTGCAGCAGGAACTCGGTCACCACGTGCCAGGCCGCGCTCGCCGCCCCGCCGTGCGCGGTGAGCAGCGCCGACAGCAGCGCGATCGTGACCGGGTCGTTGGCGCCCGACTCGCCCTCGAGCAGTACCCCGGTGCGCCCGGCAATCTCCCGCCGGCCGAACACCGAGAAAACCACCGCCGGGTCGGTCGCGGCTACCGCCGTGCCGACGAGCAGCGCCAGGTGCCAGCTCATGCCGGCGACGTAGCGGGCCGCCACCGCGGTCCCGGCGGCGGTGACCAGCGTCCCGGCGATCCCCGTCCAGACGATGGCGGCGGCGGCAGTGCGGAACCGGCGTCGGCCGATATGCATGCCGCCGTCAAACAAAATGATCGCCAGGGCCAACGTCACGACCTGCTCGACGGCGGACACCGGCAGCGTACTAGCGGCGGGCCACAACTGCGCGGTAACGACCGCCGCCACGAGGAAGAAGGCAGGGGCGGGCACCCGGAGCCGGGCGCTGAGCCGGTTGGACAGCACTGCCGCCGTGGCGGCCACGCCGATCAGGAGAACTACCAGGCCGAACTGGCTTTCTCCGCTCATCGGGTGCGGGCCGGCGGCGCGGTAAGCACGCGCCGCTCAACGCTGAGCGGCTGACCAGGCGGGGGCGGGAAGTCGACGTCACCGGAAAAATTTTACCTGGCCGGACGGGCGCCCCCGAGCCGGCCGTTAGGTGTTGGACGAGGAGAACTGGCCGAAGTTGAAGAACGACGACGGCATGAGCATGTTGGACACGTTGTACTGCGACTTCAGCACGCCGAACTGGTACATAACGTCCGCGACGCGCTGGAGCCGGGTCTGGTCGATGCCGATCGGGTAGGTGTCCAGCGCCATGACCGCCGCGATGCCGGCCGTGACCTGGCCGTTCTGCGGGCCTTTGATCGCCTCGAAGGCCTGCTCGACCGCGGCGCGATCGGTGTCGGAGATCTCCTGGCCGATCTCGAGCGCGGCAAGGAACCGCTTGAGCGTGTTCGGGTTCTGCTGCGCCCACGTCTTGGTGACCACGTATCCCTCGATGGGGAAGTTTTCGGTGGCGCCCTGGTTCAGGTCGGCGAGCGGGACCGCGCCGTACTGCTGTTCTGCCTGGCTTGCGAACGGCTCTGGCAAGGTAGCCGCGGCGATCTGGCCGGATGCGAGCATGCCGGCCATCATCGGGAACGCGATCGGGTCGGCCGGGAACTTCACGGACTTCGGATTGATGCCGTTCTGCTGAAGCACCGAGACGTCGAGCAGGTAGTCGATGTTGCCCGGTGCGTTCACCCCGATCAGCTTGCCCTTGAGGTCGGACAGCGAGTTGATGTGCGAGCTCGGCATCGTGAAGATCGTCTGCGCTCCCGCCTCCGTGACGGAGCCCTCAGCGACGACCTCGAGGGGTGAGCTGTTCTCCGCGTTGTACTCCACGTAGGAGACGTAGTTACCGGCTGAGATGTCGAGCTGGCCCTTGAGCTGCTGCGCGATCGCCGTCTCCGAGCTCACCGCGGGGGTGTAGTTGATCTGCAGCCCCTCCTTGGCGAACAACCCGTCATGGAGCGCGATGAAGAAGCCGGCCGAGTCCATGGCGGGGACCGCGCCGACGTTCAGAGTGGTCTTCTCCGCGGGGCCGAAGTTCGTCGGCAGGGTGTTCACCAGGGCGGTGCCGCCGACTGCTGAGGAGGAGGAACCAGAGGATGAGCAGCCCGCCGCGAGCCCTGCCGCAGCGGTCAGCGCCACCGCGCACGCCGCCGCACGCCCCCACTTACGCATGCCGGTCACTGGAAACACCTCACTGAGCTAGCCGCATACCACCGTGCCCAGGAAGGATAAACCAGCATCTAATGAGACGGACACCAAATGGCCAAAATCGTACTACTTCCCCCGTCGCCGTCAAGCTCCGACAGTCGGCTACGCCGGGGCACAGACCGGACACAACGCCGCCCGTGCTGTCTGCGGAGCCTGGTCGGCCCGTCCCCGGAACCGGCGAGGCCGGCGGCTGCCCGCCGATCAGCCCCGACCCGGGCTCGGCCACGAATGCGGCCGACGTCTTCGGGTGCGTCTTCACCCACTGCGTGGTGCCCGGGGCGCATGGAAAGTCCCGAAGCGCCCGTGGTCGAAGTCGGCGGGCGGCCCCGCTCCCGCCCTCTGCCCGGTGATGTCGCCAAGCGGGCTGCGGCAGCCGTGCCGCGGTAATCCGCCCGGCCGCCGGCCTGGGGAAGCCGGCCGCCGGCCTGGGGAAGCCGGGCGACGGTACGGCCTGCTTGATACCGCCCAGCTTGTAGCCGGCCTCAGCGAGAAGCGCGCCCCTCACGATCGCACCGACGTCGTTAGGCGGGCTGAACCCGACCCTGCCATGCGGAGCTGGCCCGCGGACCGGATGACCCGAGTCCGGCATCCACTGCAGCGCCTCGCTGCCCGGCCCTGTATCTCCGGCTAAGCGGCGATGTCCAGTTTGCCAGTTGTGTGCGCATGGAAGCCATGCGACTAATTACATTCATCAGGAAAACAAAGCCGGGCGAATAGTACTAATGGCCCAAATTACTCAAATCACCCGTAACGGCCCGGTTCCATCACGGAACCGGGCCGTTACCGCGGGCGGCAGGGCCGTCGGTGCGCTACTTGATCTCGCCCGGCTCCGGCTGGATCATGTCCGCGATGTCGTAGGGCTTGCTGATGACGCCGAATTCGTACATCGCGTCCGCTACGCGCTGCATGACCGGAACGTCCATGACGAGCGGATAGGTGTCGAGTGTCATTGTCGCGGCGACTTCCTTCGTCACGCCCGTGTGGACAACGAGCGCGCTCTCCACCGCGGCCCGGTCGGTGTCCGCGACCTGCTGTCCTTCGTTGTAGGCGCGGAGGAACGCGGCGACCGTATTCGGGTGCGACTGCACCCACGTCGCGTTGCCGACGATCGTGCCGATCGGGAAGTTCTGCAGCGAACCCTGGTCGAAGTCTGCCAGCTGCACCGCGCCGTACTCCTGCTCCGCCTCGGTGCCGAACGGCTCCGGCATCCAGGCGGCGGGGACCTTGTGCTGGGCGAGCAATTCCGGCATGTCCGGCAGGATCTCGGGTACCTGTTGCAGCGCGCTCACCTTGTAGCCGTCCGAGGCGAGCAGCGAGCCGAGCAGCACGGTGCCGATGTTGTGCAGCGTGTTTACCCCGACTTCCGCGTGGGCCTGCACGAGCTGCTGCACCGTCTTGTACGGCGAGCTTGGCAGCACGTAGAGCGCCTGGTTGCCCGGCTGCATCTGCGAGGAGTCGGCGATCATCCGCATGTCGATGGGCTTTGACGCCAGGGTCTGAGCGGGATTGTTCGGGTTGGGTGCCGCGAACGTGCCCGCGATCTGAGCGAGGATGAACGAGACGTAGTTCCCCTCGATCAGCTGCGCCTTGCCGGTCTGCAGGTCGCCCATCCCGTACTCGCCGCCGCCGATCGGCACGATCTTGACGGTGAGCCCTTGCTGGGCGAAGTAGCCCTTGTCGAGTGCGATGTAGAGTCCCGCCGCGTCCGCGGTCGGCACCGCGTCGATGATGACGGTGGACACTTCGGGCGGGGGCTCGGACGGGCTGCTGGTGCCGCTCGAACAGGCCGCGAGCGCAACCAAGGGAATGGTCGCCGCCAGCGAATATGCAAATTTGTTAATGAGCCGCATGGGTTCTCCCCTCATTACTAGGCATGAGAGTAATGACCCGCTATCCGTCGCGCTGCCGGTTTGCCATCAGTTACGCACAAATCTTGATACGGCCAAATATCGGCAGTTATCTATAATGGCTGGGGGTGCACGAGCTTGCCAAATAGAGAATTGAGACTATAGATGTTCGCGAAACTTGAGGGTTCTAGGCGCCGTCTGCTACGCCGCAGCAGAGCGGCAATGATGCCCCGGTTTCGCGGCAGCCTTGTCACAGGAACTATCAGGTCTTAACCGCAGCCACAGCGCGGGGGGATATGGCGGGCAAAGCCCCCATGATCGGGGGGTCCAGAGGGCGCCCCCCCGGAAATGAGTACAGTACCAGCATGGCTGACACCGACATCCAGACCAGCGGCGCTGAGCCGGACGCGCTCCCGCCGGGCGAACTGGTCGATGAGATCGAGCGCACCCGGGCCAACCTCGCCCGCACGATTGACGAGATCACCGACCGGGTGTCCCCGGGAAACGTCGTGCGGCGCACGACCGACACCGTCAAAGAGCGGCTCAGCCAGGTCGACCCGCTCATCGGCGGCGCCGTGGCGCTGGCGGCCGTCAGCGTGGCCTGCTACCTGATCTGGCGCAGGCTGCGCAAGTAGCGGCAGGCCCCGCAGCCTTAACCCGGGCTTGCGCGCCCGGTCTGCCCGCGGTTCCGCCATCGGGCGCGCAAGCAACGGACGCCGGTGTCAGCGGGCAACTCGCCACGCGGGAATGGCCGCGTGGCCCGCTCCCTGACCGGGCGCGGGCCGGAGAACCCCGGTCGAGGTGCCGGGCCTGAGGAAGCAGGCGATCAGCCGGCGGACTTGGTCAGGGCGTCGTACTCAGCCGGTGACAACAGCCCCGTCCCGGCCGTCTGGCCGTCCGTGACCTGGACCCGGAACATCCAGCCGAGCCCGTACGGCTCGGCGTTGATCAGCCCAGGATCGTCGTTCAGTTCCTCGTTGACCTCAATGACCTCGCCGTCAACGGGGGCGTAGAGGTCGCTCACCGACTTCGTCGATTCCACCTCGCCGCACGGGTCGCCGGCCGTGACCGTCGCCCCGACCTCCGGCAGCGACACGTACACGACATCGCCGAGAGCCTGCGTCGCGTAGTCAGTGATCCCGACCGTGGCGGTAACGCCGTCGATCGCTACCCATTCGTGCTCCTGCGTGTACAGCAGTTCCGCGGGAACGCTCACTGTCACCTTCTCCTGTCGTAAAACGGAAGCTCGGTCACCTCGGCCGGCTCTGTCTTACCCCGGACGTCAATGCCGAACGGCCCTGCCGCGTCCCGCTCGACATACGCCATCGCGATCGGCCTGCCGAGTGTCGGGGACGGCGCGCCGCTGGTGACGGAGCCGGCTCGCTGGCCGTCGCCAGACAGTACCGCGTAGCCGTGCCTCGGCACCCGCCGCGATCCGGCGAGCAGGCCGATGAGCGTGCGCCGCGGCCCTTCCGCCGCCCGCGCGGCCAGCGCTTCCCTGCCGACGAAGTCGCCCGGCTTGTCGAGCCGCACCACGCGTCCGAGCCCGGCCTCGTAGGGGGTGACGTCGGGGCCGAGCTCGTTGCCGTACAGCGGCATGCCGGCCTCAAGGCGGAGCGTATCGCGGGCCGCGAGCCCGGCCGCGGGCAGGCCGCCGGGCACCGTTGCGGTAAGCGCGTCCCAGACCGGCTCGCAGTCGCCGGGTGCCAGGAAGATCTCGAAGCCGTCCTCGCCGGTGTATCCGGTCCTGGCGATCCACGCCTCGCGTCCCGCGACGGTCCCGTACGCGCCCGCGTAGTAGCGCATCTCGTCAAGCGGGATATCGGTGACGGAGGAGAGCAATGCGACAGCGTTCGGGCCCTGGACGGAGATCAGCCCGGTGACCGCGGACTCGTCCGTGACCCGCGCGTCACCGGAGCATCTTGCCTTTAGTTCGGCGAGGACCACGGCGGTGTTGGACGCGTTGGCGACGACCAGGAAGCGGTCGTCTGACTGCCGGTAGATGATCAGGTCGTCGAGGATGCCGCCGTCCGGCGCGCAGAGCATGGTGTAGCGGGCACGCCCCACGGAAAGCTGGGAAGGCCAGCCGGTCACCGCGTAGTCGAGTGCGGCGCCCGCGCCCGGCCCGGTGACGGCGATCTCGCCCATGTGGCTCAGGTCGAACAGGGCGGCACTGGTCCTGACCGCGTTGTGCTCGGCCGTCTCGCTGCCGTAGCGCAGCGGCATGAGCCAGCCGGCGAACTCGGTCATCGTCGCACCGAGCCGCTCATGCACCGCACGCAGGGGCGTGTCCCGCAAAGTGGAGGTCACCTGCCTGATCCTAGCGGTGACGGGTATGGACCGGAGCATGGCGACTCTTACCCCTGAGCAGGTGTCTTCCGAACTGGCGTCAACCCCTGGCTGGGAGGTCAGTGACGGGCAACTCACGCGGACGGTGACCGGTAAGGACTTCCGCGACTCGCTGCTGTTCGTCAACGCGGTCGGCTTCCTCGCCGAGCGGGCCAACCATCATCCGGACATCCAGATCGCCTGGAACAAGGTGACGCTGTCCCTGGTCACGCACTCGGCGGGCGGGCTGACCGTAAACGACTTCGCGCTGGCCCGCCAGATCAGCGAGCTGGCCTGAGCCCGCTCCCACCGGATGCGGCGGCGGAACCCCCGCATGGGTTCGCAACCGGCCGCCGACTGTCGCAGAATAAGCGGGTGACTGCGACGCTAGCCCCCCGTGACGTGGTGATCCTCGGTTCGACCGGGTCGATAGGCACCCAGGCGCTCGACATCGTCCGCCGCAACCCTGAGCGCTTCCGGGTGGCCGCGCTCGCGGCCGGGGGCGGCAATCCCGAGTTGCTCGCCCGTCAGGCGGTGGAGTTCGGCGTGCCGGTGGTCGCGGTCGCCGACGAGGCAGCCGCTGCCTCGGTCACAGCCGCGATCGCACAAGAGTCAAGCAGAACGCATGCGGGCTCCGTCTCACCCGCTTCCCGCGCGCCCGATACGCTGGCGGCCGCCAGCGGGCGCGCAGCCGGGGGGCACGGGGGGTCGTCCGCCCGGGAGATAACAGTCCTGGCCGGCGTGGACGCGGTATGCCACCTGGCGGGCCTGCCATGCGAAGTCGTGCTGAACGGCGTGACCGGCGCGGCGGGACTGCGGGCGACGCTGGCCGCGCTCGACGCGGGCCGGACGCTGGCGCTCGCCAACAAGGAATCGCTGATCATCGGCGGTCCCCTGGTGACGAGCC
>Ga0335072_10014589_pt1 | contig 11160 bp, 13 predicted proteins | sample Lox_Sample_21_FD_206725 | JGI IMG/M metagenome (GOLD analysis project Ga0335072, IMG submission 206725) | Soil microbial communities from Loxahatchee National Wildlife Refuge, Florida, United States - Lox_Sample_2.1 | ecosystem: Environmental > Terrestrial > Soil > Wetlands | place: USA... | reverse complement strand
CATGCCGTCAACGTATAGAACGGCTGGCCGTTCTTGAACGCTTCGATTAACGCTTCACCCTCGCTGGCCATCTCCTGGCCCAACTCCGGCTTGGCCGGAGAAGACCCTGATTTGGGGAGAAAGTAACGAAGATTCGGGTCACTGCCATTACGGTGTCTGCGGCGTGTATTTGCACCACCGACGCCTGTGCTCGCTGGCGCCGCAGAGCTGTCTGGTGTTTTAGTTTCCATGTTTCCAACTCCTTCCGTCCGCCTCATTGCGGACCGTTGAGGCCGGCTTGCTGCAGCACCCAATCGCGTTTTTCGCCTTCGATCGCGCGTTCCCAATACTCTCCAACCAGCAGGCCGCCGGGGTTCTGCTCTGAACGCCTCTCGACTAGCAGCCTTACGTGGAATTCGCTGACCACCTTGTCGATGGTTTCGTTGTGTTCGTGAATGTGATGGACTTCTTTGACCCCGAATGCCGTATAGGTGAGCGGATCTTCCTTGGAGGCTTCAAGCGAGCGCATCTGAAAGTCCGAGGTCGTCTGATCGTCTTCGATCTTTCCAATGAAGTCATCCTTCTGCATGCCGGCGTATGCCGTGCGGCGCAGATTGGCAGTCATCATGTTCAAACTGTCAGCCCAGTTGCGGCTTACATTCGTCGGCGAAAAGTTCAGATAACGTTCGAGAAACAAGCGCACGAACGCCCGCTTCTCAAACTCTGTCGGCTCCGATCCCGGGCCTTGCGTCACCGAAATACCCGGTTTCGTCACACCCAGAACCGTTGCCAGTCCGTTCTCATCCACACGAATGACTGTGGGAGGCTGTAGGCGGACATAGGCGGCGAAAGCGAGCGCCAACATAGTTGTCGGAATGCACAAGAATGCCAGCACCATGGCGCGGTTGGCGTACGCACGCAACACTCCGTCGTGCTCGTAATAGCGGCTGTAGCGGAGCTTCTCCGGTGCATCGGCTTCTTTAGACGGCCTTTTCTTTTTCAACCACATGTTCGCGTACCTTCTCCGTGTTCAACGACAATCAATGACGCCGACCAAACAAACGGCCGAAAAACCTTCCGATATAAAAGAAGATCAGGGTCGTGATGCTGTACGGCCGGAACTTCGTCCCTTGCGGCTCCCAGATAGGTGGCTGCCTCCACATAGAAACTTCCTCCGCGAGATCTAATTGTTCTCGGCATTGTTCCTTCCCGCGGCTCTTCCGAGCGCCCTGCCCACGTTAAAACTGACGACTTGGGTTACTGAATGGGGCCGGTAACTGGACCCATGTCGGTCACTGCGGCCCGACATGGTAGCGGCAAGATCTCGCTTATCAGAACTTTCGTTGCTGCTTGCATTAGATGCAGGCACGGCTGGGCTGCTGTTGCTGTTCATCGCGCTCGCAACTCCGGAGCGAATGAAATCAGGCATCGAGGGAGTAGGTGGGGCTGTGGACGACGCCAGGACAGTAGACGTTGACGAAGCGCCCACACCACCCGACACTGTAGCGCCCGCGGAAGCCGGACTGGCTCCCGCCGCAAAGCCGCTGACTCCAGCCAGGGCAGCGCCGGCAGCAACCCCGCCTGCTCTCACCAGCGCAAAGGCTGTTGATCCGACATCGCCCGAGATGATCCTTTTGGCAATGAAGGGAATTAACGCGATGGCCAGGGCATAAAAGATGCTGACCAACCCAAGCATGACCGAGTCCCCGGCCCCCTTCAAAAACCCAAGAAATCCATTACCCAGGATGTTGTTGACTTGGTTGACCTGGATGGCAGTAATTAGCGCGCCGAACACGGCGTAGAGAATGCCCCACGCATTCCAGATCATCACATTGACGGCATACACCTTCCCCAACTGGCCGACCCCGGAGATGGGAATGAGCGCGAGCACGAGAGGGCCGACCACATAGAGCACTGCGCCAAACAGGGTGTAGAAAAAGCAGAACACGATCATCGCCAGTGCGTAGAGAAGATAAGCAACCACGAGCAGGACCACTGTGATCGTGGCAGCTGCATCGCCTGTGATGATGTCCGTAAGGGTCAACGAAGGGTTGTTTGCGAACTGTTGTTGGAGCTGTCCCATCCAGCTCTGGAACATGTCTCCCGCGCCGGAACTGCTGCCGATGAAATTCGCAAGCGTGTTGAAGGATCCGTTGACGCCGCGAAACACTGTCGCCCAATTGGAAACGATCATGGCAACGACCAGATACTTGATGGCCGTTCCCGCAAGCGCCTGCAAATCGCCGCCACGAAATGCCGCCTGATAGAGGCCGATCAGAAAGCCAATCAGCAGGATGGCGAATGCGAAGCTAGTGACCGTCGAGATGATGGCGGTGCCGTCAATCCCAGCCAGCGCGGTGTTCAGGAGTTGCTGGAAATAAAACACGGTTACTGAACTCCCTGTTGTAGGACCTGGCTGCCCGTGGTCTGAAGCGTCGCCGCATGAGAAGCGCTGAACTTGAGTTGACCGCTCGAGTTGGCTAACTCAATCGAGCGCACGCGCACCAGTTCCGCCATGGCGGACTGCGTGTATGCGTTGGCCCTCACGAGCCACGCTGCGGTCTCAGCTTCCAAAATGGTGGAAGTGCCGGGCGCGGTGGTTTGCAATTGTTGGTTGATCTGTTCCGCCGCCTGAAGCTCAAGGTTGGCCAAAGCGTCGATTTCAACTGCCTTTTTCATTGCGGCTTGTGCTTCCGCATCGGCCATATCAACCATGTTCCGGACCGGCTGGGGCGCGTTCGCCGGCGGCATCACGTTGCCGTACAAAGAGTAGTAGTTGCTTGTGATTTGGGGCATTGCGCTCGGATTGCCTGAGAGCAAGCTCTGTTCGAGCATTTGCGGCATGGGCAGAGTTGCACTGGCCACCGGCAACTGGAAGAGCTGGCGCATCTGAACAAATTGGCCCTCGAATTGGAGAGCCATGTTTCTGGCCTGATTGATCGCGGCCAGAGGAAACACCACCTGCTGCTCGTAGTTTGCTGTTTGCTGTTGACTTTGCTGGATGGAACCCAGCGGCATCGCTACGGAGTTTCTGAGCAGGCCCGAGATTGTGTTGAGCCCGACCTGCATCATGGCGCAGCAGGGGTCAAGCCCGAGTTGACTTCGGGCCTTGCTGGGCAGCAGCGCAATTACGACAACCAGACCGCATAGCGCGGCCACTGCGTTCCGGAGGATTTTCCAAATACGAGAGAGCGTGGGCAATTTCATTTTCGAACTCCTTATGGATGAGCTAGAACTTGCTGGATCTGGTTGAAGAGATTTTGCGTTGATGTGGCGCTGTGCTTGAGCGTCGCATTCTGATGCGCGAGTTTTGTTGCTTCCTGGCGCAGTTGAGCGGCGAGCATTTTCGCGAGCTGCGCCTGAGTTACGAGATCGGCGACGCGGGCCTGGGCCGTGACCATGGATGCCGACCCAGGAGCCGCAGTCATCGCCTGCTGTTCGAGAGAATCGGCGAGAGTTAGCATCCCCTGAGTCGTTTGGTCGGAGACCATGGAAGTCTTCAGCGAGTCCATTGCCATTGCATCGTCAATGTCCATGAGGTTGCGCTGCCCCGGCTGGGCAATTCCAGCTAGCGCAACCGGCTGGTAGACCTGGGTGTAAATCCCGGGAATCTGGCCGATGGATCCCGACTGGGCGCCTCGGAAGATCGACTCCAGTTGCATGGGAAGCGCAAGGGTCGCGCTGTTGTTCTTGAGGCCTTCAATCTGGGACATCAGGCCGGTGTAGTGCGCCCGCGTTGCACTGACAAATGATCTCGTCTGGTTGATTAGAGCTAAAGGCCAGATGATCTGTTGGCGAAAATTGTTGACTGCGGCACTAATCTTCCGCATTTCGCTCAACGCACCGCCAATCGGGCCTCCGAGAGTGCTGGTGATGGTATGAAAGAGGGACAGAATGTCTCCGATTCCGTCAGCCCGCGTGTTTGAGGGAACCAGACACAAGGCGATTACCGCCGCGAACAACCACCGCCTGCTCCGACTGAGTCTGTGTTGAAGGTTGCGAAGGAGCTCCAAAGATTTCATCTTCATATGCGTGTACCTCTTGCGACTTCTCCTGAGATTTCTTCCGGAAGTGGATCAACATCGGCCAGCCCTGCCGGGAACCTTTCAGCCAGTTCACGATAGGCTTCGATCACAGGCACCGGCTTTCGCTGCTCTAACCACCACGACCGATAAACCCGTTCGCGCGCGTAGGTCGTCATGATCCAGTAGTCGACCGTGGTCGGCGACATGCGGATCGTGTGCGTGGTGTCGGATTTCTCCCCAATCACGATGAGCGCGTCGGCACTTTTACCCTTGATGGGAGCACTGAAATGCTTGATCTGGTTCAAAGCGGTATCGTTCAGGTGCAGGTGCTCCCGCAGGGCGGTCATGTCTCCCGGCTGCTGGCCGATGATCTTGGTGGTCGAGTTCTTCACGATGCCCGCCCCGTGCGGCCTCGGCTTCGATTCGGTCCCCACAAAATCTTCCGCCGTTTGGCTCATCCCCCAGACGCTGGCGTTACGTTTGCGCGCCGTGCGAAACAGTTGGACCACTTCGGGCGCGAGCACCGGAGAATCCAGCAGGAACCAGCACTCATCGAGAACCGTGATGCTCCGTCTGCCGGCCTTGCCTGCGGCTCGTTGTGCGGTGGCATGAGCAATAAGAAGGCTCATTGCCGTTTCCAGCCGCCGGTCATCACTCAATTGCTCCACGTTGAAGAACAACCAGGCATTGTCGAGTGAGATCGTTGTGGGACGGTCGAACAGCTTCGAATAAACTCCTTTTTCACCGGTCCAGCTGCGCAGCTTAATGGCCGCCAGATGAGCCTCGTCCATCACGCGCTGGTTCTGTTCCTCGTCCCGCCACTGTGAGAGTTCGTCGCGAAGGTCGGAAAATGTTGGAATGGGAGTTGACGGGCGGATTGCCGCCCTCTTATAGGTCCGAAGAATGGCCTCCGTGATGAGGTTGTCAAGAAGTTGCGTGTCTTCGGCCCCGCCCTCACCGAGCATATGGCGCGTCAGATTTTTCAGAAACGCGACTTGATCCTTGCTCGGCTCTCTTTCGCCTTCCGGCAGATCCCATGGGTTAATCGTTTGTTCGCTATCGAGCGACATGGTGATCATCCGTCCACCCATCAACTCAACCAGCGGACGATACGAATCGCCACGCTCAAGGATCGAAATCAGCGGGTTGCTCCTGGCGGCCATGAGCAGAAACTGCTGCACCATGACCGTCTTTCCCCCGCCAGTTTTCGCCATCACCAGCATGTTCGCGTCGCTTAGGCCGGGATCGAAGGGCGAGAAAGGAATGAGCTGGCGGTAGGGAGTTTCGAGCAGGAACAGTGGTGACCGGGGCGTGCCGCGCCATGGTGTCTCTATCGGCACCAGATCCGCGGCATTCGAAGTGAGTAGGTCGTGGTCTCGCTTGTCAGGCTCTGCCATGGCCGGAAGTGAACTGAAAAACAGGCGCTTTTTGGCTAACGACTCGGCAACAGCCTTGGCGCCGTTCATGCGGGAAATCGCGTAGAGAAGCTGTTGGCGCTGGTTGTCGATAATTCGCTCTGATTGCTCCAGTTCCGCAGTCGTTATCGCCGGGCGGGAAGTGCGCGTTCCGATGACCAGGCTCAGCTTGGCCGTCTTGACGGAACTCGAAATGATGTCCTGTTGCACCCTGACCAACTGGGTCTCGGCAACCTGGGCTTCCACATTGGTCCGAAATCCTCCGTTCGAGTCTCGTTGCACAGCTTGCATCTTGCGCAAGCGGCTCTTGTAGCCTTTGAGCACTTTCGCCTGGTCAGGAATGGTGATCTGCGCATTGACAATGAGCGGGAAATCAAGACCGACCAGTTCTCTCAGGATTCCGGGAAACGTAGCATCCGGGAGTTCTTTCAGACTTACAAAGGAATAGAGGATTCCACCAACATTCAAATAGGAGTCCGTCTCATCGGCGATGCTTGTGTCAACAATCTGCTCACGGGCGCTCCTGTATTCCAGCTGCTCCTCACCGCGCCTGTACGGCCGTTGATCTGGAAACAATGGATTGAGCGCTCGTTTTGCCTCAAGAAACGCCTCATCGTCGGTCATCCGACGCGCGCCGAGTTCTGCCGCTTCCAGCGTCGTTTCGAGGCCACGCAGCAAACTTTCGAATTCTGCAAGCAGCTGCTGATGCTCCCGAGCGCTGCGCTCAATGCATTTGCGGGCCGATAAGCTGAAGGGATTGCCCGTCGGCTTGAGCGGCTTTCCGGCAATACGGCGATGAACGACTGGGTCCCAGATGAAGTACACGTGCAGGAGCGGCCGCATGTAGTGGCCGCTCGCCTCTTTCGTGCGCCATCGTTCAACGCGCACCTCGTCGAGTGCAATCACCTCTGCCCGTTCCGATTGCTGTGCTTCGGCATAGCGCTCAAGCAGGTCTCCCAGATCCTCCACTACTTCGTAGCGGAACTGCACTCTCATGCTCTGTTCCGGCAGAGAACGCAGGAGCGCCTCCAGCATCAACTTGCCGCGGTCTCGGCCTTCGTCGCTCGCAAAATACGAAGCCAATCCCTTCAACTCGTAGCCCGCCACGAAAGCGCCGTTGGTCCGAACGACAATGTTGTCCAGGTAGTCGCGCACTGGCAGTTGCTCACACAGTGCCGGATCGTGGAGTTTTCGCTCGTGTTGTTCGAGGGTGATTGGCACTCTAGTCCTCCCTCAGATAGGCTGACCGGATTTCGCGGTCGCGTGCCAGCGCGCAGTAGGCATGCGGTTTCATGTACCAGCAGGCAAGATCGCGAACGTAGCCCCGGGGCTTGCCGTACTTGAAGGCCATCAGCACAGGAACCATCAGTAGCGGCACGCCATACTGAAGGACGAGATTCGTGGGCATTCCAGCGATCTCTCCGCCCACAAAATGGCCAAGGACGTTCATGATCGCTGCGGCGCCTAGCACGATAAAGAGATCCTCCATCTCAAGCAGCATGAACGTCACTCGCGTCTGTAGGTTGCGATTCACGGGTGTTACCTGCAATGGCATTTCGTAAACTCCCTTCCTAGCGCACTCCGGCCGTTCCGTGTTGAATCCAGAATTCTCCCAAGCGCAACAGCCCCGACAGTCCGAAACAGCACATCGCTGCGACCAGGTTGCGCACCCAGGCCTCGCCAATCGTCATACGTTCGAGCAACCCAGCGAAGTGCACCGCCGCGAGCACTACCTGGCCGGCCCCGTACAGTGGCAGGAGAACGTTCCCAACCCAGTTCACAAGTGTCAGGACGGAGATCCAGTAGCGGTCTGGGTTGTTCCAGGATGCTTGGTTGCTGAACGACTCCATGGCGCGCAAGAGCCCGGAGCACATCAGAGAAGCCAGTGCTGCGTAACCGAGATGAGAGTATGGATGGGCCTTGCTGAAACGGTAAATCGCTGCGGCGGCGAACAAACCTGCCATGGTCGGCATGATGACGTTGCCCAGCCAGTTCGTCAGGTTGAGCAAACCGTTTGAAAGATTCACAGGATCACCTCCAATCCTCATCAGCCGGCCATGGCCTGGACCAGCTTCCAAATGGCCGAAACACTCAGGAACGCAAGACCCGATCCCACCAGCGGCATGAATGGCCGATGGCGCGCGTAATTGAAAATCGCTCCCACAATTGCTAATCCCGCCGCTTCCGGCAGGATCGTCCCTGCGAGAAAGTTCCAGGCCGAGGTCAGCATGTCGGTGGTTGCGAAATCCGAACCGCTGTTCCAACTCTGAAAAAGCTGAACTGTGCCGGACGCAGACAGCAGAAAAATGGCGGAGACGATGGACCCGAGCGGGCTGTACCCCTCGGCCGCATCAAGCGCAGCCTTCAGCACGCAGAAAGCGGCGAGCACTGGAGTCAACCGTGCAACCACGACGTTCGAAACAAAGCCGCTGAAGGCCGTCTGCAAGTTCGCGACCCACGAACTGCTGATGCCTCCGCCTTGCGCAGGCATTGCGATACCCTGAGCCGCAAACCAGGAGAGCAACTGCGGAAGCGTCAAGAAAATTACCGACCAGAGCGCCCATCGCTGGAACCTGCCGCCCGCCTGGAAGTTCACGCCACCCTCCTGCCGCAGTGCGATCCCAGCCAATACCATCGTGCAGACGGCGGCCGGAACTGCCATGTCGAATAGCAGTGTCAACAGATCGACGATGATTTGGGGTAGCGTCATTACCTGAGCACCACAGTGAGCGTTCTTACTGCACGCCCGCCGTACCGTTCTGGATCCAGAACTCGATCAGGCGAGTGAGGCCTGAGATCACCAGCAATCCGGCCGCTGTTACCGCCCATCGCGCGACACCGCGTCCTTGGGAATAAGAGACGACTGCCATGACCACCGCCAGCGCCGCTCCGACAGGCGAGATCACATTGCCGACCCAGTTCACCAGGTTGAGAACTGTTCCTTCGGGTTGGGCCGCCGTTTGACCCTGAACCGCCTGCCCTGTGGCAGGCTGCGTTCCCAGGTTCTGGGCATGAGATACCAGCGGACACAACTGGAATGAACAAATCGCCAGCATATAGACGAGGGCAAGGCGAAGGTGGGTGTTTCTCCAATCTGACAATCTCATATGTTCCTCTTCTGCGATCGCGTTGGAATCGCGCTTGAGTTTGATTCCGCAGGCGAGAACATACTGGCATTTCAGATTTCGGGCAAATCAGGATGACCCTTGGGGACTGTTTTCAGAACCGTGTCGCGGACTTGCAGCTTGCAGGATAACGATTCGAATCTTCGAGAGCATTGTGATGGCCGTTGATTTCAGAGGCTGGGGTTCGCAGTGGAGTTAATCGTGCGCACGGAAGCAAAAGAATTATGAGATGAACAAATGTTTGAGTTTGGTGCATCTCACAAGCACGATTGGACCCGAATCAAGCGGTTCAGGTCAGTCGAATTCTCGGTTCCTGAGAAGCCCTGACCTTGACCTTGATTCGGCGGACACCAAGTGGCTCTCCGGTCGGCTGACACCCATCGCGGCACCCTGTTCTGGATTGAGGCTCAACGTCCGACTCACCGACCATTAGGGAACGACTTCATTACTAATTCGTAGACCCTAGCGCGTTTGTCGTTACGAATCCGGAGAGGAACCGATAGCTTCCGGTTTGCTCGTCGTCCACTCAGAGTCAGTCGCAAATGTCTCAGAAGTTTGTAATCACACCATTTGCGGCCTCTAAATAGGCGTGTGCCATCAGGCGTGCAATGCTAGCGATTCTTGCTTATAATTCGCGAGCTATGAGAAATGGATTACCGCGACGTTGTTGCTCGTTGCTACTGGAGCGGGCGCGCAGCAAACGCACAATCAGTATGAGCCGCGAAATGCTCCGGGCGCCGGTCAGAAGCTACTCGCGCAATTTGCTGGCGACTGGGATGTCGTCAAGACCTTCTTCCCGACGAATGGCAAGCCGATTATAACGAAAGGCACGTGTAAGCAGTACATGATCCAGGACGGCAAGTTTCTGTAGTCGGATTTCACCTTCTTCAATGCTGACGGAACGAAGGGTACGGGCACTGGAATCTCCGGCTTCGATTCCAAGACGAATCGCTTCACCACCGTGTGGTACGACTCGCGGCAGACAACGATGTCGATTCGGCAGAGCGACGGCACATTCGACGGCAAGAACATCGTTCTATGGGACACGCCTCTCGATACGGAACATCCCGGTGGCAGGACCGTCGCACGCACTCACCTTGAGGAAGATGGCCGCGTTCTCATCCATCGTCATTTCCTGATTAATAACAAAGGGGAAGAGCGCATGATTATCGAACTAAGGCTGACGCGGAAATAACGCTGTGTAAATCTCCGAGCGAAGGAGGGATTTGGCAGCGTCACGCCGGGTTAACTTCACCGAATCCAAGGACGTTCACAGATTCGAGGCGCGAATGCAAGGCAAGGGGTCGATCGGTATGGAAATACTTCTTGTAGGCTGAAATCCAATCAGTGGCAATGTCGCGCTGAGCCGTAGACAAATCTAGCTCACCACCACAGACCATTTCGTGGAGACGTTCTTCTAAGTCGTCCTTAGTGTGCGCATTCCACGTCCGGGATGTGTAGGGTTCTGGCCATAGATTGTGGATGTCTTCTGCACCGCCCAACCCCGGAGCGATCAGATAGTCAACCTCGTATTCGTCCGGATGAGCATTCGCGATGCCGTACTCCCGAAACACCTGTTGACGCAAGGTCGTTGATACCTCTTCGACCACTTCTTCGTGAGCCATCGAACAAACATCGCTGATCGTAACTCTGCGCGTTGCGCCCGGTGTGAGTCTGCGATCCGGCAGAGCTCCGGGTTCGAAGGCGGCAATGATTGAGTTCGCCCTACGCACTGTGGGATGGCGGAGCACGACGCTGCCAACCACAGCGGCAACGAGCACAGCGACACACAGAAACGCCGCAGCACGCGTGGCCGAGGTGAAGTGGAGTAACCGCCTCCAAGAATTAGATTCTTGCTCCGACGCTAGTTCCGCTAGCCGCGCTCTCAATAGTGCTCGTGGTCCTGCGACAGGGGGTAATTGAGAATCGAGAGTCTGTCGGTGAGCTCGCGCGAAATCGGCAATCGTCCCTTCGATCTCTGCCATCCGCGCCCGGCAGGCCCAGCACTCCGCGAGGTGGGTGTGAACTTGAGCAGCCCGGTGGGTTGAGAGTTCGCCATCCGCTGCCAGAAGCATTTCTTGATCGGATACGTGCATATCCGACAGGTGACGGCCTTTGCTCAGCATAGCTTTATCTCCCGTCCGCACGGATCAACCGTGCTAGCGATCGTGTCAGCGATATCGATACAGCTCCCAGAGAAATTCCGAGGGCGGTTGCTATTTCCCGGTAGCGCAGACCCTCCGCACGCAGCCGGAGACACCCCTGATCCGCTTCCGGAAGAGCGTGAACAACGGCCAGCAGCCGATGGCGCCTCTGAGCCGACGACAACTGTTCTTCAGGATCAGGTGATGGGTCGAACTGCTCTTGCGCAATCGTCCAGTCCGAGGTTGTCTTGGCGCGCGATCTTTGGTTCGCGTAAAGCTGTTTCAGCGCGAGATTATGATCGACGCGAAAGAGCCAGCCGCGAAGGTTTTTCCGGGACCTGCGTAATTTCAGATGTCGAAAGAGGGACAGGAAGACGTCCTGGACGACTTCCTCCGCATCATGCACGGGAATTCCAAACGAGAGCGCATAACGAAGAAGCGGGTCGCGAAACTGGTCAAAGAGGTCCATGAC